>OCAG01000185.1_pt1 | contig 66299 bp, 62 predicted proteins | sample 1477111 | NCBI WGS metagenome assembly OCAG01 (sample SAMEA2580288, study PRJEB22360) | human gut metagenome | biome: human gut; feature: human-associated habitat; material: faeces | place: Denmark | collected 2008/2010 | reverse complement strand
CGGAGCATGCCGGTGTGGCCGGAGCGGACATCACCGGCGCGGAGCTGTTCCTTTATAACCGGGACCCTGGCCGCATCTGGGGCGCGAACCATGATTTTATCTCCACCCCGCGGCTGGATGACCTCCAGTGCGCCTTTGCATCGCTGAAAGGCTTTCTGGCCGCGGTCCACCCGCGAAACGTGGCGGTGCACTGCGTCTTTGACAACGAGGAGGTGGGCAGCGGCACCAAGCAGGGCGCTGGCTCCACCTTCCTGAAGGACACCCTGGCCCGCATCGTAGAAGCCACCGGAGGCACCCGGGAGGATACCTTCCGCGCCATGGCCGGCAGCTTTATGGTCTCCGCCGACAACGCCCACGCTGTCCACCCCAATTTCCCGGAAAAAACGGACGACACCAACCGCCCTTACATGAACGCGGGCATTGTCATCAAGCACAGCGCCAACCAGAAATATACCACCGACGCGGTCTCCGCCGGCATTTTCAGGGCCATCTGTCAAAAGGCCGGCGTCCCTGTCCAGAACTATGTCAACCGGTCCGATATGGCCGGCGGCTCCACCCTTGGCAATATCGCAAGCACCCACACCCCCATGAACACTGTAGACATTGGCCTGGCCCAGCTGGCCATGCACTCCCCCTACGAAACCGGCGGCGCAAGAGACACTGAACACCTTGTAAAAGCGTTAAAATATTTTTATGAAACCCCAATCCGGTGCGAGGGCGACGGGCGGTATGTGGTTGAATAGACACCCCTATGCCAAAAGAGAGGATGCGGCGTCTTGCCGCATCCTCTCCTGCTGCCCTGTGACAGCCGGGAAATGGCGCTTTCCCTGGGTCATTCCTTTTTTAAATGCTCACTTCACTCTCCCGTGAGCTGTTCACACATCTACAAAACCTTTTATTTCCACTGGCCCTTTCCACCAGTCTTTCTCCAATCTCTTCAGACGGCCAGCCTGCTCCGCTCCACTGAAGCATTCCGGCCTTCTCCCGCGCGCTTTTTTAACGTTTTTTTCGGTTAACCATAACGCCCGAAACGCTTAATAATGCCAGCAAAACCAACAGATAGGCAGCACCCATACTGTCAAGCTGTCCAAACAGCCCTGTAGACGGCGCGCCGCCAGACCCCTCGGTTTTTGAACCACTCTGCGCAACATCACAGATAAAGACCCAGTGCACCCGTCCCAGGGCTTCCTGGTATTTATTCTCAAGATCCCCCGGAACCGTCAGTGTCGCGTCGATAATTCCCTGGTCATTTTTGGTGTACTCGCCAATGAAAATATCATCCTTTAAGGTCCCCTGGCCGCTGGTTTCCGGCAGCCCGGAGGCCGGCCCGTTATAGATGGTCCGGACGTTTCCGTCAGCGGTTGTCAGGTCCAGATGCAGGCTCAGGCGGTTTAACAATTCGTCGGAAAGCGCTTTTTCTTCTGGTGTGTCAAAACCTTCCGCCTCCGCTGCCTCGGCGTGCAGGTACATCTTCACATTGTTAAAGTCCTTATTGTTGAGCCAGATTCTCTGCTCCTGAACCTCGCCGGGCACCAGCTCCTTATAATTAAAGAACAGATCATCGTCTGGCAGGCTCACAATTTTTTTAGCCTCACCGTCATAAATGACGTTGCGCTCATTCTCAGCCCTGACGCCCACGCCGCTTATTGCCAGCAGGATCAGGACCGCCAAAAGCAAAACGGCTGCTTTTCTGGAAAATGTCATCACACTCATTCAATCACCCCTTTCCTCTGGTAATCAGGCTTATTTTAAGGTTCATTTATTCTCCCGGATAGGGCTCCACATGCGTGTCTCCCCAGCCGTCAATGACGCTCTCTGTCCTGTGGGGTGTAAAATGGTCGGACTGGACCGCTTCTGCCTGCACATTCACTGTAAAGGTTTTGTCCACAATTTCATTTCCCCAGGTTTCCGGGATGCTCAGCTCTGTGAACAGTGCTGGCGTGCTCTGCCCAACTGGCAGAACCGCCTGATAGTAGTAGCAGCCGTCTTCTGATTTCACCCAGTCTTTCTGAATTTCCAGCGCCTGCTCAATGTCATCCATCTGGGCGTCGCTCAGCCCCTCGTCGTGGGTCAGGCGGATGCGTACATAGGCACTGTTTTTACCGGTATTGGTCACTGTTGGATCCTTGGGGTAAACGCCGCCGGGCACAACGCCTGTTGGCGCTTTCCATTCCGGCTCGGTCAGATCAATCCGCACGTTTCCCATGGTGATAATATTTTCAGTTTTCTTGGCATCTGTGAACCACGCCAGTGTCCCAGCTGCGATTAACAGCGCAGTGCACAGAACAGCAGTGATTCCGATGGCTCTTTTTTTATTCATGTTTCGCTCCTTTCAGGTTACTCGCGCTCATGGCTAAACTAAATCCGGAAAAGCTGCCTTAATGCAGTCCGCCGCTGTTTTGCCGCTCTGAACCTGTGCCAGGTAACCGGCCGCGTCGATTTGGAAATCCTTAATGTCCGCCGCGTTCGCGTTATCGTGCACGTTTACCGATTTAAAGACATCGCTGGTTTCGCTGCCAGCTTCGACTGCGGTATTATACACATAGACCACTGCCTTCCCATCCTTTGAGGTACCCAGCGCTGTCCATTCTCCGGTGTTAAAGCGGATGTCTGCAAACGCACTGACGGCGTCCAGCGCTGCCTGGCCCTCCGCGCCGTCACAGCTTATATCCAGACGGACAGCGATATAGGCCGGCTCCTTTTGCGAGGTGTTTTTCACCTGTGGATTTTTGGGAATGACCATGCCTGGCAGCATATCCTTTGCCATATCTCTGCCAAGGGGGGATGGCTGCGGGGTTACAGGGTTGTTACCATAGTCAAGCCCATCCCAGTTAACCTCCTGTATGGCGCCTGAAAGGCCGGCCGTCGCCACAAAGGTGTTTTTCTTTGTGGCTGTCTGCGCGGTCAGCCAGGCCAGCACGCCGCCAACGGCAAGAATCCCTGCCAGTGCAATCGCACTTAATCCAATTGTCCATTTCTTTTTGTTCATTTTAAACCTCTCTTTCACTTTAAGGCCATTTCTAACGACCGGCCATTACTGAATGGGGGTATCTGCACCCCATGTATCTTTTACAGCGCCCAGATCCGCCGCGTCCAGCGCGTCGGCCAGCACCTGTATTTCCAGATGACATCCCTCGGGCATTACAAATCCCGGAGCCAGTAAAACACTCTCCAACAGCTGTGTGGTGGTATCTCCTGGCGCTACCGGCGTTTTGTAGTAAAAATAGTCGCCCTGCTGCTGCCAGCCGCTGTCAGCCGTTCCCGGGCCAGACGCCGCAAAATTATAGCTTATCTGCCCCTCCAGGCTGATGCCGGTTCCCGCGTTATCGCTGTCAAAGACAATTCTGGGCACCAGCCGGATGCGGATATAAGCGTCTGTGACCTTTCCCTCCGGGTTATCATAGTTCTCAATCCATACCTTTTTAGGGACGGTGGCGCCACCCTGGATCGCTGCATAATTTTGCGGCGTTTTTTCACCAGTCTCCTGCCGGTCCCTGCCGCTGGCCGGGTCTTGTTCTAAGACTGTGATATTCACAATTTTTTTAGGGCTGAAAAGATTCTCCTTCACATTTGTGGTCGCGTTTAAAAACGCATAGGTTCCAGCTACCGCCGCCAGCAGCATAATACCAATGATACCGGCTGTAATGACACGGACTTTTTTTCGTTTCACGCATTCTCACCTCCTCATTTTCGTTTGGATGCATTTGTTTTCATCAGGCGTCCGGGCAAAAAGGCCAGGAGCACCAGGACCAGAAGGGCTGCCCCCAGAATCATTTTTCCCTGGGCCGACCCTGCCAAAATACTGACGTAGCCGGCAAGAGGAACACAGAACTGCGGGCTGCCCACCAGCCGGTCAAAGGACACAGTTCCCTGATCCTCAACGGCGTTGGCGTCCCCCTTTGTTTTAAAACTCTGGCTGGCCTCGTCCACCTGGGTCACCCGGTGTGTGGCCAGGGTTCTGCCGTCTGCCATATAAAAAGTAATGGGATCTCCCAACTTTACATCTTCCGCGGCGACCGGCCTGACAAAGATCAGGCTGCCCACTGGGTATTGCGGCTCCATGCTGCCGCTCAGCACCGCTAAAGGGATCCACCCCAGCAGGCGAAGGCCTGAAAGCAGCAGGATCATCAGACAGAGCAGTACTGTCAGAATGGTGGATAACATTTTTCGGATAACCATGGACTTTATTTAATTCACAAACCGGTTCAGGGCGTTGGCAGCATCCCCCAGAATACCAGTGTTCTGCTTTAAGGCATTGCTGGCCCTTATCACTGAGGGGGCCTTGCCTTCCTGTCCCTGGTAAGGCGCTGTGCCGTTAAGCTGGGCCTCTGTCGCAGTGCCGTTATCCCCTGAACCGCCCAAATAAAATCCTTCTGAGGGCTTATACACCGGGGCTGGAACAGGCTCAAAGCCCTGGGTTAAATCCGTTAAATTGTATTTCCACGACCAGCCGCTCTCTTCCTTTACGGTGTAGTAGCCTTTTCTAAGGCCCCGAACGGTGTTTGTTTTCACCTTTGTATCCTCATTGGCCGCGAAGCTGATCACCTCATAGAAGGTATCCTGAACCGGCCCGGACAGCTCGTCCCGCCGCTCAATTTTAAAAACAAAGCTCTGGTTGGTGTTCGGCCGCGTATCAGATGTATATTGGGCGTCGATCTCTTTAGTAATATCAAGCTGCCCTTTTACCACATGCACTGTGTACTGCCCGGACAGGCTATCCCCCGCCACACTGACGTTTCCAGACGAGCTGTTGGTTGACGCCTCTGTCGGAGGGTTGACGGACTGCGTGACACTCAGCTTATAGACGGTGCCGCTGTCCGGTATTCTGTCCAGCTCTTCTGGTGTGCAGGGTTCAGGCTGCCAGGCCTTTTTAATGAGCCCCTGATTGTAGGGCGCATCAAAAACATCGCCGATAGATGGACGGATGTTCTCAGCGTCGTCCCAGCCCAGCATCATGGCTTCCAGGCCGGCTTCGTCTGTGACGCCGGTCTGCCTGAGCGAATCACCATAAAAAATGGTTTTGTCAACATCCTGGCTCTTCAGCTTCAGCCGTCGCACATTCACCGTCGGCGAAGCAAAGGGCGCCACCAGCACCCCGTCGACACTTACCCCTGAGCCGGCAGCGTTGGTGGGCACATTGTTATCCCCGATAAAGCTGTCTTTTGCCTTCACCTCAACAGAGGCCTGCCAGCCGTTTCCGGACAAATCTTTATCCGGCCATACGATGGTGGTGGTGCCGTCACCGTTTTCGGTATATGCGACGCCTGCGGTGTCAAAGGCGGCTTTCTGCTCAGCGGTCAGCTCAAACCGGCTGTCCAGCACGTCACTTACCGTTGCTGTCACCGCGATCTGGTGTGTGATGGCTTCAAAAATATCCTGCAGAGCCTGCGCAGTATCCGCGAGAGCCGCGCTGTGCTGTGAGTCAATATAGTTCAGGTAATCGTGAACTCTTTGAGACGACCAGCTTTTTAAGATCCCAATCGAGAAGATTTCAGCGCTTAAGGGGTCTCCTTCAAATTCCCAGTCTGGGTTATGGCTGGAGCCATCATCAAGGCTGCCGTCATAATCTCCAAATATTCTTCCGTCTCTTTTAATTAAGTCCTCCCCTTTAATAATCGAGGCGGTGCTCTCCGCTCTCGCCGCGATCTCTCTGTCAAATCCCGAGTAGCTGTTTGGTTCCCCATCGGTCAAAAAGATGACAAACTGCTTGTTTCCTGAATCCGCTGCGCCCAGCACGCTGTACGCATCCTCCAGTCCTAAATCTGACCGTGTGGCGCCACTGGCCCAAAGCTTATCAATGGCCCGGTTAAGGCTCTGGATATTTTCCTGTGTGTCTAGAGACGTCAGGCCTATATTGGTTTTGGAGTCGCTTGCGTAGCTCACGACAGAAACCTGGCTGGCCGGGGACTGCGCGCTCAGCTGGGTAATGAAATCCTTAGCGGTATCCTTCAGCACCTCCATTTTAGTCTGCCGGCTTCCATCGTAGCGCTCGCCCATGCTCCCGGACCGGTCGATAACCAGCACCACATCCGCGGCGCCGACCGCTGAAGAACTGGCCTTTGCGCCAAGGTTGATCTGGTAGGTTCTGCTTTCCCAGTCCTTCAGCGCGGCCGTCTTGGTGACCTCGATATTGGGGGATGACGGCTCCGGCGCTGCCAAAACAGAAAAGCCGCTGCTCCACAGCATGCCCAGCAGAGCGATGACTGCAATAATTTGTTTTCCTGTTTTTTTCATATTCAGCATACATCCTTTCCTCCAGAATATTTTTGAAAACGTTTATTATCGTCGTTTGACGGATTTCGTTTTCTTATTCTGGATTTTTAAATTTTTTTGACAGCACCGTTATCTTGAGTATTTCTTAAAATGTTCGATATCCTCTTTTAAAAAATACAATTTGGTTATAAAATATAGGTCAGCTAACATAAAGCATTCGTGAAATATTTAAATTTCACGAGCTTTTGTCCTAAACCCTCTATTTCAAGCGCTTGGCGTATTTATGACCATGTTTTTGACCAAAACGGTCAGCTTGCAGACAGCTTCAGCATTTCCTGCTGATCCTGGCCGCTCAGTACATGAACATAAAGCTGCAGCGTCAAACCGACGTTTGAATGTCCCAAAATCCTGCTCAGGACAGAAATCTGCATATTTTTACTTGCTGCATGTGTCGCGAAAGTATGGCGCAGTGCATGAAAATTGACGTGGCGAATTCCGGCTTTTTTTAGAATACGCCTAAAGTAAAGCTGATAAACCCTGGGGTCGATGAAAGAATTTTTTCGATTTGTAAAGACGAATGTTTCTGAAAAATTTTCCCTGTGTTTCATGGTTTCATAATACTGATACAGCAGCTCATGGATTTCTGGATTCATGGGGATTGTCCGGTTAGAGCTGTAGGACTTTGTCCCTTCAAACACCATCTTGGTTTTCATGCCACTCTTCTCACTGTTTTTCACACGCTGAACCGAATCCCTGATTTGGATGACCTGCTCATCAAAATCAACATCCTTCCACCTTAAAGCAGCCAACTCCCCTAGACGAATGCCTGTCTTAAGGGCGAAAAGCACAGCTGTTGATTTTTTATGGTCCCGAGAATTTTTCAACACAGTTTCGAGCTTTTGGGCCTCTTTCACATCAAGAAAAACTGGCTTTTTTATGGGCCTTTTAGGTAAAATAATATCGTCACAAGGGTTTTTATGGATTAATCCCTCTTTTTGTGCCTGCTTGAGGGCGGCCGAGAGAATGACAATGTGCCCGCGAACCGTTGAGACCGCTATTTTATTTTCTTCTAAGGTTGCTTTTATATAATCCTGTATGGCATCTGGCTTCAGATTTTCCAGTTCGCAGTGCCCCAGCCGTGGCACGAGGTGCCGGTTGACGACATTGCTGTACCTTGTATAGGAGGACTGTTTGATCGTATATTTTTTGTATGACTCAAGCCACTTCCTCAGCCACTCCGCCAGTAGCGTTTTGGCCTTGTCTTTCTGGTTTTCGTCAAACTGAAGGTTCAAAACATTTTCAATAATACCCCTTTGATTGCTTTTTTCCTTTTCTTCCCGCAACAGACGCTGAAGCTGGACCTCCTCAAAAACTTTATTTTCTGCCTCCTCAAGCTTTAAAATTATTTCCTTGTAGGTTTTAGCATAAACGGAATGGTAGACAGCCTTTCCATAGACATTTTCATATCTTATTATATAGCGGCCCTCGTAACGGCCATCCTTGCGTTTATAGACATTTTTTCGATAACGTTTCATGATGATTCTACTCCCTTTCTGATTTCTGACCATATTCTGACCATTTTTTTTATAATTAAACAGATGAATAAAGCTCTATTTACTATCATTATCCATTTCCCTCTTTAATTATCTTAAAAAAGTCTGGATTTATTCAATTATTGTGTTATAATGTTTACATGAAATAGATAGTATCCGTATTTTAATATTTGATGGCTGACAAAAGCTCGTGAAATTTAAATATTTCACGAGCTTTTTTAATGCTTTTATTTCTTTTCTGTTTTTCTGTAAACCTTTTGAAGGCCGGTACTGTGCCATGGCGCGCGCCACCCAAAAAAAGATAATACGGCAAAACGCCGCATTATCTTTTAGAGAAGGATCTTTATTTTAGGACAGTATTTTCATTTTCCGCGCTTCTGTTTTTAACGCCTCCCTGAAATCAGGATGGGCGATGGCGATCAGCGCTCTGGTTCTTTCGGACAGGGTCTTTCCCCTCATCTCCGCGATACCGTATTCCGTCACGATGCGGTCCACATCGTTCTTGCTGGTTGTGACCACTGCGCCCTGTGTAAGCGTGGGTTTGATCCGGCTGACCTTGCCGTTGATGGCAGTGGAGGGGAAAGCGATAAAGCTTTTGCCGCCGGGGGACAGCCGGGCGCCTCTCACGTAATCGCTCTGGCCGCCGGTCCCCGAGATATGCCTGTTCCCCACAGATTCCGCGCACACCTGGCCCCAGAAATCAACCTCCAGAGCCGAATTAACCGATATAAAATCCGAATGCTCTGCGATCACCAGGGGGTTATTCACATAGTCCACTGGCAGGATTTCGATGGCAGGATTGTCATTGACAAAATCATACATATTCTGGCTGCCATAGGCAAATGTAGCCACAGAGCGTCCGGGGTGGATGGCTTTCCGGCTGTTGTCCACTGCTCCAGAGGCAATCAGCTCCATCATGCTGTCTGTAAAAAGCTCAGTGTGGATACCCAGGTGATGCTTTTTCTTCAGGGCCTGGCCCACTGCCTCGGGGATCCCGCCAATCCCCAGCTGAATGGTGGCCCCATCAGGGATCTCCGCCGCGATCAATTTGCCAATGATCTGGCTGACAGCGTCAGGCTCTGAGGGCTCTGTTGCGGGCAGGGGGACATTGTTCTCGCACAGCGCGGTAACTTGGGATATATGGATTACGGGACCGCTGAGCGATCTCGGCATATTTTCATTGACTTCCAGAAAGATATGTTCTGCCTTTTTAAGCATGGCAAGGCTATTGGAAGCGGTACAGCCGGTAGAGAAGTAGCCGTGCCGGTCCATTGGCGATACCGTCGCGCAAAAGGCGTCCATATCAATATAGTTTTCAAACAGCTCGGGCATATCCCGGTAGTAGCAGGGCATCACATCCCCCACCCCAGCTGCCACGCCCTGGCGCGCGTATTTTCCCGAAAACCAGGAAACGCCCATCTTACCCATAAGCCTTTCGTCGTAACAGGGCATGGGCTGCACATCCAGGATGGTGTGCAGCTGGACGGTAAAATCCGCTTCCTGCTGAATCCGATTCATCACCGCGCTGTAAATGGCCGGCGGGTAGCCCAGCGCGATGTCGGAGCAGCACACCCAGCCGCATTCCATGAGGGCTGCGATTTCCTCTGGCCGCTTAAGCTTTTGCTTATATTGACTGATCACTGTTTTCATTCACACACATTCCTCTTACCCTTATGCCTTCGGCTACGCCAGGGCTCTGGCATAATTCTTTCCCTTTTCAAGCGCCTGCCGGTTAACGGGGATAAACTTCGCTTTACCTTCGCCGAACACCTTGGTAAAGGCTTCCAAAACCGCCTCCTCCGAGATGGTATGATCCACTTCCAACAGGGCCCCAAGCAACACCATATTCATGAGCTTCGGGTTACCCAGCTCCTTGGCAATATCGCTGGCTGGAACATAGATCGTCCGGATATCCGTCCGCTCCGGTTTTAAAGAGATAAGGTTCGCATTGATGATCATGGCGCCGCCCGGAGCGACCACATTCTCAAACTTACGGAAGGACGGCTCATTCATGACGACCGCGGACGAGGCGTTTTTCGTGACGACCGGAGATCCAATGGGTTCATCCGAAATGATCACCGTACAGTTGGCTGTTCCTCCCCGCATCTCAGGGCCGTAAGAGGGACACCAGGAAACCTCCTTGTCTTTTATCATCGCCGCATAGGCAAGCAGCTTGCCAACACTCAGAACCCCCTGACCTCCAAAGCCTGCAAAACAAATTTTCTTCGTTTCCATTTTACGACTCTGCCTCCTTGGTAATGTCTTTATAAACCCCCAGCGGGTAGTAAGGGATCATTTCTTTTTCGATAAACTGCATGGCTTTGACCGGCGTTAGCCCCCAGTTGGTCGGGCAGCTTGAAACTACCTCAATGAGTGAAAAGCCAAGCCCTTTTTTCTGAACCTCAAAGGCCTTTTGAATCGCCTTTCTGGCCTTCATCACATTAAAGGGCGAATTGACTGCAACGCGCTGAATGTAAGCGGCTCCCTCAAGGGTGCTCAGCATCTCTGACACGCGTATGGGGTTCCCGTCGATTTTGGGATCACGCCCACTCTGGCAGGTGGTTGCCTTCATGCCTGGCAGGGTCGTCGGCGCCATCTGGCCACCCGTCATCCCATAGATGCCATTGTTGATAAAAATGGTCGTGATCTTCTCACCCCGGGCAGCCGCGTGAATGATTTCCGCGGTGCCAATGGAGGCCAGATCTCCGTCCCCCTGGTAGGTAAAAACCGTATTATCCGGGTGTACCCGTTTAACCCCGGTGGCCGTAGCCGGCGCGCGGCCATGGGCCGCCTGGATGCCATCAGTATTGAAATAGCTGGTCGCCATGACCGCACAGCCAACCGGGACCACCGCAATGGCTTCCTCCAGCAGCCCCATCTCCTCAAGAACCTCACCGACAAGCCGGTGGACAATACCGTGGGTACATCCTGGGCAGTAGTGGGTCTTTGCCTCGGTCAGCCCCTGGGTGCGTTTAAATACAGTGGTCATTTTTTTCCACCTCCATCACAGATTTCGCAAATTCAACAATTTCCTCTGGCGTCAGGATCACACCGCCGGTGCGGCCGTAAAACTCGACTTTATGGACATCCCCGCAGGCCAGTTTAACGTCGTCCACCATTTGGCCAAGGCTCATCTCAACATCCATGATCTTCTTGACCGAAAGGTTTTTAAATGCCTTTTCTGGGAAGGGCCACAGAGTCTTTGGCCTTATCAGCCCCACGCGGTAACCTTCCTCACGCAGGCGCTTAATGGCTGTCTTGACAATCCGGGCAGCGGTGCCGTATGCGGCAAAGGCGTACTCGGCGTCTTCCATCATAAAGCTTTCCGCCTGCTGCTCACTTTCCTGGATCTGCTCATATTTTTTCTGCAATTCAAAATTGGCGGTTTCCAGCCCCTCGGCTTCCAGGTCCAGGTTAATGACGAGGTGGCGCTCGCCCTTCCCTTTTCCGGTCATGGCCCAGTCCTTGGGCTTCAGTTCTTTGGATGGCCTGTAATTGAACTCCACAGGCTCCATCATCTGGCCGATCATTCCGTCGGACAGAATGATCACCGGTGTACGGTAATAGTCCGCAAGGTCAAACCCCTCCATGACCATATCCGCAACCTCCTGTACCGTCGACGGCGCCAGGACAATATTATGGTAATCCCCATTGCTGCCGCCCTTTACACACATGTGGTAATCGGCCTGGCTTGGCTGTATGCCGCCCAGGCCAGGGCCGCCGCGCATCATATTAACAATCACTGCCGGCAGCTCCGCCCGGGTAATATAACCGATCCCCTCCTGCTTCAAGGCGATTCCAGGTGAGGATGAGCTGGTCATAACCCGTGCGCCTGCTCCTGCCGCACCGTAAACCATATTGATAGCTGCCACCTCGGATTCGGACTGCACAAACGTCCCCCCGATTTTAGGCAGCTCTCTGGACAGATACTCTGGAACCTCGCTCTGCGGCGTGATCGGGTAGCCAAAAAAGAACCGGCATCCCGCCTCCATCGCCGCCTTGCCAACTGCTTCATTCCCCTTCATTAAAACCTTTGTCACTGCTATCCCTCCCTAATCGCATTTTTCTACTGTGATGGCCGCTTCCGGACACATCTTAGCGCAGTTCGCACAGGCGATACATTCGCCCATATCGGTGACCATACAGGGGTTATACCCGCTGATGTTCAGGCGTGTTTCATCCAGCGCCAAGATATCCTTTGGGCAGACGGACACACATAGTTCACACCCTTTACAATAAAATTCATCAATGATGACGTTTCCTTTGGCTCTTGCCATGTCTACTCCTCCATATTTGGTTTATTACATCCATTCTTCCCGCATGAAAAACTTCAGCGGCAGCCGCTCGCCAGACAGCCTCCCTGGTACCCTGCCAATGATTTCTTCCATATAAGACGTATACCGGATGGGAATCCCCGTCCGCTTCGAGGCTTCCCTCAACACCGCGTCGCCAGCGACCAGATTTTCAAGGGTACTCTCTCTCACAAGGTTTGTATTATTAATGAACCCCGTTACCTGAAATCCTGAAGCGTACTCAAGACATTCTTTCTGAAAGAGGATTCCCTCCACACTCGCGGTATCCGGCCGGTTTACATTAACGACCATGAAAAAATCAATCTCGTCCCGGCTCAGAAGCGGCCTCAGGCGGGCCAGCGTGGTGGTGCCCACACTGTTTCCACCGAGGTCGATGATATAGTCACACGCTCTATCCTTTGCCGGTGTCCCAATCTCCGCTGAAACGGCCGGAAGATCACAGTTATCCTGCTTAATGGAGGACCCGATTACCCTCACGCCGTATTCCTCCAGCTCCTTACGCCTTTCCCTGGACCTGAAAAAAACATTGACAATGTCCAGATCTGCCAGTACAACCCTTGGTGCGTTTTTGCTCAGGGCAACTGCGTAATTGACCGCAAACTCTGTTTTTCCGCTTCCGTAATGGCCGGCAATGATTCGTACTCTTTTGTCTTTTTCCAACATTTTTTCACCTCCGCAGCGGCTTCAGCACAATGACCGGCTGCCCTTTTGCAAAACTAATGATTTTTATCCGGCAGGCCAGTAAAATTAACTGCTTCACAGGCCTGCCGTCAAGGCTTTTTAATAAGAATCAGGCGCGTCCCGCCTTGATGATATCCATTGCGTAGTGGTCTGCGGCCTCATAGGTTGTAATGCCCTTGTCTTTGGCATAATGGATGATGTTGAGGGTGGTGTCATAAATTTTATCAACCTTTTCTGTTACCTTGCTGGCGTCGTAGGGCTTTGTCACAATTTCTTCACCACAGTTGATAACACCGCCGGCGTTAATGATATAATCCGGTAAATAGAGGATGCCTCTTTCTTCCAGCTCCTCGCCGGTCTGTGGGTCAACCAGCACATTGTTGGCGCATCCGCCTACAATTTTACACTTCAAAGCCTTGGCGTTGCCGCTGTTGATCACCGCGCCCAGAGCGCATGGGGCAAAAATATCACACTCTGCTGTCAGTACCTCGTCAGCGTTCAGCGGGGTGGCGCCAAATTCTTCAACAGCCCGCTTTACAGCGTCCGGATTAATGTCATAAACCTTCAAGATAGCGCCCTCATCGTGCAGCAGCTTTGCGACCATATAACCAACACTGCCAAGCCCCTGAACCACAACGGTTAATCCCTCGGCCGTGTCCGCGCCAAACTTTTCCTTGATTCCGGCTTTAATTCCCATAAAGGTTCCTCTGGCTGTATAGGGTGACGGGTTGCCGCCAATTTCCCGGGTGCCGGTAACATACTTGGTTGTCTCCTGCATGTAGGCAATATCCTGCGTATTGATATTGACGTCCTCAGCAGTATAATATCTCCCGGCAAGGGATTCAATAAAGCGGCCATAGGCCTTAAAAAACGCTTCATTTTTAAGCTTTCTCGGATCGCCGATGATTACGGCTTTTCCGCCGCCGTTCTTTAATCCACAGCCCGCATTTTTAAGGCTCATGCCTCTGGACAGCCGCAGAACATCATAGAGAGCATCCTCCTCGCTCTCGTAGTTCCACATCCGGGTGCCGCCGAGCGCCGGGCCCAGGGTCGTGTCGTGAATGGCGATAATGGCCTTTAAACCTGTTTCCTCATCCCGTGCGAATACCAGTTCTTCGTGTCCATAGAAATCCATCTTTTCAAAAATACTCATTTTTTCATACCTCCAAAACATAATTTTTAATAATAATATATAGATACCAGCGGCTCTTAATCCGGCCGGCATAGATATCCCTTAGATTTTTCCCTTTCGCACTGTCTCTGCGGGATCGGGCTCCGGGACAGATACTTCTGGGCTTACTTTTTTCTTGTCGCCCTTGATAAAATACCCGGCCACGCCGCAGATCACGGTTGGCAGCAGCCATCCGAACCCAAAGTGGTGAAGCGGTAAATAGTTGACGAACTGGAAGCCCAGACCATGATTGGCGGCTGTCTCCAAAACGCTGATCAAAAACGCGCCCAGCGCGGCCGCTTTAAAGACATTGTCATTTTTGATCTTGTCACCTACAATGGTTAAAATGATCAGTGTAAGGGCCGGCGCGTAGACAATGGACAAAACCGGCTCTGAAATGGCGATGATCTCATCCAGGCCGATATTGGCGATGACCGGTGAAATCACGCACACAATGGTGACAATGACTTTATAACTGACACGCCCTTTGCTTAACCGGGAGAAATAAGCCCCACTGGAGCTGACCAGCGCCACTGCTGTGGTGATACAGGCCAGCGCTACCACAATCCCAAAGATAACCATGCCGACATTTCCAAGAAGGTTTTTAATGATCTCAAGAATCAGTGTAGACCTGGAAACATCCACCCCATACATGGTCGAGGCTGTCGCCCCAAGGTGGGCCAGACCAAAATAAACAATCAGGAGCCCTGCCCCAGCAACCAGCCCAGCGCCTCCGATTACAGCGTTTTTGGCTTTGATCTCCGTATAGCCCTTTTCCTTGACCGTTTTTACAATAATAACCCCAAAAATCAGCGCTGCCAGCACATCCATTGTCTGGTATCCCGAGATGATGCCGCTGCTGATAATATTTGAGACCTTTGGCTCAGCCGCAATTGGCCCCAGTGGATCAATGATCCCCTTTATGATGACAATCATCAGCCCGATAAACAGAGCCGGTGTCAGGAATTTACCGACAATGTCCACCACCGATGCCTCCTTCACGCACAGCACCCAGATAAGCACGAAAAATGCGATCGAAGCAACCAGTGGATTTACCCCCGGAAAGATGGGCGAAACGCCCATTTCAAAGGTTGTCGCCGCAGTCCTGGGAATGGCCAGCATCGGGCCAACGCACAGCACCACCAGCGTCGACAGCAGCACAGCGGGTATCCTCCCAATGCGGCAGGTAATTCCTTCGATATCGCTGTCACATTTCAGCATGGCCAGGATGGCCAGCATCGCCAGTCCAATATCTGCGATGTAGTAGCAGATAAAGGCCGGCACCCACATAGACGCTGCCGTCATTCCAAGATAAGGCGGAAAGATCACATTCCCGGCACCGAAAAACATCGAAAACAACGCAAGACCAACAATCCACTTGTCTTTTCTTTGACTCATTTTACACTCTCCTCTTTAATCAGCGTTACAGGTCCGAATCTCAGGTGATTAAGGCTGCCTCTTTGCAGCACTGTGTACGTCCGCTCCTCTTTTCTGATGATGGTTTTATTATATTCTCAGTATGTTTTTTCTGCAAAGTTGCTTAATATTCTTTAGAATCTCAATTTTTACCTCAAAAACTTCTTTATACGAAACTTTTAACCTGTTTTAATCTGTTTTTTGTATTTTTTGCTTTCTCAAGAAATCATTTTCACAAAAAAACAGATTTATATGAAAACGTATTATTTCCCTGACCTTTTTAAAAATCATCCAAAAAAATGAAAAAACCCAGTTAAAATAACACTTTTACCGGGTTTGTTAAATATTAAACATTTTACTAATTTTTACACTTTTCCCTTTTAAGGGTCAATCACAAAACAATGATCTTCTTTCAAACGTTTTATCTCCTCTTTCGACACGACAAAAAATTCCTCCAATTCCTTGCTGGTCATCAGCTCCTTTGAAAGAATCACTTTAATGGCGGTTGGACGCATGCTGTAATTGTCCATTCCCGTCAGAATTCCCGGAATCGCGGAAAGCTTTTTCATGGGGATGAAAAAAGATAAATACGCAATTTCCGCCTCACAGTAAAGATTCTGCATGATGAAAATAATAAAATTATCCCGGATGTTCATGGAACCGTGATAAATCCCCTCGCACTTTTTATAGTTTTTAATATCTTCCGGCTGATAATAAAAGGTCGCGTAAATCTGACCGTTTGCCCGCTCTTCCCCAAGACGGATGTAAGAACAAAAATTTTTATGGCGCGACTGCTGGTAAAGATAAAAGTGGTCAATATTTCCCAGCTGGCTTTGAGTTACTTCCATCGTCTTGTCTTCTTTCGGTATATCCAAAAGATGAGAGACCCCAATGTTTAATGTCGAGGCAATTTCAAACAAAGTTGAAACATCCATACCAATCGCGCCTGTCTCATATTTTGAGATTGTCGCCCGGCTCTTACCAATGGTTCGAGCCATTTCATCAATGCTGATCTTTGCCATTTTTCGATACATCCGAACCTGAGCCCCAATTTGCGCATTCAATGAATCCCCTGTCATAATCTGCTCGCCCCCTATTTCTAAAAATAAAAAAACAAAAACAAATAAGATGTTTATTTCTAGTTGAATTCTACACGATTAAAAGAAGGACTGTCAACCTTTATTTAGAAAAACAAAAAATTTCAGTAATTTTAACAAAACTTTAAGCATTCACATATTTTGCGAAAAATAAATTAAAATAAGAGGATATGGCGTTTTGCCGTATCCTCTCTGCATTGTCATTTTCCGGTTATTTCACTCCACAGCTTTTTCTAAAATATCCACACATTTTCCAATTCCAAGCCTGCCCGAATCCAGAATCATGTGGTAGCCTTCGGGGGCACTCCACTTTTTGCCCGTATTCGCATTATAGTAACAGGCGCGGCGTTTATCAAACTTTTTCAGCACAACTTCTGCGTTGGCCGCGTCCACGCCGTAGGTCTCCACCGCCCGTTTTACACGGGCCTCCCAGCTGCTGTGGATAAAAACATTCAGGACATCTTTTCGTCTTCTCAGGGCGTGGCAGGCGCACCGGCCAATGATGACACAGGGGCCTTCCGCTGCCAGATCATTGATAATTTCAGCTTCTGCCAGCCGCAGCGCATCGTTCTCCGGCAGGCTGGGCGTATCGCCTATCAGGTTTTTGGACAGCATGTAGACAGAGTAGAAGAAGCTGTTGGTTGGTGTTTCTTCCAGCTCTTCAAGATATTCGGGGGAAACGCCTTTCTTTTTCGCAGCCATCTCCAGTATTTCTTTCCCGTAGTAAGGAATCCCCAGCTTTTCTGCTGTCCGGTAGCCGATTTCCCGACCGCCGCTGGCATATTCCCGTTCAATGGTGACAATATTGTATTTCATAATTGTTTTTTTACGCCTCCTCTTCCACTTCAAACTGGCTGTTATACAGGTCTGCGTAGAAGCCATTTCGGGCAAGCAGTTCTTCATGGGTTCCCTGTTCAATGATATCGCCGTCCTTCATCACGAAGATACAGTCTGCGTTCTTGATGGTGGACAGGCGGTGGGCAATGACAAAGCTGGTCCGCCCATGCATCAGGTTATCCATGGCCTTCTGAATGAGGATTTCGGTACGGGTATCGACAGAGCTGGTCGCTTCGTCAAGAATCAAAATTTTAGGATCTGCGAGGATCGCACGCGCAATGGTCAGAAGCTGTTTCTGCCCCTGGGACACATTGTTGGCTTCCTCGTTCAGCACCATACTGTAGCCATCGGGCAGTGTTCTTACAAAGTGGTCCACCTGGGCGGCCACAGCGGCCTGCTGAACCTCCTCATCGGTAGCGTCCAGACGCCCATAGCGGATATTGTCGGCAATGGTGCCGTTATACAGCCAGGTGTCCTGGAGAACCATCCCAAACAGGCTTCTCAGATCGTTTCTTCTAAAGTCCTTAATGTTGTGGCCATCCACCAGAATCGCGCCGGAGTCTACATCGTAGAAACGCATGAGCAGCTTGATAATCGTGGTTTTGCCCGCGCCGGTAGGCCCTACAATGGCGATCTTCTGGCCTTCCTTTACCTGTGCGGAGAAATCATTGATAATGATTTTGTTCGGGTTGTAGCCAAAATGAACGTGATCAAAGGTGACATTCCCCTGGACATCTGCAGGTGACACCGGATTCTGCGGGTCCGGCACCTCTTCTTCCTCAGCCAGGAATGTAAAGACACGCTCAGCCGCAGCCATAGTCATCTGCATGATATTGGACATATTGGCAATCTGTGAGATCGGCTGGTTGAACTGGCGGACATACTGGATGAACGCCTGAATATCCCCGACGGAGATGCGGCCGTTAACGGCCAGATAACCGCCCAAAATACACACAGCCACATAGCCCAGGTTTCCAATAAAGGCCATAATAGGCTGCATCAGGCTCGAGAGGAACTGCGATTTCCAGGCCGACCCATACAAGTTGTTGTTGAGTCCCTCAAAGGTTTTGTATGCTTCCTCTTCGTTGTTAAAGGCCTGAACCACTGAATGGCCGCCATAAATTTCCTCAATATGGCCATTGATGTGTCCAAGATATTCCTGCTGGCTGCTGAAATATTTCTGGGACCGCTTGACCACCAGTACGATGAACACAAAGGACAGTGGAATAATACACAGCGTTACCAGGGTCATCTGCCAGCTGATGGAGAACATCATGACCAGAATACCAATAACGGTTGCCACAGAGGTAATAATCTGGGTCAAACTCTGGTTAAGGGTCTGGTTGACCGTTTCAATATCGTTGGTTAAAAACGACAAAACTTCGCCGTAACTTGTTTTATCAAAATACTTAAAAGGGAGACGGTTTATTTTCGCAAATGTATTTTCACGCAGCTTGTAGGTGACTTTCATCGACACGCCTGTCATCAAAAATCCCTGGAGCGCTGAGAAAACAGCCGAGATAATATACAGTCCTACCAAAAACAGTAAAATCTTTGCGATACCTTCAAAATCAATGCCACTGCCGGTATTGGCGATCATATTCATCACGCCTTCAAAAATTTTCGTGGTTGCCTGTCCCAGAATTTTAGGTCCGACAATGTTAAAAACAGTTGAAGCGATAGCAAAGATCACGACAAAGGTCACGGCAACCCGATGGGGTTTCAGATAAGCTAAAAGTTTTTTAAGGGTACCCTTAAAGTCTTTTGCCTTTTCACCGCTCGCCATCACCGGCCCACGGCCCATGGGGCCACGGCGTTTTGGAGGCGTTGGAGTCGTTGCTTTCGTTACTTTATCAGACATTTCCTAATTCCTCCTTTGACAGCTGTGAGCTTGCGATTTCCTGATAGGTACCGCAGCTTCTCAATAATTCTTCATGGGTTCCCTTTCCGACCACGCGGCCTTCGTCAAGAACGATAATCTGTTCAGCGTTCATAATGGTATTAATACGCTGGGCAACAATCAGCACGGTAGCCTCCTCGGTATAATTCTTGAGGGCCGAACGCAGGGCTGCATCTGTTTTAAAGTCAAGGGCCGAAAAGCTGTCGTCAAAAATATAGACATCCGGTTTTTTAACAAGGGCTCTGGCAATGGATAAACGCTGCTTCTGCCCACCGGAGACATTGTCGCCGCCCTGGGCGATTTCACGCTCAAAACCATCAGAATTCGCGTTAATAAATTCCATAGCCTGGGCGATTTCCGCCCCCTGGCGCACTTCCTCCTCGGTGGCCTCTTTGCGGCCATAGCGAAGATTGGAATCAATGGTTCCTGAGAACAGAACCCCCTTTTGAGGGACATAACCAACCTTGTCGCGCAGGTCGTGGAGAGAGGCATCTCTTAAATCCACGCCATCCAGCGTAATAGCGCCGTCGGTCACATCATAAAAACGGGGAATGAGGTTAATCAATGTTGATTTACCTGAGCCGGTAGAGCCGATAAAGGCTGTTGTCTGTCCTGGATCAGCCTCAAAACTAATATCATGGAGCACGTCCTCGTCTGCGCCCTCGTAGTGGAAGGAAACATGGTCAAACACCAGGCGTCCCGGCACATTCTGAGGGAAGGGCTTTGGATTTTTAGGACTTTTGATCACCGGGTCCACTGCCAGCACTTCTGCGATACGTTCGCCGGAAACAGCGGCTCTGGGCACCAAGATAAACATCATGGAAATCATCAGGAAAGACATGATGATCTGCATGGCGTACTGCATAAAGGCCATCATATTACCAACCTGCATGGTTGAGTCCGCGATCTGATGTGCGCCAAGCCAGATAACCAGCAAAGTGGTACCATTCATAATAAGCATCATCAACGGCATCAGAAAGACCATTGTACGGTTGATAAAAAGGTTATTGTTTGTCACTCGTATGTTTTCTCTTTTAAAACGTTCACGTTCAAAATCCTGGTTCCCAAAGGCGCGGATCACCGACATCCCATTAAGGTTTTCACGCATGACCAGGTTCAGGCGGTCCACCAGCTTCTGAACAATTTTAAAACGCGGCAGCACCAGTGAGAAAGTCACTACAATCACTCCGACCAGCACAATGACCGACACAGCGATAATCCAGCTCATGGACGTGCTTTCCCGCAATGCCATAATCACCCCGCCAACCCCTAAGATGGGCGCGTAGCAGATCATTCGTATCCCCATGATCAGCAGCGTCTGCATCTGGGTGATATCGTTGGTGCTCCTCGTGATGAGCGAGGCGGTTGAAAACCGGTTAAATTCGGTGTTTGAGAAGGACTCAACCTTCTTAAAAATATCTCTGCGCACCACCTGTGAAAAACCAGCGGCTACCTTGGCGGCCAGCAGGCCAACACAAATGGCTGCGATAACACCAATCAGCGATAATCCCAGCATGATGCCGCCAATCTTAAGGATATACATGGTCTGTATATAGCTGGTGTCGGCGCCTAATTCTTTATAGAATTCCCTGACAAAAATGGCGCCTGTCTGCTGCTGGGTGGACTCTGGCGTCTGCACGGCCTTTTCTCTGGCGCTGTCGAACTGTTCCTTCGGCATCATTTTCAGCATAGGTGTCATTTCGTACAGCTTGGATAAATCCATGTCGTCAACGTTGGCTGTCATGTCCTCCTGGCTGGCTGTGCTTCCCTTCTGTTCGGCCATATCCTCTACGAAATTAATAAAAGTCCAGTCGGCCTCACCAAAGATGGCATCCAGCTTCGTGTAGGTATCCTCATCTGTGTTCCTGAGCACATAAGCACGCTCATTCTTCATTTCAGGATATTTTTTAATCTGTTTATCGGTCGCTGCCGAGGGCGTTACTTCCTCATAGGCCTCTGATACGGTTTTTTTCTGCTCATCGGTCATAAAGCTGGTGATAAAATCATATCCCTGCTCGCTGATGGCGTCTGGCGCGGCATGCTCGATCCCATTCTGCTGAATCCCCACATTGACAATATCGGACATGAAATTTGGCAGATTCAAATCCGACATTGCCTGGACAAACAGCAGAATAAAAGCCAGCAAAATCGAACCGATATAGGGTTTGAGATACTTTGCTAATTTTGTCATATTTGCTTCCTTTCTTTAATGTCTTACTCCGTTTTAGTTGCTTTCGCGGTTCAGCCGCTCGATGGTCTCGGAAAACTCATCCATCAAAGCGATAAACTGCCTGGTTTTTTCTTCTCCCATTTCCTCAGTTGTGCGAGTCAGCAGGTTGAGCATGGGTCTTGGTGCTGTTTTCAGCATGACCCTTCCGGCCTCGGTCAAATTGACATAAACAACACGGCGGTCTTTCTTGGTGGTGATACGCTCCACGTATCCAGCGTTCTCGAGGACGTTAATCATCTGAGAAACACCGGGCATCGAGCTGTTTGTCGCCTTGCTCAGCGTTGAGATACGCACCCCGGGTAGTGGTGCTGTTCCATTTTTCAAATGCTCATTTTCCTGCTCCTTACAGTGATTGGCAATACGCATCAGCATAAAAAATTCACTTTGGCGCAGGCCGTCAATGCGCTGCTTGCTCATGGTGTGAAACAGATTCTTTTTTACCTTGTTTAAACTGGCCAGAAACGTTTCCCCAAGGCTTTTCTCATGATCCATGATAAACTCCTTCCCTTTTGGGAACCAGACCTTCCGAAGCCAACGGAATCGCGGTCTCCATTTTTCTTTTGCTATCTTAATTATTACCCAACATAATAGTTAAGTAACTTAAATATTATTATAGACCTTTTTTGAAAGACTTCAAGAGAAAAGTAAAATCCGCAAACGATTTTCATGATCTTTTTGTTCAAAACAGGCTTTTTAAGCGGCTTTAAAAACCTGTAGCCTTTCTTAAAATAAAAAAAGACCAGATTCAGGAATCTGATCCCATATTTTGTACCACAAGGTACTGGTCGGTATCTAACAGCTGCGGATAACGCTCGAAAAGCTGATCGACCATCCGATTTGACCGCTCAATCATGTCCTGAATCTCCGCCTCGGTAAAATTCAGGTTGAGAGCAAAATTAAAACTGCGCACAACATAATCAAAGCATTCTGCGTAGGTCAGATCAAAGCCCTGATTAATTTTCCATTGCAGCGAACGCTGTATGCCGAAAATTGTCCCCAGAGCAAGCTTATAATTTTTTTCAAAGCTATAACCATTGGCCGGCATCTCACGGACAAGAGCTTCAAAAATTTCAGCCTGATTGCCTTCGTAAATGGATTCCTCCAGTAAGTCCTCCTTCATCACACCTGTAATAAAAGAAGCCATTCGCGGGTCGTGCTCACGGATGCGCATGGTCATATTTTGGAAATTGATAATAAAAAACAGGGGTTCCTCCTTCGGATCGACAAAATATTTCAGGTATGAGGCCTGCACCTGATAATCCTCCTTAAGGACCTGAATACCTATGTTTCGCTTACTGCCAAAATGATAGGTAATGAGCGCCTGGCTGACACCTGCCTCCTTTGCGATCTGGCGGCTTCCGACCTCATACCCTTTTTCAAAGAATAAACGCTTTGCTGTTTCATAAATAATCTGCTTCGCCTTTTTTTTATCCAATTTCTCTTTCACGTTTTTTCTCCCATCGCTGTCTTTTGTACTATTTAACCACAAAAAAAAAGATATTTCAAGCAATCCTTAAGAAAAACTATTCGCGAACAGTTTTTTCCTGTTCGCGAATAGTTTTTACTTGACTTTGAATTTGAAACCTGTTATTCTTAAGTCAACGTTAAAACCTGTTCGCGATCAGTTATTACTGGGAGGTAGTATGAATACATCTTTAAATGAAAAAACCCACGCGGTAAATAAAGTTTTTGAGGCTGTTTTTGATGGAAAAATGCCCTCGCGCGTTCCAATTCTCACAAACATTGATAATGCTTTCTGTCTTGAGTATGCCGGCTATAGCCTCAAAAAAGAACAGTACAGTATCGAAAAAACCCTGGAAGCCATTGACGTCACCACCCGCGATTTTGACGGGGACACGGTTCTCGGCATTACCATCCGTCTTCCACAGCTTTATAAAATTCTAGGCGCAAAAAACTTTAAAATGGGCGCCGATGGATTTTTACAGCATCCGGAGGTCCGCGGTATGGAGGTTGAGGATTACGACGCCTTTATTGCCGATCCGGTAAAAACACTCTGGCAAACCATTCTTCCAAGAATTTATGAAGAACTCAACCGCCCCGGATTTGAGGGGCAGAAGGTTCTGGCCAAGGCCTTCTTTACCTTTGCGAGCAGTATGGCCGCACTGGGTGAGGGCTATCAGAAAATTGCCGAAAAATATGGACGGAGCACCTATACCATGGCCTCAGCCGCTTCAGCCGAGCCGCTGGATACGCTTTCCGACCAGCTGCGCTCTTTCTCAGGCATCAGCAAGGATATCCGCCGCTGTCCGGACAAAGTCATTGCCGCCTGTGAGGCATTACTGCCGGTCTGCCTGAAGGCTGGTGTAAATCCTGCTTCAAGCCGCTATAACCGAACCTTTATCCCGCTCCACATGGCGCCGTACATGCGCGAAAAGGACTTCCTGAAATTCTACTGGCCAACCTTTAAAGCTTATGTCGAAGGGCTGAACGCCGCGGGAGCCGGCGCCAATCTTTTTGTGGAAGAAGACTGGTCCCGCTACCTGGACTATTTAAATGAGCTGCCTGAAAATACTTTGATGGTTTTTGAATATGGCGACTCTAAGGAAATAAAAGCAAAGGTAGGCAGCCGGCATATCGTCAGCGGCCTTTACCCCATCGGTCTCTTAAAATCGGGCACTGAGCAGGCATGTATCGACAAGGCAAAAGAATTAATCGACATCTTCGCCCCGGACGGCGGATACATTTTTGGCTTTGACAAAGCCATTCTCCGCCTCAATGACATTAATCCAGCGAACTTAAAAGCAGTATTCAATTTCGTACATGAATACGGAATCTATTAACAGGAGGCACCAATGACTGTAAAATCCGAATATTACACTGATTTTGAAGAAACCATAAATAAATATGATATTCCCGAGGAAGCCGCTCCCTTTGCGGCCGAAAGCCTGCAATCGGTCGAGGAACTTCTCTTTGGGTTTATGATCTACCTGATCTCCTGAGTGATGAGCAGTAAACAATATCTGAAATAAAAAAAGACCGTATCTGAATCGTACAGATACGGTCTTTTGCGTTGAATGCTATTTAATTGAGGCATCATAGATGCTCTTGATCGACTCTGCCAGCATGGCGTTAAATTCCGCGTCGCTCTGGCTCGCGTTCAGCCCTTCGGACAGCGCTCTGGAAAAGCTGGCGATAAGGCCCGGATTCTGTGCCAGCAGGGCGTTTGATTCCTCACGGGTATAGCCGCCGGACAGCGCGACCACGCGCACCACATGCTTATCGGCGATAATGTCGCTGTAGAATCCGTTTTCAGATGGAAGGCTGAGCTTAAACATCAGGCGGACATTGTCGTCCAGGGTATTCAGGCGGTCTAAAATTTCCGTTTTCAGTATTTTTTCGCATTCTGCTTTATCAGCGCTTTTGATATTGACTTCCGGTTCCAGTATTGGCACAAAGCCGGCTGCCGCAATTTGCAGGCCCACTTCAAACTGCTGGTCAACAATCTGTTTAATGCCAGCCGCATTGGCAGATTGAACGACTGAGCGCATTTTTGTACCAAAGATATGGCGGTCTGCCGCCCGCTTGAGCAAGCCGTCCAGATCCGGGATCGGCTTCATGAGCTGAACGCCGTCCTTTTCCTCGGCCAAACCCTTATCGACCTTTAAAATCGGCAGTATTCCCTTTTTCTCCCAGAGGTAATCGGCTGTGTAAACATCGTCAATGGTACGGTCCATGGTCTTTTCAAAAAGAATCGCCCCCAGAATATATTCTGATGTAAAGGCTGGGCTTTTGATGATCCGCGCCCGCATGGCGTGAACCAAATCAAACATCTCATCATCGCCCTGATAGCTGTCCTCAGCGATGCCGTACAATCTCAGTGCCTTTGGCGTGCTGCCGCCGCTCTGGTCCAGGGCTGCAATAAAGCCTTTGCCATTCGCCATTCTTTCCAGTTGCTCTTTCTTCATTGTATAACCTCCTGATCGGATCGTTTTGCCGGTCCTGTTTAAGTTTAAGATCGGGAGCGATGCGCTCCCACTCTCTTTAGTGTATACCTTTTCTCATTAAATATCAAGTGTTGTTTTTAATCCCTATGGGTCAAAAAAGCTCCAGTATTACACTGGAGCTTTTTGTCATTCCTGTTTTTATCCCAAGTATTCCTTACCGAGGCTGTCCGCGACCATAATCGCCGCGTAAACAGAATCAGCGGTTACCTCAAATGGCATATTGTGAATGGATTCGTCCGGGACAGTAGAAGCTTCAGCCACTGCACGGATCTTTTCTTCTGTGACTTCTTCAACGCCAAGTTCCTTGAGCGTTACCGGCAGTCCTACTGACAGGCAGAATTCCAATACTTCCTCGATTTCTTCTACTGGCGCGTCTTCCAGAACAAGCTGAACCAGTGTGCCAAAGGCTACTTTTTCGCCATGATACATATGGTGGCATTCCGGCAATACGGTAAAGCCGTTGTGGATCGCGTGGGCGCCTGCCAGGCCGCCGCTTTCAAACCCGATACCGCTGAGCAGTGTGTTGGCTTCGATAATTTTTTCAAGCGACTTGGTACAGCAGTTATTATCAGCTGCCAGCTTGGCCATAAAGCCCTCTTCAATCAGCGTGTCATAGCAAAGCTCTGCCAGATTCTGTGCCGCCATTGTCGTGGTGCCAGCCGCGCAGGTAGAGGCGTTGCTGGCTTCGCAGGCGCGCGCTTCAAAATAGGTCGCCAGTGCGTCGCCCATTCCGGCAACAACCAGACGCGACGGTGATTTCGCGATAATGTCGGTATCAACCAGAACAAGATTTGGGTTTTGTTTTAAGAACAAATAGCTTTCAAACACGCCGTCTTCGGTGTAAATAACCGACAGGGCGCTGCACGGCGCATCGGTGGAGGCAATGGTCGGGACAATCACAACCGGCAGGTCGTGATAATAGCCTACGGCCTTGATGGTATCAAAGGTCTTTCCGCCCCCTACACCAATCACAACATCAATCCCTTTTTCCTTACAGACCGCGCCGATCCGGTCGATTTCTTTCTTACAGCATTCCCGGTTAAAAGCTTCATAATCAACGGATACGCCGCTTCCCTCAAAGCTTTTGTCGAGCACAGCCTGATTTCGTTTCAGGCCGCTGTCTGTAATCAGGCAGAGTGCCTTTTTCCCCAATGCAGAAACATACTCTCCTAAACGGTACAATTCACCGGACCCCTGAACATATTTGCTTGGTGAAATTAAAATCTGAGCCATAATTACCTCCTCATGTTTGTAAAATTAGAGAACGAGCTGTCTTATTAGCACCAGCCATTCTTTACTTAATATTATAAAAGATTTTTCTTAATACTTCCATGCTGTTTCTCTCAATAACCTTTTTTTACTATTTATCCTCTAATTTTTACAGGTAAATAAAAGTACAACCTGTAAAAAAGGTCATTGTTCTATTTTTCCTTCTGCTGACGGTAGTCACTCTCATGTTTAAACACCGCCGCTCCCAGTATCAGCACAGCCAGGGCTGCCGCGGCAAAAATAGCCGCTCCAGCCTTGTTGTCAAAGACTCCGGTTGGGGCATTCTCACCTGTTCCGGTTATATTCTGGGTACCTGACGTTTGTTTTGGGTCCTCCTCAGAGGGATCCGTCATGGAATTCTGATTCTCAACCGCTTCATTTCCGGGCTGTGTTCCGGTATCCCCGCTGCCCCCCACGGCTTTCAGATTTTTTTCACTCATCAAGGCTGCCCACTCCTCCTTGCCCGAATGGTTTGTGATATAGCGCATCACCGCCTCCTCAGAAGCACCGTATTGGTTAAGCTCTGGCTTGACCGCCAGCTCAGGGTATTTGGAGGCGTTTGAAGCCACAAACTGGTTGGTCACCACGGTATAGGTACTGTCAAGATCAAGGGGAGCGCCGCCGATATCTACGGATACCAGCCGGTTGTCCAAAGACCTGGCTGGGTCATAGGCCACCTTCATACCGCCAATCTGCAGATAGGAACCGCCGCCGTTTGCAGGCCATTCGTGTTTTCCTTCCTGATAAGCCTTTAGGTTATTCGCCCCCATTTCAAGAGACTTTTCCAGAATGCTTTTCAGATCGGCCCCGGTAATTTTTTTGGTCACCAGATAATTGCCAAAGGGGGAAACGCCAATAACGCTGCCCTTAGTAATATCCCCTGCTGCAATGGACGCTCGAATCCCTCCGCAGTTCTCAAAGGCAATATCAGCTCCCGTCGTCTCCAGATAAGCTGAGGTAATCACCCTCCCCAGGTTTGTTTCTTCAGTATAGGTTTTAATCGCGCTGCCCTCCAGCGGTACGTCGGTTTTCCCAACAACCTGGTTTAAAACAGGCTTCTGCCGCGCTTCAATGTCTTCAATGATTTTTGAGACTTCCCAGTTTGATTCATACGCCTCAGCATCCGCCGGCGAAATAACGCGGCCGACTGTGTTGACGATTTTACGGCTGTCAGGCTCGTAAAAAATTTTCACAATACCGGCATTGCTGAAATAGGCGCCAGTCTGGGCAATCAATGTGTTTCCCACCACTTCGTCATACTGCGCATGCGTATGTCCGTCAATGATGACATTAATTTCCGGCACTGCCTTCGCAATGTCCCGGCTGCTCAGCATGCCTTCCTTTTCAGTCATTCCAATATGGGTAAGTGCGATAATAACATCACATTTTTCATCGTTTTTCAGTTTACTAACGGTCTTTTTCGCCGCTTCCACAGCATCGTCAAATCGGACATCCTTTACATTTTCCGGCGCGGTTGAGCTGTAAATATCCGGGCTGATCAGTCCGAAAACACCAACCTTTACCGAGACTTCCTCACCACGCGTTACGGTTTTTGTCATGTAAGGCTGAAAATAATTCTGACCATCGGAGGCATTAACGACATTGGCGTTAAGCAGCTTAAAATTCTTTTGGGCCTTATCGGCCCTGCCCTCTGAATCCTCCGTTTTAACAGCTGGTTCTTCCGTTCCCAGCGCCTTCAACGCTGCTGCGCCGTAATTAAAATCATGATTTCCAGGACATACCGCATCATATCCAACTGCACGGAGCAGCTCCGCAGTGCTTTTCCCCTGTTCAATCGTCGCAAAAGGCAGGCCGTGGAATGCATCCCCTGCATCCAGTATCAAATCTGCATTCTCCTTATCGGCAATGGCCTTGACCTTTTCAAAGCCAACCGTACTGGCGCTGTTTTTATATTGTCCATGCGTATCGTTGGTGTGCACAATGGTCAGCGCGATGGTTCCATCTGGCGGATTATCGTTACCATCCTGGGCAAAGGCGGGGTTCACGCCGGCCAGAAACAGTAGGGCCGCCAAAGTAATGGCTAATATTTTTTTATACATTATAATCTCCTCATCATTCGGGTGCTTTATTCTAATCTATCAAGGTATTATATCATGTTTTCCCATTAAAATAAATTTAAAAAAGATGATACGGCGTTCTGCCGCATCATCTTTCCGTATTATTCTTCTTCGGTATGGCCATTGAAGGCGTCCAGCTCAGCCTGGGTTTCAGGTACCCTGACGCTTCCGTCAGAAATCGCCTTCTGCCATGTATCATATATGGACTGAAGCTCCGGTGTAATATTGCCGCCTGCGCTGCCAAGGGTAATTCCCCCGTTTCCCACACCATACTCGTAAATGCCGCCCTTAAAACTGCCGTCCATCTGCATTTTTACAGCGTCGTAAGCTGCGTTGTCAACATTTTTGACCATTGAGCACAGGATCGTCGGCGCAAACTGCGGATAGACAACCGCCTGGTCCTGATCAACGCCGATAAACCAGTAACCGCCAGACGCGGCGTTTTCTATGACGCCGATATTCGAGCCGCCCGCAAAGCCGAAAATAACGCCGGCTCCCTGATTGTGCTGTTCTCCGGCCACCTGCCCCGCCTTTTCGGCATCATTAAAGCTGCCGATATTGCTGCTCACCACAACATTTTCCGGAGAAACGGCTTTAATGCCGGCGCGGTAGCCAATCTCCGCGCTCTTTACCACAGGAATATCCATACCACCGATGAACCCCTGAACCCCTGAAGTGTCATTGGCCGATGCCGCCAGAACGCCCATCAGAAAAGCACCCTGGGCATTGTCAAAATTCATCGAAACAAAATTTGCCGGCAAATCAGCTCCCGCGTTTTTTGGGGTGGTTCCGTCAATCAACGCAAAATGGATATCTGGATTTTGAGCCGCCGCTGCCAGCAGCTGATCACTGTGGCCTGTCACACTAATGATCATCGCCGGTTTTGCCTGAATCGCAGCCTTAAGATTCTCATTGTATTGATCATCCGTCTCACTCTGAAGAATTTTCAGGTCGTACTTCAGCTCACGGGCGCCCTTTCGCAGGCCGTTGATGATACTGCTGTTAAAAGAACCATCCTCAACACCTCCGACACCGGCCGCAAACATGATAACGGGTTCCTCATAAGCCTTTTCACTGTCCTTTGTCTGACATCCACCAAAACTGAGGGCAGTCAGCAGTATGAGGATAACCGCTGCCAGCCGTTTCATGATTCTGCCACTTCCGAGTAATCCTCAATATATTTGATGGCGCTGACAGCCGCAATCGCTCCATCTCCCGCCGCTGTCACCACCTGCCGCAGAGATTTACGGCGCACATCGCCAGCAGCAAAGACGCCTGGAATGTTGGTGCACATATCTTCATCGGTGATCAGGTAGTCCCGTGCATCCTTTTCTAAAGTGCCAACAAAGTACTGAGTGTGTGGGATCTGGCCGACATAGACAAACACCCCCTGTACCGGGATCTCTGTCAGAGCGCCGTCCTTAACATTTTTAACCACAATGCTCTGGACCAGCCCATCGCCTTTAATCTCCTCAACCACGCTGTCCCATACAAAGCGGATTTTTTCATTTTCCATGGCGCGCTCCTGAAGAACCTTAGCGGCACGCAGCTTGTCTCTGCGGTGGATAACCGTTACTTTAGACGCAAATTTGGTCAGATAAATGGCTTCCTCAATGGCCGTGTCGCCGCCACCGACAACCGCAATTTCAAGGTTCCTGAAAAAATTGGCGTCGCAGGTAGCGCAGTAGGAGACGCCCAGTCCACGAAACTCAAGCTCTCCCGGGCAGCCAAGCAGTTTTGGCTGGGCGCCCGTTGCTACGATAATCGCCTTTGTCTGATATACCGTACTGCTTGTGGTTACCTCAAAGGTCTGTCCGGTTTTTTCAAAATATTTAAACTCTTCCGTTTGAAATTCAACGCCAAAATCCACACACTGCTCCCTCATTCTCTCAGTAAGAGAAGGGCCAGTGGTATCTGCCGGCGCTCCGGGATAATTTTCGACCTCCCAGCTGGTAGCGATCTGACCGCCAAAGCCGCCCTTTTCAAGAATGAGTGTGCGCATCTGCCCTCTGGCGGCATATAAACCCGCCGCCAGCCCGGCAGGGCCACTCCCGATAATGATAATATCATAATGCATTAGTAAATTACCTCCTCAATTTTGTTGACGCCGCGCTGCTCCTTAAGCTCCAATATGTCATTGGCAATATTGGACGCATGGTCGCCGACACGCTCAATGTTCGCCAGCAGATCAAGATATACAACACCCGCGTAGGCGTTACACTGTCCTTTATTCAGGCGGCGGATATGTTCATTTTTGAGCTTATCGGTCAGCGCGTCAATCTGGTCTTCTTCGTTTAAGACACGTTCGCAGAGGCTTCTGTCCTCTGTCTCAATCATCTGGCTCACATCGTTCAATGTTCTGTTTGTAAACTCAATGAGATTTTCCAGATCGGTTGTCGCAACATCACTCAGGGCGATTTTTTCACGATTTTTCATTTCAGCCAGCTCACTGATATTTTCAGCATGATCTCCGATACGTTCCAGGTCATGGCTTCCCTTCAGATAAAAGGCCAGACGGTCATTTTCCTGTTCCGATACATTCATATTTGAAAGCCTGACCGTAAAGTCCATAATACCATGCTCAAATTCGTCAATGCGTTCTTCACGCTCAATAATCTTTTCAATCAGTTTTTCATCACCTGTCATGACTGCGTCACAGGCAGTTTTAAAGTTTTTCTTTGCCATTTTGCTCAGGCGGATGACCTCCTTGCCAACCTGGCCAAGGGCAACCGACGGGTTATTGAGAAGACGTTCGTCCAGCTGCAGCCCCTTTTCCTCTTCGGCTGTGGGAAACATTTTTTCCAGCAGCGTTACAAACCGGTCAATAATCGGCAGCAGCACAATGGTATTGGCCACATTAAAGAAGGTATGTGACATGGCGATCTGGCGCGCGACATTGGGCAGTACCTGACCCGTCTCTGTGATCGTCGTTCCTGAAATATTGACAATCAACTCATAAATCGGATTGACAACCGCAACTGCATCAATAATACCCAGTACTATCATTACCCATACCGCTCCGAAAATATTCACAAAAAGGTGGATGAAGGCCGCGTTTCTGGCCGCGGTGGATGTTCCGATGCTGGATAAGAGCGCGGTGACACAGGTCCCGATGTTTGTACCGATCATAATCGGAATACAGATCTGGATCGCGTCTGTTCCGCCGACGCCAGCGAAAACGCCGGAAATAGCCAGAGCCTGAAGCAGACCGAGTGTCGCGCCGGAGCTCTGCATAATGCCCGTGATGATTGTGCCCAGCAGCAGACCGAAAATCGGGTTTTTGCCATAGGTCGTTAGCAGATGTATAAACTCCGGGCTGTCATTTAATGGCTCCATGGTTGAAGACATCAGATTGACGCCGAAGAACAAAATCCCAAAGCCCAGCAGAATACTCCCCAGATCCCGCGCGCTTTTCTTTTTGGCAAAAAGAGCCATAAAGGTACCCACACCGATAAAAAAGGGTGCGACCGCTGTGACGTTGAAGGCAATGAGCTGTGCCATTACGGTGGTCCCAATATTGGCTCCCAGAATAATCCCAGCCGCCTGGGTAAGCGTCATCAGTGATGCATTAACAAAACCAACCACCATAACCGTCGTGGTGCTGGAGCTCTGAACCATAATGGTGACAATGATCCCACACAGCACAGCTTTAAAGCGATTGTTTGTCAAAATCTCCAAAAGATGCTTCATCTTATTACCGGCAACAATCTTTAAGCCCTCACTCATCAGATGCATCCCATAGATAAACATCCCCAGGCCCCCAAAAAGACCAATAAACATCGATAATGTCATACTTTCCTCCACATAAGCATAATCTCGTTTTCTGTACTTTTTCTTAAACACACTTATAGGTATTTTAACACTAATCGCTCTGTTTTTTAACAACAAATTTACTTTTTTATAAATTATTTTTAGGCACTGTTTTTTGATAGAAACTGTGGTAAAATAGTAGGATAAACGAAATTTGTAGGAGGATACTATGTCTGCATTCACGATGAATGAAATTGTCAGCCTGGCAAAAATGAGAGGAATCGTTTTTCCAGGATCTGAAATTTATGATGGTCTCGCCAACAGCTGGGACTACGGCCCGATCGGGGTCGAAATGAAGAATAATGTAAAAAGAGCCTGGTGGAAGAAATTCGTCCAGGAATCACCTTATAATGTCGGCCTTGACGCTGCGATTCTGATGAATCCGAAAACCTGGGTTGCTTCCGGCCATGTCGGCGGCTTTAATGATCCGCTCATGGACTGCAAGTCCTGTAAAACACGTTTTCGCGCCGATAAGCTGATCGAAGACTATTTTCACGCAAAGGGTGAGGAAGCGGTTGTTGACGGCTGGTCCAATGAAAAAATGATGGATTTTATCCGCGAAAACCACATCAAGTGCCCCGAATGCGGCGCTGAAGACTTCACCGATATCCGCCAGTTTAACCTGATGTTTAAAACCTTCCAGGGTGTCACAGAGGACAGCTCATCCGAAATTTATCTGAGACCTGAAACCGCCCAGGGGATTTTCGTCAATTTTAAAAACGTACAGCGCACGACCCGTAAAAAAATTCCTTTTGGTATTGGACAGATTGGTAAATCCTTCCGTAACGAAATCACGCCGGGTAACTTTATTTTCAGAACACGTGAATTTGAACAGATGGAGCTTGAATTTTTCTGCGAGCCCGGTACTGATCTCGAATGGTTTACCTACTGGAAGGACTTCTGCCGCAACTGGCTGTTCTCCCTTGGCATGAAAGAGGAAAATGTCCGTTTCAGAGATCACGAAAAAGAGGAACTGTCCCACTACTCCAATGCCACTACCGATGTTGAGTTCCTGTTTCCCTTTGGCTGGGGTGAGCTCTGGGGCATCGCGGACCGTACCGACTTTGACCTCACACAGCATCAGAATGTTTCGGGCAAGGATATGCAGTACCAGGATCCGGTAACCAACGAAAAATACCTTCCCTATGTCATTGAACCATCTCTTGGGGCTGACCGTATGTTTTTGGCATTCCTGTGTAACGCCATGGAAAAGGAAACCCTTGAAAACGGCGAAGAACGAAATGTAATGAAGATACACCCCGCACTTTCTGCCTATAAAGCCGCTGTTCTCCCGCTGTCTAAAAAGCTCAGCGAAAAAGCAACGGAAGTATATGCCCAGCTCGCTAAGCACTTCATGGTCGATTATGATGAAGCTGGCAGCATCGGCAAGCGTTACCGCCGTCAGGATGAAATTGGCACACCAATTTGTATAACGGTAGATTTCGATACGCAGGAAGACAATGCCGTCACCCTGCGTGACCGTGATACCATGGAACAGGTCCGCCTGCCCATTGATGAAGTGGTCGGCTATATTGAAAAGAAAATGGACTTCTAGAACAAAAAAGAAGATACGGCAAAACGCCGTATCTTCTTTTTTAAAGCTCGTAAGTCATGTAAAACTCTTCCATGTCCTCTCTGGTCGATTCGTCCAGAGCATATTTTTTAACGTTCCGTATTGCACCCTCGAGGGCGGCCAGCTTGTTAAGATTCAGATTCTGGACACCGCCTCGTTTAAGCCGGAGAAAGGCCTCTTTGCTGCCAACCTTGCGCAGTTCGTCCGGGGTGTTGATCCCAACCTTTTTCAGGTCCTTTTCAAACCCAAGACCTATGTTTAACATGTCGTGCAATTCTTTAATCTGATCCAGTTCGTTCATTTTTGTTCCTCCATTTATATCATCGATTATTCAAATTTCATTATGCGTTCGGCTGATAGGTGCCATCGCAATAGGTGGCGTATCCGCCTGATAAAAGATAAAGGTTATTATATCCGCATCCCCGCAAAAGGCGGACCGCCGTATAGGCCCTCTGGCCGGTACCGCTGCAGATATAAAGCGGCAGCCCTCTCTCCTGAGGCAGCTCATCCAGCCGCTCGCGAAGACAGTCTAACTCAATATTAACCGCACCGCTGATATGACCTTTATCAAATTCTTCCGGTGGCATGACATCAAGCAGAAATCCGCCATCTGCTACAATACCTTCTATCTCATCCCAGGGAATGGTTTTATAAACCCCTTCACTAATATTCCCCGCAATGGTGCCGAGAATATTAACAGGGTCCTTGACCGTAGAATAAGGTGGTGCGTAACAGAGCTCCAGACAGGCAAGATTCCTTATAGTAGCCCCCAGGCGCATAGCCGTTGAGATTACATCGATCCGTTTGTCTACCCCTTCCTTCCCCACTGCCTGTGCACCAAGAATTTTAAGGGTTTTGGGATCATAGATAAGCTTCAGATCAATAAGCGAAGCTCCGGGATAATTGTCTGCGTGGCACAGCCGGTGTGCGTGTACCTCCTGATAGGAAATACCCATTTTTTTAAGACGGGCAACATTATTTCCAGTCGTCGCAGCTGTTTTACCGAATATTTTGAGGATAGAAGTTCTCTGGAGACCGTTGTTAACAGTCGGTAAACCCGCCAGATGATCTGCGAGCACACGCCCCTGCCTTGTGGCCGGTCCCGCAAGCCCTGCCGCATCCGGCTGCTTGTCAACAAAATTTTGTACCTGAACCACGTCTCCAATGGCATATATACCGTCCACCGGGGTCAGCAGATCCGCATCCAGCGCAGCGTAGGTCTGGGTTGTAACAACATAACCCGCTTCGCTTACCCGCAGTCCTGCCCTTTGGGCCAGCCCACTTTCTGGCTTCACGCCCATTGTCAGGATCGACAGATCACAGTCCAGCGTACGTCCCGACTCTAAAACCAGCGTTTTTCCTTTATTCTCAAAACGGCTGACACCGTCATCCAGGACAAGGCCTACGCCATGCACATTGAGCTCACGATGAAGAATCTGGGCCATTTCAAAATCAAAGGCTCCCACAACCTGCCGCTTTTTTTCGACAATGGTAACCGTCAGCCCCAGCCTCTGCAGATTTTCAGCCATCGCAAGGCCGCCAAAACCACCACCGACCACGACAGCATGCTTGGGAGTAAGGGTCATAAGCGCTTTTTTAAGAACATCAGCATCCTGAACGTCTTTTAGTGTAAAGGCATTTTCAGCTTCATCCATTCCCGGCAAATCCGGCACAGTAGGTCTGGACCCTGGCGAGAGAACCAGCTTGTCATAGCTTTCTTCGTAGGTTTCGCCCGTCTCTTTTTCTCTGACCGTAATGCTTTTGTCGTCGCGGTTGATGGACAGCACCTCACTGCCGCAGCGGATATCCAGACGATAGCGCTTTGCCAGTCCAGAAACCGTTTGAAGCAGCTTCCGGCGTTCCTCTATGACGCCTCCAATATAATACGGAAGACCACAGCCGGCGCAGCCGGTATGCTCACTGCGTTCAAACAAAATGATCTCATCTTCCTCGTTCAAACGCCTCAGCCTTGCCGCAGCCGACGCACCGCCGGTTACACCGCCGACGATCAGTATTTTCTTCATCTAACTTCCTCCTCAGAAGTGCGCTCCCATGTCGAGATTTTGACATGGTTATTGAACTTATGACACTTTTATACCCAACTTTACTGCAAATAAAAACAAGTTGCTATTTTTTCATAATATGCCCATTATACGTTTAAAAAAAACATCTGTCAATGTGAGCAGTCGCTTTTCCAAAGTAATTTAAAAAAGTTAATGAAAACCCTTTGGTGTTCATGTTAATATAAAAGTATCAATGATTATAAGGAGGCTCTCCATGAGAATAATGATCATCGAAGATGATCCCAAAATCCGTCAGGAGCTCAGTGAATTTCTGAACCGCTACGGCTATGATCCCGTTTTCCCAGACAGCTTTAAACACATTACCACATCCATTCTGGCCAATCCGCCGGACCTCATTCTTCTGGATATTAACCTGCCGGTTTATGACGGGTATTATATCTGCCGGGAAATCCGAAAACAATCGGATGTTCCCATTATTATTGTCACCAGCCGGGACAGTGAATTTGACGAACTGATGAGCATGAACCTTGGCGCAGATGATTATATTACGAAACCCTACAATACTCAGATCCTTCTGGCGCGGATCGCTTCTGTGCTCAAACGGGCCAATCCCTCTTCCGGTTCCACTACCATGTCTCATAACGGACTGACCCTTGACTTATCCCGAAGCGTAATTCAGTCCGCCATAGGGGAGACCGAACTGACCAAAAATGAAGTTGGTATTCTCCGCCTTCTGCTGTCCCATAAAAACGAAATCGTCTCCCGCGAGGCCATCATGAATGCCCTCTGGCAGTCCGATGCATTTGTGGACGACAATACCCTCACCGTCAATATCAACCGCCTGCGCCGCAAAATCAGCGAAATCGGCCTGAAGGATTACCTCGTCACCAAACGTGGCCAGGGCTATATGGTGTAACGCATGCGGTTTCTGGATTACGTAAAAGATAAGCTTCTGTTTTTGTCGGTTTCAACAGTGCTGCTGGTTTTTATGGGCTTTAGCCTGGAGCTCCTGCACGTCGATAAAGGCTCCCGCCTTTACCTCCTGCTCGTGCTTTTCTTTGCTTTGTCTCTTGTCTTCTGGGTTGAGTTTTTTATGAAAGCCCACTTTTATAATGACGTCTGTAAAAAACTCAGCCGGCTTGACAAAAAATATCTTCTATCTGAGCTCATCAACCGGCCTTCGCTCAATGAATGCCGCATTCTGTACGAGGTGCTGAAAACCGCCAGCAAGAGCATGAACGATGAAATTGCCGTCTACCGGCGCAGCTCCAATGAATATCGGGAGTACATTGAAACCTGGGTTCACGAGGTCAAGACCCCCATTGCTTCAGCCGAGCTTATCATCGAAAATCATCAGACACCTGTAACACTCTCACTCGGTGAAGAAATCGACCAGATTGAGCGCTATGTGAATCAGGCTCTTTTTTATTCGCGCAGCAGCGGCGTCGAAAAGGACTATGTTATCAAAAAAACGTGTCTTCAGAACCTGGTAAACCCTGTCATACGAAAAACCGCTAAAACTTTCATCCGTCAAAAAATCAAACTTTCCACCAATGGGCTGGAACATGAAGTATTTACCGATCCCAAATGGACGGATTTTATCCTTGGCCAGCTTTTGGACAATTCGCTGAAATACCTGGACTACAGCTCGTCCACCCCGGCCGAGATCACTGTTTCCGGCGCCTGTAATGGCGCTGAGATTCTTCTCTCCATTGCTGACAACGGGATCGGTATCCCGCCAGAGGACATTGACCGGATCTTTGATAAGGGCTTTACAGGCAGCAACGGCCGCCGGGGCAGCGCCAAGGCGACGGGCATTGGCCTCTATCTCTGCAAAAAGCTCTGCCAGAAACTGGGACTTGGCCTGAGTGTCGAATCCGTGTCCGGACGCGGAACAACCGCCACCATTCATTTCCCTGTCCTGGAGCAAATGTGACAAAAATGTAAGCTTTCCGTAAGCAACTTCGATGGTTTGTCAGGCGGCACAGCGGTATACTATGACCATAAAAGATAATACAACCAAAGTGCTTTAAGGAGGTTACTTATGGAAAAAACAACACCGATACTGTCTGTACAGCATATCGAAAAATATTATGGAAATAACGGAAATATCACAAAAGCTGTTGACGACATCAGCTTTAATGTAAACAAGGGCGAATACATTGGTATCATGGGCGCCTCAGGAAGCGGTAAAACCACACTGCTGAACTGCGTGTCTACCATCGACTCCGTGACCGCAGGCCATATTCTGATCCAGGACCGGGACATCACCGAGCTGCGCTCGCGTCAGCTTTCACAGTTTCGGCGGGAACAGCTTGGCTTTATTTTCCAGGATTTCAATCTTTTAGACACCCTGACCGCCTACGAAAATATTGCCCTTGCGCTGACAATTCTCAGGGTACCGGCAGCGACCATCGACAAGCGGGTGCGCAGTGTGGCCAAGCGCCTGCAGATTACCGATATTCTAGAAAAGTACCCCTATCAGATCTCCGGCGGCCAGAAGCAGCGTGTTGCCAGCGCAAGAGCCATCATCACCAAGCCTGCGCTCATTTTGGCCGATGAGCCCACCGGGGCGCTGGATTCCAAATCTGCCCGGATGCTGCTCGAGGCCTTTGACACCCTCAACGAACAGCTTCACGCCACCATTCTTATGGTTACCCACGATGCTTTCACTGCCAGCTACTGCAAGCGCATCCTTTTTATAAAAGACGGTAAAATCTTTAACGAACTGATTCGGGGCGATGACAGCCGCAAGGTTTTCTTTAAACGCATTATTGATGTTGTCAGCCTTTTGGGAGGAGGGAACAGCGATGTACTCTAAGCTTGCCTTCCGCAATGTACGGCGCAGCGTCCGGGATTATACCATCTATTTTCTGACTCTGACCTTTGGCGTCTGTGTCTTTTATGTCTTTAACTCCATCGAGTCCCAGCAGGCCATGATGAGCATCAGCTCAAGCGATGAGCAGGCTCTCCAGAGCCTGACAATGATCATGGGCTATGTCTCGGTGTTCATCTCGATTATTCTCGGATTTCTGATCCTTTACGCCAATAAATTCCTGATCAAACGGCGTAAAAAAGAGCTTGGCATCTACATGACCCTAGGCATGGACAAAAGTAAAATGTCCTGGATTTTAATGCTTGAGACCCTTCTGATCGGCATTGTCTCACTGACAGTCGGGCTGATTCTGGGATTCTTCCTTTCCGAAGTTCTGGCCGTCGTAACGGCCAAAATGTTTGAAGCGGCCTTTACGGAGTTTAAATTTGTTTTTTCACCCGCTGCCTGCGGAAAGACCATTCTTTATTTCAGTCTGATTTTTATCATGGTCATGCTGTTTAATACACTGTCCATTTCAAAATACAAGCTCATCGACCTGCTGAGCGCAGATAAGAAAAATGAAACCTTTAAAATCAAAAAGCTCTGGCATTCTGTCGTTATTTTTACCGCCGCTGTCATTTTTATCAGTGTCGCCTACTACCTGATCATTGACAATGGCCTTATGGACATAGGCCCCCAGTTTGCAGCCGCCCTGGCCTGTGGCTCTGTGGGGACACTGCTGTTCTTCATGTCCTTATCTGGTTTCCTGCTCCGCCTTGTCCAGTCCAATAAAAAGCTGTACCTTAAAGGGCTTAATATGTTCGTTCTCCGCCAGCTCAATAGCAAGATCAATACCACCTTTATTTCAATGACGGTTATCTGCATCATGCTGCTGTTCACCATCGGCACCCTGTCAAGCGGAATCAGCCTGGCCGATGTGCTTACAAGCTCAGCCGAGAAGACCACTCCCTTTGACGCGACCATTACCAGCGGCCCGGAAAACCCTTACCTGGATGACCAGCCGATTTATGCGGATATCGCCGCCGAACTGGCTGCTCAGGGGGTCGACTTGAACCGTTTTGCCGGAGAAACAAGCCAGATCACCTACCATCTCAGCGATGTGCCAAACGCGGTTTTATTTGAGTATTCTACAGAGGGCGTAAAAAACATGCTGACCGGTGAAGCCTTCGAGCGTTTCAAAAAAAACCCAATACAGGTTGTTTCTCTTTCTGATTTTAATGCCCAAATGAGAGCGCTCGGAAAAGACACCCTTACACTAAGCGAGGGACAATTCCGTATCTTTTATGATATGCCCCAGATCACCCCATCTGTGGATACCTTCCTCGAAAACAACGGAAAGGTTACCTTAAACGGAGCCACGCTTGAAAGCGCAGGACCGGCCATTAACTGTACCATTGGCACAAACTTTTCATTTAGCAACAGCGGTACACTCATTGTGTCCGATGCCCTGGCACAAAATCTCCCTTTTGACAGCGCGCAACTCAATATCAATTACAAAGCGCCTGCAGAGGCTTCAAGCGAAATTTTAAACCAGTATGCCGGCCTTCTGACACCACAAAACGGCTTCTTAACCATCACCCGGGAAGAAATGTATGCGCAGGGTACCGCCATGAAAATCACCACCTCCTATGTAGGGATTTACGTGGGTATTATCTTCCTCATTGTCAGCGCTGCCATACTGGCGCTCCAGCAGCTCTCCGAGGCGTCGGACAACACTGAACGCTACGCCTTGCTCCGTAAGATCGGCGCAGAGGACAAAATGATCCGCCACGCTCTTTTTGTTCAGATTGCCATCTATTTCCTGATGCCCCTGGCGCTCGCTGTCATTCACTCCATTGTAGGGCTCAAAGTCGCCAATGATTTTATTGCTTTCTTTGGTCATGTGAATGTCGCGGGAAACACGGGTGTCACCGCGCTGATTCTTGTACTCATTTACGGCGGCTACTTCCTCGCTACCTATTTTGGCAGCAAAAATATGATCAAGGCATAACCAAAAAGAGATGATACGGCATAACGCCGCATCATCTCTTTTTCTTAGTTTTCTCTCTGGCAAATATATTTTGCCATATCCTCTAAAAACGAAGTGTCATGGTCAATGGTTGCCAATGCGTCCAGCGCACCGTTTTCCAGCTCTCGGATTTTTTCCTGTGAGGAAGCCATCCCGTAAAGGGAAACAAAGGTTGATTTGTGGTTCTTTTCATCGCTGCCGACCGGCTTACCCAGAGTTTTTTCATCTCCGGTTACATCCAAAATATCATCGACAATCTGGAAAGCCAGGCCAATTTTTTCGCTGTAGGTCTCCAGGGCGTCGCGTTCCTCACCTGTCACCTTTGCCACGAACCCGCCGCACAGCACTGCTGCTTTCAGCAGAGCACCTGTCTTATGAGCGTGAATGTAATACATTTTTTCCTCATTGATTGCCTCGTTCTCACTGAGAATGTCGCCTGTCTGGCCTCCGATCATACCATTTACGCCAGACGAATGTGCCAGGTAGCTGAGCGCCCGGGTATAATGGAAAGTCTTTGACGGATCTACCGGGATGCCGGCAATGGCTGTTTCCATCGCATAGTTCAAAAGCGCGTCTCCTGCCAGAATAGCCATATTTTCACCGTATACCTTATGGTTAGTCGGCTTCCCGCGGCGCAGATCATCGTTATCCATGGCTGGCAGGTCGTCATGTATCAACGAGTAGGTATGAATCATCTCAATGGCACAGGCCAGCGGTTTGACATCTGCAGAATCGCCCCCCAGACAGCGGCAGGTTTCTTTCATCAAAATCGGTCTCAAACGCTTCCCGCCCGCAAAAAGACTGTACTTCATGGCACTGACAATAATATCCGGCGTATCAAACTTCCGGTCGAAGCACGCCAGCAGCTCATGATCTGTTTCCTTTACTTTTTCCAATAGGGTTTCTTTAAATGGTTTCATTCCTCTGTTTCTCCTTCATAAGGCATTTCCTGATTATCGGCTGTCAAGATCGTGACCTTTTCTTCAACGCCGTCCAAATCACTGCCGCACTCCTTTACCAGCTTCATGCCCTCTTCAAAAAGGGCCAGTGACTTCTCAAGATCCAGATCATTCTGCTCTAAAGCCTCTGCAATGGTCTCGAGCCGGGTAATTTTTGTTTTTAATTTTTTGGTTGCCATTCAGCCCCCTCCTTTATCACAGAAACGATGACCTCGCCATCGTGGAATTTTAATTTCATGGTTCCCGCGGCCTCAGCCTCAGCAGCTGAGCGTACAAGACCGCCGGATTTATCCTCAGCCAGAACATAACCACGTTTCAGCACTCCCAGCGGATTCAGAGCATCCAGCCTCCTGGATACTGACTCCACCCTGCTGCGCTGCCGCTCAATTTCAAACCGCATGCCTCTCAGCATACGGTCCTGGAGCGCGTCCAGGTATAAGCGCATATCCGCCACCTGATTTTCCGGCCCGCTTCTCAAAAGCCGGGCAGCAGCCTGTGTCAGTGCCATACGGTTTTTTTCAATATGGCGGTTCATCGCTTTGAGCAGGCGGGATTTCAGCTGGGTTAACGTCCCTGCCCATTCTAACAGGTTCTCAGCTACCAGTTCACCGGCTACAGACGGTGTTGGCGCACGCATGTCCGCCACAAAATCCGCAATGGTAAAATCCGTTTCGTGCCCTACTGCTGAAATAACGGGGAGCTGCGAGGCATGGATCGCTTCGCCCACAATTTCCTCATTAAAGGCCCACAGGTCTTCCATGGACCCGCCGCCGCGTCCGATAATAATCACATCTGCGTTGCCAAGACGGTTAAAGGTTTCGATCCCTCTCGCAATCTCTTCTGCCGCGCCGTCTCCCTGCACAAGGGCCCCGTAGATGACAATATGAATCTGAGGGTTTCTCCGCCGGATGACTGAGATCATATCGCGGATCGCCGCCCCAGTAGGCGAGGTAACAATCCCCACTCTGCGGATATACTCTGGCAAGGGCTTTTTCTGCTCTGTATCCAGCCACCCCAATGCCTGATATTTTTCCTTCAGCTGCTCAAAGGCCTTGTAAAGCGCGCCAACTCCCTGGGGCTCCATAGAGCGCACGTAAATCTGGTACTGGCCATTGCGTTCAAAAACTGAAATACCACCCTTGATTGTGATCTTCATCCCTTCCTCTGGCCGGAATTTCAGATTCTGCACATGATTGCGGAACATAACGCAGGCAATACGGCTTTGACTGTCTTTTAAAGAAAAATATACATGGCCTGAGGAATGAAACTTCAGATTGGAAATTTCTCCCTCTACCATAAGGTTTTTCAACACGCTGTTTCCATCCAGCATGGTTTTAATAAAATGATTGACTTCTGTAACGCTAAGCGCCCGGGTAATCATAGGAACCCCCTTTATGTCATGGTTTCAATCCCCAGCAACGCGTTTCCGGCGGCATTGTCGGTCGCGTAGCAGGGTTTCGTAAAGTGCAGGCGCAGATGCCTGCGGCTCAGCTCTTTCTCGATAAGTCCCCGGATGATCTGATTTGACATAACACCGCCTGAAAACAGAACATCCCGTACACCATAAGTGGCAGCCGCCAGCGCTATGGCCTTCGATAATGTCTTGGCGATACAGCGGTGGAGCCCATAGGCTACCTCCTCCGGCGCTGTCCCCGAGTCCAGAAGTGCTGCCGCTTTGTTTTCCTGCCCCGAAAAGTGAAAGTTCGTTTTATCAACGTTTGACGGTATCACACAGCTGCGCTCTACTGCTTGCAACGCCAGCTGCTCCAGCGCCTTGCCGGCAGGAAAAGCGTAACCCAGGCGTACACCCACCCGGTCAATGAGCTGTCCGGCATTCAGGTCCAGGGTCGCCCCCGCTATTTTACAATCATACCCGCTTTTCCTTGAGTTTACCAACAGTATCTCAGAGGTGCCTCCAGAAAAATGCGTTGCCAAAAGTGGAAAATGGAGTTCTTCCGGTTTCATTCCGCTGCCGTAAATGGCGCTGCGGATATGATTCTCCTGATGGCTCACCGCAAAGGCGGGAATCCCAAACAGACTGCCAATGGTTTTTCCGCATCCAATGCCTGCGCGAAAAACCGGCATGTACGAATCCTCCAGAGGGCGCGGCCGGTCCGAGTAACACACCACCTGCAACCGCTCCCGCATTTTCAAATTTTCAGGAATGCTCTCAAAAAGCACCGGCAGGTTTTTAACATGCTGATACAGGGCTTCTGACTGGCGCAGCCCGCGTTCGCCGGGCTTCACCTGAAGCAGAAGCCCTTTTTCATAAACCACTTCACCATCAGCATCAGCGACAGCAATGGAGGTTGTGTAATTACTGGTGTCAATTCCCAGAGATAGACCATCCATGTGACATCAATCCTTTGAAAGCTCGTCTGCGTGCTCGACCGCCACTCTATTGAGAATACCATTGATATAGGTTTTGCTTTCTTCTGAGGCGTATTTTTTAGCCAGCTCTACTGCCTCGTTAATCGCTACCTCCTTTGGCACCTTGGTGTATAAAAGCTCGGTAACGCCCAGACGCAGGATGGCCTTTTCCATTTTCGGCACGCGGCTGAAATCCCAGGTTTCCTTTAAATGGCTGGCGATCAACGCATCAATAGCCCCTTGATTTTCAAGAGCAGCGTTGATGACCTTCTTCGCATAGCCGCCTGTCATACCTGACACTTCATCTTCAGGGTCACCCTGTCCCGCCAGCTCAAAAAAATTTTTGAGGCTGGTATCCAGCTCTGCATCCTCCGCGTGAAAATCAATCTGGAAAATCCCGCGCAGAGCCAGTTCTCTCTCTTCTTTTCGATTCATTTTTCGACTCATAGTTACCTCTATCTCACAGTATAAAAGGCCGCAAGAATACTCTCACAGCCTTTTGAATGCTTTTTTAATATTTTCCGCTGCCTTCCACGTGAACATTAACCTGCGCCACCTGATTGCCGGTCATAATCTCAACAGATTCTTTGACCTTAATCTGGGTTTTTCTGGCAATCTGGGGAATGTCAATTCCCAGCTCTGTAATCACATGCACGTCGATATGATAGCCATCTTCCTGGCGCACAACCTTTACGCCCTTAGAAACAGCAGAAGGATAAATCATATCCAATATTTCATCAGACATACGCATAAACATTTTGTCGATGCCGTCCACCCCCAGCGCAGCCAGATTCGCAATCGAACAGACCATTTCGTTAGAGATTTCCTGAGGGTTTAATTTTTGGTTTTCATCCATTTTATACACCACCTATTCGTGATGATGTCCGCACTGACACCCTTCGCCATGGGTTAATTCTTCAACGACTTTTTCTTCCAGATGAAACTGTTCGCCACATTCAGGGCAAAACACTTCATCATCGTCAAAGGCTTCGAAATCGGTAATATAGACTGTTCCGCATTTTGGACATACAACTTCATAATAATCGTCATCATCGTCAAAATCTACATCATCAAAATCATCGTATTCCTCATCCCAGTCTTCATCCAGAATGAATTCCTCAAGCTCGGTCAGGTCGTCATCAATCATTTCCGCGTAATCTTCCAGCTCATCCTGAGCCTCTGCCAGACCCTCCAGCGCATCGGTCATATCGCCCAATACGTCGATAATCCGGTCAAGCACCTTACCTTCCTTTGTCGTAAGGTCTAACTCAAGGCCTTCTACCAGGCCTTCAATAAAGGCTACCTTTTCACGGATATATTTCATATGCATTATACACGTTCCATGTATTCACCCGTTCTGGTGTCTACACGAATCGTATCTCCTTCTTCTACAAATAAAGGAACGGTAATAACCGCACCCGTTTCCAAAGTTGCCGGTTTATTGGCGCCAGTAGCGGTATCACCCTTGAAGCCCGGTTCGGTTTTGGTAATGAGCAGTTCAACAAAGTTTGGAGCCGCTACTGAGAAAGCTTCTCCTTTGAAGAAACGGATGGTTGCGTTGTCGTTTTCTTTTAAGAACTTCAGCGCATCTTCAACCTGATCGTAGTTCAGCGGAATCTGTTCATAGGTTTCAAGATCCATAAAATAGTACAGATCGCCATCTGCGTACAGATACTGCATTTCTTTTGTGTCAATATGGGCTTTCGGGAATTTTTCAGTTGGGCTGAATGTTTTTTCTACAACTGCTCCAGTCAGAACATTTCTGATTTTAGTACGAACGAAAGCGGCACCCTTTCCTGGTTTTACATGCTGGAATTCCACAATCATGAAAACACTTCCGTCCATTTCAAAGGTCACGCCTTTTTTAAATTCACCTGCTGATATCATCTATAAAATACCTCCAAATATTAAATCCTGTTTCTTAGTCATATAGCTTCTTTTATTCTATCATAAAAGTTTTTGAACTTCAAATTCAACTTCAATTTTTTGTTTTTATTCTTTCCAAGCGACAACTCCGCGCACCGCTCCTGTCAGGTCAGGGACCATCGTTATGGCGCCAAAGCCCTGTGCTTCAAGAAGCTCCGCGACTCTTACCTCCTGGGCATTGCCAACCTCAAGAACAATCGCGCCGCCTTTTCTTAAGTAAGGGCCCGTTTCCCCCGCAATACGCTCATAGAGATCATATCCTGTCACACCGCCTGAAAGCGCCAGCATTGGCTCATAATCCACAATATCTCTTTGCAGCGTTGGGATAATGCCATCAGGAATATAAGGCGGATTGGATACAATCAGGTCAAAAGGCTCAGTTTTCGAAAGGCCTTTAAAAAGATCGCTCTCTACCATCGTAATGTTTGAAAAGCCTAAATTCCGGGCGTTTTCTGCTGCCACCTTCAGCGCTCTGCCCGAAATATCCGTGAGGGTAACCACCGCACTTGGGTCAAAAAATTTCAGTGAGAGGCCGATCGCACCGCTTCCCGTACACAAATCAAGCACACGCGGCTTTCCGGTATCCTGCTTGATCTGTGGAATTACCCTTTCGAGAATCGCCTCTACCAGTGATTCCGTATCCGGCCTCGGAATAAGCACATCTGGCGAAACATGAAAAACCAATCCCATAAATTCTTTTTCACCGGTGATGTAAGCCACTGGTTCAAGGAGCGCCCGACGGTCAATGCGGCTGCGGTACTCCTCGGCGTCTTCAAAACTTACCGCCTTTTGAGGGTCACTGTAAAAAGTGATACGCGCACAGTTCAACACTGATGCCAAAAGCACCTCGGCATCCAGCCTTGGGCTTACAGACCCGCACTGCGCAAGCCTTGTACTCCCCACTTCTATGAGTTCTTTAATAGTATTCATCCTGTTTTTCACAATAAAAAAGCCGGTTACCAGGAACCGACTTTCATTCATTATTCGCCTTTTTTGCCGTATTTTCTGTTGAATCGTTCTACACGACCACCTGTATCTACTAATTTCTGTTTACCAGTAAAGAAAGGATGGCAAGCTGAACAGATTTCAACCTTCAGTTCCGGTTTAACAGAACCTGTTTCAAATGTATTACCACATGCGCATTTAACAACGGATTTACCGTATTCTGGGTGGATACCTTTTTTCATCGAATTCACCTCATTTCGTTCTCGTATTTATATATATTGATACATATATTTTTTTCAACTAAGTTAGTATAACAGATTCTCTGTAAAAATGCAAGTTTATTTTCTCAGGATTTAGATTTTTGAAGGATCTTTTTAAGAAAATCCTCATTATCGGTTGTGCGTTCAAGGGTATTGATAATTTTGTCTGTCAGCTGCACAGGGCTGTTGCCTGCGTACAGTTTACGGATCTGGTAACTGACTTTCAGCTCATCGGGTGTCAGCAGCTTTTCTTCACGGCGCGTACCGGATTTGTTCAGGTTGATAGCCGGGAATATCCGGCGTTCAGCCAGCTCACGTTCAAGGTGCAGTTCCATATTGCCTGTGCCCTTGAACTCTTCAAAAATAATGTCGTCCATCCGGCTCCCTGTATCCACCAGCGCAGTTGCCAGTATGGTCAGGCTGCCGCCGCCTTCAATATTTCTGGCAGAGCCAAAAAACTTTTTAGGAAAGTACAGCGATTCCGGGTCAAGTCCACCGGTCAGGGTCCTCCCTGACGGCTCGACAACCAGATTATTGCCGCGGGTTAAGCGCGTCAGACTGTCCACCAGCACAACAACGTCCTTTCCCTGTTCAACAAGCCTTTTTCCCCGCTCCAGCACAATTTCCGCCACACGGATATGATTTTCGGGCGGCTGGTCAAAGGTAGAGTAGGCAATATCTGCGTCGATGGAACGCTTCATGTCGGTTACTTCCTCAGGGCGTTCATCCACCAGTAAAATAATCAGCTCAATTTCCGGGTGGTTGGAACGGATTCCCTGGGCAATTTCTTTAAGCAGCGTTGTTTTACCAGCCTTCGGCGGCGCCACGATCATCCCCCTCTGCCCTTTTCCCATAGGTGAAAAGATATCGATGATACGCGTTGATACAATGTCTCTGTCTGTTTCAAGGGTAATTCGTTCCTCGGGAAATACTGGCGTCAGGCGTTCAAACCGGGGACGGCTTGCGATCTTTTCAGGAATATCACCGTTGACTGTTTCGACATACAGCAGCGCGTCAAACTTTTCCCCTTCGTTGGGCATACGGATTTTACCCACGATTTTATCGCCGGTCCGCAGATTAAAACGGCGGATCTGGTTAGGCGCGACATAGATATCATTGTCACCGGAGGTGTAGTTGTTCATTCTCAAAAAACCAAAACCATCAGAATTTAAGTCTAAAATCCCTTCCTGCGAGTTCTTAAAACGGTCAAGATTTTTTTTATCATCAGCATAGAGCATACTGTTGATTTTATTGATGATGTCTGAGGTCTGTGTTCCGTTAACCATCTCTAAAAAGAGCATGGCCGCGTATTTCTCGCCCGGTTTTGCCTTCCGCACCTTTCCCCCGACAATATCGCCCGTTTCCAGCTTAAACTTCTGGATCTGCGAGCCTGAAACATAGACCCATTCCTGCTGGGATTTCATTTCCGGAGTCTTTATAAAACCAAACCCCTCCGGCAGTACTTCCAGAGGGCCGGCCATTTCAATACTGTCTTCAATATTGTCTTTGATTTTTGCATAGCGGTGATTATTGTAATTGTTATGGTTGTTATGATGCTGTTTTTCCATCGGCTGGGGCAGCGCACTGCGCTCCTGTTTAGACTTATCTACCAGAGCCCGGTCATTCGCTTTTGTCTCATTCTTTTCCTTAACAGCCGTTTTTCCTTCATTTTTTTTATCGGCAGATTTCCGTTCATCCGCCTTTTTATCGCTGTTTTTAGGCGCTTGTTTTTCGGCCTTTTCCGTTTCATTCTTCTTTTGAGCCGCTTCTTTTGGGGATGGCTCCTCTGTCCTTTTAACCGTTTCTGATTTTTGACTGGCTGCTGTAATCATATCGATAAGCTCCTGCTTTTTCTTTTTGCTCAGTCCGGTAAAGCCTAAACGCTCCGCCTCTTTGCGCAGATCGGCCACAGTCAGCTTTTCAAGATTTGTCGTATCCAATAGATTCCTCCAGAATGTGAAATTTGATTGCAAAACTTATAAATGTAGATTTAAAAGTAAAGATAGATAGTTATGATTACTAATTTTAGCATATCTGTCAGAAAAATACAATAAAAATAAAAACCGCCGGAAAAGCCGTAAAAATCGGCTTTGCCACAGCGGTATAATCATTGCTTTTTCGCCTATGAATCCAGTTTCAGTACTGCCATAAAGGCCTCCTGCGGTACCTCTACGCTGCCTACCTGACGCATACGTTTTTTCCCTTCCTTCTGCTTTTCCAGAAGCTTGCGCTTACGGCTGATATCCCCACCATAACATTTGGCTAAAACGTCCTTGCGCAGCGCGCTTAGAGTTTCCCGGGCAATAATTTTATTACCGATGGCGGCCTGAATTGGAATTTCAAACATCTGTCTTGGGATGGATTCCTTAAGTTTTTTGGTAATAGCCCGTCCACGGCCCACGGCCTTTTCTTCATGGACGATAAAGGATAAGGCGTCCACCAGCTCGCCGTTTAACAGAATATCCAGTTTCACCAGCTTCGCCGGGCGGTATTCCTTGATCTCATAATCCAGAGAAGCATAGCCGCGGGTTCTTGATTTAAGGGCGTCGAAAAAATCATAGATAATTTCATTGAGCGGCAGCTCATAATGCAGGGACACACGTGTTTCCTCGATATAATCCATATTGATATAGGTGCCCCGCCGTTCCTGGCAAAGCTCCATCACAGCGCCCAGATACTCAGACGGGACCATGATTGTCGCGTCCACAATTGGCTCTTCCATGGTGTCAATTTCAACTGGGTCCGGAAGATTGGTGGGATTGTCCACCCAAAGCTCTGTACCGTCTGTTTTGATAACCTTGTAGATAACACTTGGCGCAGTGGTAACCAGATCCAGGTTAAATTCACGCTCCAGCCGCTCCTGAATAATCTCCATGTGCAAAAGCCCCAGGAAGCCGCACCGGAATCCAAAACCAAGGGCAATGGAGGTTTCCGGCTCATAGAGCAGCGATGCGTCATTGAGCTGCAGCTTGGCTAAAGCTTCCTTCAAGTCCTCGTAACGGGCACCATCCGCAGGATATATCCCGCAGAATACCATTGACGTTACTTTTTTATAGCCTGGAAGTGGCTCAGCCGCAGGGCGGTCTGCTGCGGTAATAGTATCCCCGACGCGGGTATCACGCACATTTTTAATCCCGGCGTTCACATACCCGACATCACCCGCGGACAGCTCGTCCACTGGCAGCAGTCCCTTGGCAAAGATTCCGACCTCATCCACCTCAAAATCCTTGCCAATGGCCATCATTCGGATCTTCATGCCAGCCTTGATCTTTCCCTGAACCACGCGCACTGAAGCGATAACCCCGCGGTACTGGTCATAGTAAGAGTCAAAAATCAATGCCTGGAGCGGTGCGTCCGAATCCCCGCCTGGCGCTGGAACATCGCTGACAATGGCCTCCAGCACATCCTGAATATTGATTCCCGCCTTTGCAGAAATAAGCGGCGCATTCTCTGCGTCCAGTCCAATTACATTTTCAATTTCTGCCTTCACCTCATCAGGACGGGCACTTGCCAGGTCAATTTTATTGATAACAGGCACCACTTCTAAATCGTTATCCAGTGCCAGGTACACATTCGCAATAGTCTGGGCTTCAATCCCCTGGGACGCGTCCACCACCAAAATAGCCCCCTCACAGGCTGCCAGGCTTCGGGATACCTCATAGTTGAAATCCACATGACCCGGTGTGTCAATGAGATTTAAGATATACTCCTCGCCATCCTTGGCATTGTAAATAAGCCGTACTGCCTGCAGCTTGATGGTGATCCCGCGTTCTCTCTCGATATCCATGTTATCGAGAATCTGGTCTTCCATATCTCTTTTGCTCAAAAGTCCCGTTTCTTCAATCAAACGGTCAGCCAGTGTCGATTTGCCATGATCGATATGGGCAATAATCGAAAAGTTTCGGGTTCTTTCCTGTTTTGTTAACAAAGTAATTCCTCCAATGTGTAAGTCTATTCGATAAAACACGCTATGTGTCCATTATTTTTATGCTACAGATTATTCTATCAAGAAAAAATTTTTTTGTCACGTTTTTTGTTGTAAATTTATTTTCAATGTGTTACAATCAATACGTTATAAATAAATGAGGAGGTACTCCATGGCTAACATTAAATCAGCTATTAAGAGAGCTAAAACAAACGAAAAGGCAAGATTGCGCAACAAAGCGGTAAAAACAAATTTAAAGACAACCATCAAAAAATTTGATGCTGCAGTTGCAGAAGGCGATCAGGCCAAAGCAGAAGAAGCTTTCCGCTTAGCAGTTAAAAAACTGGATATGGCCGTTACTAAACATGTCATCCACAAAAATGCTGCTTCCAGAAAGAAAAGTACTTTAGCAAGAGCCTTAAACGGAATGACCGAATAACCTCATTGTTTATATATTCCCAAATTAAAACCCGTGTCTCAAGGGTGGGCGCACAGTTGTTAGTGCGCTTTTTCTATTTTTTGAAAGCTAAAGTGGAAGATGCGGCAGAACGCCATATCTTCTCCCCAGCGCATTAAAGCTTGAGTACAAACCATTCCAGACCAAACTCAGGGTCAATCTGTCCTGTTTTCATTTTAAGATCCAGCTCTGCCGCCTCGATCATGGTACGCTTAAGGCCTGCCACCCGGTAGCGCCGGCCATTCTGCAATACCTTTTTAACCACGAAAGGCGCCAGCTTTGCCTCCTTGGCAATGGTGTCCGGAGACATGCGTTTCTCAGAGAGCAGCTTGACCATCAGCATCATACGAATTTGCCTCAGCAGGAGTCCAAAAACGCCAAAGGGGCCTTCTCCCTCAAGATAAAACTGATTAAGCATTTTAAGCGCCGCGCCCTTATTGCCGCCCATGGCATAATCGACCATCTTAAACACATTATCTTCAACCGATTTGGGCATGACCGTCTCTATATCCTCCAGGGTAATGGCGTCACGTTCCCCTACATAGTCAATGATTTTATTCAGCTCGTTATCAACCATTTCCATATTTTTATTATCATTTTCAAGATACAGAGTATCCATGACAAACTGCTCCACTACCCTCTGGCTTGTCCGTTTGCCTGCCAGCTTAAGCCGGCGGCCAATCCATTTTTCCAGATCAATTTTATTCAGCTTGTCATAATCCACAATGGCTCCCTGTTCCTTAAGGGTTTTATATACCTTCTTACGCTTGTCCGGACTGCTGTCACAGAGAATAAGCACCGTACTGCCAGATGGTCTTTCAATGTATTTGTTCAGAGCTTCCACGGTTTTCTTATCGCTTGTCTTCGTCAGGCCTGCGCTTTCGCGCACAATAACCACCCTTTTTTCACTCATAAGCGGCAGCGTCTCGCACACAGACAATATCTCTGATATATCTGGATTTTTGTCCTCAAACACCGCCAGATTCAACTGCTCCAAGCCAGGCGCGATCACCGTTTCTACAAGAGTGTGCTCAACCATATTCCCGATGTACTGCTCCGGCCCCGCAAAAAGATACACTGGTCGCACCTCCTTCTGCTTGATGGCCTTCATTAGTTCCTGATATTTCATGTTAACCTCTTATCCGTTATTTTAATCTTTATCGATATAGCTTCGTACGCTTAAATTTTTTCCATCTGTCCATACTTCCACTGCGCCGTTTTTATCCGTTCTTTTACAGACCGCGCCGGATACCTCAATATTTTCAAGCACCTCGTTGGTCGGATGTCCAAAACTATTATAACGGCCAACCGAGATTACAGCAAGGGATGGATTAAGCTTTTTTAAAAACTCCGGCGACGTGGAAAACCGGCTGCCGTGATGGCCTACTTTCAGGACGTCCGTTTCATGCAGGCCGCGAACAATGGCTTCCTCAGCCTGGAAACCGGCGTCACCTGTAAAGAGGAAGGATCGGCTTCCATAGCATAAACGCAACAGCATGGACACGTCATTTTGCTCCTCGTCTGCCAGCGCTTCTCTTTTACTTTCCGGCCACAACACCTCAAAAGATAAGCCATCGCCGCTTTCCAGTGTGCTGCCTTTTGCGAGAACCTCTACGGGTATTTTATTCTGGCTTAATAGCGCTTCATTATTATATTTACTGGAAACATAAATCCGCCCCACAGGAATTTCGGTGAGAAGCTCCTCAATCCCCTGTGCATGGTCCGCATGATTATGTGAGATAAAAACCCCGTCAATCCGCTGGATGCTTTTGGCGTACAGCGCAGGCAGCAGAACACTTTCAGAGATAGGTACACGCTCCTTCCGGGGGGCATTGCCATAGTTTTCGTATCCCCCGCCATCAATGAGGTACACACCTCCAGATGGTGTCTCAACGAGTGCACTGTCGCCCTGTCCCACATCTAAAAATGTTACCTTCAAAGGCTGACGAACCAGCGATATGCCAAAAATGACCAGAAGCAGCAGTGGAAAAGATATCCCAACAAAATACCGGGCAGATTTTTTGTTCAAATTAAAATACCCGGCGAGCAGAAGGGCAGCAAGAACCAGTATCAGGAGTTCTGCCAGAGTCATGGCGCCTCGATGCAGAACCAGCCAGCTAAATTTTGAAAAAAGATTGGTTAAGAATAGAACACAATCCGCTATAAAGGCTGTCGGCAGGCAAAAAAGCCCGCCTGCTGCCGGAATAAAAGCCGTAAGTGGCACTGTAATCAAAGCAAAAACCAGCAAAACCCCCACCAGAGGGACGACCAGCAAATTAGAAATCAGCGCTACCAGATTCAGGGTATGAAAATGGTAAAGGCTGGCTGGCATGGTACCCAGGGTGGCACAAAAGGTCAAAAGCAGGCTGGATACCATCGCTCCCGGTGCTTTAATGTGCCGTCCATATTCGTACAGCAATGGCCTGTAAAACAAAACAATCGCCAGCACCGCGGAAAAAGAAAGCTGAAAGCCTGCCATAAAGAGCTGGGCTGGCTGAAATAATAATATAACGATACCGGCCATACACAGTCCGTTTAGCGCGTCATAGGTCTCAGCCATTCCCCTGCCGCCAACCAGTGCCAGGCACATCAGCGCAGCCCGGATGACCGACGGGCTGAAGCCTGTCAGTGTAATATAAAACAGCAGGCAAACCGCCAGAACAGGTAAGTGGTAACGGCGCCGCACACCGAGCAGAGCCAGCATCCAAAGCACCAGAGCGTACACATAGCCCACATGCAGACCGGATATAGCCAGCACATGGGAAACGCCTGCCTCCCGAAAGGATGCCTTTACCTCGTCATCCATCGTATTGTCGCCTAGCAGGATTCCCTTGATTAAGCCGCTCTGGGACGGCGTGAAGAACTTGTCGCAAACTTTTGACAAATACTGTTTAATGCCATAAACAGCGTATATGGGACTGAATAAACCCGGTTTCACTGTGACAGCCTCTCCGTTTTTCAGATAAACCTGTCCGTCGATCCCCTTTGCCTTTAAATAAAGTGCATAGTCAAAACCGCCCGGATTCCGCCTTCCGGCTGGCTCACTGATTTCACCATCAAAGCTTAAAGCAGCTCCCGGCGTGTAGTTTACACTGTTCTCCGCTACTGTAACCATCACCTTTCCTGAAACAGGCATGTCATTAATTTCCTGAAGTTTTAGTACAAACCGGGTCTTTTCCCCTTCCTGTGAGGGGACACTATCCACTATGCCCGAAAGCAATACCGGTTGATCCCAAAAATCCTCAAAAGGATTTTCGTTTCCAAACACAGGGATAGCAGCGGCACACCCCAGCATGTAAATGGCCAACACCAGTACTACACTTACAGGTCTTACTTTTTTGAAGATCAGCGGTAAAGGCAGCAAAGCGACCGGTAAAAGGACGTAAAGAAAAAAGGGCGCCCCAAATCCGGCCAGCAGGATTGCGCAGCACAGTGCTGCGAATGCATAAATCAGCGGTCGTTTCATTGGGCCCCCTTATCCATTTATTTATTTTGCCGCTCTCAGCAAGTGATCAAATCGTAAAGTTCGCCATGATTTCAGCCTTGGATAAACGTCCGTTAAAGCGTCCATTTCCAATCTCATAGTAACGCTGCGGTGAAATCTCTGGGCTGAAATGCGTGAGGATAAGCCGTCGGACTCCGGCATTGTTCGCGTTTTGAATGGCTTTTTCCATAGACAGGTGAATCGCAGAATCCACATCATCCAGAAAAGCGGAATCGCACAGCAGCACATCCACCCCCTTTGTAAATTCTTCCAGCGCCTGGCACATCGCCGTATCGCCAGTATACATAAAAGTAGACTTCCCGTCATAGGCCTTGATCGCAAAATCCTTAAGCGGATGGCGCATTTCCATGAAGCTGAAGGTCATGCCGCCAATTTCGAGCTTCAAATCCTCAGTGATCGGCGTAAGATCAAATACATTTTTATAGGACAGCCGGTCAAATTCCTTATCGGGGCTGTCGGGGGCATAAAGGGGAATCGTCATTCCCCGCATCTCAAGGGCATAGCGCAGCACAAACAAATCCGAAATGTGGTCGGGGTGAAGATGGGAACAGATTACCGCAGTAATATCCTCAATGTCACAGATTGTCCGAAGGTTGGCCAATGTACCGTTGCCCATGTCAAGCACTACCTTGGAATCTCCATTTTCAAGCAGATAGCCCGAACAGGCACCTCCTGCCTTTGGGTAGGGTCCTGTATTGCCTAATACGGTTAATTTCATTTCAAAAAACCTCCATTTTTTCGTTGATTAAAGTTCATTTTAATGGTTAAATGATATAGTAATATAGTTATTATACACCATATTTACAGATTATCCCACGGTAATCCAATCTTTTTAAATACATTGACATCAAAAGGAGGTTCGTCATGAATAAACCGGGCTTGGTTTTGTCCGGCGGCGGAAGCCGCGGCTCCTATCAGATAGGGGCTTATCGGGCATTGAAAGATAACGGCATCGAAATCTGCGCCGTTGTAGGTACCTCCATCGGAGCCATAAACGGAGCCTATATTGCCCAGGGCGATCTTGATCTCGCCTGCGATGTCTGGGAGCATATTGACTACCATACCGTTTTCGCCGAAACCAGAGGGTTGCTGATGGATGTAGAGCCCCTGCACACACTTCTAAATGAAACCATCGACGAAGACGCCGTAAGACACTCCCCCATCCGTTACGGGCTCACCACCTACAATTTAAGTGATATGAAAATGGAATACCTTTTTATTGAGGATATTCCACAGGGCAAGCTGGTTGACTTTATTATGGCCAGCTCCAATGTACCCATTTTTAAGAGAGTGGTTATCGACAATAAGCGTTACCTCGACGGCGGTGTCTACGACCCGCTGCCGCGCAAAATGCTTTACGACGCAGGTTGCCACGACATGATCACAATCATGATTGATATCAATCCCATAAGTGCATCGGACCGTATAAAATACGAAAATCTCGAGGAGCTTCGTATTACCCACTCTGCCGACCTCGGCCATTTTTTGAGCGTGGACCCGGTTGTCATCAGGCAAAACTACGACATGGGCTACTACGATGCTCTGCGGGCCCTGAGCCAGTATGAGGGTGGTTATTATTACCTTATTCCTAAAAACTACCGTTCCGTCCCCTTGGCCCGGGCTTTTAATAAAAGGGATATCCGCCCACTGGTACAGGACAGAACAGCCCGTTCCATTTTAAATGGCAGTATGACCTTAAGACGGCTGCTTATCCATCTCACCCTGACCCGGTACTGGAAATCTAATTACACAATGACCTGGAATGAGCTTTTTACAGCCTGTGCCGAGCTTACAGGTGAGCTTTTAGCCATTCCAAGGTACAACGCCCTTACACTGTATGAGCTCATCAAGCAAATACTCGACAGTACGGATTTTATAAAAGCCTCTGACAGCTTCCAGAAGCATGACCATGCCTCCCTGGGAGAGGTCATTCTCACAGGGCAGACAGAGTTCATCCGCAGGGAATACGCAGCGGTGGCTCTGGCCGAAAATCATCCGGCAATTACAGCGCTGCTGCCAGCGCTTATTCTGGCAGTACCCGATGTGGTCATTGCAGCCATGTTCCTAAAAGTCATCAAAAACAGAAGGAGAAACCAATGATAAGACTCGATCCCCAAAATTTTGAAGCCTCCGACGGCGCACGGATATACTATTACAGCACTCCACGCAATTTAGATACAAAAGCCGTCCTTATAATTGTCCACGGAATGGCAGAGCATGCCATCCGCTATACCGAATTCGCTGATTTTCTTTACCGGCGAGGCGTTATCGCCTACGCCATTGACCAACGTGGTCACGGTATGACTGGAACCTTCGACGGCACCCTGGGCTATTTTGACGATGTAGACGGCTGGCAGCGCATTGTCGAAGATATCCACGAGCTTACCGACCGTGTCCGTGAGGAAAACCCGGATTTGCCCTTGTTCATTCTTGGTCACAGTATGGGCTCTGTCGTTACACGCACCTGCCTGATTGATTTTGGCGGCCTGTTTCAGGGTGGTGTTATTGTCGGAACCACCATGGGGGTAAGCAAGGCGGTTCGGTCGTTGGGCAAGGCTATCGCCAAGGCAGAAATCGCCAAATACGGCCCTACTCATCCCTCTGAGCGGCTGACAAAAATGTCCTTTGGCAGTTATAATAAAAAATTTGCCCCTAACCGTACCGAGTACGACTGGCTCTCCGTCAATGCGCTGAATGTAGACACTTATTTAAAAGATCCGCTGTGCGGCTTTACCTGCACCTCAGCTTTTTTCTATGACCTTTTTACCGGTCTGGACTACGCCAATGATCCTCGCAATATTTTCAGAATGCCCGCCGATCTTCCTATTTATCTGATTTCTGGCGGCAGCGACCCTGTCAGCAATATGGGTAAGGAGGTCCGTGCACTATACCAGCGTTTTAAAAAAGCGGATATGAAAGATGTTTCCATAACGCTGTATCCCGGCAAACGGCACGAAGTCCTGAACGAGACTAATCGGCGTGAGGTTTATCAGGATATCCTGAGCTTTATACAAAAGCATTTTTAAGAGGCTTCGGCCTCTTTCTTATTGGTCTTCAGGCAAACCAGCTTGACATTTTCATTCATTCATACTAAAATACATATTAATCATACTTGTTTTGTAAATTTAATGTAGATTCAGAAAGGATAACATCATGTGCGAACTTTATGGAATTACCGGGGACATCCCAGTACGTGCCAACGACATGCTTAAAGAATTTTACACCCACAGTTATAAGCATCCCCATGGATGGGGTATGCGTTATTTTAACAAAGACGGCGCTGTTTCCATGTGTAAAGAAGCCGTTGGCGCGCACGACAGTCTGCTGCTTCCAGGACTGCTCAATCATGATATCAGAACCTCTGTGCTCATTGCCCATATTCGATTTGCAACCATCGGGTCCATTGCCAAAAGCAACAGTCACCCTTTTACCGCCCGGGACAGCAGCGGACGGGAGTGGACGCTGGCTCACAATGGCAATATTTACTCTGGCATGGAACTGCTTCCTTATCTGGATACTCAGGCCGGTGAAACCGACAGTGAACGTGTGCTGCTCTACCTGACCGACGCCATGAGCAAAGCCTTCAACGACGCGGGCTGTCCTCTGGACGCGGTTCAGCGGGCAGCTCTGCTCGATGAGAAGATTACCGCCATCGCTAAACGCAACAAGCTTAACCTGCTCGTCTACGACGGTGAGGTTTATTACATACATACAAATATTATTGACACTCTGTACTCCGCTAAAAAATCCAGTCATATCTGTTTTTCCACCCACCCTCTTTCTCAAGAGGGTTACTGCTGGAAAAAGGTACCCATGGCCCGCCTCTTTGCCTATAAGGGAAATCAGCTTATCTACTCCGGACAAAGCCACGGCCACGTGTTTAAGCCTGCAAAACTTCCAGAAAATGATCGGGGAAGCTTTGTAATTTAAAAAGCCTGCCGAACTTAAAATTCGGCAGGCTTTTGTATTTTTATCGTCTATTTACTTTCCGGCGGCAATTCCTGTGCTTCGGCTTCGATCTCTGTGATCACCGGCTCATATTTGGAGTTAAACTTTCCTTTTTTATCGAAAACACGGATGACCAGATAAGAGATAACCGTCAGCAGTATACCGGTAAAAAAGGGAACGAGTACCAAATCCAAAGTCAGGGCAACAGCGGTAAAATAGCCGGCCGCACAGCCCACAACAAAGGCGATAAGAGGGATACCGTACATAATTGAGGTCGCCTTGATAACATTGGCAAACTCCATTTCCACAGATACAGTGTCGCCCACCTGAGCGCCAGCTGCATTTCTGGCCGTAGCTTCCATGGTCATTTTTTCTTTACCGACCTGGCAGGCTCCGCAATCGCCGCATGCGGTATGGCGCTTAATCAGTACCTTTGCATTCTTTCCCTTTAGTTCTTCAACGATTCCAATTTCTTTCATCGTATATCACTTCCTTATATGGTTGCTTTTTCCCTTTTATACCCTGTCCGGCATTCTTAAAACTTACAGTATTTCGTCAATGCTGATGCCCAGATCGATGAGCTGGTCAAGCTGCGCTTCGGCCGGCGCATCGGTCATCAGGCAGCTGTGGTTTTGTGTTTTCGGGAACGCAATAACGTCACGGATATTATCGATATCCATGAGCATCATGATGAGGCGGTCTAGACCAAAAGCCAGTCCTCCGTGCGGTGGTGTGCCATACTTCAGTGCTTCCAGCAGGAACCCGAACTGCTTCCAGGCGTCCTCCATGGTAAACCCAAGGGCCTTGAACATTTTTTCCTGTACATCCTGATTATGGATACGGATAGAACCACCTCCCAGTTCAACGCCGTTTACGACCATATCGTATGCATCAGCGTGTACCTGCGACGGATCGGTTTCCAGAAGCGGCAGATCTTTATCCAGCGGCGCGGTAAACGGATGGTGCTTGGCTACATAACGCCCTGCCTCCGCATCGTACTCGAGCAGCGGGAAATCAATAACCCAGAGGAAATTGAACTTACCGCTCAGGTCAAACTCAAGCTTCTTAGCCAGTTCCAAACGCAGCTGGCCAAGGGCAGTACAGACAATCTCATCCGTATCAGCCACAATGAAGATCATATCGCCAGGCTCTGCGTCCATACGTTCAAAGATCGCATTTTTTTCTTCTTCAGAAATAAACTTGAGAATCGGCGATTTCATTTCTCCATCGGATACGTCGATCCAGGCCAGCCCCTTTGCCTTATAAATAGCTGCAAATTTTTCAAGGTTTTTAATGGTTTTTTTGCTGAGTCTGCCCTGGGCATCCTTCGCGTTAATGGCACGGACAGAGCCACCCTTTTTAACGGCGCCTGAAAATACTTTGAATTCGCTGTTTTCAACAATATCGGAAATATTTGTGAGCTCCATGCCAAAGCGCGTATCCGGCTTGTCTGAACCGAAACGGTCCATTGCTTCCTGATAAGTCATTCGGATAAACGGAGTTTCCAGTTCAATACCTCGGACTTCTCTGAAAATTTTAGCAATCATGTTTTCCATGATGGGGAGAATATCGTCTTTTGTGATAAAGGACATTTCCATGTCGATCTGGGTGAACTCTGGCTGACGGTCCTGACGGAGGTCCTCGTCACGGAAGCATTTTGCAACCTGATAGTAACGGTCTACACCCGAAATCATCAGGATCTGCTTAAAGAGCTGCGGACTCTGGGGCAGTCCGAAAAATTTCCCCTTCTGAACGCGGGAGGGTACCAGAAAGTCACGGGCGCCTTCTGGAGTCGGCTTACCTAAAATTGGTGTTTCAATTTCCAGAAAACCTTCGTCGTTTAAAAAGTTACGGGCAATACTGGCCACCTGGGCTCTGGTTTTCAACATTTTCTGGTTTTTAGGCTTACGAAGGTCTAAATAGCGGTATTTCAGCCGGACCGCCTCGTTGCTCTTATCATCGTCCTCCACATAAATTGGCGGAGTATCGGCAGTATCGAGAATGGTCAGGCTTTTAACCATAACCTCAATTTCACCAGTTGCCATTTTGGGGTTGACGTTTTCTGCGTCGCGGTTAACAACTTCCCCTTCAATACAAAGCACATATTCATTACGTACCTTTTCGGCTTCTGCAAAGGCATTTGCGCTGACTTCTTCATTGACGACCAGCTGTACCTTGCCGCTGCGGTCTCTTAAATCAATGAAAAGAACCCCTCCAAGATTTCTTCTGGTGTCTGTCCAGCCGCATAATTTGACGGTCTGTCCTACAAATTCCGTATTCAGTTCGCCGCAGAGGGCGTTTCTATAGGTGGTTTTCATCTTTCCTCCTGTTATGTTATCAATGCGTATTTTAACTTTTTCATATCTTATTATTATATAAAAGGCGTCCCCTTTATGTCAAGTGTCTGGGGAGTTTTTCTGGGCTTTATCCAATATCTTTACACAGCGGGATAAAAGGGTGATATTAAGCAATTATGAATAAAGGCATGCTATACTAATTTAAATCAAGATTCGAGAGGAACTTTCAATGCATCTGCAATATTATTTTGGCGATGACTTCAAACAATTTGAAGACTATCTTTTGTCCATAGAGCACACGGTTTTTGAATGTACAAAGGACACGCCGCTCAGCGGTGTGGGCGCGCCGCTGGACAAAGAGTATTATGTTCTGGAGGGCATGATCCGAACCTCCTTTATACATGAAAGCGGCCATATCAAGGCTTTTGCTTTTTACGGACCTTATACATTCGCGCCCCTCTACTATCCCGGTGACTATAAGATCGAAAGCTCTCTTATCTTTACCGCCGCCACAGATCTTAAGGCTTTGGCCTTTGACCGAAAACTTCTGGGGCGCTATCTCAATGAAAATCCCGCGCTTAATCAGGCCATGTACGATGCCTATATGCGGCTGGTGGTGCTGCTTATTGAGGATAACATCAATCAGCTTTTTTCAACAGGACTTGAAAAAATTTCGCATTTCCTGTACAGCGCTGTCACCAACAGCGGCAATCCTGTGGTCCTGATATCTCAGGACGATCTGGCCAACTTTGTGGGCATGAACCGGGCCAATGTGGCTAAATATCTGAAGCAGCTGCGCGAGGAGGAAATTATTGAAACAGCCAGAAACCGGATCATCGTAAAAAACGCCAAAAAGCTACAGGACTACAGCCAATACATCGGCTAAACCTTTTATTTTTCCTTAAAAATATATTATTTTAATGTTTTTTTGGCTGTTATGTCTTTTAAAAGATATACAGTCTTTTTTATTGTGCTATAATTGGTACATATTTGAAAACGTTACAGGCCTGTTTTTCAAACGAATATAAGTGAGGTGTTTTTCAATGAGTGATAACAAGAAACTACAGGAAAATAGGATCAAAAATTTCCATGATTTTTATAACAACCGGATTCCAGATCATGTGCCTACCGGCTATATGATCTCTCACTATCTGGTAGCAGAATACGGCGGACAGAATCTTTTTGACTATCAGTACGATTACGGACGTCTGCGCGAGCCTGCGCTGGCACTGGATAAACGAATTATCTCAGATGTGACTCCTATTCTTCCGTGCAGCCAGGTGCTTAACCGTCCGGCAGAATTTTACCAGATCCTGGGCTCTCAGTCTTTTGTAATGGGAAAGAACGGAGTCGTCCAGCACCCTGAGGTTGTCGGTATGCAGCCTGACGAGTACCGTGCCTTGATTGACGATCCCTTTACCTTTTTAATGGAGACTGTTATCCCACGCCAGTATAAAAATCTTGATCCCTGTGACGGATTTAAAACCGCCACAACGATTATGAAGGCTCAGTCCAGCCTGGATAAATCAATCAACGCTTCACTGCCCTGGTTCATGGAAATCACAGAACAGGGCGGACACTATCCCGGCGCTCCGGCCGGCTCTTCCGGCATGACAGAAGCCCCCTTTGATTTTATCGCCGACCAGCTCAGAAGCTTCAGCGGTGTGAGTATGGACATACGCCGCCACCGCAGCGAGCTTAAGGAAGCCTGCGAAGCCCTGCTGCCTGTACTGTTTGAATGGGGACGTCCTCCGGTTCCAAACGCAGAAGGCTCTGTCTTTATTCCACTGCATATGCCAACCTTCATGCGCGAAAAAGATTTTCTTGATCTGTGGCTGCCAACCTTTAAAACCATGATCGAGCAGTACGCAGCTCTTGGCGTACGCTGCAATATTTTCTGTGAGGATGACTGGACACGCTACCTGGACGTTTTGCAGGATTTCCCTGCCGGAACACAGATGTGGTTTGAATTCGGCGATCCTCAGCTGATTAAGGATAAACTGGGCGACAAGATGATTATCCAGGGACTTTTCCCTGTTTCTGCCCTTCGCGGCACCAAAGAGGAAGTCGTAAGCAAAGCCAGGGAGCTGCTCGACATTATGATGCCAGGCGGCGGCTATTATTTCCACTTTGATAAAAACCCATTCCTTCTGAACGAAGTTAACATTGACAACTGGGCCGCCTTATCCGAAACGGTTGCGAAATATGGCGTCTATAAAAATGCAGGAGAAGCCTGCGGTACGCCGCTGAATGCAGAAGGATTTGTCTTTGACCCATCCAAATTCAGACCCATTGAATCTAAATATCTGACCACTTGGGAAGCTTTAAAAGCTGAAAACCCACTGGTTCCTGAAATTGCCAAGGGAAACCTGGCCCAGCTCAATAACGAGCTCATCAATTTCTTTATGTACCTTCTTGTCTAAACACAGAAAAGAGCCGCGGGATTCCATTCCGCGGCTCTTATTCTTGCGTTTTAACCAGATACCCTAAAGGCTGTTAAACCAATCCTTAAGCTCCTGTTTCACCTCATCAGGCAAATCGTATTTTCGGACGCCCTGAATCGCGCCCTCCAAGCCCATAAGCTTATGCAGGCAAGAGCTGGGGTCATTCTGCTTTAATTTTAAAAAAGCCTCCTTCGTTCCGGCTGCACGAAGCTTTTCCGGAGTGTCAATTCCGACTGCCTCGAGTTCCCTGGCAACCACCTTTCCAATATTCGGCAGCTTTTCCATCTGTGACATGTTTACGCTTCCTTTCTTATCCAAGACATGGTGTAGAACCCATTTTCCGGTGTATGCGCAATGGCATCCGGCATTATTTTCAGCCCTCCATCAATGCCAAGTTCCTGGCAGGCCAGATCAAAATGGCAGAGGGCAATGCCCAGATCAATACGGTTCAGGCTGCGCGGTGCCATACGGTAAAAGTGCGCGCCCTCTGGCGCAATGAGCACCTGCCACGGCTGGCAGTTTCTTGAGGATGGGGCCAAACGCACCATCTCGAGAGGTATCCCAAAATCCCCTGCACTTTTTTGGGTGAGCGGGATATTCCAGTTATCTGAGAAAAAGATGGTCTCAAAGGGTTTCCTGGAGCGCTGCTTGGTTACCCTGCTCATAGTTTTAGACACCATGGACGGTTTGGCGGACGCCTGGCCGACCGGCGAAACAATGGGCAGCATTTCGTCTGCCTTCAGCTGAACTGCATCGGCAAAAGCCCCCTTGTTAAAGGTTCCGCCAATCCAACAGGTACCCAATCCCAGCTGGGTGCTCTTAAGCACGACTTTTTCAAAGGCATAACCCAAAGCCTCCTCCGCAAAACTGCTCCGGTCACAGCACACAGCAAAAAACGCCTGTGCATTTTTAATGACCCCATAAGTACCCAGTCGATGGTTGCCAGGGTATTCACCTGTTTTAATTAACTCAACTCTTATTCGTGCATCAAAGGGATGCTCTATATGCCGCAGATAGTCTTTAAGCTGCCCTTCTGCTGCGTGGTGCATGGGACGCTTGCTATAGCTGCGTATCGAACGGCGGGCTTTCATTGCCTCGATTACCGATTTTTTCATCCTTACCACCTCTCCCTGGCATCTTTTTTTATGTGATACCAAGTGTTGCTCTTAGGATACCACCAACCAGGAAAAATTTCAAGTTTCAGTCTCCTGTGCTAGGTCAGCTTTAATGAAAAACGGCGCCATAGCACAAAAAACCAGAGAACCGATGTCCCTGAAAATAAGAGGATGGCAAAGAAGCCCGGCGTTATGGCCCACTGGGCAATCCAGAAAGAGGGCATTAAGCCGAACACATACTTTCCACCTCCCTTGAATACAAAGGGAATCACCATACCAAACAGAATAAGACCTGAAAGCTTGCTGATTGCCATCCCTTCTACTTTATTGGAGGACAGACTGACAATAAGCATGGCTGCCAGCATCCCCAGAACCGCAGACTGCAGGGACAGACTGGCCATGATAAAGATTGAATCAACTGACAGCCTGAAAACTGCCAGAACACAAAAGGATACCAGCCCTGAAACCGCAGCGGGGAAAGCCAGCCGTGACACCAGATATCCATTTTTACCAATTGGAGTGACACAGAGATAGGCGCTCATATGACTGTCAGTCTCGTCCAAAATAACCATGGCCGAAACAAAGCACAACATGTAAGGAGTGATACCGGAAAGGAGCAGGTCCAGCAATAAATAGTAAGACTCAAGCCCAAAGCCAAACCATCTAACAAACAACGGCTCCAGTACCGGAATACCGAATCGGAAAAACGCACCGCAAAGCGGTGGGGCTGCACATACCATAACCAGCATCCTGTCTGCTGCAATCTGACGAATAAAGTAACAAAACGAACGATTCAGTGCCCTCATAATGTCACACTTCCAAGATAACGGGTCATTTTTATATAAGCAGCCCGCGCCGTAAAAAATGCTGCTGCCAGCCACAGAAGAAGGCTGAGCGCTGTCCAATTAATATTTCCGCTTATGAGCTGATAAACCGCCACACCGGGGTGCAGACCGAGCATCCAAGGCCGATAACCCGCTACCCACAAAATCGCGGGGCCAAAGATCACCAGCTCAATAGGCACAGTTACCAGTATAAACTGGTTAATCGTAGAAATACTGGTACCTGCTGCCAGACCTACCATGCTGAAAAGCATCGCGCCAGTAAATGTGCCGGCACATAAAAGGGGCAGGCTCCGGCCGCGCCCCACCCCCCCCCCCCCCCACCTGATTTT
>OCAG01000182.1_pt1 | contig 67265 bp, 46 predicted proteins | sample 1477111 | NCBI WGS metagenome assembly OCAG01 (sample SAMEA2580288, study PRJEB22360) | human gut metagenome | biome: human gut; feature: human-associated habitat; material: faeces | place: Denmark | collected 2008/2010 | reverse complement strand
CTGCGCCGGCGACTGTGACGGCTGGCCCGCGGAGATGGACCCGGAGCTGCTGGAGCGCATTGAAGCCCTGCGCATGGCCTGTGGGCAGCCGGTGATCATCACCTCTGGAGTCCGGTGTGCGGCGCGCAATGAGGAGGTGGGCGGAGTAGCCTGGTCCTTCCACAAAAAGGGGATGGCCGCCGATCTGTATTGTCCGGGTATGGGGATAGGCGATCTGGCCGCACAGGCACAGGAAACCGGGTTAAATATTTTACCTTATTACAGCTCAGGCTATATTCATGTAGAGCTGCCCCTGAGCTGATGGAAAAAATTAAATTAGAATGAATATAAATTAAAAAGCGATAAAGATTATCTCACAGGTATTTTTAAAAAAACTATTGACAATAAAGTTAGGCAATGCTAATCTATTATTGTGATTAGCTTAACCTAACTTTTTTAGGTTGTGTGAAATAAGTTACCCGAAACTTGTTGTGAAACAGAACCAAGGAATTACCGGATTAACAGCACTTGTGGTTTTGATGGTTAAAGTAAGGCTTAGCTAAGAATATAAAATTAAGGAGGAAATATCATGTCAACAAAGATAGCGCTGGCAGGAAATCCCAATTGCGGCAAGACGACACTTTTTAACGCGCTCACAGGCTCTAACCAGTATGTCGGCAACTGGCCTGGTGTTACGGTTGAGAAAAAAGAAGGTAAGCTGAAAGGAAACAAAGACGTCATTATCATGGACTTACCAGGTATTTACTCGCTTTCACCTTACACACTTGAAGAGGTGGTCGCCAGAAATTACCTGATTAATGAACGGCCCGACGCCATCATTAATATTATCGACGGGACCAATATTGAACGTAACCTTTACCTGACCACACAGATCACAGAGCTGGGCATTCCGGTAGTCATCGCTGTGAATATGATGGACCTCGTGGAAAAGAACGGGGATAAGATTGATGTCAGGCGTCTGTCAAAGGATCTTGGCTGTGAGGTTGTGGAAATTTCAGCCCTTAAGGGCAAGGGACTGAAGGAAGCCGTTGAAAAAGCCGTTAAAATTGCGGGCAAAAATACCATCAGCGCGCCGGTGCACCGATTTGATCCAGAAGTAGAGGAAGCGCTTGATAAGATAGAAGCCAGGCTGGGGGACGATATCCCGCAGGAACAGAAGCGGTTCTTTGCCATCAAGCTTTTTGAACGGGATGATAAGATTTCCGGACTGATGAAGAGCGTGCCGAATGTGGAAGCTATTATCACAGCGGTTGAGGACTCCATGGACGACGATTCTGAAAGCATTATCACAGGCGAACGCTATAATTATATTTCTAATATTATCGGTGACTGCTGTAAGAAGAAAAACAAAGGACAGCTTTCCATCTCAGATAAAATTGATAAAGTTGTCACCAACCGTTTCCTGGCACTTCCGATTTTTGCGCTGGTCATGATTCTGGTTTACTATGTTTCCGTCACCACCGTGGGCTCCTGGGCCACAGACTGGGCCAATGACGGTGTCTTCGGCGACGGCTGGCATCTGTTTGGCATCGGCACTTCCCAGTATGAAGAAGCCGCCGGTGAGTACGATGTTCAGGCGCAGAAGATGGACGCCTTTTTAGAAGCCGCCCAGACCGAGGAAATCAACACTGACGCAGTGACAGAAGCCCTGGGAGCAGAGGAAGGTGAAGCGGATGAGAGCGCTGTTACCGCCTTTGAACAGGCCGCAGCAGGTGTGACCACAGAAGCTGAAATCACCGATGAGGAAGGCGAAGTAATAGAAACCCTTCCTGTAACGGTCAATGACTTTAAGGAAGCGGCAGCTGCAGAAGAGCCGGACCCGGCAAACTACGGAGTCTGGGTACCGGGCATTCCGGTGCTTATCGGAGACGGTCTGGAAGCGGCAGGCTGTGCCGACTGGCTCCAGAGCCTGATCTTAGACGGGATTGTCGCTGGTGTTGGCGCGGTTCTTGGCTTTGTACCCCAGATTTTAGTGCTGTTTATCTTCCTGGCGATTTTGGAAGGCTGCGGTTATATGGCGCGTGTTGCCTTTATTATGGATCGTATTTTCCGCCGCTTTGGTTTATCCGGTAAATCCTTTATTCCGATGCTTATCGGCAGCGGCTGTGGTGTACCGGGGATCATGGCCTCACGTACCATTGAAAATGAGCGCGACCGCCGTATGACGATTATGACGACCACCTTTGTGCCCTGCAGCGCGAAGATGCCAATCATCGCCATGTTCGCCGGCGCGATTTTCGGCGGCGCGTGGTGGGTAGCGCCAAGCGCTTACTTTATCGGAATCGCAGCCATTGTCATCTCTGGTATTATGCTTAAAAAGACCAAGATGTTTGCCGGCGACCCCGCGCCCTTTGTCATCGAACTTCCAGCCTATCATGTGCCCACTGTCGTCAATGTCCTGCGTAGCATGTGGGAACGCGGCTGGTCCTTCATTAAAAAAGCCGGTACCATTATCCTGCTGTCCACGGTCTTTATCTGGTTTACCGCAAACTTTGGCGTGGCAGACGGCAGCTTTGGCATGGTAGAGGATATGAGCGACAGTATTCTGGCCGCCATCGGCTCCGCCCTGGCCTGGATCTTTATCCCCAATGGCTTTGGCGACTGGCAGTCAACCGTTGCGACAGTTACCGGCCTTGTGGCTAAGGAAAATGTGGTGGGAACCTTTGGTATCCTGTTCAAGGTGGGCAGCGAGGTTGCAGAAACCGACGCGACCCTGTGGACAGCTGTGGCCGCCCATTATACCGCGCTTTCCGCTTTCTCCTTCATGGTATTCAACCTGCTGTGCGCACCGTGCTTCGCAGCCATGGGTGCCATCAAGCGTGAAATGAACAACGCGAAATGGTTCTGGTTTGCCGTTGGCTACCAGACAGGCTTTGCCTATGTGATCTCATTGATTATCTACCGTCTGGGCCTGCTCTTTACAGGCGGTGGCTTCTCGGTCTGGACTGTTATTGCCATCGCGCTCCTGGCGGGTATCATTTACCTGATGGCACGTCCCTATAAAGAATCCGATACACTGAACATTAACATGCCGACTGCCAAGGCAAAAAACTGACAAAAAAAGCTTATCCACCCTGCGGTGAATAAGCTTTTTAATTATACTATTCAGCGAGCTTTTTACCGGCCTCCCGGGCATCGGCGATGAGTTCGTCGGTGTAAGCGTTGGCGCAGACAATGCGGCCTTCCACCTTGCCCTGGAGCATCATGCCAAAGGAAGCGTCGGACATGTCAAAATAGGGAACGTAGTGGCCGGCCATTGGCGCTCCCTGGGAATAAACCGTGACCACGCGTTTGGGCCCAATCTTAAAATGGGATTTTCCATCCTGGGTGGTATACATAAAAGCGTAGAGACGGTTTAAAAACAGCATGGTCTGGGCGCTCATCTGAGCCATGTAGATGGGTGAGCCGATGACCACCGCGTCGGCGTCGGCAATGGCTTCATAGATGCCCTGCATGTCATCCTTTTGAACACAGAAGATATCCTTGTTTTTGTGGCAGGCGCCGCAGGCCTGACAGCCTTTGATGTCAAGCGCGTTCAGGTTAAAGGACCGAACCTCTGCGCCCTTTTCTTTTGCGCCTTCAAGCACAGCGTCCACCAGCACGGTGCTGTTGCCCTGCGGGCGGGGGCTTCCGTGGATTCCTACAATTTTCACAATCATCACTCCTTTGATTTTATACTTCTATTATACGCCTGTTAAAAGGCATATGGCAAGATCAGCGTGTAAAAGCGTAGAGGCAGCTGTCAAAAATTTCAGTATTTTTAAAGACGCGGTTTTTAAGGATCCCCTCCAGTGTGTAGCCAGCCTTCTCCAGCGCTCTGCGGGACCCCTGGTTGTGGGCAAAGGGCTCGGCGTGGATACGCGCCAGGTCATAATGCTCAAAAGCATCCTCTGTGAGCTGGCGGATGGCGGCAGACATGATGCCGCGGCCCCAGAAGGGCTCTGCCAGCCAGTAGCCGATCTCAGCGTTTTTACAGTAGACATCCTCTTCCAGAAAGATGCCAATGCTGCCAACGGCCTCGCCGTCCACATCAATGGCCCGGGTGCACTGGCGCGTTTCACCAGCCTCGATGCAGCTCGTCACATAGCCGCGGGCGTCCTCATAGGTGTAGGGCCAGGGAAAAGCGTTGCGCAGATTATCCGCGATTTTCTTATTGTTGGCGTACTTTGCCACACTGTCGATGTCGCTTTTGTGCCAGGTGCGTAAAATAAAGTCCATTAAAACCTCCCTCAGTCAATTTCAGTATTTTCATAGCTTCTTTTCAAAACCTCCGCCGCGGTGGGGGCGTCGATATACAGCACGTCGGCCAGGCCGCCCCTCAGGGTAGCGCCGATGATGTCGGCCTTTTCGATGCCGCTGGCCACCAGCAGCTTGTTCCGGATCGCCTTGATCACGGGCAGCGAGGCAGCGATGACCCGGCGGTCCAGGGCTTCGTCGAAGATTTCACCCCTGGCGTTTATAAAATGAGAGCACATATCGCCGATACAGCCCTTGGATTCCATTTCCCAGTACTGGGCGTCGGACAGCAGACCCATCTCATAGATGATGGACGGCCGCGCCAGGTTGCCCACAGAAAAGACTGCGGTCTGGCATCGCTCGGCCATGGAGAGAATCTGCGCCACCTGGGAGTCCTGCTTGATGGCATCGGCGATAAAGGGTGCGTCCACCACGGCGGGCGCCGGAATCTGGTAGCCCGCGCCGTCCACGCAGGTCACAAAATTTTTGAGGATATTCAGGGCGCTGGATTCATAGACCGCGCGTGAGTAGCCGCCGTTAAGCTGGATCACCGACACGCCCCGCCGCTTGATGGGCTGCAGCAGGTTTGACAAAACCTCCAGAGTACTGCCCCAGGCAATGCCCAGGATGGAGTCGTCATCCACATAGCGCGGGAGCTCCTGGGCCAGCGCCAGACAGACATCATGGACCAGAATCCGTTTGTCGCCTACCAGGTCAGGCACAATGACCGCCCGTTTCAGCGGGAAATGGGCGATGAGCTGTGTTTCCAGCTCACCGAAGGAAAGCACTGGCTCCTTGATGTGCACCTCGATCAGGCCCATTTCCTTGCCGCTTTTTAGCAGCCGACTGACACTGGATTTACTGATCCCTTCCTTTTTAGCAATTTCAATTTGGCCCATATCCATTTCGTAATACATTTTTGATATACGAAGAATTTGATTTATTTTTTTGAGATCCATAGCTCCTCCAATGATGTGAAATTTTTCCCATAAAAACAAAAAGTTAAATGCCTCTTATGGTTTCATTATAAAAAGATTGAAAAGGAATGTCAAGGAAAAAAGCGTTAATTATTCAAACTTATGAAAATATAATGAAAAAAGACGTTGAAATTTTTCCCAAAGACTAAAAAATTATTTTCTTAAATTTGGAATTATGCCCATTTTTCTATTGACAAATTTGCACCACAGGGTATAGAATACACCTATAAAACATTTACAAGGAGTGAAATCAATGAGCACTGTAACTTTGATTGGCTCTGGCCAGATGGCTTCAGCCCTAACCTTTCCCCTTTACGAAAACGGCCACGAGGTCCGTTTAGTCGGTTCTCCCCTCGATAACGAGATTATCGACCGCCTGAGAGAAGACAATTACCATTTTAATTTATTGCGCACCCTGCATGATGGTATTCATTATTATAAAGTAGACCAGGTCAAGGAAGCTCTGGAAGGTGCGGACGTTGTTGTCTGCGGTGTGTCCAGCTTTGGCGTTGACTGGTTCCTGAACGAAATTATTCCAATGATTCCCGAAGGTGTGCCGATGATCTCAGTCACCAAGGGAATGCTGAATTTTGAGGACGGCCGCCTTCAGGTTTATCCCGAATACTGGGAAGAACACCTGCCGGAAGGCTCCAAGCTTAAAATTTACGCCATCGGCGGGCCATGTACCGCCCGCGACCTGGCCGACCACGACCATTCCTTTGTAGGTTTCTGCGGACGCGACATCGAAACCCAGGAAATGCTGCGGGATATTTTCTCAACCAGCTACTATCACATCAGCCTCACCACCGATGTGGTTGGCCTGGAAGCGGCTGTTGCATTGAAAAACGGCTATGCACTCGGTACTGCGCTGGCCATCGGGCTAAAAAACATCTGTGGGGATGACGGTGTTGCGCACGTAAACTCCAAAGCCGCCCTGTTCCAGCAGAGTGTAAAGGAAATGGACGATTTACTTGAGCTGGTCGGCGGGAGCCACCGCATGATCATGTTCGCGGCCGGAGACCTGGACGTTACCGTGGCCGGCGGCAGAAGCCGCAGCGTGGGCCAGTACCTGGGCGAAGGCCTGTCCATGGAAGAAATCAATGAAAAGCTGGCAGGACAGACGCTGGAAGCTGTTGTCATTGCCACGCGTACGGCAAAGGCGGTCAAAGCCCTGGCAAAGGCCGGCAAGATTGATATCGCACAGTTCCCACTGTTAATGCATGTGGACAAGCTACTCAACGAAGGGGAAAAAGTCAATATTCCGTGGAAGGAATTTGAGACAATCGAAGCATAGTGGCATTGATTAAAATAAAAAGCGATTCAGGACATCTGGGGGACAGACAAAATAAAATTTTAAATAATGGAGAATTTTAAGATTCTCCATTTATTATAGAGGCCTTGTAATCGTTAATCTTTTGACGATCGTATTCAAAATATCATGTATATCATTACACTGAGGGAGGTAATATGATGGAATATTTAATTGGATTGGATTTGGGGACCGGCAGTGTCAAAACCGTATTGTTTGATCAGAACGGGAAGGAAATCGCGCAGATGGCGCAGGAATACCCGGTTTACCAGCCGAATAACGGCTGGTCCGAACAGGACCCGGAGGACTGGTACACAGCTGCCATCGCCACCATGCGCTATGTCATTGACGAATCCGGTGTCCCGAGAGACGCCATCAAGGGAATCGGGATGTCTGGCCAGATGATGGGCGCGGTCATGCTGGACGCGGCAGGAAAGCCGCTGCGCCGCGCGATTCTTTGGAACGATGCCCGTACCACAGAATCCTGCGAGTCTGTCCGCAGAATTGTTACCGATGAAAAGATGATGGAAATCAACTGCAATCCTGTTCGTCCAGGCCTGACAGCCGCCAAGATCCAGTGGGTTAAGGAAAACGAGCCAGAAATCTATGCCAAAACCGCCCATATCCTTTTGCCGAAGGATTATCTGCGCTACCGCCTGACCGGCGAGTACGCCACCGAGGTTTCAGACGCTTCCGCCATGCAGCTGCTGGATGTGCGCAACCGCTGCTGGTCACAGTATATTCTGGATGCCCTCGAAATCAAAGAATCCGTTCTGGGTAAGGTCTACGAATCACCGGATGTTACCGGTACCCTGACCAAAGAAGTCGCCGGACTTCTGGGGCTTTCAGAAAAAACCGTTGTGGTCGGCGGCGCAGGGGATAACGCAGCCGGCGCTGTCGGGACAGGCGTTGTGGCTACCGGCCGCGCCATGACCACCATCGGGACCTCCGGAACGGTTTTTGCTTACGCCGATGAACCCATGATGGATAAAAAAGCCCGTGTTTACACCTTCTGTATGGCTGTTCCAGACGCCTGGCATTTCATGGGCTCGGTCAACTCTGCCGGTAACTCTTTAAAATGGTACCGCAACCTGTTTTATTCTGACGATCTGGAATATGATAAAATCAACCGGGACGCCATGTCCTCCAATCCAGGGGCCAATAATCTCATCTATATGCCTTACCTCACAGGCGAACAGTCACCGCATTTTGATCTGCAGTGCCGCGCCGGCTTTGTGGGGCTGTCAGCAACCCACACCAAAGCGGACATTACCCGTGCCGTCATGGAAGGCATCACCTATGCCCTGCGTGACGTTCTTACCGCCATCCGAGAATCTGGCATTGAACCAGACATCATGCGTATGTGCGGCGGCGGTTCCAAGAGCCCGTTCTGGCGCCAGCTCATGGCCGACATTTACGGTATGCCTGTCTGCCTGCCGGATATGAACTCTGAAAACGCAGCTGCCCTCGGCGCCGCCATTCTGGCCGCTGTTGGAACCGGTATGTACCCAACCGTTCAGGATGCCTGTGATAAAATCATCGCCATGCGCGCAGAAAACTATGCGCCAAATCCGGCCCTGCGTGATAAATATGACACGGTCTACACAGCCTTTGACAAGCTTTACCCACAGTTAAAAGACAATTTTGCGGAGATTTTAAACTTCTAAAAACATATGCTTATATTTTAAAAGGAAAGGTGACGGATGATTTTCGTCACCTTTTTTCGATTATTTTGGGTTGTTCTGATGTGTATGCTGAGCGGTGGTGGGTACAAAGAAAGAGAACGTTGCTATCCATACAACAGGAGGTAAAACAAAATGAACATTGTCAGTAAAATTAAGAACAAGACCTTCACCACTGCCGCCGGGGCGGCGCTTCATTATCTGGAAAAGGATCCCGAAACCAATATTCCAAGAGTGATGGAGCTGATGGACCGGTTTACGCCAGAGGGCTGGTATGAGGGCCAGCGGTCAGCCTTTCGGACCGCCATTGATGAAAAGAACAACTGGTATCAGCTGATCTTGCGGTTTTATGAGCTGGACCCAGGCGTCAGAAAAGCCTTTTTCAACAATTTTGTTGTAAACGCCAGCTTGAAGGGAAGCGCCCTCCAGGATGAGACAAAGGAAAAGGAAGACTGCAATGTCCCCTGGGCCATTCTGCTTGACCCCACCTCAGCCTGCAATCTTCACTGCACAGGCTGCTGGGCCGCGGAGTACGGGCACAAGCAGAGCCTGGACCTTGAGACCATTGACCGCATTGTCCGTGAGGGGAAGGCGCTGGGAACCTACATGTACATATATACAGGCGGCGAGCCCCTAGTGCGTAAAAAGGACCTGATCACCCTTTGTGAACGTCACCCGGATTGTGAATTTTTATCCTTTACCAATGGCACCCTCATCGACGAGGCGTTTTGTCAGGATATGCTGCGGGTCAGGAACTTTGTCCCGGCCATCAGCCTTGAGGGCTTCGAGAAGGCCAATGACAGCCGAAGAGGTGAGGGAGTTTATGAAAAAGTCAGGACAGCCATGAGACTGTTGAAGGAGCATCATCTGCCCTTTGGCATTTCCACCTGTTATACCAGCGCCAATTTTGAGGATATCAGCAGTGAGGAATTTTACGATATGATCATTGAGGCCGGCGCACTCTTTATCTGGTTTTTCCACTATATGCCCGTCGGCAACGGCGCTGTGTCAGAGCTTCTGCCAAATCCCGGGCAGCGGGAGGAAATGTATCGCCGCATCCGTCATTTCAGAGAAACAAAGCCTATTTTTGGCATGGATTTTCAAAATGACGGCGAGTTTGTGGGCGGGTGTATCGCAGGGGGAAGGAACTACCTGCACATCAACGCAGCGGGCGATGTGGAGCCATGTGTATTCATTCATTATTCCAATGCCAATATCCACGACACGTCTCTGCTCGACGCCCTCAAGAGCCCTATTTTCATGGCCTATCATGATGAACAACCCTTCAATGAAAATATGCTGAGGCCCTGTCCCATGCTCGAAAATCCCGAAAAACTGCGGGTGATGGTCAAACAGACCGGCGCTAAATCGACCGATTTGCAGTCGCCTGAAGCCGTTGACCATTTATGTGATAAATGCGGCCCCTATGCCGACAACTGGAGAGAAACAGCCCAGACCCTCTGGGAAGAAAGCCAGAGAGAAAAACAGAAAAGCCTTTAAAGATAAAAAAACCCGGCGCGGAAAAGCTTTCCGGCCGGGGCCAAACACCGGAAGCTAGTGCCCCCGGTGTTTTTCTTTTTTCTTCAGCTGCTTTTGCTCAAAACGCTCAAGCTTCTGGCGTTCTTTTTCTTCGCGGCTTCGGCTTTTGTGCAGGACCTTTTGCTGTTCATGCTGGGCTTTGAGAGCCTGCTGGGCCTTGGTGCCCACCCCTTGGCTTTGAAGCTGCTTTTTAATGGCGCGCTGCATCCGCTTTGGGTTCTGCTTCCGGCTCTGCGCCGTCTGAGCGACAGGAGGGCTGAACCGCAGCCGGTGGTCATTCCTGAGCAAAAAGTCATAGACCTCATAGTCCTTCGGCTCCGCGCCAAAGGTGATTTTGCAAACCTCCAGCCGGTTTCCAGACTGGCGCTCATACACACCCACCCAAAAGGGTTCCTCAAAAAATACCGTTAAGCTGCTTGAAATAGTGACCATACTGATGTCCTCCTTTAAGTAAAATCACTAAAGAACGGACAACCAAGGAGGCAGGTTACTGACGGCGTCGCCGCGCCCGGACTACCAACCGGACTGTGTTTTTATCTTTGTGATTTAATGATAACGGAGATAGGATAAATCGTCAAATTGTTTTTATTGATTTTTAAATCAGTAAAAGTTATAGGTTATTATTATGATTGTTGTAGAATGGTGTCAAATTGTGTTTTATAAGATATTTTTTATTTGATAATATTTTGCGCAAATGGTTTTAAAAATACTATTTGCGCTTTTTTTATTTAGAAAGTAAGAGGAGGGTGAAAAATAATGGAGATGACCTTAACGCAGGTTCTAGAAGTCCTTAAGCTCTGCAACTATGTGCCGGGGACGGTCGACGGCTTCGACGGTCCCGAAACCCAGGATGCTGTGAGGCGGGCCTAATAAGGAAGGCTATGGCATTGAGGCTGACGGCATTGCCGGTTCGGTGACAAAAGACCACCTGTCCGAGCAGATACGCGACATACAGGCACAGTTAAACGCAAAAAGACTACCCCTTTTTCTTAATTATGGAGCCTTGATTCAAAAATCGCCTCTCGAGTATCCCGTTTTACAATTCATGGACAAAAAATTAACGAAGAGAAAGCGCTACTATGTTTACGTGACCACTGGTACTAATAAGTTTCTACGCATTTATTATGGAAAGGTTTGGGAGCAACTGATGACTTTTGATGCTTGGAATTAACCATTTCGCTTTTTATTTCTTTTTTTGACTGGTTTTCTCAGGCCTTTTTAGCATACCATTTTTTTAGTTTATTTGTTGGCTGTAACATAGTGGCCGGTATCCACATTGGAAAGTTGGACAAAAAAGCTCTTTACATGCTTGGTCTGGCCTTGTGCAAAAGGGGCCATCTCAATGGTCGTCGAAAAACCGAAAGATGCTCCAGAACATCCTTAATCGCATTGGTTATCACTATTTTCATCAACCCTCCTCAGCAGAAGCAGCAAATTCACGCTCCGTTCAGACTTCCTTCCTGCATTTATTTCAGCAGCTCCAACAAAGCTGCGGCCTGTTCATATTCTTTCTGAACAAACAGATAAAGAGGAGAGTAATCCAACTTTTCTCCGGCGCGCAGAGGCTCTACGATGGCGCAAACCGCCTGATAAAGCGGCGTCAGACCGAGGTTGCCGGCCATACCTTTTAATGTATGAGCCGCGTCAAAAGCGGCGGGGTAGTCGCCGGCCTGTAGTGCCTGATCCAGTCTATGTAGATTTTTATCCCGTGGCAGCATGGAGAGTATCTTCAAATACATTTGTTCATTGCCTATAAATCGGGCCATTGTGGTTTCATAGTCCGCCCCGTATTGCTGAAAGACTTCTTTTAAATCTGCCATTTTCTATTCCTCCTCCTGGCTTAAAATAAAGTCGTGGAGAACCTGATACAGCCTCTCCGGTTCAATGGGTTTGGCCAAATGCGCGTTCATGCCGGCCGCTTTACTCTTTTCAATGTCGTCGTCAAACGCGTTGGCGGTCATGGCGATGATGGGGATGGTTTTGGCGTCGGCGTTGCTCATGTGGCGTATATTATTGGCGGCAGTCAGCCCATCCATCTGCGGCATCCGGATGTCCATCAAAATGGCGTCATAAAAGCCAGCCTCAGTTTTGCTGAACAGCTCGATTGCTCGAAGTCCGTTTTCCGCCGTATCCACGGTAATACCCTTGCTTTCAAGTAGAGCCACAGCCACTTCGGTGTTGATGGCGTTATCCTCTACCAAAAGAACCCGGTGTCCGGTAAAAACATAGACTGCGGGCTTATTCTTTGCACTGATTTCCTCTTTTTCGCCCAGTGCCTTGGAGAAGGCAGAGATTAGGGAAGACTTGAACATGGGCTTGCTCATCAGCAGATTGACGCCCGCCAACGTTGCTTCGTGCTCGATTGAAGCCCAGTCATAGGCCGTCATAATAATGATGGTAACCTCCGGTCCAACGATGGCCCTGATGCGCCGGGCAGTTTCGATGCCGTCGATATCCGGCATCTTCCAGTCGATGAGGATCATATCGTAATGCTTTCCTGTGTCCCACATCGATTGTACCCCTTCGATGGCCTTACGTCCGCTGTCTACCCATTTGGCAGTGATTCCCATTTCCTTGAGGGTGGCCACAGCGCTTTCGCATACTGCCACATCATCGTCCACCACCAGAGTCTTCAGAGCGGAAAAATTGGGGAGCGCCTTTTTCCTGTTGTGGCGGAGCAGTTCCTCCTCCGTGATGCCCAACTGTACGTCTACCGTAAACTCAGAACCAATGCCCTTGATGGAGCGTACTGTGATTTTGCCGCCCATCATATCGATAATGTTTTTCGAGATGGACAGGCCAAGACCGCTGCCGCCGTACTGGGCAGTGGTACCGATGGATTCCTGGGAGAAGGGCTCAAACAGGTGAATGAGGAAGCTGTCACTGATGCCCACGCCGGTATCGTTGACAATAAAGCGCAGCGTTGCGCCGTTCTTGCTTTTCCTGTGCAGCGCTGCCGAGAAGGTGACCTTGCCGCCCTCACCGGTAAATTTAATGGCGTTGGACAGAATATTGAGCAGCACCTGCTGTAGCTTCATGGCGTCCCCGATATAAAAATCGTCTAGAGTTGGGTCCACGATACACTCGTATTCCACGCCCTTTGTCGCCGCTTGGCTGTAACAAATGGCGTTGAGACCGTTTATAAAATCTTCGGTCGGGATTTTTTCGTTTTTGAGCAGCATTTTTCTGCTCTCGATCCGGCTCATGTCTAGGATATCGTTGATGAGGGAGAGAAGAAATCGGGAAGAGATACCGATCTTTGAGATGCACTCGGCCACCCGCTCATCGTCTCCGAGGGCTTGGGCGGCAATGGCGCTCATTCCGATGATAGCGTTCATGGGAGTTCGGATCTCATGGCTCATGCGGGAAAGGAAGTCCGTTTTCGCGGCATTGGCCTGCTCCGCTGCGGCGAGGGCGGCAGCCAGAGCCTCCTTTTGCTGCTGTTCCTGCCGGACGATGTTCGTTACATCGGCCCGGGTCATGCACACCCGTCCCAGCTCCTCGCCGATGTAGAATATCTGGAATCGTTTGACCCGTCTTCCGCCGTTCTGCTGCAGCTCCAGCACGAAGGTGTAGGAGCTTTGCCGGGCAAGCTCCCGTCGCATGTACGCAGGATCCAGCTTCTCCAAAAACTCCCGCTGCTCCGCCTCATCCATACAGCGTTCAGCCACCCGGCGGATTTCCTCCTGAAAATTCCCCTCCAGAGGAATGGTGGGGTTCCACTCTCTGCCACAGACCGCCAGACGGTAGGTGCCGCTTGTCAGATCAATCTCCGTAATGACGTCGTAATCCAGACTGGAAACCCGCTCCAGCATCCGTTCCAGCATCCTCTGTTCCGTCACATCGAGGGTGTAGAAAAAGGCGATGACGTCGCCGCTTTCCGGGTTGGTGTGCAGACGAAAGCTGGTGCTGCATAAAAAGACCGAGCCGTTCTTCTTTTTACGGAGAAAATCAAAGCGGTAATCGGCTTTTCCATTTGAAAAATCGTTTAATACACAAGTTCGGTTAAGCACTGTGCGAATGTAATGGCCATATTCGGGGTCCACAGCGGATTCAGCCAGCTGTTCCACAGCCGCTCCATAGGATTCCCCCCGTCGGAACAGTGCCAGGCCTGCGGTGGACTGGTAGCTCTCCACATAGTCCAGGGTGATGTTGAGCCGTCCTTGGTTACTCCCCTCCGCCGAGGCAGACTGGACAAAATAGGCCATCTCCTTCTCGTAAAGCTCCCTGACCCGCGTCTGTACTTGCTTTTCCTCAGTAATATCCACAAAGACGCCATAGAAATACTGATTTCCGTCGTCTTCTGTGAGCCGTTGGGCCTTCAGAGACACCCATTTGACGCTTCCGTCCCTGCAGACCAGCCGGTGCTCGTCCTGAATTGTGCCGCCGAGATCCCGATCCTGCTCCAGCTTAGCCTGCACAGACCCACGGTCCTCCGGATGGACTACCTTTGACATTTGGTTTCCCAGAGCGGCGAATTCCTCCCTGGTATAGCCCAGGAACTTGTAAAGGCCGTCGTTGGCGTTGACAACGGAAAAACCTTCGTCATACCGGCAGCGGAACACCGCGCCAGGGACGTTGTTGTACAGATGCATGACCTCTGCCTGGGCCATTTTCTGTGCAGTGATGTCAATGCACACCGAAATAATGGCGGGCATGCCGTTTTCCGCCGTAACCTTGCGCCCTATGTCATGGACCCAGATGTAGGAGCCGTTCCGCTTCTTCATGCGGTATTCGACCACGTATTGGCCGCCATCGGACATCTGGCTGTCTACCTCAGCGTCCACCATGGCCCGGTCGTCTGGATGCATGCAGTTGGAGACCATCCCCCTGATGTCGGCAACAAAATCCGCTTCGTCCGCGTACCCCAGATGCTCCAGCATCCGATTGTTGACGAAATAAAAGGGGAAACCCTCTTCAATATACCCGCCCATCATGCCTCCGGGTAGGGAGTCATTTAACAGGTCCTGTCGCTGTTTGGCCATGTTTTCCATTACCAGAGTTCCGGGATAGTGTTCTTCGCCCCGTTGGCTGCTGCTGGGCTCGGAAAACCACAAGGTGCGCAGCCGCCAGGACGTTTGCCGCCGGACCAGCGTAAAGAATCCCCGTAGCCGCCAGCGGTACTGACTGTTCTTGAGGACCATTCCCACGGACAGGTTTCGGATATCCGCATCGATCTCCTGCTCCTGAAAGAGCGTAAGTTCCACGGTGAATGGCTCGGGGATCTCCTGAATGTCCCGGATCAGGTAGTCTCTCATTTCCTGGGGGCTATGGGCAAATTCATCCTCCCCGGTGCCCACAAAGCAGAACTCATCGCTTAAAAAGGTATAGACCTCCTCAGCGTTTCGCCGCTCGAACCAGGAACTGCAAAAAGCCTGAAACGTCTCCCAGGCTGTCATTAATTTTTCCATTATTTTTTATCCTTTCTTTGACCAGCAACGGTCTTGCTCGTGCCGGCCGCTGCTGGATACGGTTTTTTAAGGGATCTCCTGTGCTTCAGAAAGTGGCTCTGTAAACGAGTAATAGTTTTTGTCACTTTTTTTGATTCTGTACATGGCCTGGTCAGCGCGGGAGAGAAGCTCCTTCTCGTCCTGAGCATCTTTTGGATAGACGCTGACTCCAATACTTGCGGTCAATTCAACAACCAGGTTCTCTGAGATCTGGAAAGGCTGCCTGATCTCAGAGAGGATCCGTTCGCAGACGTGCCGGATTTCCTCGTCCGTTGTGATTCGGTCCAGCAGAAGAACGAATTCGTCGCCGCCTATGCGGGACACGATGTCGCTGCCGCGCACGGCACGGATCAGCCGCCTGGCTGTCTCCTCCAATACCAGATCACCTTTATCGTGGCCAAAGGTATCGTTGATCTCTTTAAATCCATCTAAATCCATATAAAGGACAGCAAGCAGATATCCGCTTGTATCCGCCTCCAGAAGCAGTCGGGACAAGATTTTATGAAACAGTCTGCGGTTGGGAAGTCCGGTGAGTGCGTCGTAGTTTGCCATACGGGCCAGCTTTTCCTCAGCCCGCTTGCGCACCTTGATCTCCTCCTGCAATGCCTTCGTCCGTTCGTCTACCAGAAAGCGCAGATGCTCATATAAATAGGCGTTTTCGAGAGAGATGGCAAGCTGTGCCGCAATGGGTATCAGGTTTTCCTTTCTTCGCTGGTCAAAGACGCCTGTGGCCAGATTGTTTTCCAGGTAGAGGATGCCCTTCAGCTCTCCTTTACTGAGGATGGGCATGCACAGGACCGACTTGCACCGGTTCTCTTTGATATGGATGTCCTTCCCGAAGACTCTGGAGTTCTCTCCGTCATCCAGAATCACGGCTTCCAGTGTTCTCTCCACATACGATACGATGCTCAGCGGAATATCATTGTCCTTTGCCGGCCGCTTTGATACAATGCATACGTCCTTGGCTCCGGAATGGCCTTCCGACTGAATCTCATACCCGGAATCCGTCTGGCTTAGATAGTAGATATGCTGCGCTCCCGCACATTCCAGGAGACTGTGTATCAGTTTTTCCAGGATGCCTTCTAGCTCCAATTCCTCCGAAATGGCTTGGGACGCCTTCAGCACAGAACTCATATCCAGCGAAGCGGTAGTGCGGATGGAATCTTCAGACAGGGTACCCTGCCGACTATCGTTTTTCCATAGGCCCCCCAGCTCTGGATAGTCTTGGCGCATCCGGGCGCACTTGCCCTCTGCCCCCCAATGGCCGTACAGCCGGTAGGTATCCGTCAGATAATGACTGGACGATGACTTGATCCCCAGCCTCTCATAACGCAGCGCGGCAACATCGCAGAGGATGGCATGATGAAGGCTACGGTCATGATTTTTCGCAGCTCCCAAGGCCTCTTCGTAAAGCCGCAGGGCCTCTCCGGTACGGCCCTCCGCCGCTTTCCGCTCCGCCTCGATCAAAAGATAAAGGTGACCGTAATTGCAGAGTGCGTCGCTGCTGCGTTCTTTCAGCCAATCCTGATTTTCCTTCAGGACACGCAGAAGCATTGGCCTTGTCTCCGGATCATAATCCCTGGTCTCCAGAATTTGGCAGATGGACAAGGAATACAGGAAATTGTGAAGCGCCACGTTGTAAAAGCTGGAGACATAGGGGAGCAGAGGCACAGCGTCTCTGCACAGCCGGAAGGCCGTAGAATAATCCCGGTAAATGACTGCCGACAGGGCCCGAATGACATGGTAATAGCTGATTGCCTGCAGGTTATGGGAAAACCGCTCCAGATGGGTCTGTTCGGAAAATCCGTCCCCATCAAAGCTTCCGGTGAGGGAGAGTTCCCCGCGGATACTCCTGCACAACTGTTGAAAGCTCAAAAAGCTGCCCAAAGCATGGTCGCTGCCAGTCTTCTCCGCAAATTTTACTCCGGCCTGTACCTCGTTCCACAGTTCATCTACATGGGTCGCGCTTTCCATGACCGCCATCATGAGTCCATAATAGCCATAGCAGGCGTACTCAAAGTCTCCCATCTGGGCGTTGCCCTTGATGGACTCCTTTGCATAAGGGATCTCATTGACCACATCTTCGAACCAATGGCCAGTATGGAGGGCAAACATACAGTAGATGGAGTAGATTACCTCCCTATACTGGTGCTTTTCGGCCAGACGCATAGCCGACCTGCCGGCCACGTAAGACGTCTGGTAATCCCTGCGTAGTTCTCCCAGAGGCATCATCAGATTGGAATACATCTGCAGGGTATGGGGAGTATAGCCATGCCTGAACATGCGTCGCACAGCTGTAAAAACTGTCCAGTAGGAATAATCGGGATTAAAGAAAAAGGTCGGGCCGCACAGGCGACAGAGCAATTTACTGATCCCTGCCTCCACCGGGTCTTCGGCTTCTTTAAGATTCAGGATATCTTCTGCTCCAAGGGCATCCCGCTCCTGATAAAAAGATATAATCTCCCGTTCCAGAGTCAGCTTAATATTTTCGCCGGGGAAGGTGACTTTCAGTTGCCCAAGCAGAGCGAGTCCGATCTCAAAAGCGTCCTCATACCGGCCCCGGTTGGAGAAGCTTGAAATCTGCAGGCAGCAGTTATCTATCAGCTCGGTAGCCTCCACCACCAGATTGCAGAGCATCTCGTAGATCCGGTCGCATTCTTCCTCTTTAACCAGATTACACAGCGCCGCATGATATTCCATGTAGATTTTGGTGAGAAATGGGCGGTTTTCCAGGAGCTTCAACTCCGGCTGGGAGAGCAGGAGGTTAAGGTACCTCTCCGCCGTATCGAAGGCGGATACCAGCCCGCACCGGTGCGCCGTACTCAGCAGGAACTCCTGAATCCGGCGCCGTTCTTCCTGATCTTCCGCCTCCACAAGCCCCATTGCGTAGTGGTCCGCGATTTCGAACACCCATTCGTCAAGATCGCCCGCGGCGAGAGAGTGTTCTTCATATCGCTTTCCAAGCAAGTAATGGACACTTGCCCGCGTCTTCTCAGACAGGACTGTATAAAACACTTGCTGGAACCGGTCGTGGGTGAACTGATACATGGTCTGTAGGCCGGTTTTCCCATGCTTCTCCATGGGATACACCGCCTCCTGCTCCACCGCCGTAATCAGCCTACGGTTGATTTCACGCTCCGACAGGCCACAGACAGCGGAGAGATCTTCCACAGAAAAGCTCTGTCCAATGCAGGCGCCAAAGGACAGCAGGGATATTGTTTCCTCCGAAAACTGGTTCAGATTTTCCGTCAGGAATTCCACTACATTCTCCTGGGCGGGACAGGCCCGAATCTCAGCCTCCTTCCAGCTCCAGTTTCCGGTGTCCATATCCAGCTTCAGATAGCCTTTTGAATGGCACAGCCGCAGAAACTGCTTGATGTAAAATGGATTTCCCTTGGTCTTTCTATAAAGGATATCCGCCAGCGCGAAAGTCGTGTCCGCTTCCGTTTTGAATATGTCTCCCAGCATCTGTACGGTGCTCTCCGGGTCCAGTCCTTTCAGGTTGAGTTGTGTGACCCGGCCGCCCCGCTGTATGATTTTATTCAGGCTCAGGGTGAGCGGATGTTCTCTGCTTACCTCATTGTCGCGATAGCACACGATGATCATTAAATCGTGGATATCCTCATTTTTGAACAGCTCTTCCAGCATTTCCAGGGAGCCCATGTCCGCACGGTGTACGTCGTCCAAAAACAAAACCAGTGGATGTTCCGGCGCAGCCAGTAGGGACAGGAGCTTTTCCAGCACGGATTTGAATCGGGTCCGCTCCTCCAGCGGCCCCATGTCCTCAGAGATTGGATGATTGCCGGTCAGCAGGGACAGCTCCGCCACCTTACCAGTCAGCAGAGCCGCGTCGTTTCCCAAATGTTTCGACAGTATCTCCTTCCACTTATGGATGACCTCCTCTGGTTCCAAAAAGACCATGTTACAAAATTGTTTGATAGCCTCGAAAAAGGCAAAATACGGTACGTTGGCGTGATACTGGTCGAATTTCCCCTGCAGAAACATGCCGTTTGTCCGCAGAGCCTCCCCCTGAAGCTGATTGACCAGCGAGGTCTTTCCAATTCCAGAATAGCCGCTGATAGAGACAAGAATCCTGGAACCGGCCGCCACCTCCTTAAAGTCACTTTTCAGCTGGGCGATTTCTTCTTCTCGCCCATACAGTCGGCTGGTGAATTCAAAACGCCGACTGAAATCCTTTTTGCCAAGGACAAACGCCTTTTCCTTTTGACAGCGCGTCAGATCATAAAGAAGACCCTCGCTACTTAAATAGCGGTCTTTTGCCATCTTGGACAGGAGCTTGTCTACGACGGCCGCAAGCATAGGTGGCACATTTGGCAAAAGTACGCGAAGATCAGGCGGCGTCTTTGCAATATGAGAAAAAACCAGCTCTGTGGGGGTCTCCGCGTCAAATGGATAACGTCCCGTCAGCATCTGATACAGTGTTATGCCCAGGGAATAAAAATCCGCGCGATAATCCAGCTCCGTGTTCATTCGACCGGTCTGTTCAGGGGCGATGTAGCGGAGGGTTCCCTCAATATTTTCAAGTCTGATCCCTGACATCTGTTCATGCATAAACATGGAGGAGATACCAAAGTCCAGCAGTACCACCCGGCCGGACTCTGCATCATACATGATATTGGCGGGGTTCACATCTTTGTGGACGACACCTGCCTTGTGGATATCCCGCAGTCCCATCACCAGCTGTTCTGCGATCCTGTAGAAATCCGACATCTCCAGGGCGCCCTGTTTCAGAAGCCTGCTCAGCGTGATCCCCGGACAGAATTCCTCCACCAGATAGCAGCGCCCGTCCAGCGTGACCTCGCCAAGGGGCTTTACCACATGGGGACTGTGTATCCGCTGCATGATCTGATATTCTCGTCGCAGCCGTGCTATGGCCTCCTGAGTCATATGTTCCTGACCTCCGGTCTTAAGGACCACCCGGTTGCCAGTGTTGCTGTCCTTACCGCGCAGCAGCTTGCTAGACGGAGATATATATATTACTTCTAAATTCGTATATTGACACATCACACATTCACCCCTTCTGTAAAAAGTACTCTTCCTTACCGCTGGCCTTTGCGGCATACAGGATCTCGCGAGCCCGGCCTATTATTTCATCCAAAGGTTCCTCTGCATTCCAGAGCACTGTGCCGGCAAAGCAGGACACCGAATCTGGATCTACGTAACGACTCTCATTATAAGCCCGGAGAATAGCCATTTCTTTCATATGGGCAACTTTCATGGATCTTATGTTGTACATCACAGCTAGAAATTCATCCCCGCCCAGTCGGACCAGCACATCGTCCACCTGAGTGTGGGCACGCAGAAGGGAGGCGAAGTGGAGGATTAAATGATCGCCCTCCACATAGCCATACTTCTCGTTAAACTTTTTCAAATCGTCCAGTTCAAATAGACAAACAACAGAGGAAGACTCATGCCACAGTGATTCGGTTATGGTGTACAGCCCCCGGCAGTTGAGCAGGCCGGTCATGGTGTCTCTACAGGCTTCATCTTGCAGAGACCGCATCCGGACCTGAAGAGTGTGGGTGCTCATCGCTCGCAGGACCCGCCTGCGTAGCGACTCCTGATCATGGGGTTTAGTCGCATAGTCAGTGGCGCCCAGCTCCATCGCGTTGCGCTCCAGTTCCATGTCCAGCGGTCCCGTGGCGACGCACGGCGTCTTCCAAGCGCTCCGTTCCTTTTGAATCGCAGTCAGGATATCAGCGCCGCCTTGGATTGTCAAGCTAAGAATCACGGCCGATATCTGATACGGATGTCTTCCCAGGATTCCAACTGCCTCCTCACAGCTGGCCGCCTCCAGTACCTTGAAGCAGTCGGTAAAGGTCCTATGCACATGGGCACGGTATTCCTCGTCCTCATCGGCCACCAGTAGAGCTCTGTCCAGGCGGCCCGCAGAGCAGGCAGACCTGCTGTTTTCTATGTTTGCGGCAAGGGCTTGTGCTGTCAAGATCGAAACAAAATTCTCCACAGGCATAGGCTTGGCAAAGTAATAGCCTTGGGCGTAGTCACACCCAGCGTTTTGAAGCCTCTCCAGCTGTTCCTGGGTCTCGACGCCCTCCGCCACTACGCTCAATTTCATCCAACGGGCCAAGTCCAAGATAAAGCGCAGGATGCCCTGGCCCGTTGGCCTCGTAATCTCAGTCTGGATAAACTTCATATCCAACTTCAGCACGTCGATGGGCATTTCCGTGAGCATATTCAGCGAAGAGTAGCCGCTGCCAAAATCATCCATCTCAATCATGAAACCCTGCCTGCGCAGAGCCCCCATGGTCTCGATGAGTTGTCTCGAGGTATCCGTGTACGCACTCTCCGTGATCTCCAGATGTAGACGGGAGGGAGAGAGTCCGTATCGCTGCATGAGCCCCGTGAGAAAATCCACCAGGTTTGTATTGTAGATATCTATTCGGGAGACGTTGACGGAAATGTTAATGCTGGGATAGCCACTTTTATCCCACTCCTGCATTAGGGAGCAGACCCGCTCCCAGACATATTGGTCCAGCTTGGTGATAAAACCGTTGCGCTCAAAGATAGGGATGAACTCCGCAGGCGGCTGCAGACCCCATTTCGGGTGATTCCAGCGCACCAGCGCCTCGGCCCCCGTCAGTCTGCCGTCCCGGATCTGGTACTTGGGCTGCAGGTAGACCTCGAATTGCCCCGTGGCCAGGGCTGTCTCCATGCCGTCCGTGATGGCCTGCCGGCGCAGTAGCGCCCCCCGTAGCTTATCGTCGTAAAGGGCAAAGTGCTTGCCATATTTTCCCTTGATGTTGTTCGCTGCCAGCAGCGCTCGGTCACACATCTGCTCAACGGAAACCTCCCGATCTTCCACCGTGTAGATGCCGTATTTTATTATCACGTTCAGATCGCCGAAGCCGCTATTGATCCTGCTATCAGACTGTGTGAACATCTCGTCTGCATAGTCCTCACGGTGCTCCAGAAGACAGGCGAACTGGTCCGCGTTCAGGCGGCCGCAAATGCCATGATCCCCTAGCCGCTGGGTGCAGAGCTCCGCCACCTGCCTTAGCAGGCGGTCACCTGCGTCCATACCGAAGGTGTCGTTGATCAGTTTGAAGTCCTCAATGTCGGAACAGAGGATATCATATTTCACATCCGGATTCCGAAATAGGATATCCCTGACTTGTTGACAGAAATATTCCTTGCTGTACACCCCGGTGACCCGATCATACTGGATCTGATGGATGAGGACAGAGGTCTCCCGCAGGTGGATGATGCCGGCAGCCCGTTGTAAAATGACCTGTGCGCGGTAGGGCTTTGTGATGAAGTCTGTGGCCCCGTTGGAAAGCGCGGCCACCTCATCCACCTCACTGTTGTTAGATGTTGTGACAATGACCGGGATCGAATTCAGCCTGTGATCTGCTTTCAGATGTTTCAGAAAGGTGTAGCCATCCATGACCGGCATAACAATATCCAACAGGATCAGAGAAATTCCCTCTCTGTATTTCTCCAGCAGCGACAGGGCCTGCGCCCCGTTTTCCGCCTCCAGAACCGTATATTGAGAAGACAAGATGACACACAGTGCCGCCCGGTTGATTTCATTGTCTTCAACCACTAAAATTTTTCTCTCAAATAGCATTGCTCACACTCAATTCTTCAGATTATTCATGGATATAATTCCTATTGTAAATGACACATATTTGTCATTTTAAATGACAAATAACAAATTTTAATACTCTTAAATTATAGAATACATCTTTTTTCGGTAAAAATCAAGGGTATATCCATAATTGACAATGACGTTTAAGTGTCATTTTAAATGACAAACGGTGTGAATTTTGTTGCAAACTTAATCAATTTAGGGTATACTGGTATAAAAAAGGGGGATGAGACTGTGCAGTTCTATGAAAAGCTAATTTTTGTCATGAATTTGACTCAAACGACGAACCGGGAGCTGGCTCTGGCAGCGCAGGTAGACCCTTCCATCATCAGCCGTTTCCGCAGTGGAAAGAGAGGGATCCCACGCAATCTGGAGCCGCTGCGCAGCATGGCGGATTTCCTTGCAGAACGCTGTACCGGCGAATATCAGAGAAGAGCTCTGTCGGAGATGGCGGGAGTTAGACGGATCATCATGGACAAGAAGGATCAGCTGGCGGAATTTTTATTTTGTTGGCTGTGCGGTGACACGGACGGTGTGGAGCGCTTCATGCGCAGCTTTGAATCGCTGACCATTAAGGAGGGGGCGTCCAACTCCACCTTGGAGACCGCAACGATCAGCCGTAAAGGGAATTCTATTCATTTTGGAAATGAGGGAAAGCGTGCCGCGGTGCGGTCTATGTACCAACACCTGCTGGCCCGGCAAGAGCCGGGCACAATTTGCATTCTTGCCGATGAGACCGACGATTGGCTGATGGAAGATTATGATTTTACCTCCCAAATGCAGGCATGGCTGCTGGACTGTATCCGGCGGGGCTTTCAAATTTGTCATATCATACCGCCGATCTACTCGGGTGATCAGATTCTGGAATCTCTGGCTCGCTGGATCCCACTCTACATGACTGGCAAGGTAAAAGCCTATTTTTATCCTCATATTCGCGATCGCCTTTACCGGCACACCATCATTATGCAGCCCGGACAAATCGCGATTGCCTCCCACTCCATGGCGGGCGAGCCCACCAGCTACGCCACAATGCTGACCACAGACCCTGGGGTGCTCCGTGCGACGGAATCGGAGTTTCAGGCCTACCTCGCCCTATGCCGGCCTATGCTGAATACTTACTCGGAACCCCAAAAGCTGTTCCAGTGCTTTATGAAATTCCTATCGCCCCAAGGCTTCCGCATTCAAAAGCTGATCTCTTTGTCAGCAGTGACCGCGCCTTTTGAACTTGTCGCAGACTCCATCGGAAAAAGAGAAGACCCTGAGCAGAAACGCCTGGGCGAACTTTATCTCCAGGAGATGAAGCGGCTGGAACAGGAGCAGGACCAATACAATCTGATTGATATTGTTCACTTAGCCAGCGCTGACCAGGTCCGTGCCGGCACAGTGCCCATCACCGCCACCTGTTGGTCGGTCGGCGCCCTTTACTACACCCCGGAGACCTATACTCTGCACCTGAAGAAGATTTTGCACATTTTGGACACTCATGAAAATTATCACTTCATCCCTCTGGAGGGGCCTGTTGAACAGGAGAGCTCCCTTATGGTCAAGGAAAATCATAGAGCTCTTCTGGTGCATGCATCGGAGCCCTTTACTGTCTTTGAGATCTCTCAACCTGAGATCGTGGCCATATACCGGGAGTACCTGCTTCGTCTGGCGGAGAAAGTGGGATACAAGGGTACTCACCGAACGAAGATTAAGTCTAAGCTCCGGGAACTGATCCGAGAGCTGGAAAAGTGACACATCAAAACGTGGTACTCGTGGCACTATAGATATCTTTTGGGGTGAGATCCAGACATACTTGGAGGCCAGCTCTCAGAAAAAGATTCTTTCCACAGAAATAAGCCCTTCACATTGCGGCACCGCTACTTTAAGGACGATTACCTGTGAATGAAGTAGATTCTCATAAAACTTACCACGAATGCGGTCAAGTACACGCAGTCAAGAGACCGGATTTAGCTGGAAATTCTCGAATTTGTAGATGAATTAAGCCCGCAGGTTTTTTCCCGTGTAGAGGGCAACGGCGAAGGCATAGCACTGGAACAGAGAGAAAAGATATTTAAACCATTTGAACAGGCAGACAGCTGACATAAAGGCGGTGTGGGATTGGAGTTGAAAGCGAGTTAGATAAGGGCAGTACATTTGCGGTCATCTTACCGCTGCCTGTGGCGGACCCGCCAGGAAATTCTTCTAAGGATGAGAGAGCTAATTTAAAGGATATCCCTACATTTCTGGCAGAGAACAATGAGATCAATGCAGAGATTGCGATTGTGCTTCTGGAGAACTGACCCTTGTCAAGGATGGCGACGAGGCGGTAAAAGTATTTCAAGAGGTTGCTCTGGGAATCTATCAGATGATTGTGGTGGATATCCAGATGCTCAAAATGAACGGTATCGAAGCAACAAAAGCCGTATGTATAAACCCATCGACATTGAAAAAGTGTGCGCCTGTATTAGAAGGTGGATACATGAAGAGTAGTACAAAGCGATTTTGATATTGGCGGTCTTGCTTGCGGCTGGTACACGGCTGCCAGAAAGTATGATGCAACTACGGTGAACGACTTTTCGCAGCAGAAAAATTAAGAAAAAGTCTTATTGGTGCAGGAGCGGATACAGGAAACCGTTTCCCTGTTTGAAAATCTAAGCGCGGATCCATATATATTCTCAAGAGAACAGTTATCAAGAAAAAGCGGCCTTCCTGACCGAAAAAACTAGAATGAGAATTATGGATATATGATACTGTGTATTCTTGATTTGGAAGTCAGCAGCACTATATGAGAGCTATCCCTGAAAATCAATTTGGCCTGGCTGTGGCACGTGTACTGAAGAATGAGCGGAAAACGACCCGCCCGGTGAAAAATCTTCTCGTAGTTTTCAACAGACAGAGAAGCGGGAGTTTAGGAGTCATATACATTACGCTGACTATTCTCCGGCAGAGGGGACAAACTGGTGTGTTATGACTGAGGTTAGTACACTCCCAGTTATTCAGAATATACTAATTATTTATGGATGTGGTGCAGCGGTTCTTTTGATTTTTATATTTTTTTGTTATGCTCTAAGAAAAACAGACTGGAAAAGATAAGACCTTGCAAGCATGAGCCAAGCAATCAATCAATGAAGGAGAGTACTCTCATAATTGGTATTTCTCTAGTCCTGCGCAGTTATAATATTGAGTACAATTCGTTTCACAGTGATTGTGTGTCAATCAATTAAAGCACAGGAGCAGTGGCCGTCATTATGGTATTGATGATGATGAAAAAGAGAAAAGTAGATGACAATACAGATACATTTATGACAGAGGAAGCAGGCCTTTGGTGGTCTATTCATTCCTGCGTATCTCTTTCATTAGTTGGGCTAGTTAGATCAGGAAACTCCTTTCAAAAATTTACCACCTTCAGCACTCAGTTTTAATGATGAGGTTTTTCTTTGTCATCCTACCGTAGCCGTCCGATTTAATCTATTATTTTTTGGAATTATCGCATTTTGCTTTATATAATTCAGATGTAGATATTATTTAGCAAACGATTAAGAGCAAAGTAAAAACAGGGGGAATGGGCCATGAAAAAACAAATAAAAAAAGAAGCTGGCTTTTAATCTGTATTCTAATCAGTCTGGCAATGGTGTTTTCATCCGGATGCAAAAAACAAAAGCAAGTAGAGCCTGCCAGCGTCGAGGGCGCTTTAGCCCATCTGAAGAGCAACTACGGTGAAGATTATTATGAAATAGAATTTTTAAAAGAGAACCATGTTGAACCTTATGAAGAGGCGCTGTTCTGCATTGATGGGTCCTGCATCTATGGGGACGTTCCGGCACGGACCGAGACCTGCTATCTGGGCTATTCGCCTAAGTTTGACCTGAACTTTTATGTGTTTCACAGTAGCGACAGCGAGGCCCCCAGCACCTATAACATAACCTTAGGAGAAGAAGTAGAAGAAATTGGAAAATTTGAAAAAGCCAAGTCATACGCAAAAGAGGTTTTTGGAAAGCGCTATAAGGGAACCAGTGTCCATCTTTATTTAGGAAAAAATTTACCACTTTATGGTGTAAAAGAACTTATGCCTGTTTATAGTAACCCCGATATTGATGCCAGAAGTGCTTACAATCGGTTATTTTTGGATATAGAAGATCCTTTTTCATCCAACATTATGTATATTAGTAGAAAGTCTTTTAGCTTTGCTACTTTTCCATATTTAAATATTTCCGTTGATTGCTCTTTGAAGGAGTTGAATGCGCTGATGAAAGAGGAAAGGACTAATTTTGAAAATATTAGTACACACATACTCTTCATCGCGAATGATGGCATCTACAATAGGCCTTATCTTACACTCGAGATGTTTAATGCGTTAAAGTAACACCTAAACCTAAAGTAATAAAGTAAGAAGGATTAAAGACGTCAATGAACAGGGGGCGAAAAATCAGAGTACACTGACACCATCATTGGAAGTAACAGGCGACGCCGGTGAAGCTCTCTATAAGGTTACCGTCACAAGTAATATGGAGGACAAGGGTATTGCCTTTGGAACTGGAACGTACTGTGAAGGAGCAACAGTTCAAATGGTAGCACTGCCTTTTGAAGGGAAACGTTTTATCGGTTGGTATCAAGGTGATGAGCCTATATCTACAGATGCACGTTATGAGTTTACGGTTACTAAGGAAGTAAGTATTACAGCGGTATTTGAGTAAAAATGTTTTTTTAAAGTTACTAATAGAGAATTTTTACGATAAGTACCATCCGTTCAGTTTATAATAAATTTAGGGGCAAGAAATCATTGCCCCTTTTTTAGCTAATATAGGAGTCAAAAGTTCTCTGACTAACAATAGAAATCTTTATGACATATTAAAGAGATTATAGAAGATCTCTATTGTGGTTTATGGAATGACTTTGTCAGGAATAAATTCAATTTTCATATAAAAATTTTGTTGTCTTCGCTGTTTTAAACGGAATAGCTGGATACAGTTTAATTTTAGGGCAGATAAAAATTTTAATGGGGCAATTTATGACGAACAATTATGTAATTTGATGGTTCATAGAAATAATACAACTTATTTTTGGGAGTAAAAAAATAGAAAAACGCATAATACCAATGTTTTGTGCTTATCAAAAACAGCAGGAAAAATTTCTGCTGTTTTTTTGAAATAAATCAGGCTAAAAAATGAGATTTTTTCCCTTATATAGATAGAGGGAGATTTAAGATATTCTTTTTCCTAACTCCCTGACTTGAAAGCAATTGCTTTCTTGGTCTTTGAAAACTAAATGAAAATTATCTGGGTAAAACATTGAATTGAGAGGGAACATAAACGTAAAAAGGCATAAGGACATGAAAAAGAATAAAACTGTTGTAGTACTTAAGAGGAATCAGAGCTATGAGTTAACAGCGTCAAGAAAGAAACAGAAGTAAAACTTTAGACTCATGAGTCTGAAATGGGCAACTGCTAAAAAAATATCTACGATTTAAGAAAGAGGTATGGAAAATCTGTAGCTATTTGAGAATAGGGTAATCCGCATCGCATGGGATAAAGAAAATCGGTATTTTCAATTACTGATGTTGTGGAGATTCTATCCGAAAGTAAAGATGCCGGAGCTTATCGGCAAAAATTAAACAACAACTAAAGGGCAGAGGGAACCATACCGTGACAATTTGTCATCGTGTCACGTTTGTGTCACATTGTCAGCGTGAATAATCATAGCGCTTCTATTTTTAGAATTCCTAAATCATTATAATTATGACATAAGAATACTTTTATAGATGGTGAAGGAGAAAGAAATGAGAAGCAAATCCATGAAAGCAAAGGCAATGCTGTCAGCATTGGCTGCCATAGGCCTGTTATTTATAAGTATAATAGCGCCTGTAACTGTTTTGGCAGAAGACAATATTTCAGTATCTACAGTGGGTGCTCTGCAGCAGGCTGTAGGGCAAGCGGAGGATAACCAAACGATTGTACTTTCGGATGACTTTGTGTTTGCGGATACTGTCATTAATATGCCTGATAAAAATGTGGTTATTGATGGCAGAGGGTTAATCTGGAATATGGGTACTTTTACTGTTTCCGGGAACGGGAGTGGAAGTTTGACGATAAAGGATTTTAAATTTGATGGAAGTAATATTACAGGCACCTGTTTAACGAACAAAGCAGGAGATGGAACCCTGTTAATCAATCATACAGAAATTTTTAATGCGTCAACAGGAGCTATAGGCATCGCTGCAACAGGAAATGCAAAAACGGTTATTTCGTATACTAAAATTTATAATAATGAATCAAATAATATTGGTGCAGCGATTAATGTAAGTGGAAATAACACTACGCCGATTGAAATAAACAATGCAACAATCGAAAATAATATTGGCAATGGAGCTGGGTATGAATGTGGTGCAATCGCCGGAAAATTTTACAGTGGTGATCTTCGAATAAGCAATACGGTTTTTAGGAATAATGTTAATAACTGTGCGAATTCAGGCGTTACAGGCGGAGGCGGCGGAGCCATGTCTTTTCACTATCTTCGTGGAAACATATCGATTGATGAATCCTATTTCCAAGGGAATAAAACCAATGGTACTGAAGCGTCAGCAGCAAGTACTTATGACGGCGGCGCCATTTATATTTTTGATGGGCGGGACGGCGCAACCTTTACAATCGATCAATCTACTTTTGATAGCAATTTAGCTTATGATGACGGTGGTGCTTTGCTTATCCAGGGGACAGGCAATCCTGGTTTGACGACGGCAATTACGAATTCTACATTTTACAATAATAGAGCCTATGGTTTAAACGGGGGTAATCGAAGCGGCGGAGCGATTCAGTTTTTTAAAAATGGCGGTTCCAGTAAAATGACTAATACGGTTACTGGCTGTACTTTTGTGGGAAATCAGTCAGGAAACGAAAAGACTACAGTAGAACAAAGAGGTGGAGCAATTGGCCTTTCAGGTGCAGGATTATTTGCAACAGCTGCTGTAACGAACAAGGACTGTTTGTTTTTTGAAAACAAAGTATATGACGGTACAGGGAAAATAAACAGTGCCAGTAATTATAAAGATGTTTCAAGCACCAGCACGCTTCAAGAAGGCGCATCCAATGTATTGAATGCGGATAAAGGTGCGGAGCCAAAGTATACAACAAAAATGATTCTTGGTGTTGATACACCTCTCTTGACAGATAATTTATCTCAAATAGTGGCAGGTGTAGATGGAGAAGTCATAAAAACCATACCAATTAAGCCAGAAGGGATTGCGGATAATACCAATACGAGTTCAGATTTACCGATTGAAGATCAACGAAACTTTGATCGGTATAAGGATAACGGCGCTGTGGAAATGTCCTGGGCAAAATATAACGCAAATGGCGGAGAATGGAAAAATTTGCCGGATATGGTCTATCAGGGAGCTGAATATTATGAAAAGGATAGTAAAGGTGCCGTCGAAAATTATTTTATGATACGCTATAAAGCTGGAACCGTCACACCACCTGAAAATCCGGTTAGAGATAATTATATTTTTGAAGGATGGAAAAATCAAGAGACTGGAATGATGCAGAAGGAGTGGCCTTTTGTATTAGATGACAATATAACCTTTGAAGCGCAATGGACGCCTGTTGAATATACGGTGACCTTTGACTCGCAGGGCGGCTCAGCGGTGGCCCCGCTTACCAATGTCGCTTCCGGCGCGCGGATAACCGAACCGGAAGAGCCAACCTGGGAAGGCCAGATTTTTGGCGGCTGGTATAAAGAGGCTGAAACGATAACGCCGTGGGATTTTGCGGCCGACACGGTGACCGGGAATGTGACGCTGTACGCCAAATGGACTCCGGTACCCCGTTACACGGTGACCTTTGACTCGCAGGGCGGCTCAGCGGTGGCCCCGCTTACCAATGTCGCTTCCGGCGCGCGGATAACCGAACCGGAAGAGCCAACCTGGGAAGGCCAGATTTTTGGCGGCTGGTATAAAGAGGCTGAAACGATAACGCCGTGGGATTTTGCGGCCGACACGGTGACCGGGAATGTGACGCTGTACGCCAAATGGACTCCGGTACCCCGTTACACGGTGACCTTTGACTCGCAGGGCGGCTCAGCGGTGGCCCCGCTTACCAATGTCGCTTCCGGCGCGCGGATAACCGAACCGGAAGAGCCAACCTGGGAAGGCCAGATTTTTGGCGGCTGGTATAAAGAGGCTGAAACGATAACGCCGTGGGATTTTGCGGCCGACACGGTGACCGGGAATGTGACGCTGTACGCCAAATGGACTCCGGTACCCCGTTACACGGTGACCTTTGACTCGCAGGGCGGCTCAGCGGTGGCCCCGCTTACCAATGTCGCTTCCGGCGCGCGGATAACCGAACCGGAAGAGCCAACCTGGGAAGGCCAGATTTTTGGCGGCTGGTATAAAGAGGCTGAAACGATAACGCCGTGGGATTTTGCGGCCGACACGGTGACCGGGAATGTGACGCTGTACGCCAAATGGTCAAAGATTTTGAGTTATACAGTGACCTTTGATTCCCAGGGAGGTTCACCAGTGCCTCCAATTACTGGTATTGGGCCGGGTAGTGCTATTACTGAGCCAGAAAATCCAATTTATGAAAACTTTATATTTAAAGGTTGGTATAAGGAGGCGGAATGCTTGACTCCGTGGGATTTTAACCAAGATACAGTCAATAATAATATCACCCTATATGCAAATTGGCAGCCCGTTGTTCTAAACCTATATACAGTAACTTTTGATTCGCAGGGGGGGTCCTCCGTTGACCCTATTCAAAATGTTAATGCTGGATCGACCATTCTTGAACCTGAAGCGCCAAAGATGGAAGGATTCGTGTTTAATGGATGGCACAAAGAGCCCGAATGCATAAATCCCTGGGATTTTGATAGTCATACCGTAAATGAAAACACCACTCTGTATGCAAAATGGTATGCGATTTCGATTCCAGAAACTTATACAGTAATCTTCGATTCGCAGGGGGGATCGAATGTCGAAGCAATTAAAGGTATTCCAGTTGGTGCGACAATTAACATGCCGGCAGAACCTGTACGAACCGGGTATAAATTTGGCGGATGGTTTCTTGAGGCAGAAGCATTGGTAGCCTGGAATTTTGATGCAGACCGAGTCAATAGAAATATGACCCTATATGCAAAATGGATTGCTGATTCAACGAATAATTCAAATGAAGATGTAAATGAAAAGATGGAAATGGAGAACAAGCTTACCGGCTCTCCTGCTACAGGTATTTTTTCAGAAACTTCTATGTGGGTTATTGTTCTTGTTATCATAGCTTCTGGGGTGGTTCTTGCTATCAAAGTCAGAAAATAACAATAATTTGTAAACTAACAGCAGGATCCTTATTTAAGCAAACTATGTGGATAGGAGAAAAACATTTACCGAAAACAAAGTAAGCTTAAAAACAAGAGGAGAAAATCTTACAGCCCTTGGAGACTTCCAATGGGCTGTTCATTTTTAATATTGCGGCGGTGAAAATTTTGTCTTTGATATAGATTATATGCTTGGTTTGTATCTTATTTAGAATAGTGGCAAACTGCCATTTACCTCGTTATTCCAATGAACTGCCATTGGCCTTTATAAACATACTTGATAAACACGGTTGGAATGATGCGTTAAGAGCGTATAGTGAAAACATAAACTCTAAAACATTTTTATAACATAATTTTTGCGAGTTTTACGAGTAGTTCTGCTTTGTTCAAAAATTTGCGATAATCAGCAGAGGTTTATTCACCACTTATTTACGTTAAATCTTTTTGCTATGTTGACAGCTTTTATTGCCATTGTTGGCAGTAGTATTATTATGCCTTTCTATCTTCAGAATGTGAGAGACTTTACCCCTGGTATGGCTGGACTTTTGCTGGTGGACTTACTTGTATGGCAATGCTTGGGGGCGCCACACCGATCGTGATAATTGTTATGTATCTCGCTATACTTGCGTTCGGCAGTGGACTTTTCAGTCGCCAAACAATTTGTTGGTAATGGGGAGTGTTTTAAGAGAAGAACTGGGATTAGTTGGTAGTTTGGCTGGGTTGATAAAAAATATGAAGAAAGTAGATGAAGACTACCTTGTACAGTATTCGTTTTGTCGGCGGCGCAATTATGTTTGCCAAAAATCAAAGAAATGAAGTATACATCGTCTTTGTATTATTTAAATGATGAAATGGTTTTGAAATTGGAAAATAATGACAAAAGCCCTGAAACATCTTGTTCCAAGGCTTTTATCATTAAGTCTGGCACTGATCAGACAGTGTTTTATCTTTGTAATTTAATGGTAATAAAAAATCATAAAAAGGTCAAAACATAGAGAGTATTCCTCATATTGTAGTAAAAACAGATTTTAAAGTTCAAAGAACTTTAAAACAAAGGGTCAGAGCGCCAGGAACATCCTTAAAGGTATCAATACCAAAATCTTTGTAAGCTACCGCATTGATTTCCTTGAAACCGAGTCGCAAAATCTGTTTGAGGGAGCGGCTGCTGGTACATTCGGAAATAGCAGTTTCAAAACCAATGGCAACAGCACGATTCAGAAGGTTTTGGGTCAAAGAGATGGACAGACTGTGCCCTGTATAATTAGAATGAACACCAGCGTACATGACGGTAAAACATTTTTGAGGATTATAGCCTTCAAGGTTTTCCAGTGGTTTTAAAAGAATATCAAATACATGACTGGTATCGGCCATAGCGTCGAGAAGACGTGGGTTCAGCCTGGACACCACCGATGGGTCATTTGTGATATCTTCCCGGAAAGAACTGGCAAAACCGGCAATTTTGTTTGTGTTTTTATCAACCGCCAGACAGGTAAGCGCGTCCTTGATGGATTCAGGAAAAATAACCCGGCAGTAATCCATGGCTTCATTTTCCGTTAACTGTAGATGAGCGGTCATAGGATCGCGGTGAATAAAGGTCTCAATAAACAGATGGCCCAGTTCCTCCAGATCCTTCATTTGTGCGGGGCGGTATATAAAATTCATGTGTTTCTCCTTAAAGTTTAATGCTTAACATTGTAATATCATCCGCCTGAGGAGCGGATGCGGCAAAGGCGTCAATATCGGCCTTGATAGCAGCCAGCAGGGATTTTGAAGTAAGGCTTTTGGCTGCATTGATCGTTTGGGTTAGGCGGGCCTCGCCGTAAAAGTTGCCTTCAGAATTTTGGGCTTCGGTAACACCGTCTGTGTACAAAAACAAACTGGCTCCAGGTGCTAACTGGCAGGAATATTCGCTATAGCTTTGATTTCCCATAACAGCTAGCACTAAATCTGGAGGTGTGTCGAGCCAGATGTAATCAGAATCAGCGGCAGGGCGTATAAGCGGTGGGTTATGGCCTGCGTTTACATAGCATAGTTTATGGGTGTTCAGATCCAAAATACCGGTGAAAACAGTTACGAACATACCGCCGTAGTCATTTTGACAGAAGTAGTCATTAGACATTTCCAAAGCCTTTGCGAGGGAAACGCCGCTGGTAATGATGAACTTGAGCACAGTTTTAGATAAAGCCATAAAGAGCGCCGCGGGAATACCTTTTCCAGAAACATCGGCGATGGTCATCGCCAGGTGGTGGTCGTCAAGGTAGTAAAAATCGTAATAATCACCACCAATTTGAATGGCTGGATTCATGGTGGCAAAAAGATCCAGATCTTTTGGAAAATCTGTTGGCAGCATACTACGCTGGACATTTTCTGCAGTTTGCATTTCGCTTAAAAGCCACTGTTTTTGTTTTTCGGTCTCTACTTGTTGTTGAATCGTGGCGATCAAGCTGCTCCCCATTTTGTCCAGCTGTTTGGACAAGCCTTCAATTTCATCACCGGTATGAATATTTAGATTAGACAGCGCGTGTTTTTGGGGCGAGGCGGAAAATAAATCCGTTTTTTTAAACTGTTCGGCAGCATTGGTCATCTTTAAAAGGGGACGAGTAACGCTTTTTCGCATATAGAAAAAGAAAAGCAAAGTAGTTACAAGCATCAGTGGCAAGGCAACAATGAGGATAGAGCCCACGAAAGCAAGCCGCTGGTAGCGGTAGCCGCTTCCTTGGATCACCAAGCCTACAAGGCCCACAGCGTTACCTGTGTGGTCGGTAAGAGGAATGCAAAGGCTGGGGTATTTTGCGCCAGATTCGAGGGTGGCTTCTGGTCCAAGAGATAGTGATTCGGCTTCGTCTGCGATATAAGTCTCGCTTTCAAAATTGGCCTTGGGTATGGCAGTCAGGTAGTCAGCTAAAGCTTCTTTTGAGACTGAGAAATCAGAGTCCTGAAGCCAGTGCAGCTGTCCCTCGACAAAAGTAAAAACAGCGCTGTCAGGCACACCGATGACATGAGTTAGATTAGTTAGCTTTTGAATTTCATTTTGGTAATCGGGGTTGCTTTCTGGCAGAGCCAGTGAGGCAGCGTCAACATCGTCCAGGGCTTTTAATGAAATGCTCTGGACAATGGTGAGGTAATTCGATTCCACTTGTTTTTTATATGTTCTAAAGGCAATCCATACGATCAGGGTACACAAGAGAGCAGATAAAGCCAGCATGATCGCGAGGATACGCATTTCCAAATTTTTCTTCAAAATTTTGATCCTTTCGATATTTTTAAAGCTGTTCGCAGCTGCTGATACAGTAATCTGGAAGGGCTTGGTATTCGGTAAAGGTGTAATCATGGCGATCAACCTGCTGTTTTATCTGAATGGGTACGGTCAGCGTTATTTCAAAATGATTAAGAGGAAGCTGAAATCCCAGCCCCACAGCCTTCATAAAGCTTTCTTTTAAGGTCCAGAGCCGGTAAAAGCCCAGTGTACGCTGGGCTTCGGGCAAAGCCATAAGGTAGGCGTATTCACTCTTGAAAAAGTATTGCCGGGCGATGTCAAGCGGAACGGGGCTGATTTTTTCAATGTCTACACCAAGCGGTGTGTCACCCACGCCCAGGATTGCGAAAGCCTCAGAGTGGGCGATGTTAAAATGAAAGTCAGGATGTTCTATGAGCCTGGGCTTCTTACATTCAGAGGTATCAAATTCCACAGTGACAGGGTTAATCCCACTTTCCCGAAGCGCCTGATTGAGCAGAAGTCCTGCTCCAAGACTCAAAGCTCGGTCTTTGGCGAGGCGGTAGCTTCGCGCTTTTTTTGCCCGAGACTCCGGCAGCTCCTTAATGCGTGTTTCAAAAATATCCAAATCCCTTAAAGGTTCGGTATTTATGGTATAAAGTTTCATACTTCAAAGAAGCCTAGGGCTTCAAGCTCCTGAATCGCCCGTTTGATATAATCATTATCGGTGATAGGCCATTTTTGGTAAAGACGGCACAGCACCTCAGAGGTAAAGCAATTGTTACAGTCAATGGGAATCTGGACATTTTCTGTGTCACTGCTCAGATAGGCAATGAGACCAGCCACCTTATCGGCTTTATCAGGATCGGCCATGGCCTGGCGAAGAGCAGCTTCATAGGTAGCGGCATCTGTGACTTTAATGTCAAAGCCGCACTGGTTCATGACCTCCACCACATCGGACATAAAGACTGTGTGGTTGTTGTAAGGGTGAAAAACCGTAAAAACATCACCGGTTTCGGCAAGGGCCAAAATGGTTTGGGCGGTGATATCAATGGGTGAAAATTCCACCGGCAGATTCATGCTCTCAACCGGGTATTGGTGCAGGGTGGCGTAGCCCTTAAGCTGGCGCATGAAACCATTGGTAATAAAATTTATCTGGAACTCGCCATCAGCTGCGCGACTCATGAGATTCCCTACCCTCATTATTTTGGCTCGAAGACCTTTCGTTGAAGCCTCAAGAACAGCCTGTTCAGCTAAAAACTTGCTTTCGATGTATTGATTGGTGATGGTCTGACCAAAATAAAGATCATTTTCCATGATTTTTCGATCACTGGGAATACTGTTGTTCAGGCTGTCGCCGGCAATACTGACCGTTGAAATTTGGATGAGCTTGCGCCTTGTTTTTTCACAGAGATTGATGAGGTGTTTGACACCTTCAGTGTTAATGCGTTTTAAGCTGTCGTCTGCAGCGAAATGCTTAACGCTGGCCGCGCAGTTAATCAGGACAGAAAAGGGAACGTTGCTAAGAGCATTAACTTGGTCAGCGTCGGTGATGTCTCCTTCAATAAGGAACAGTCGTGTACCGAATACTTCATCAAAGGTATCATCAAAGTAGTACATAAGCATGGTACGCATGCGCTCTTCTAAACTGTCAGCTTCTCCCTTGCGAATGAGGCACCATACTTTGCCGGTATATTCTGTCAGAAAAGCTTGGAGTACATGGATGCCCAAAAAGCCTGTTGCACCAGTAATGAGAATATCACCTAAAGGTTCTCTGTTAAGCAACGAAAGATTGGCAATGGTATTCTTTTCTAAAAGATTGCCGATAGCGTGGTAGTCATAATCAGTAATAGGGTCAGTTTCGACAACGGCAGTGGCTGCATTATTTCCGTTTTCTGAGAAGGCAGCCAGAGCCCGAGGGGTGGAATGTTTAAATATATCCTGATAAACAAAGTTAATCCCGCGATTGGCGGCCAGCATGGCAAGCCGGGAGGCGCTGAGAGAGGTGCCGCCAATTTCGAAAAAATCATCTGTGGCGCCAACCTTGTCACATTTAAGAATTTCGGCCATCATACTGCAGATGGTCGCCTCCGTTTCATTTTTCGGTGCAATGTATTCATGCTCAGCGGCGCTATAAGTAATCTCAGGCAAAGCCTTCTTGTTGATTTTACCGTTAGAAGTCAAAGGCATTTCATCCAGCTGTACAAGAACGCCAGGCACCATGTAATGGGTCAGGGTACTCTTTAAATGGGTAGTAAGATTATTAATGTTAACGGCGTGATCTGCAGTAAAAAACCCGCAAAGAAATTGGCTGTCATCCTTTCCGCGAACCTGAACAATACTGGATTTAATCCCTTCGTAGCTGTTGATGGCAGCTTCAACCTCATCCAGTTCAACCCGGAGCCCCCTCAGTTTGACTTGATTGTCGAGACGCCCAAAGAAGGGAAGTTTGCCATCGGTATCCCATGCGGCTAAATCGCCGGAGTGATAGGCCTTCAGGCTGTCAATGCGGAAAAAGCTTTTTTCTGTGAGATCTGGGCGCCCTACGTAACCGCGACCAACACCATCACCGGCAATAATCAGTTCGCCGGGAACACCTATGGGCATTTCCTGACCATAACGATTATAAATATAGCATTTGATATTGCTCATAGGGCGGCCGATCGTCACATTTTCACCAGTCATTTCAATAAAAGTACAGCCGATTGTGGTTTCAGACGGGCCGTAACCGTTATAAATGTGGGCTTCCGGACTGGCAGTCCTCAGTTTGTCGTAAAGAGACAATGGGAAGTTTTCCGCACCTACGTTAAAGCTACGGATCTGGGACAACGCTTCCGCCATTGCTGGAATATCTACAATGTTGCTAAGGTAGGATGGCGTTGCTGTGAAGGTATCTACTTTGTTTTCAATAAGCAAATCACGCATGGCCAGCGGATTATGAATTTCATTTTCATTGGCCATGCACACCGTGATCCCCTGGGTTAGTGGAACATACTCCTCAAGAATTGATACATCAAAAGTCAGAGCAGCAAAAGACAGAGAAACTGTGCTATGATTAATGTAGGACATAATCTCTGGATTTTTAGGATTAGCGTGACAGTAGTGGCGCAGATTGCGGTGCTCAATCATGACGCCTTTGGGCGTGCCTGTGGAACCAGAGGTATAAATGCAGTAGCATAAATTTGAGGGCTTAATGTCAACCTGTGGAAAACGGGTGTCATCTTCCTCAAGCAATTCCTCAATACAGAGTAAGGTACAGGCGGTATTTTCACAGACTGCCTGTCGTTTTTCGGCAAGAGCTTTTGTGGTAATGAGGAATTTAGCATGGCTGTCCTCAAGGGTAAAACGGATACGGTCATCAGGATATTCAGGATCTGTACACAGAAAAGCTCCGCCAGATTTTAAGATACCCTGTCGCGCCATGTAAGCATATTTGGTGCGGGTGAGAAGAATAGCTACAATGTCTTCTGGCTGGATGCCTAGCTTAATAAGGGCGTTGGCAATGCGGTTGGTGGCATCATTCAGTTCTTTGAAAGTTAAGTGTTCACCACAGCTGATGAGGGCTGTTTTATCTGGATTGGCATCGGCCACAGCTTGCAGCTGTTCTGGAATAAGAGGGGTATCGATGGGTATTTTAGTGTCATTAAACACCGCGATTTTTTTTCTATCCTCATCGCTGATCAGACAAATATCATTGAAGGTTTCGGCAGTCAGCAAGCTTTTACAAACTTCTTCATAGGTCTTCAAAAAGCGGGATATTGTTATACCGTCATACAGATCATGGCGGTACTCTGCTTTTACAGTATATCCTGTATCGGTGTCATAGATATCCACTGAAAGAGGCGCTTTGGTTTCAGAAAGAGCCAATGGAACAATGGGAACACTTTCGGAATCCAGAGTAAAGATGTTGAAGTCACTACCCTGATAGGCAAAAAGAATATCTGCTGAAACACCAAGCTCCCGACTGATTTCTCCAAAGGAATAAATATCATGCTCCATGAGTTCGAACAGATGTTTCTTAACAGTGTTGAGGTAACCGTCAACAGTATTGGACGCTTCCAGATTACAATAAACCGGCATAGTTTTGACCAGCATACCGACTAGTTCTGTGGTGCGGGAGTCACTGCGGCCATTGTAGATGGTGCAAAAGGCAGACTCTGTCTGGTTTTTAAATTGAGCTAGGATGAAGCCAAAGGCACCGGTAAAAAAGACATTTGGAGTAATTTGATGTTTAGCGCAGTAAGCTTGAACTTCTGTCCTTAAAAGGGTGCTCATATCAATATCGAAGGCAGCGGTCTCCGGTGTACTGTTTTCCGGTTTGTCATAATCCAAGCGCGCGTTTGTTTCCATGGCGCCGAAAATGCTGTGATAAAAGTCCCGGGCCTCGGTATAGGAAGAACTTTCCCGTTCCTGTTTTTCATCCAGAGCTAAATCAAAGGAGCTGTACGATTCGCCAGTTGGGTTTTGTCCAGTGTAAACCCGATTGATTTCCTGAAGCAGCACCATGGCGGAGGTTCCGTCAAAGATCAGATGGTGTACATCAATGAAAAGGCTGATATTTTCTTCGGTTTCGATAATCTCCGAACGGTAGAGACCGCGTTCAAAATTAAAGGGTTTTACCAGATGCCTGCTGTAATCATCAAGTTCTGAAGCCTTCATCCGAGTACGTTTTACCAAGGCAGGGTCGCGGTCCCGGCGCTTCAGTAAAATATCTTCACCCGTAATCTGAAGACGGGTTTTAAGATAAGGATGCGCGTTGATGGCATGGGTTAGCGCCTCACCTAACCGATCTGCGTCAATTGCCCTTGAGAAGGTGCAGAACAGCGGGATGTTGTAGACACAGGAATCTGGATTTTTCAAGCATTCCAGATAAATACCCATCTGCGTTTGGGTGAGAGGATAGGCTTCAAGCTCTTTATGAGCCTTTTGACTGGACTGTATGTTTTTGGCGATGTCAATATAGGTTTCCAGTTTTGTGACTGTATTGTATTTTTTAAAATCCTGGGTGTTCATTTTAAGACCAAAGGTATTGGAGAACAAAACGCCAAGCTTGACTGCGCCGATGGAGGTGAGGCCTGCATCGTAAATATCTGTGTTAATCCCAAATCCAGAATCGCCGATGACCTCTGCCAAAATGGAGTGAATTTTTTCCTGCATGGGGGTCTGAGGCTGGACGATATCGTCAAAGGTACGAACTGGCTTGGGCAAGGCTTTTTTATCAACCTTTAAATTCGGGTTCAAAGGGATAGCGTCAATCTGCATGGTTACTGCGGGGATCATATAGGCTGGCTTTTCAGCTGAGATAAAGGCGTTGAGATCCTCAATGTCGATGGATTCGTCAGAGACGATGTAGGCAACCACATATTTTCCGCCATTTTCTTCGTCACAGGTAGTGAGTGTGGCATCTTTGATACCCGGGTATTCCCTTATTCTCTGTTCGATTTCAGTCAGCTCAATTCGAAAACCACGGATTTTAACCTGACCATCCTCCCGGCCAACAAAGAGAATACGGCCATCCTCGAGCCATTTGACCACATCTCCGGTACGATACATACGACTGTAAGCGGGGTCATCATCAAAGGGATTTTGAATAAACTTTTCCTCTGACAGTTCTTTGCGGCCCAGATAACCTCTGGAGACAGGTGCTCCGGCGATGCATAGCTCACCCGGCACACCAATGGGCACCCTGCGGAGTTCAGCGTCCACAACATAAAGCTTGGTGTTGTCTATAGGACCACCAATGGGAACAGACTTTTCATAAAGGTGGTCAACAAGGCTTGCGGTTGACAGAATGGTGCACTCGGTGGGACCATAGACATTGTGGAGAGAATAGGCCTCTGGTGGCTTACAAGGAACCAGAGCTTCACCGCCAACACTTAGATTGCGCAGGCTGGTTTCTTCAATACAGGTGACAAACTGGCGGCCGACCTGTGTAGTTATGAACACATTGGTAATGCTATTCTCTACAAAATAGTCATTAAGGGCCAGCAAGTCGAGTCGAATTTCTTCAGGGATGATATACATGGAGGCACCACGTGTAAGGGCTGGCCAGGTGTCCATCATAGATGCGTCAAAGCCAAAGCTGGCATAGGCGGCTACCCGATCCTTTTCTGTGAGATTATAATAACGGTGGTACCAGTGACAGAAATTGACAATGTTTTTTTGGGTGAGCATACACCCTTTGGGAGTGCCGGTGGAGCCAGAGGTATATAGGAGTATAAACAGATCCTCAGGCGTTGGTCCTTTGGGCAGGGGGGAATCCGCGGACAGTTTAGGAATATCCTGGATAAACAGCGTATCTCCTTGGTAATTCGGTACCTTTTTGAGAAGATTGACATCTGCAATAAGAAGCTTTACGCTGGCGTCAGCCATCATAAATGAAAGTCTTTCCTCAGGATAGTCAGGATCAAGGGGCTGGTAGGCACAGCCAGCCTTTAATACTCCCAATGAAGCGATGGACATATACTCACACCGGGGGATGAGGATGGACACTATGTCTCCGGCACCAAGGTTTTTGGCCGCGATGACACGGGCAAGGTTGTCAGAAAGACGGTCGACCTCGCCATAGGTGTAATATCGGTCTTTAAAGACGACGCACGTGGATTCGGGAGTCTTCTGAGCTTGCGCTCTAAAAAGATCTACCAGGGTTTTTGTGATGTCATATGTGACTTCAGTGTTGTTAAAGCTGTCGAGGCGGGCAATTTCATCGGCATCGGCAATAATGGAGCTATCTTCTATCGGTAAAAGAGCGTTGGTGTCGATGGCAATATCCTTAAATGGCCAGTCGGTATGATCTGCCAGGTTTTCGATTAAAGACGTCAGGGCTTCGCCCATTTTTGTGATGTCTTCTTCAGTATAGCAAGCGGTTTGATACTCTAAGGCAAAACATTTAAAGGTATCGTGTCCCAAGACATCTGGGTTGATACGGATGGTAAGGGCGCGGTCACAGTATTCTGCGGCAATGGTTTTTGTGAGGTGACTGTCTGGATTATTGGAGTTTGCCACAATCGAGACAGAGGAAACGCTTTCTAAATCAATACCTGAAGCTGCCATATCCTGTACTAGAAGATCATATGGGTATTTGCTGTGGGACAACGCTTCTTTAAAGGTATTTTTGGTCTTTTTAAGCAAAGATGTAAAGGTATCCTCTGCTTCAAAGGTTAGCTTCAAGGGGACAAGGCTCACAAACATACCCGTGGTTTCAGAGAAACTTTCAAGATGTCGGCGGCCGCTTTCGCCGAGGTTTATCAGAATGCCGTTCTTATGGTTTCGCTTAGCGAGAAAAAGGCTTGCGGCGGTCAGGGCAAAAAGAAATGGTGAGATATGCTCGTCTTGAGACGAGGAAAAGGCCTGTATTTTATTTTTAAGGATCTCGGGAAGATTGAAGCGTTTGTAACCTAACGTAAAGTCAGAGCTGCTTTGTGGCTCACAGTCAAAATCAGCAGTATTTTTGAGCATGGATAACCAATAGCTTTTATCTGCTTCAAAGGCTTTGGATTTCAGGTAATCCGCTTCGCAGACCGCATATTCCTCATAAGGACGGTCATTTAGTCCCTTACTGCTGCCGCTGTGATACTGGCTCCAGACCTTTTGAGCGAACAGATCTAGACCGGTACCGTCGCATAACGCGTGATGAAAGGACATACGCAAAGAGATGCCTGCCTGTGTATGTGCAATAAGAAAATGATAAAGCGCAGTATTCTCCAGACTGCTAAAATGATGAATAGAAATATCGCAGTCTCCGCAGTCTTCGATTTCAACGTCAGTGACCTCCCGGTAAAAGCTCAGTTCACCGTTATCCTCCATATGGAATCGGAGGAAAAAATTAGGTGTTTCAGCCATGGCAGATTGTACAGCAGCTTTAATGCGCTCTGTATCCCCCTCTGGAAAGAGCATGGTTCCTACAAAGTTGTAGCAGCCTGGGACATTATTGATTAGCTCGGTATATAAAATACGTTTTTGTGGGTGTGTGATGGTGTATTGTTTTGTCATGTTAGCCTCTTTTCTATGATAATCTGGTTTTGTTTATTGTTATATTCATATTTCAATTTGTCTGCCAGGGATTTGATTATAAAAATGCCAAGCCCGCCAACAGGCCGTTCTTCAATGGATTCCGAAAGTTTAGGGTCATCGCAGTCAAGAGGGTTAAATGGCCTGCCGGTATCCGAAAGGTTAAGCCTCAGAATAGCGCCGTCATCAAGTAATTCGAGGGACAGAGTAATCTTCCCCGGTATCTCATCATAAGCGTAATTGACAATATTAACCGTAAGCTCCTCCACAATAATCAAAATATCATATTGTTTTTCTGGACTGATGTCGGTCTTTGAAAGCCAAGTTTCAGTAAAAGATAAAAGCGTTTGCAGTCCCGAAGATGTAGCAGTGACATTACAGCGGTCCATTGTTTTAATCCACACAAAAAATGCTGTCGAGTTTTGTCATTTTTAGTACAGACAGGACGCTATTGTTTAAATTTTGAAGTTTCATGCTTCCCTTTTTTGCAGCCATTTTTTTGTGAAGGCTCAGCATAGCCCGGATACCTGCACTGGAAACATAGTCAATTTTTTCTAAATTTAAAATTAAAGTATCTATATTGTCAATAGCTCCTGAAAGTTCCCGTTCCAGTTGTGGGCCGCTGATGGTGTCAATTCTCCCTTCAAGGGCTACGTATAAGGTGTTTTCTTTTGCAGTGGTTGTTATGGTCATTATAAAGCCTCCGTTTCAAATGTAGATATTCTTAAAGACATTTTATCATCATCAGTTATTGATGGGCAAGGAAATATTAAAAGTTTGATAAAATCTTGATAAGTTCACAAACTTTCTGACAGTTAATGACTTCAATATGACATCCGAAAGACAGCCCTCTTGCATGTTTCATTCAAAAGAAATACAATAGGGCTACAGACAGATGTTGTACAATAAAATAATCTTATGACAAAAGAAGCAGCAAAGGAGAATGAAAACAGATGAAACGAATTTTTTTGATTGAGGACGATCAGGCCATCGCGAAAAATCTGATGCTTTTACTCCAATCGGAGGGGTTTATTGTCACTCATGCCGCCACCCGGAAGGAAGCCACCGATACGCTCGTCGACAATAAATTTGATTTGGCGCTCATTGACATATCCCTGCCGGATGGGAACGGCTTTACCGTTTGTACAGAGGTCAAAGAAGTTCAGAACATTCCTGTGATTTTTCTGACAGCCTCCGGTGATGAGGCGAGTGTTGTCACCGGGCTGAATATGGGTGCGGACGACTATATTACAAAGCCCTTCCGCCCCCGTGAGCTGATTGCGCGGATCGGGACTGCTCTGCGAAAAAGCGGGCGTTCTGCAGCGACCTTTGAAGTGTGTGGACTCCAGGTCGATACAGCGAGTGGTGTGGTGAAGAAAGATGGCAGCGAAGTTTTTCTTTCAGCTTTAGAGTATCGGCTGCTGTTGATGTTTGTGAACAATCCTAAAAGCATTATTACAAGAGACCGGCTGCTGGATGAACTGTGGGATGCGGCGGGTGAGTTTGTCAATGACAATACTTTAACTGTATATATCAAACGTCTGCGGGAAAAGATAGAGGATGATCCTGGGAAACCGAAAATTATCCGGACTGTCCGTGGGACAGGCTATCGTCTGGGGGACGGCCATGCTCCGGAATAAAGAATTTAAGCAGTTTGCGGTTTTGTTTTTGCTGATGGCCGCTGTTTTTACCGTCCTGGGATTTGCCATCGACCGTGCGGCTGGAGTACTGGCATTTGTGTCTGCCGCCGTTTTTGGCACTGCCTTTTACACGCACACCAGAGCCCGATATAGAAGCATTGCGAAAATTTCCGATCAAATTGATCTTGTGCTTCACAATTATGATCGTCTGGATATTGACGAATTGGATGAGGGTGAGCTCTCTATTCTGTACAGTGAAGTAAAAAAAATGACACTGCGTATTCGTGAGCAAAACGATGCGCTGAAAAGGGAAAAAACACATTTGGCCGACTCGCTGGCAGATATTGCCCATCAGCTCCGCACGCCGCTCACATCCGTGAACCTTCTTTTGTCACTGCTTTCAAACACTTCGGATGAAAATGAACGGAAAGTCTATGTGCGGGAGGCTGAGGAACTGCTCATGCGCATGGACTGGCTGATCACATCCCTTTTAAAATTATCCCGTCTGGATGCGGGCGTCGTGGTATTCCAGAGCGAGCCGATTGACGCAGAAAGTCTGGTATACACTGCGCTGCGCCCACTTCAAATTCCAATGGAACTGCACGCTGTCGCAGTACAGCTTGATGTGCCAAAGGGCGTGAGGATTCGAGGCGATGCCGGCTGGCTTTCAGAGGCCATTCAAAACATTCTCAAAAACTGTATGGAAAGCGTGGGTGAAAATGGGAGTATTGAGATTGTATGCACCGATAATCCGCTGTTTACCGAGATCGCCGTCCATGACAGCGGTCCAGGATTTAAAAAAGAGGATATACCGTGCCTGTTTGATCGGTTTTACCGGGGAAAAAGCACAAAAGCGTCGGGCTATGGCATTGGTCTGGCACTCTGTAAGATGATTATAACAGGGCAGGGAGGGTCCATCACAGCCAGAAATCACCCTGCAGGCGGTGCGGTCTTTACCCTTCGTTTTCCAAAGTGACAGATCTCTCACCTGAAAGTCACGGGGATGTCAGAGAGAGGCTTTATTATATGGGTATACCAAGAGAAAGGAGGCTCACATAATGGAGCTACTAAGAATTGAAAATCTATGCAAGGTCTACGGTACAGCAGAAAATCAGGTTACAGCCCTCGACCATGTTTCACTTACAATCGAAAAGGGAGACTTTACCGCAATTATCGGGTCATCCGGTTCAGGTAAATCCACCCTGCTTCATATGATTGGCGGTGTGGACGTGCCCACCAGCGGAAAGGTATTCCTGGACGGGCAGGATGTATACGCCCAGAGCAATGATAAGCTGGCAATCTTTAGAAGACGACAGGTCGGGCTCATCTATCAGTTCCACAACCTTATTCCCACACTCAATGTGGTGGAAAACATCACCCTGCCGGTTTTGATGGACAAGCGGAAGGTTAACCAGAAAAGATTGAACAACCTGCTGTCACTGCTTGGCCTGAAAGACCGCCAGACACATTTGCCCAATCAGCTTTCAGGCGGCCAGCAGCAGCGTGTTTCCATTGGCCGTGCTCTGATGAACGCCCCGGCGGTCATGCTGGCCGATGAGCCTACAGGCAGTCTGGACAGCCGGAATGGCCATGAAATTGTCAATTTGTTAAAGCTGAGCAATAAAAAATATGGGCAGACCCTTATCCTCGTCACCCATGATGAAAATATCGCCCTTCAGGCAGACCGTATTATCGGCATATCTGATGGCAGGGTTGTGCGGGATGAAAGGGTGCGGCCATGAACATTTTTAACAAAGTCACACTGCAGAGCCTGAAAAAGAGCCGCACGCGGACAATTGTAACGATTATCGGAGTGGTTTTATCTGCTGCCATGATCACGGCAGTCGCGACCTTTGCTGTTTCTCTGCAAAATTATCTGGTAAACAGCTCAGCAGTGAAATACGGCAGCTGGCATGTCGAGTTTCTGGATGTGGACTCCGCATTTGTTCAGGAGCGAAGCCAGGATAAGGGGGTTAAAAACACCGCGGCCATTGAAAACATTGGCTACGCAGTGTTAAGTGATGGTGAAAATCCAGATAAGCCTTATCTCTTTGTAACAGGCTTTAATGAAAAAGCCTTTGAAGATCTGCCCATCAACATGATTTCCGGCAGGCTGCCGCAAAACAGCAGCGAGGTTCTTATCCCAGCACATCTCTCGGCCAATGGCGGTATCAACTACGCTGTGGGAGATACGATTTCCCTTTCAATCGGAGACCGTGTGGACGGAAACGGAAAGCTCACGCAGCACATTCCGTACAATGCAGAAGCCGAAGAAACATTGGTGCCAAAGGCAGAGAAAACCTACACAGTTGTTGGAATCTGTGAAAGGCCCAGCTTTGAGGAAGCCGCGTCGCCAGGATATACCTTGATCACGGCGGCGGACCCTGCCGATCAGGCGGACAGTTTTAACGTCTTTGTCACCCTTGATAACCCGCGGGAGGTTCAGCGCTACGCAAAGGATAAAGCCGGCGGCTACAGCACCATTTTTAACGACTATGTGCTGCGTTTTATGGGGCTATCGGATGATACGCTGTTTAACACATTATTGTATTCCGTTGGCAGTATTCTGGTTGTTCTGATTATGCTGGGCTCGGTTTTTCTGATCTACAACGCCTTTAACATCTCGCTGAATGAGCGTACACGCCAGTTTGGCATACTCGCATCTGTGGGAGCCACATCAAAGCAGCTGCGGAATTCTGTGCTGTTTGAGGGGGTCTGTATCGGTGCGGTTGGAATACCCATCGGCTTGGCTGTCGGCATTGGAAGCATCACCCTTGTGATTTCCCTCATCGCCGGCAATTTCAAAAATATTCTCTCAACCGATGTGCCCCTACTCCTGACAATATCAGTACCGGCCCTTATCGCCTCAGCGGTGATCAGCATGATCACGATTTTAATTTCGGCTTATATTCCAGCGCGGAAGGCCGCAAGAAGACCTGTGCTGGAGAGCATACGCCAAACAAACGAGGTCAGAATTGAATCTAAGGCTGTGAAAACCTCCGGCTTTGCGCAGCGTGCTTACGGTCTGGAGGGAATGCTTGCCCTGAAAAATTTCAAGAGAAATAAAAAGCGCTATCGCAGTATTGTGCTGTCTCTTACCCTGAGTGTGGTGCTGTTTGTGTCAGCAAATGCCTTTGGAGAAACCCTCAAGCAGGCCGCCAGGCAGTCTGTTGTCGATTCGGATTATGACATCTGTTTTACCACGCAGAATATGGATGAAAGCGACCTGTTCCGGCTCTATGACAAATTGAAAGCGGTGGACGGGGTATATGAAAGCTCATATCAGGCAGTATCAACCTACTCCTGCGCCGCCAGAGCCAGTGATTTTTCGGAACGCTACCGCGAAGCTCTTGGTCTGACTTCCCCAGACGAAACAGTCGATTTGCCGCTGGATATCCAGTTTGTTGAGGATCGCGTTTATCTGGAATTTATCAAAGACCTGGGATTGCCTGCAGAGGAATATACTGGACAGAACGCAAAAATGACCGCTGTTGCCAAGGCAAAGGGTGAGAGCGAACAAGCGGGTAAGAGCTCGCTGTACAATCTATTTGACCACTCATCCATGAATTTCACTGTCATGCCCGGATCAGGTAATGGAACAGCGGAAGAGCCAGGCAAGGCTGTGAGCCTGACCTTTGTCGATACCATACCGGTTGACACACTCCCAAGACAATCCTCCAGTGTAAAGGATGCTACCTTTATGATTGTCGCGCCTTATCAGCTGAAAAGTAGTTTTGAGCCTGGGGGTGATGCCGTAACAGGCCTGACCTTCCGGTCAGAAAACTCCGCGCAGTCGGTGGCTGAGATGAAAAAAATGATCCAGAGTGAGGGGATTACCTCAAATTATAACCTCTACAATGCGAACGAAATATTTGAGCAAAACCGCAATATCGTATTTGTTGTGGATGTGTTCACCTATGTTTTTGTCTTTATGATTTCGCTGATCGCCACAGCCAATGTGTTCAACACGATCTCTACAAATATTAAGCTTCGCAGACGGGAATTTGCCATGCTGCGTTCTGTGGGAATGTCTGATCGCGATTTCAATAAAATGATGAATTTCGAGTGTGCCTTTTTCGGCATGAAGACACTGCTGTTTGGTGTACCGATAGCGGTACTGTTCTCGTGGCTGATCGATAAGGGCATGGTCGCAGGCGGCGCAGAGATTGGCTTTATATTCCCATGGGCCAGTCTCATTATCAGTGCACTCGGCGTGTTTTTTCTGGTGTTCATCACAATGCTGTATGCGACACGAAGTATAAAAAAAGAAAATATCATCGACGCCCTTCGGGACGATATGACCTGATAAAAAGAAAAATAGAAAAATGATAAAATAAGCAGCTTTGAGAGCCGGAAGTTCCTGTTTGAACTTCCGGCTCTTTGTGTGTTGTGTTTATTGCCAATGAAGTTTTATTTTCAGAAAGAAAAAGCCTTAGTCTTTACATTTTTCAATGGCAAAAGACATGAGTAAAACCCAATTGGTCATGCTTTCGGATAAATCCAGACCGGTGAGCGCAGTAATCCGGGTCAGTCGGTATTGAAGCGTGTTGCGGTGGATAAAGAGCTGTTCAGCCGATTGCTTCTGATTACACCTTGTGACAATAAAGGTACGCAGTGTTTCATAATATTCGGTATGATGATTTTGATCGTGAAGCTTTAGCTGTTTCAGGGCAGGATGGCAGTACCAGTCCAGTGGATATTTACCCGTATAGTTTTCAAGAAGAGCATAAAAGGCATAGCTTGTAAAATTCACCACTCGATTTTTATCCTTATGCTTTTCCGCAAGCTTAATTACGCTGACAGATTGGTTAAAATAGTGATGAAAATCCATAATGTCTGAAAAACGCCAGCTGATTCCAACACGGGCGTTGTCCTGCAGCGCCAGCCTTTCCAGGGCTTCACGCTGGAGGGAATCAACGCCTGAGGTGAGTGTACAGATATAGCCCTTTTTCTGCACGAGATGACCCTCTGGAAAAATGCTGTGCATTTCCTGTGAAAAGGCCCGTTTAATATACCGGTTATCATACCGGTCAACCAGGCGCGCGGTTACAGCCTGCATTTCTGAGGGAAAAACAAGGCCCTTCAGGCTGGCAGGACTGTTGTCTGCGTCGCCGTCAAGCAGGGAAAAAAGCGCGGTGGCGTAAGGCATATCCTGTAGAGATACCGGCGCCTGTGGATGATTACGAATGTAGGCGGTGTAGATAAGCTTGGCCAGTATGGGAAGCGTCTGCTGATGCATGGCGCAGATAGGCGTGTGATGGGCAACCATCACCAGGGCAGCCATTACATGCCGGTCCTCTTCAATTCGCGCGACGAGCTTGGGCTGTATGTCGCCCTCCAGGGTAATCTCCTGCACAGGCAGACCAGCGCGGCTCCAGTCCTGCATGGCGTCATTGGCACAGACCTTTCGAGAAAAGTCGCCGGTGTACGAGCCTTGACGGATATTTTCGGACCACAGGGGATCCATGATTTCAAAGTTGCTGGAATGGCACAGCACAGCGCCAAAAATATCAATAAGAATGAGCGCGTTTCCGATATAACGCGCTGCCGTGTTTAGAATGCGTTCCATATCCGAAGCGTTACTGGACAAATCGATAAGTTTAAGTAAATCCTCCTGGATAAAAGGAGCCGCGGGTGCACAGAGTTCATTTGCCAACAAGAAAAATCCTCCTTATAGAAAAATACAGATTTGACACCTGGGTTTTAATGATTTGTGCATTATGCATAAATTATCAACGTTTTTTCGGGTTTGTAACCGATATACATTATTCAGTCATGATGATATCATAAATATATAAGAAAAACAATCGGATAAAACAGGAAAAGGAGTGAAGAGAATGATTACATCATATGAGATTTTTGTACCGGTTATTATGGGAAGCGGTTCATCAATGCGCACTGGCATGAAGGTGCGGGAAATGGGATGTTTAAAAACTTTGGTCATTTATGACAAAGGAATGAAGGATACTGGCATCGCGGACCGCATTCTTGACAGCTTGCATGAAGCGGGGCTGGAAACCGTGATTTTTGACGGCGTGGTGCCAGATCCACCGGATACAATGGTGGAGGCGGCAGCGGAAGAAGCAAGGAAAGCCGGGGTCGACAGTATTGTGGCAGTTGGCGGAGGAAGTGCCATTGATACGGCTAAAGGCGTCAATGTGCTTATCAATAATCCGCCTCCACTCAGCAATTATTGCGGCGGTGTGCAGAATGGGTTGAAGCCTGGTCTGAAAATGGTATTTATCCCAACAACCAGCGGTACCGGCAGCGAAGTGACAAACATGTGTGTCATCTCTCTTGTGGCACAGAAGAAAAAGGACAGTGTCGTTTCACCAGTATGTCTGGCTGATTTAGCGATTGTGGACCCGGACCTCACGCTGGGGCTTCCCCCTAAGATGACTGCCGCAACAGGAGTCGATGCCTTTGCTCACGCGGTGGAATCACTGACCGGCGGACAGGCCAACCCGATGGCAGACGCGCTTGCGCGGGAAGCGATCCGGATGATCGTTAAATGGCTCCCAATCGCCATTGAGGATGGAAAAAACCTGGAGGCGCGTGAGCATATGATTTTAGCTTCCACCTTTGCCGGGATGGCCTTTACCAATGCGCTGGTACACATGGGGCATTCCATTGGGCATACGTTTGGCGCCCTTTTTCACCTTCCGCATGGCATCGCCTGTTCTCTGGCGCTGCCGGAGGTTATTTGCTATACAGCAAAAACGGAGGCACATAAGGTCCGTGAAATCTGCGACTGTATGGGTGTAGAAGTGTCCGCGGACGCGGATAATATGGCTGTGGGAGAAATAGCCCGCGAAGCGATTCGAGGATTTTTGAAAAAAGCTGGAATGCCGAATATGAAAGCGCTGGATATTCCCAAAGAACCCCTGGGCGATATCGCAAAAGCAGTGACTCAGGATATTGGGTATGCCATTATCCCTTATCGTATCAGCGCTTCAAAAGTACACGAGCTGCTTCTGCATGCTTATGACGCATAAGAGAGAGGAGAATGAAGCAATGTGGAAAAAAATAACATTGGAAATGGATACACTTTCAGTTAACAAACTGCCCTTGGACGAAGAATACCGTCTGCTGGGAGCGCGGTCGCTGGTAGCAGAGTATTTAATCCGAAATGTTCAGCCAACCTGCAATGCCCTAGGGCCGGAAAACAGAATTATTTTTTGTACGACCTTGTTTGCCGGCACACCAATGACGACTGCCGGACGGCTTTCGGTAGGGACAAAAAGTCCGTTGACTGGAGGAATCAAAGAAAGCAGCGTTGGTGGCTGGGCAGCAACGCTGATGGCAGGACAGGGAATAAAGCTGATCGAGGTTCTGGGTCAGTCTGATGGTCTGTATTATTTATATATTGACCCCGAAGGGCAGGTGTCATTGGAGGATGCCTCCGATTATCAATTAATGGGTAATTATGCTTTTAGTGCAGCGATGCGTCAAAAATATGGTGAGAAAACCGCGGTCATGTCTATCGGACAGGCTGGAGAACGCCAGTACAAGGCTGCATCTATTCAGGTGACTGAATTTGGCGAGGGTTACCCGTCACGTGCTGCAGGGCGCGGAGGCGTTGGTGCAGTTATGGGGAGTAAAGGATTGAAGGGGATTGTTATTGCAAAGGCCACAGAGACCTATAAACCAGAATACGCTGATGAAGCACTTTTTAAAAAAGCCTGTGGGAAAATTAATAAAATGATTGCTTCTGGCGCATCGAAGGATCCTTTTCATAATATTGGAACCATCTCAACCATTGAGGCAACCAGTAAAACAGGAATATTGCCAGTTCAAAATTTTTCAGGCCGTCTGATGGCTGACTGCAGCGGCGTTAGCGCGCAGACTTTTTTGACGAATCTGGCAAAGCGGGGCGGCTGCAATAAAAAGCCCTGCCAGCCTGGCTGTGTGGTACAGTGCTCCAATGTTTATAATGATGAAAAAGGCGATTATCTGACCTCTGGATTTGAGTATGAGACAGTGGCCCTCTTTGGACCAAACTGCATGATTACTGACCTGGATGTGATTGCCCGCATGGATCATCTTTGTGATGATATGGGAATTGACACCATCGAAATGGGAACAGGGATCGCGGTTTGTATGGAGGCGGATAAACTGGAATGGGGCGATACGGCAGCTGCCTATGCACTGCTTGAGGAAGTACGTGATGGCACAGAATTCGGTAGGGTGCTGGGGAACGGTTGCGAAAGTGCCGGAAAACACCTTGGCTGTGAGCGCATACCGGTTGTTAAACATCAAGCATTGGCAGGATATGATCCGAGAAATACAAAGGGAACAGGCGTTACCTATTCCACAAGCCCACAGGGGGCCGACCATACTGCTGGTCTGACCATGGGCCGGGCCTTTGATGACGCTGGACGCGCAGGGCAGGCCTATGCCTCAAATAAGCTGCAGTCTGTACTGTGCTTTGCGGACAGTATGATGTGTCTCTTTGCTTTTTCCAATTGTATTCCAGGGGTGCCTCATCTTGCAGAAATGATGGAAGGGCTTTATGGAGGAAGCTGGAAGCCCGCAGATCTTCTGGGACTGGGCATCAAATGCCTGATGACAGAAAAGAAATTCAATATGCTGGCTGGAATGACTACTGCGGATGACAGACTGCCTTCATTTTTTTATGAAGAGCGCTCCAGAGCCACCGGTTCTCAGTTTGACTTAATTGATGAAGAGCTGGACGCAATCTTTGAATTCTAATGGTAACCGTTATTGATCCTTTTGGAAATCAGATTCAAATTGATTTTCAGTCTGGCATGACCATCAATCAGGTGTTAGAGAAAGCACAGGTGGTTTTGAACAGACTGGATATTGTCTTAATGGATCAGAAAAAGATTATCCTCCCGCCTTTTGAAACAGAAGTGCAGGATAAAAGTATAATTCGTGTCCTCAGAATTGTCAGCGGTGGTTAATAACAATGACTCTGCCAGAAGTGTTGGAAAGATGGACGGATCAAAAATCTGAATAAGTAAATAAAAGGCCACTCTTTCGTGATAAAGAGTGGCCTTGTTTTTTTACAGCCCGATGCCAAATTTATTTAAGTAGCCCATAATAAAGATAAAGAGAATCACAAAAGGTAAAATCCAGGTTACATAAAAACGGATACCTTTTGGAAATTTTAAGCCGTTGCCAGTATTGGCCTCTTTAATAAAAGCATCCCAGCCCCAGCCTTTTTTAGATACACAGAACAGCAGATAAATAAGAGAGCCGAGCGGCAGCAGGTTATTGCTGACGATAAAATCTTCAAGGTCGAGAATACCAGTGCCTGAGCCCAGTGGCTGAAAGTCTGAAAGCACATTAAAACCGAGAATACAAGGCATGGATAAAAGAATTATGGCAGCCAGATTAATCAGGACAGATTTTTTTCGGCTGAAGCCCCAGCGGTCAATGGCAAATGAAATAATGTTTTCAAACACAGCAATAACCGTTGACAGCGCAGCAAAGCTCATGAACACAAAGAAAAGAGCGCCCCAGACCTGTCCCATGGGCATTTCGTTAAAAATGTTGGGAAGTGTCACAAAAATAAGGGCAGGCCCTTCGTTAGGCGCGACGTTGAAAGCAAAACAGGCTGGAAAAATAATTAACCCAGACATAATAGCAACAGCAGTATCAAGCAGTGTGACACGAAGAGCTTCGCCGCCAAGTGTGTGGTCTTTTCCGATATAGCTTCCAAATATCGCCAGTGCGCCGATTCCAAGCGACAGGGTAAAAAACGCCTGGCCCATGGCCGCGAAGATCGCCTCGCCTAAAATCATGTTTCCCTGAGAATCATACATCAGGTTATTGAAATCCGGCATTAAATAAAATTTCAGACCTTCCGCAGCACCTTCCAGTGTGATCGCGCGTCCGACCAGAATAATCATGACTGCCAGCAGACAAATCATCATAACCTTTGTGATCTTCTCGACTCCGTTTTGAAGCCCGCGGGAACAAACCCCCATACAGATCAATACTACGATGACCATAAAAACAGTCATCAGGACAGGCTGTCCCATCAGGTTCCCGAATTCTGCGGAAACACCATCGGCATTTAAGCCGACAAAATCCCCCTTGGCCATTTTAAAGAAGTAAAGCAGCAGCCAGCCGGCGATGGTGGTATAAAACATCATCAGCAGGTAATTTCCTGCGATACCGAAAAAGCTGTATAGATGCCATTTTGTCCCTTTAGGTTCTAATTCGTCAAAGGAACGGGCAATACTTTTCTGACTGGCACGACCGACAGAAAACTCCATGACCATGATCGGCAGGCCCATGATAATTAAAAACAATAAATACAGTAAAACAAAAGCAGCGCCGCCGTATTTTCCAACAATATATGGAAAGCGCCAGACATTTCCCAAACCGATGGCACAACCTGCCGAAATCAGCAGAAAGCCCAGGCGGGATGAGAAGGTTTCTCTTTTTTGCATATTACATACCTCCTTTGCAAAAGTTTTCTTTTTAAATAAGTCCAACTTTTGAATTATATCAGAAAACCTTAATAGGGTCAATGGATGGAAAAAAGTACATAAAAAGGACAGGAATCTTCCTCCTGTCCTAAGAAATAAAGTGTTCTATTTTTTTGTGGGATGTTTGACTTCAGCTTCTTCGCTTTCAGAATCATAAAGATTTTTGAAAATTTCCGCTGCTTTTATTCCAGCCTTTGCATAACTTTCACCAACAGCGATCCCGGTTTCCTTATAGGCATTTCCGATGTTTTTTCCAGATTGAATAATATTCTTAATTTCTTTTTTTAAACTTGACATTATTTTATCCGCCTTTCATAATATTTTGATCAGTTTTTCTTGAATTTTTATGACAACAATATTATACTTTTATTTGAATCTATACACAATGTATAAAGTTTGGATGCTTTGTATGAAGTTAAATAAAATTTAAAAAAATGTATGAATTTGAATTAATTATCCCAGAATTATTTACATTATTTAGAAAGGGAAAAGTATGGTCGGGGAAAGACGAGATGTGCGAAAATCTAAAGAGGCAATTAAGAATGCTTTTATTCAGCTCATTATCAACCAGGATATTCGAAAAATAACAGTTAAGGATATTCTGACACTTGCAGATGTGAGTCGGGGAACCTTTTATGCGCACTTTCTGGATATTTACGATGTCCAGGAGCAGGTTGAAAATGACTTGATGGACCACTGCATACAGGTTATTGGAGAAAATAGCATTGACAATATTATCGATGATCCTTATCCACAGGTTTTGAGATGTATACAGTTTTTGGTGGAACATGCTGAAACCATTCGGAGTCTGTCCCAGGGAAATCAGAATGGAGCGTTCATTACCAAATACAAGGTGATTTTGAAAGAAGGACTTTTCAGAAGTTCCCATTCAATTACAAACAATGTCACCTTATCCGTTGTGGATGCCTGTATCGTCGGTGCGGTCGTGGAAGGGGGATGGAAAAGATTATACGTGGTATTCCTTTGAATGCCGAGGAGACGGCTCGGATAATCAGCCGTTTTATTTCACGTGGGATAAAGGGAATGATCGAATAAAAAAGCCCCTTCGGAAAAACCGAAGGGGGGATATGTTAACTCAGGATTAAATAAAATCTGTTTAAGCAATGAGTGGAATTCCGGAAGCAACAGCTTTAGCCAGGTAAGCGTGTTTATTGAGACGGCGCCAGGTGATGCCATTAAATCCAGCTCCGCCAAGCATTTGCCAGATTTCTTTTTCAGAATACATGCGGATTTCTGTAACCTCATTGATTGGCTTACAGAAATTGTTGAGATAGCGCAGTGTAGCGCCAAGATAGGTGTCGCAGATAACCAGAATTCCCTTTGGCTTAAGTACGCGGTGTACTTCCTTCAAAACATTATCTGGGTAGGGATAGTGATGAAAGGTTGAAGTGCTGACCACAACGTCGAACTGATTATCTTCATAAGGGAGACACTGTGCGTTCCCAAATTTGAAAGATACGTTTTTGCCTTCCAGGCGTTCTTTAGCGCCATTCAGACGATCCAGAGAATAGTCAAAACCGCAGGCTTCCATGTCTGGAAATGTTTCAAAAAGCTGTTCAAGCATTTTTCCGCCTCCGCAGTCAAGGTCGAGCAACGTTTTAAATTCGTGCCCTTCGAGGGACTCCACAACTTCCTGACGACAGTCATGGGAATATTGTTTAAACTCACTGGTGTTAAACATTGCCGCTAAAACATCTCTACTGATAACAGATTTTTTTTCTGATTTTTCCTTGATACTCATAATAATACTTCCTTTCGGCTTCCTGTGCCTACAGTGTAGCACTTTTCAAATCAAAAATAAACCTTAAAATTCACTTTGATTTAAAAATACTGTATACATAAAGTGAATGAAACGAAAGATAAAAAACTTGCAAAAATGCTTTTATTAGAAGTCTTTTGAGCATTTAAAATGGAATTTAATTTAAAAATAATTCTTTCAAAACGAATGCCAAAAATTGCATTTATTGGAATAATTTGAAATGATACGATAAAGTGCCAAAGCAGTCAAAATGAAGTGAGTTTTAATAAATCTTAAAAAAATCTTAAGCAATAAAGAAGACCGCCTTCGCGGTCTTCTTAAATTGGATAATAGGTATTCAAAAAATCTTCACGCTGCTTCCAATCCGGCATCAGGTTGCCGAGGGCAGAGTTAAAACCAAAGTCATGGCTGGGATATTTAAAATGAATCATCTCATGCAGTGCAATATACTCAATACAGGGAACAGGAACTTTGATGAGCTCCAGATTCAAGATCAAAATTTTGCTTTTAGGAGAACAGGAACCCCAGCGGTCCAACATACGGTAGATTCTGAGCTGCGGCATCTGGAGGCAGTATTTTGCCGCCTTTACGATGGCTTCGGCCAGAATGGGAACAAAAACCTCTCGGGCCTGTTCACGGTACCACATATCCAAGGCCAGCTCTTTTTGCTTGCGGTTACCCGGATCGTTGACCTCCATGATCATATTTTCGCCCTGTATACGTACACTGGGTTCTGCAGTTGTCTGCATGACAGAGAGGGTATAGAAATGCCCCAGGTATTTATGTCGTTCGCCGGTTTCGTAGCGGTATACTTTATTGTGTTCCGGCGTAATTTTTTGTCCTTTAAACATGATGCTACCTCCAAATCTTTTTTAATTATACACGTTTTCAGCAGCCTGGGGTTAATAAATAGTTGGCGGGAAAAGGGAATAATTTGTGGATATAAAAATTTATCTTAACTTATGAAATTTATATTCATATTTCGATTTGCGGGAACTCTTATAAATGGTATAATAATAACATTGTCTGTTTAGGACAAAATCATTACGCTCATAACAAAGGAGAGAAAACAATGGAAACCAAACTCAGTGTTACGTTAATCGAGCATACCCCCGAACCAGAAAAGCTTGTGGCTGCTGCTGCTAAACTCTGTTATTCCCACGCTGGTGCTGCGGAAATTATGGAGGATCTGACCCCGGAAAATGTAGATAAATTTTTAAACCGCCTGATGGATATGGGGCACGCTTCTCCTATTGAACATGCCAGTTTTACTTTTGCGATTGAAGGTGTAAGCCGTGCTCTGACTCACCAACTGGTACGACACCGGATGGCGAGCTTTAGCCAGAAATCTCAGCGTTATGTTACGGAGGGTCAGTTTAATTACATTGTACCTTATGAAATCGCCAATATTCCAGAGGCGAAGGAGGAGTATATCCGCGCCATGGAAAACGCCCAGCATTCCTATGACGTGATTGCTGAAAAGCTCATCGAAAAGCATAAGCACGAATTAATGGCAGAAGGAAAATCTGAAAAGCAGGCTGCAAATATGGCAGAAAAGCAGGGGATCGAGGATGCCCGTTTTGTACTGCCAAATGCCTGTGAAACAAAAATTGTGGTCACTATGAATGTCCGTGAGCTGCTGCATTTTTTTAATCAGCGTTGCTGCATGCGCGCCCAGTGGGAAATCCGCGCATGTGCCATTGCCATGCTGGTAGAATGCCGCAAGGTTGCACCGATCTTATTTAAAAATGCCGGTCCACGCTGTGTGGAAGGCCCTTGTCCTGAAGGCGTAATGAGCTGTGGCAAGATCAATGAAGTTCGAGAAACCTTTAAAGCTTTATAAGGACAGGTGTGCATAAAAATTAAAAAAGGTTGGAAAAAGTATGAATGACATTCAAAATCCATTAAAGCTGAACATTATTTTATCACTGGTCGCATCTATTTTGGGCATCCTGGTGGTCTTTGTACCTGGCATGGTGGCGGATATCGGTCCATACCAGTTCTATTGCAATTATTTTGGAATTATCCTGATCGCCGGCGGTATTCTCTTCGCTCTGTTTTATTTCAAGCGCTACAAAGCGTTTGAAAGCTTTATGAAAAGCGACGAAGAAAAAATCTGTTGGGAATATGATGATGCTTTATATGAAAGCTTTATTGGCGAGCTCAATGCAATCCAGAAAAAGGCCAGTAAAAAGAAATTTTTTATTCTGCTGGCGATTATTGTTGTTTTATCTGTTATCCTGTTTTTTATGTTGGGTGAAGAAAGTAAAATGCTGGCTGTAGCCTTCGGAATGTTCTTTGCGGTCACAGCGATAGTATTTGTGCTAATTGCGCCAAACTCTTTCCGCTTGAGAGCGACCAATAAACCCTATTGTTCCATTATCGGTGTGGATCAGGCCTACATGATGGGCCGTTACCATTCCTGGAACCGTGCCAGAGCGAAGGTAAAGGAGCATGACAATGGACAACATGTTTACCGAGTGCTGGCCATCAACTATGAAGCCATGACGGTCAATGGTAAACTTTTTAGAGAATGGAACGCTTTGATGCCCAATGAAAATTCTGAAACAATTCAGATTGCCAAGGGGATGGCCAATAAAATAAATCGACGTACCAAGGAGTTTGAAGGTAAAGGCAAAAAGAAAGATATCCTGGAACGTCTTTTTGATAAAATGCTTGGCCGTTCTGATGGCGCCAAGGATGATAAAAAAAGCAAGAAAAAAGACATCTGACAAAAAATCTTAAACATTCCGGTAATTTTTCCGGAATGTTTTTTTGTGTTTGAAAAGCCTTTAATATGCAAATTTTGTTGAATGAAAATATTTTATACCGTTCTCTATGGTAGACAGAGATATATCCGTATGGTATAATAAACCATACCCCCAAAGTAGAAGGTTTTAAGGATATAAAATGAAGCGTCAAATTTTACAGAAAAGCTCCCCAAAAGAGGAGAAAAACAACCTTTTTTATTATACACTTCTGCGAATCTTAATTTTGGTGTTTGCAGCGATGCTGGTTGGATCCATGATTTTAACGTATTTTTTCAACTTGGATACCTATCAAAATAACCTCAGGCACCAAACAGAAACCGCAGAAGCGATGCTTGCAGACACTATTGATCATCTGGGTGATGAAACCCTTTATCTCAGCACCAGCACCAGTATTATTACACTGCTGGAAGGTGGGGATGGTATCGCTGATGGTGATGGTAACGAAAAAGAAGCAATCTATGTGGTCGAAGAGGCTGTAAAGCTGATGCCGAATTATGTTGGTATGCGTATTTTGGGAAAAGATAATCAGATTTATCTTAAAAATACTGCGCTTCAGATCATTGATGAGCTGGATAACAGTGCAATGAATAATTCGCCGGATTATTTTAAAGACACTCCATATCGGGTAGACTTTACCACGTATAAAGATGAAGCGGTGGTAGAGGTATGCGCTCCGGTCTGGTCTGCAGGCAGCGAGTATCTTGGCTGTATTAGCTTGTATTATGATAATGATTTTATCAGTCTGCCCGATAACGAAAATGGGCGGAGCACGATCCTGTTTGACAGCAACAGCTGGATGCCAGTGGCAACAAAAGGGGATCTCAGTCTCAGTGATGCTAATGAAGAGGTGGTCAATTGCTCTGGACTTCTGGAAGGAATGATTGAAACCGAAAACACGTATGAATCTTTCACCTATGTTAATTCGGATGGGCAAAAGATGATGGGATTTGTGGCCAGGGACGCACAGTACCCTATGGCACTTATGACCTCTGTAAGCAGTCGGGTGATCTTTCAGACGATTTTGAAATATTCGGCCTATCAAATTATTTTGACCATTATCTTGATGAGTATTTTTGGTTTCGTTCTTTATTATTTTTACAGCCGGATGAAGCGCCCGGTTCTTGAAATGAAGGAACGATGTCAGCGCAGGTCTGAGGGTGAGGAAGAGATTGACTTTGGCCATTATAACGATGATGACTTAAATGCCTTGTCCGATACTCTGTTAAGCTATTGTAAAAAACTTGAAAAGTCTGCTTTCATAGACTTTCATTTGAACTTAGCAAATTTTTCAAAAGGTTACCAGGATATTCTTCGTTTTATTCGAAAAGGCGAACCTTTTACAGTCTATATGCTCGATGTGGCAAATTTTGGAAAGTACAACCGTATTTTCTCAATTGAAACTGGAAATAAGATTCTTTTAAGCATCAGCAGTGGACTTCAAAAGATTTTTGGTGAGCAGATATATCACGTCTACGGTGACCGGTTTATGGGAATAAATGCTATGCAGGATTGCGATGATGGAATTCAGCTGGAACTGCAAAAGTTGATGGACTCAGAGATAACCGTTGGTGCGGCAAGCTTTCAGCTTAAATATAAGGTTGGTGTCTGCCGTTATCCTGAACATGGTGACAATGCCAGTGAATTGGTGAGGAAGCTCTGGCAGACACTGAGATTTGCAAAAAAATACAGCGAGGAAGGGGTCGTCATTTATAATCAGACAGTGCTTAACGATGTGGAACGTGAAAGTAAAATTCTTGAACTGTTAAACAGACAAATCGAGCTTCAGGATTTTGATGTCTGGTATCAGCCGGTTTATGACTACAAGAAGAAATGCTATACAACGGCTGAAGCCCTGATGCGGCTTCAGGATGAAAATGGACAGTACATTCCACCTTATGAGGCTATACGGGTGGCCGAAAAGAATAATCTTGTAACAGAGGTCGGAGAACTGGTATTGACAAAAGCCTGCCAAACCATGAAGTTTTTGTCTGACCAGAAAACGAGTATTGAAAATATTACGGTGAATCTGTCGGTGCAGCAGCTGGTAGATCAGAATTATGGGAAGAAAACGTTGAATATTATCCGTGAATCTGGTATTACGCCAGACCGGATTTGTGTGGAAATCACAGAAGCCCTGCTCTTGCAGTCTTTCCCGGCGGCCATTGATGTCCTGAACCAGATGCACGCAGCCGGAATTCGCATTGTTTTGGACAATTTTGGATCAGGTGAAGTCAGTATTTCATATTTTTCTCAGGTTCCTTTTGCTTTTGTTAAGCTGGACCATCGTCTAGTGCAGCAGGTACAGCAGAATCAGGAACAGTTTGAGTTTGTTCAAAAAATGGTCGAGATGATCAAGATTAAAGAGGTAAAGGTCGTCGCAGAGAGGGTTGAAACAAAAGAAGACCTGAACTGGATGATTCGCTGTGGGGCAGATTATGTACAGGGATATTACTATTCCAAGCCTCTTGAAGAAAATGATTTTTGGGAACTGGTTAAAAAGAAAAGCTAAGCAAAAATAAAGGGGGCATCGCATTTCGCGGTGCCTCCTTTATTTTATGCTAAATCGATTTTATCCAGAATGCCGGACAGATGCGCAATGGTAACGCCGTAGTTACACATTGGCACGCCCTGGCTCCGGGCTTGTTCGACTCTGGAGAGCACATGCTTGCGGTTAAACATGCAACCGCCGCAGTGAATCACCAGGTTATAAGGCGTCAGGTCCTGAGGAAAATCATTACCGGCTACGATGTCTACGCCCAGCCCCTTTCCGACACGCTTTCTGAGCATACTCGGGATTTTTTCGCGGCCGATGTCCTCCTCAAGAGGCGCATGGGTACAGGCCTCTGCAATGAGAATCCGGGAGCTTTCTGTCAAACAGTCAAGAGCTCTGGCACCTGCAACAAAGTAATCCAGGTCTCCCTTATAGGCAGCAAACAATACCGAAAAGGAAGTGAGCTTGCTTTCAGGAGGTTTTTTATCATAGATGGTTTTAAAGACCTGGGAATCGGTGATGATGAGCCTTGGTGGGGAAGCCAGGCAAGCAAGGGCTTCGTCAAAACGATCAGCAGTAGCGCTGTGGACAATACACTTTTTATCCAAAAGTTCGCGGATAGTCTGTACCTGCGGCAGGATAAGCCGTCCCTTAGGCGCCTGAGTATCCTGTGGCATGACCAGCATGACCAGATCGCCGTCTGCGCAAAGGTTACCGGTAATACTCTCAGCCTCGTGGTCTTTGGGTAGGGATCGGATTAATGCTTCTCGTATACGGTCCATGCCCTCTTTTGTTTTTGCGCTGACAATCAAAGGAGGCACTCCAAGCCGGGCTTTGATTTCAGAGGCCAACAGCTCAATATCTGTCAGAATATCGGATTTATTGATGATGGGGATAACGGGTGTATTTCGTTTTTTAAAGGCATCAATCCAGTTGTATTCTTCTTCAGTATGGGTATCGCCCCAGACTATAAGGGCAATATCGGTTTTATCCATGGCCTTGCGGGTCTGTCCAACACGCATTTCGCCAAGCTCACCGATGTCATCAAATCCGGCAGTGTCGATAAACATACAGGGCCCGATGCCATGGATTTCCATATATTTGTAAACAGGGTCGGCGGTGGTGCCGGCCACGTCTGATACCAGTGCGATTTTCTGACCGGTCAAAGCATTGATCAATGAGGATTTGCCGCTGTTGCGTTTTCCGTAAATCCCAATATGGAGCCGGTTCGAACGAGGGGTAGATGTTAAACTCATAAATACTCCTTTTTAATGTCTGCCAAACAATCAGAAGCGGAAATCCCGCTGGCCCTGGGAGATAGCCTTGAGGTTTTCAATGGCGATATTTCGCACTTTATCCTTTGGAATGTCCTTTAATTCCTCGTTAATGACAAAGTCCCCTTTGGCTTTGGTATCGGGGCTGGCGTAGTCCTCAAGGTATTCTTTCAGTGTGATCAGTGCGTTGGGCTGACAGCAGTTGGCAATCTGTCCAGCCTTTACCAGACTCATAAACCGGTCGCCAGTACGTCCCTCGCGGTAACAGGCCGTGCAGAAGCTTGGAATATAGCCAAGTTGTAACAGCCAGTTGACTACTTCATCAAGGGTACGAGTATCACTGACATCAAACTGGGCAGAGTTATCCTCTTTCTTTTCGGGCTCGACATAGCCGCCGACAGAGGTGCTGGAGCCTCCGCTGATTTGGGAAATACCCAGATCCAGAACCTTTTCACGGGTTTTCTGGGATTCCCGGGTTGAGATGATCATCCCTGTGTAAGGCACAGCAATGCGGAGAACCGCGACGATTTTCTGGAAGATTTCATCAGAGATGGCATCGGAGAAGGAATCGGGGTTAATATCGTCCGCAGAGCGGATACGCGGTACAGAGATGGTGTGCGGCCCGACGCCCTTTGCGGTTTCCAGGTGTTCGGCGTGCATTAAAAGCCCTATGAAGTCGTAACGGTACATATTGAGCCCGAATAGAACGCCGATGCCCACATCATCAATACCGCCATCCATGGCGCGGTCCATGGCTTCAGTATGGTAAGCGTAGTCATGCTTTGGCCCTGTAGGGTGCAGTTTTTCATAGTTTTCTTTATGGTAGGTTTCCTGGAATAAAATATAAGTGCCAATACCGGCATCTTTAAGCTTTTTATAGTTTTCTACTGTGGTGGCAGCAATGTTGACATTGACACGGCGGATGGCGCCGTTTTTATGTTTGATGCCGTAAATAGTCTTGATGCTCTCCAGCACGTACTCAATGGGATTGTTGGCTGGATCTTCGCCGGTTTCCAGAGCCAGACGCTTATGTCCCATATCCTGGAGGGCAATTACCTCATCGCGTATTTCTTCCTGGGTCAGTTTTTTTCGCCGGATATGCTTGTTCTGACGGTGATAAGGGCAATAGACACAGCCATTGATACAGTAGTTTGACAGGTAGAGCGGGGCAAACATGACGATCCGGTTGCCATAAAATTTCTGTTTAATTTTCTTGGCGAGGGAATACATTTTTTCATTTTCATCCTCAAGCTCACATTCCAGCAGCACAGCGGCTTCCCGATGGGTCAGGCCTTTGCAGTCTTTTGCGCGCTCAATGAGGCTGTCGATGAGCTCTCTGTTATTTTTGTTGGCCTCTGCGTATTCAAGAGTTTCTAAAATTTCTTCGTGGTTGATGAATTCAGTTGCGGTTGATGATTCCTTATTGTACATTTTGATACTTCCTTAGCTAAACTTATTTTTTGACCGCGTCACCGCGGTCTACAGCCAGATTATAGCCGATCCGGCGCATACGCTTCTGAAGGCAGGAACGGCACTCGGCCGCCTCGTCTCCGGTACAGATTTTGTTGTCATACAAGGCATATTTTTTTCGTACTGTAAGGGGTGACAGATTTGGCATGACCACATTGGCACCTGCCAGCACACCTTTTTCACGGCCGCTGGGGTCAATGGTTCCCAGGGCAGTAGTTGCCGGTATCAGGGCATTTGGCAGCATGAGGCGGATCAGACCAATTAAGAAAAGGGTTTGCTCCAGAGTACCTGCCCTTTTTTTGCCAAAAGGGGTATCCTTTTGGGGAATAAAAGGCCCTATGCCCACCATGGATGGTTCCAGTGCTTTCATGAATAAAAGATCCTCGGCCAGATGCTCAGCCGTCTGTCCGGGTGAACCGACCATCATGCCTGTGCCTACCTGATAGCCGATGGATTTAAGATTATACAGACATCTCTGGCGTCTTTCGGGAGAAAGCGCTTTGGGATGCAGAGTATGATAATGTGAAAAATTTGCTGTTTCATGCCTTAAAAGATAACGGTTCGCACCGGCAGCGTAAAGACGTTTATAGGATTCGGCGCTGCGTTCGCCCAATGACAGGGTAATGGCGCAGTCAGGATAGGTGTGGCGGATACGTCCGACGATGCGGCACATCCGATCATCGTTAAACCAGGGGTCCTCACCGCCCTGGAGAACGAAAGTTCTGAAACCCAGTTTGTAGCCAGTGGCACAGCAGTCCATGATGTTATCCTCGGAAAGCCGGTAGCGTTTTACACAGCCATTACCTCTGCGGATACCGCAGTAGTAACAGTCGTTTTTACAGTAGTTAGAGAATTCAATGAGTCCTCGGGTGTAAATCCGGTTGCCATAATATTTTTGAGCCTGGCTACGGGCCTTCTCAAAGAGAAAGGCCGAGAGCTCCGGTGTCTGTTCGGTAATCAGTTGAATCCATTCGTCCTTTTCTAGCGACTCATTTTGTTCCAGCTTACAGATTAGTTCTTTCATTGTTTACTGTGATGGCAATTTTGAATAAACGGTTTTGGCATTAACATTTGGCAGCATGCCCAGCTTCCCGGATAATGCGCTGATCACATCCGTGGGGGCATCGACAATGACACTGATGACGGACACATTACGTTGTTTGTAGGGAATGCCCATTCTGCCGATTATAAATTCGGAGTAGTCATGTAAAATGGCGTTGAGACTTTCTACCGAATCGGGGGTTTCAACAATAATTCCAATTAATGCGATTCGTGTTTCCATAGCATCTTCCTTTCTTAGTAATGTAAAAGTATCAAAATGCAAAAAGCTCCCTGTGCCGAAAAAGGCTCAGGGAGCGATCATAACAAAATAAGGCTTGCCCAATTTCATTAAAAATGAACACATTGGCAACCCGTGGTTATTTGCCCGCCTTCGCGGTTTGGGAAATCCCTTACCTTCAGCACGATACTTTTGTAAAACTGGCAGCCTTGCTTAGGATTGGCACGAAGCCTCTCGGACAGCCGATCTGCTAGTATGAATTTACTATAGCACAGTTTTTAGTTGGTCGCAATATTTTTTAATTTAAGAACAAAATTTTACTTTTTTTGGCACACTTTAATGAAAATTTTCATTTATCTATGCCACTGAAAAACAGTTTGAAGATATAATGCATAATAGTGAAACGCCACACGACGCATGCCAATACTCCTTTGGCGGTGACAACCGGCACTTTTTTGATTTTTTTGCTCGCGAGCACCTTGGCCACCTCACCGATGAGCTGAAAAATCTGGCCGATGATCAACGCTCCAAAGTTTGGCGCGCCGCCAGTCAAGCTGTACCCATAATAAAAGCGCCGGCGATGACGATTGCCAGAACAAGAATTTTTCTGTGGGTTACCTTGGTTGTTACCATAAAATTTTTGCGTCTCAAAAAGAAAAAGAATTACCATAGACTGGGTATAGGTTACACAATATTCAGAGGTTTCAAGGTTCAGCAGAACCTTTTGCCTGTTGGGGATTAAAAAATACTGTATAATAAAAA
>OCAG01000179.1_pt1 | contig 68740 bp, 49 predicted proteins | sample 1477111 | NCBI WGS metagenome assembly OCAG01 (sample SAMEA2580288, study PRJEB22360) | human gut metagenome | biome: human gut; feature: human-associated habitat; material: faeces | place: Denmark | collected 2008/2010 | reverse complement strand
GTTTGTTTAATACGGTGGTGATTGCAGCGGTTAATGTTGTTTTACCGTGGTCAACATGACCGATGGTACCAATGTTAACATGTGGTTTGGATCTTTCAAATTTTTCCTTAGCCATTTTATTTCTCCTATTATTATTTTAAATATTTAATGGGGTCTGCCGTAACGATCCGGCAGACCGTTAGTTTTTATAAGGTTCACAGATGTTTCGTTATCGGGCGCATTCGCCTAGCGGCTCATAGAACTGCGTCCTGCCGGTTTTCTTCAAAAACCGGACCCAGCTTTATTTAGTGCGTCCTTCGATAATTTTTTCTGAAACGCTCTTTGGTACGGGTTCGTAGTGTGAGAACTGCATGGTGTAAACGCCGCGGCCCTGGGTTTTACTTCTCAGGGATGTTGCATAGCCGAACATTTCTGCCAGCGGCACCATACCATTGATAACCTGAGCACCGTTGCGGGCTTCCATACCTTCTACACGGCCACGTCTGGAGTTAATGTCCCCCATGACATCGCCCATATATTCTTCCGGAATAACAACTTCCAGCTTGAACATTGGTTCCATGATAACCGGATCCGCTTTACGCATACCATTTTTGAAAGCCATAGAACCAGCAACCTTGAAGGCCATTTCGGAGGAGTCAACTTCATGGTAAGAACCGTCATAGACAGTTACTTTAAAGTCGATAACCGGGTAGCCGGCTAAGACACCATTCTGCATTGCTTCCTGGATACCCTGGTCGATTGGTCCGATGTATTCTTTCGGAATCGAACCACCAACGGTTTTATTTTCAAAAATATAACCTTCGCCTGGTTCCAGCGGTTCCAGTGTGATAAGACAGTGACCATACTGACCACGACCACCGGACTGACGAGCGAATTTGCCTTCTGCGTCGACGGTTTTGGTGATCTTTTCTCTGTAAGCTACCTGAGGCTGTCCGATGTTGGCTTCTACCTTGAATTCACGCAGCATACGGTCGATGATGATATCCAGGTGAAGCTCACCCATACCAGAGATAATGGTCTGGCCGGTTTCTTCATCGGTATGTGTACGGAAGGTCGGGTCTTCTTCTGCCAGTTTCTGGAGCGCAACACTCATTTTTTCCTGGCCGGCTTTTGTCTTAGGCTCGATGGCAACATCGATAACCGGTTCAGGGAATACCATGGATTCCAGAATGATCGGGTGATCCGGATCAGACAGGGTGTCCCCGGTAGTGGTATCTTTCAGACCAACGGCAGCTACGATATCACCGGTATAAACCTTGGAGATTTCTTCACGGTGGTTCGCATGCATCTGCAGGATACGGCCAAAACGTTCTCTCTTACCTTTTGTGGTATTACGAACATAGGAGCCTGCTTCTGCAGTACCAGAGTAAACACGCATAAATGCCAGCTTACCAACGTATGGGTCTGTCATAATCTTGAAAGCTAAAGCGGAGAATGGTTCCTCGTCGCTTGGTTTTCTTTCGTCTTCTTCGTCCGTTTCCGGATTTGTACCCTTGATAGCAGGTACGTCAAGCGGTGACGGCATATAGTCAACAACAGCATCCAGCATCATCTGAACGCCCTTGTTTTTATAGGAAGATCCGCAGGTTACTGCGATCAATTCTACGTTACAGGTTCCCTTACGGATGGCTGCCTTGATTTCCTCGACGGTGATTTCTTCACCTTCCAGGTATTTTTCCATCAGGTTTTCATCTACTTCAGAAAGGGCCTCAAGCATCTTATCGCGGTAGCTTTCAGCTTCTTCTTTCATATCGTCAGGAATATCGGTGATTTCAATTTCTTCACCTAAATCATCCTTGTAGATTTCAGCCTTCATGGTAAGCAGGTCAATGATACCAATAAAATCACTTTCCTTACCGATTGGCAGCTGGATACATACTGGGTTTGCGCCCAGACGGTCACGGATCATATCTACCGCATGGTAGAAGTCCGCACCGGTGATGTCCATTTTATTAATGTAAGCCATTCTCGGTACATGGTACTGGTCAGCCTGACGCCAGACGGTTTCGGACTGAGGTTCAACACCGCCCTTGGCACAGAATACCGCTACAGAACCGTCAAGAACTCTTAAAGAACGTTCTACTTCAACGGTAAAGTCAACGTGGCCAGGAGTATCGATAATGTTGATACGGTTGCCTTTCCAATGACAAGTTGTAGCAGCAGAGGTAATGGTGATACCTCTTTCCTGTTCCTGTTCCATCCAGTCCATCTGCGCGCCACCATCATGGGTTTCGCCGATTTTATGGATTTTACCAGAATAATAAAGGATTCTTTCAGTAGTAGTGGTTTTTCCTGCGTCAATATGCGCCATAATACCGATATTTCTTGTGTTCTCTAAACTATATTCTCTTGGCACAGATTTTTCCTCGCAATTTTAATTTGAATACTAAACAGTAAACATATCGCATAAAATCCAATAAGGATTTTATGCTACCAACGATAATGTGCAAAAGCTTTGTTGGCTTCTGCCATAGCGTGCGTATCTTCTTTTTTCTTAACGGCTGCACCACTGTTGTTCAGAGCATCCATGATTTCACCGGCTAAGCGGTCCTTCATGGTTTTTTCAGAACGTTTGCGTGCGTAAGTAACTAACCATCTTAAAGCCAGAGCCTGTTTACGGTCTGCACGAATTTCGATTGGAACCTGATAAGTGGCACCACCGACTCTTCTTGCTTTTACTTCTAACACAGGTGTGATGTTTGCTAATGCTTCTTCGAATGCTTCTAAGGCATCCTTACCGGTTTTTTCATTTACCTTTGAGAATGCGTCATATACGATTCTCTGGGCAACGCCTTTTTTTCCGTCTAACATAACGTTGTTTACCAATTTGGTAACAACAACGCTACCATAAATCGGATCAGGCAATACTTCTCTTTTTGGAACTGGTCCTTTTCTAGGCACTTTGCTTCCCTCCTTAACAATTGATGTTCATCGGTACTCGACATCCAAAGTCGTTGTGCTTATACATACAATCTAGATCTATTATCAGATTTGCAGTACGATGCACTACTCTTACTTCTTAGGCTTTTTAGCCCCGTATTTGGATCGAGCTTGTTTACGATTTTCTACGCCAGCGGTATCTAATGCACCACGGATGATCTTGTAACGAACCCCTGGTAAGTCCTTAACACGGCCGCCTTTTACCAGAACAATACTATGTTCCTGTAAGTTATGGCCGATACCTGGGATATAAGCAGTTACTTCCATACCGTTTACCAGTTTAACTCTGGCAATTTTTCTCAGAGCCGAGTTTGGTTTCTTTGGTGTAGATGTTCTAACTGCAGTACAAACACCTCTTTTTTGGGGGTTTGCTTTCAGTGCCGGAGTCTTTGTTTTGATTTCCGCACTTTTTCTTCCTTGTTTAACAAGCTGATTAATGGTAGGCATTCAGTCCTGCACCTCCTTCTTAAAATTTTATATCAAAAATCCAAATGAAAACAGCCTTTCTGTTAAATCATTCGAAATTTCAACCAAATGCAAGCGTCAAATAAGCGCCCATCAGGCGCCTGCGCTTTAATACTATTTCAGCAGTGCGATCACTGCCGCTCCCCGTTCAATGCCGCTGTCCTGACCGAGCGCGATCTTGCTTTCATAGGGCTCAATGGGAACAGATGCTTCCTGACACGCGGTGACAATTTTTTCCTTAATAGAATCTTCGGTATCTTCAGCTAAAACAACCACGGTTGCTTTTCCTTCTTTCACAGCTTTCAGAGTCTGCTTTGTCCCGATGACCTTTGGGGTCTCACCAAAACTTTCCAATTTATACCTCCAGCAGTTTATAAGACTTTGCTAAACATACCTTTCTAATATACACTCTTTTTGCCAGCTTGTCAAGCGGTAATTAAAACTTCCTTTATCTTGAAAGAAAACCCCGCCAAATAGCGGGGTTTGTGGGTTTTAGTCGTCAAGATCTCCGATAATCATATCGCTGGCTTCACTGCTGCTGTTGTCTAAGAAATCCATGTCGAACATATCAAAGGCCTTGGCCAGTTCATCGTCCTTTTCAAGGTTTTCGCGTTCTTCCTGAACAGCTTTGGCTAAGATGTTATCATCATCCATGACAATATCCATGTCATCGGAAAGCTCCTTCACATTGGTGATATCGTCTTTGATCATATCATCGATCAGTTCTTCTTCCTCATCATCCTCATCCTCGCGGTCATAGTCGAGCTCGACACGGCTGTAAGCCTTAACGCCGGTTCCGGCAGGTACCAGCTGACCGATGATGACATTTTCCTTGAGACCGATGAGCGGGTCGACCTTGCCCTTGATGGCAGCGTCGGTGAGCACTCGGGTGGTTTCCTGGAAAGAAGCAGCTGACAGGAAGGAATCCGTTGCCAGAGATGCCTTGGTGATCCCAAGGAGCTCTCTGCTGGCCTGTGCCGGTTCCAGCCCCATATCCAGAGCTTCGTTGTTCTTTTCTTCCATTTCAAAAATATCGGTTAAGGCCCCGGTGATCAGGTCGGTGTCCCCGGCATTTTCAATCTTAACCTTACGCAGCATCTGTCGGATGATCAGCTCGATATGCTTATCGCTGATGTGTACCCCCTGCAGACGGTATACCTTCTGCACTTCGGAAAGCAGATACTGCTGTACAGCGTCGATGCCCTTGATGCGCAGGATATCGTTCGGGTTGATGGAACCTTCAGTGATTTCCTGGCCGGCTTCGATTTTATCGCCGGTATGTACCTTTAAGCGTGAGCCGTAAGGAATCAGGTAAATTCTGGATTCACCGTCTGGTGCGGTGACAACCGCTTCGGTTTTCTTGCCTTCCAGAATTTCAACACGGCCGGCTATTTCTGAAATAATAGCCTGCCCCTTTGGCTTACGGGCTTCAAAAAGCTCTTCGACACGGGGGAGACCCTGGGTAATGTCGTCCGCGGATGCAACCCCGCCGGTATGGAAGGTACGCATGGTTAACTGGGTACCCGGTTCACCGATGGACTGGGCGGCAATGATACCGACCGCTTCACCGATTTCGACAGGTTTCCAGCTGGTCATATCGACACCGTAGCATTTTTTACAGACACCGTATTTGGAATTACAGTTGAATACGGCGCGGATAACAACTTTTTCAACACCGGCTTCCTGAATGGCTTCTGCCTGGTCGCTGGTGATGACTTCGTCCTTATGGGCCATAATTTCGCCGGTTTCAGGATGCACAACATCCTCGAAGGCGTAGCGGCCTTCAATACGTTCGGCCAGATCTTCAATGACCTCACCGTGTTCATTGATGGCTGTTACCTCATAACCGCGGGTGGTTCCGCAGTCTTCCTCACGGACGATAACGTCCTGGCTGACGTCGACAAGACGACGGGTCAGGTAACCGGAGTCCGCTGTTCTCAGAGCCGTATCGGCAAGACCTTTACGGGCACCATGGGTGGAGGAGAAGAACTCGAGTACGTTCAGACCTTCACGGAAGTTTGAGCGGATCGGCAGCTCGATGACTCGGCCGGTCGGGTTGGTCATAAGACCACGCATACCCGCCAACTGACGAATCTGGTTCTTGGAACCACGGGCACCGGAATCGGCCATCATGTTGATTGGGTTCAGTCGGTCCAGATGGCTTAACAGCGCGTCGGTTACTTCATCGGTAGCGTTGTTCCAGATATCGACAACGTTCTGGTAACGTTCCTCTTCTGAAATGAGACCACGGCGGAACAGCTTGAGGTTCTTAGCGATCTTTTCATCGGCACGGGCAAGGATTTCTTCCTTGTTCCCCGGTACCTGCATGTCGGCAACACCAACGGTGATGGCGGCCTGGGTGGAGTATTTATAGCCCAGACGTTTGATTTCGTCAAGGGTTTCGGAAGTGATGGTTGGGCCGTGGGCCTTGAAGCAGCGGTCAACAATTTTGGTCAATACTTTTTTGTCAACCTGCATATCCACTTCCAGTTTAAAGTGATCGTCAATGGTTTCACGTTTCACAAAGCCCATGTCCTGCGGCAGGATCTGGTTGAAGATGAAACGGCCAACGGTGCTTTCCACCAGCCTTGTGTAGGTTTCACCGCCTATTTCTTTGGTGGTGCGGACCTTAACCTTGGCGTGAAGCTCAACATCGTGGTTAAAATATGCCATTTCCAGCTCGTTCATATCACAGAAAATCGAACCGGTTCCTTTGGCGTCTTCTTTGTAAAGCGTCATATAGTAGGAGCCGAGGATCATATCCTGTGAAGGAACGACAACTGGTGTACCATCCTGAGGTTTCAGGATGTTGTTGCAGGCCATCATTAAGAAGCGGGCTTCTGCCTGAGCCTCTACAGACAGCGGAACGTGGACGGCCATCTGGTCACCGTCAAAGTCGGCATTGTACGCCGTACAGGCCAGCGGGTGAAGCTTGATGGCACGGCCTTCGACCAGGATGGGCTCAAAGGCCTGAATCCCCAGTCGATGGAGTGTAGGTGCACGGTTCAAGAGCACCGGATGTTCGTGAATGACATCTTCTAAAACGTCCCAGATAATCGGATCGAGTTTTTCGACCATCTTCTTGGCGCTCTTGATATTCTGAGACAGTTGTCTCGCGACCAGCTCGCGCATAACGAAGGGCTTGAACAGCTCGATGGCCATTTCCTTCGGCAGACCGCACTGGTACATTTTAAGCTCAGGACCGACAACGATAACGGAACGGCCGGAGTAATCGACACGTTTACCGAGAAGGTTCTGACGGAAACGCCCCTGTTTCCCCTTGAGCATATCACTCAGAGATTTAAACGGACGGTTTCCAGGGCCGGTGACCGCACGGCCGCGTCGGCCATTGTCAATCAAGGCATCAACCGCTTCCTGAAGCATACGCTTTTCATTCTGGACAATGATGTCCGGCGCATCCAACTCCAGCAGCTTGATCAGACGGTTGTTACGGTTGATCACACGGCGGTACAGGTCGTTCAGGTCAGAGGTCGCAAAACGGCCCCCGTCCAGTTGTACCATCGGGCGCAGTTCCGGCGGAATAACCGGAATGGCTTCCATAATCATCCATTCTGGTTTATTGTGAGAATTTCTGAAAGCCTCGATGGCTTCCAGACGTCTGGCCACACGGATCTTCTTCTGACCGGAGCTGTCTTTGAGCTCTTCCTTAAGCACAGCGGCTTCCTGATCCAGGTCCACCATCTTCAGGAGCTCCTGGATAGCTTCCGCACCGATGCCGGCAGTAAAATCTTTGCCATAGTTGGCTCTTGCTTCCTTATATTCGGTTTCGGACAGCACCTGCTTGTACTGAAGCGGGGTTTCGCCTGGGTCCGTTACCACATAAGAGGCAAAATAAATGATTTTTTCAAGATTGCGGGGTGACATTTCAAGGATCAGGCCCATACGGCTCGGAATCCCTTTGAAATACCAGATATGTGATACGGGTGAGGCAAGCTCGATGTGCCCCATCCGTTCTCTTCTTACTTTTGCTTTTGTTACTTCAACACCACAGTTTTCACAGACGATGCCCTTATGGCGAATACGCTTGTATTTACCACAGTTACACTCCCAGTCTTTGGTTGGTCCGAAGATTTTTTCACAGAAAAGACCTTCTTTTTCCGGTTTCAGGGTTCTGTAATTAATGGTTTCGGGTTTTTTAACCTCACCCCGAGACCACTCTCTGATTTTTTCAGGTGATGCTAATCCAATTTGCAACGACTTAAAGGTAAATTCTTCATTTAACAATTGGTTTTGCTCCCTTCGTATATAAATGGATAATAAAACTTGTCAATTTTCAATTCAACACAACGACACAGCCGTTACATTAATGAATCCGGATTGTCGATATCTTCGGCGTCGACGATGGAGATCATATCCGCTCCCGCGTAATCATCCTCGGTCGCAATGTTCGCATCGGGTTCACCGCCGATTTCGTTGGCCAGCTCTTCGACTGGATCGTCTGCAAAGTCACCGTCCAGAATTTCGACGACTTCGTCGTCATTGAGGATCTGCACATCCAGGGCCAGACTCTGGAATTCCTTCATGAGTACCTTGAAAGATTCTGGGATACCTGGTTTCGGAATGTTTTCACCCTTGACAATGGCTTCGTAAGCGGCAACACGGCCGACGACGTCATCGGATTTAATGGTCAGGATTTCCTGGAGTGTATGGGCCGCGCCGTAGGCTTCAAGGGCCCAAACTTCCATTTCCCCGAAACGCTGTCCACCGAACTGGGCTTTACCACCCAGCGGCTGCTGGGTAACTAAGGAGTAAGGTCCGGTTGAACGGGCGTGCATTTTATCATCAACAAGATGATGGAGTTTTAAGTAGTACATATAACCAACGGTTACCGGATTATCGAAGGGTTCGCCGGTGCGGCCGTCGTACAGCTTAATCTTACCATCGCTCGGCAGATCCGCCTTTTCCAGAAGCTCTTCAATGTCTTCTTCATTGGCCGGGTCAAATACCGGTGTGGCGATATGCCAGCCAAGGGCCTTCACTGCCATCCCCAGATGAACTTCCAGTACCTGTCCGATGTTCATACGGGAAGGTACGCCAAGTGGGTTCAGCACGATATCAAGCGGAGTACCGTCCGGCAGGAACGGCATGTCTTCCTGAGGTAGAACGCGGGAGACAACCCCTTTGTTCCCATGGCGGCCGGCCATTTTATCCCCAACAGAGATCTTACGCTTGGTCGCAATGTAAACACGCACCATGGTGTTGACGCCTGGTTTTAAGTCCTCGTCCTTATTGGCTCTTGAGAATACCTTCACGTCAACGACAATGCCAGCTTCACCGTGGGGCACCTTCAATGAGGTATCACGGATTTCACGGGCCTTTTCACCAAAGATGGCGCGCAGCAGTTTTTCTTCTGCGGAAAGGTCCGTTTCACCCTTTGGTGTGACCTTGCCGACTAAAATATCTTCGGATTTTACCTCGGCGCCCACAAAGACAATCCCGCGTTCGTCAAGGTTTCGCAGAGCGTCTTCCCCAACGTTGGGAATATCACGGGTGATTTCCTCTGGTCCGAGCTTGGTTTCACGGGCTTCACATTCAACCTCTTCAATATGGATGGATGTGTATTTGTCCGTTTTCAGCATATTTTCATTGATGAGAACAGCATCCTCGTAATTGTAGCCTTCCCAAGTCATGAACCCGATCAGAGCGTTACGGCCAAGGGCCAGCTCGCCCATTTCAGTGGAAGGACCATCGGCGATGATTTCGCCGGCTTTTACACGCTGTCCCTGGACAACCAGCGGCTTCTGATTCACACAGGTTCCCTGGTTGGAGCGTTTGAATTTCAATAATTTATGCTTTTCAAGGCTGCCGTCGCTGTCTCTGCGGATTCTTATATGATCAGCATCCACAAACTCAACGGTTCCGGCTTCCCCCGCGATGGCGCAGACACCAGAGTCCTTAGCGGCCTTGTGCTCCATCCCTGTCCCGACAACCGGCGCCTTTGGAATAAGCAGTGACACAGCCTGACGCTGCATGTTGGCGCCCATGAGGGCACGGTTGGCATCATCATTTTCAAGGAAAGGAATAAGGGCAGTCGCCACAGATACAACCTGCTTCGGCGAGATATCCATAAAATCGACGCGGTCTGGCGCAACGGTGACAAAGTCACGGCTGGAGCCGGCACGACCGGTGATTTGTTCATTGACAAAACGGTTATTTTCATCCAGCGGCTCATTGGCTTGGGCAATGGCGTACTGGCCTTCTTCATCGGCTGAGAGATAGTGGATCTCGTCAGTTACCACCCCGTCGATGACCTTGCGGTAGGGGGATTCGATAAAGCCATATTCATTGACACGCGCGAAGGTCGCCAGCGAACCGATCAGGCCGATGTTCGGGCCTTCAGGCGTTTCGATCGGACACATACGGCCATAGTGGCTGTGGTGAACGTCACGGACTTCGAAGCCGGCGCGCTCACGGGAGAGACCGCCAGGTCCAAGGGCGGACAGACGGCGCTTATGTGTCAGCTCAGACAGCGGGTTATTCTGGTCCATAAACTGTGACAGCTGGGAGCTCCCGAAGAATTCCTTCAGCGCTGCGTTTACCGGACGGGTATTGATTAACCCCTGCGGCGTCAGGATCTCATCATCCTGAACAGACATTCTTTCACGGACAACTCTTTCCATACGGGAAAGGCCGATACGGAACTGATTCTGCAGCAGCTCGCCAACAGAACGGAGGCGGCGGTTGCCAAGGTGGTCAATATCGTCGGTATTCCCGATGCCGTAGTCGATGCCGATAAAATAAGAAACCGTCGCGAAGAGGTCGGACTGAAGAATGTGCTTTGGCACCAAACGTTCCATGTGGTTCTTAATTTCATCATGTTTTTCTTCATCAGTCATTTCGTCATTATCAAGGATCTGCATGAGCGCTTCGCGGCAAACCAGTTCCTTAATTTCCAGATCGCTGATATCAAAGGGGATATCCTGGGTATGAATATCAACGAAGCCATTACCGATGACGCGGACGATTTTTTCTTCACCCTGATGCAGGACCTTGACATTGACCACATTGATTCCGGCATTCTGGATCTGCCATGCAACGTCCTTTTTAAAGATCTGGCCTTCCTCTGCCAGGACTTCACCGGTTTCAGGATCAATGACATCCTCGGCGGCGACCTGTCCGGTAATACGGGTAGCCAGAGATAATTTCTTATTGTATTTATAGCGGCCGACGCGGGCTAAATCATAGCGGCGGTCGTCAAAGAACATGGAGTTCAGCAGTGACTGGGCGCTTTCCACTGTCGGCGGCTCGCCCGGACGCAGTCTCTTGTAAATTTCCAGAAGACCGTCACGTTCGTCCTTCATGCCTGCGGTTTCATCTTTCTTGATGGTTTCCAGCAGACGGTAGTCATCCCCGAACACCTCGAGGATTTCCTCGTTGCTGCCCAGACCAAAGGCGCGCAGCAGCGCTGTAATCGGAAGCTTACGGGTACGGTCAATCTTGACGTACATGATATCGTTGGAATCGGATTCGTATTCCAGCCAGGCCCCGCGGTTCGGGATAACCTGTGCAGAATAGAGCTTTTTACCAAGCTTATCACGGGTCAGGGTGTAGTAAGCACCCGGAGAACGTACCAGCTGGCTGACGATAACACGTTCCGCTCCGTTGACGATAAAAGTCCCGGTATCGGTCATTTTGTGCAGGTCGGCCATATAGACCTTCTGTTCTTTTACTTCATTCTTTTCTTTATTGATTAAACGGACACGCACCTTTAAAGGCACATAGTAAGTCTGATCCCGTTCCTTACATTCCTCAATGCTGTATTTCGGTTCTCCCTCAATGGCGTAGTCCACGAACTGCAGCACCAGATTACCAGTGTAATCTGTAATTTCGTGGATGTCGTCAAACACTTCCTGGAGGCCCTTTTCAATAAACCATTTGTAGGAATCGAGCTGTACTTCTAATAAGTTCGGCATCTCAAGGACTTCTTTAATCTTTGAGAAGCTCTGTCTGGTTCTTAATCCGTATTGTACAGGATGCACCATAACCATCCATTATCACCCCTTGCAAATTATTTCGGCATTTTCAAAATACACTTTTTACGCATATGCTCTTTTCTTTGTCGCAAAATTGTGGTACTATTTATAGAGTGGTAATCCTCCCCAATTTCGGGAATTGTCGCGAAAAAATAAAAATGGACCAAGACGAATTTCAAACCTTTGATCAGCCTGAAAAAGCGCAGCCTGCTTAAGAATTCAATTCATCAAGCATTTGGTTTGCCTTTGATCAGCAAACCCGCGCCCCATCCATAAGTCTATTTTAATTTTGTTCCTATTTATTGACTTCTGTCGGTCACATAAATAGCACAATTTTATCTTCTAATGCAATTTAATATCTTATCATAATAAATTTTAGCCGTCAAGGCTTTTTTTATTGGATTTGTAAGTCTGAAATTTCCTTAAGCAACCCGTTTAAAGAAAACGCTGCCGCAGCCTTTCCCATAGCGATCTTAAATTTAACACAAATTTAACATTCACCCATTGACGCAGTGCCGCAAAAACTGCTATAATGCACTAACAGTTGAAAAGGGAGTAGTTTAAGACGCGCCGTCAACACCACGGTTTTTAACCTGGCGGTGTGCGCCTATCTTTTTTGGTAACGAGACTTTTCGACAGCCTGGCAAAAGGGCTGCCGGAAGTCTTTTTTTGGTGCTTCCGGTGTACACAATCTTAACAAAGGAGTATCGATAATGTCAGAAACCTTTTTTAACCGTTCTGCGCAGGAAACACTGGACGAGCTGCACACCTCGCCCTCGGGCCTCAGCACTGCCGAGGCTGAAAGCCGGACCAAAACCTTTGGCCCCAACAAGCTTTCAGAGGGCAGGAAAAAAAGCGTCGCTGTGGTTTTTCTGGAGCAGTTCAAAGATCTGCTGGTGGTTATCCTCACCATTGCCGCCATTATTTCCCTGCTTTCGGGCGAAAGCGAAAGCACCATTGTTATTTTTGCTGTTTTACTTTTAAACGCCGTACTCGGCACCGTTCAGTATGTCAAAGCTGAAAAATCCCTTGAGAGTCTGAAGGCCATGTCCTCGCCCGTTGCCCGGGTGATCCGCGACGGCGCGCGCCTTGAGATCCCCTCCCAGGAGGTGGTCCCCGGTGATATTCTGCTGCTGGAGGCCGGCGACCTGGTGGTTGCCGACGGACGTATCCTGGAAAATTTTTCACTCAAGGTCAATGAAAGCTCACTGACTGGTGAATCCGAAAGTGTTGACAAAACCGCCGATGCCATTCCGTCTGAAAAGGTAGCCCTCGGCGACCAGATCAACATGGTTTTCTCCGGTTCACTTGTAACCTATGGACGGGCAACCGTTGTTGTCACCTCCACGGGCATGGGCACAGAGCTCGGCAAAATCGCTTCTCTCATGAACCAGACACAGCAGCGGAAAACGCCGCTTCAGACCAGTCTTGATAATTTCAGCAAAAAACTGGCTGTCATTATTCTGGCCGTCTGTGTGGTGGTTTTCATGCTCTCCGTTTTCCGCAGCCACATGCCGGTACTGGATTCCCTGATGTTCGCGGTTGCCCTGGCTGTAGCCGCCATTCCTGAGGCGCTCAGCTCCATCGTGACCATCGTTCTGGCCATGGGAACACAAAAAATGGCCAGACAGAACGCGGTTATCAAAGACCTCAAGGCCGTCGAAAGCCTCGGCGCTGTCTCGGTCATCTGCTCAGATAAGACTGGAACACTGACCCAGAACCGCATGTGCCCCCAGAAAATCTATGCTGATGGCAGGCTCACCTCCTGTGAGGACTACGACCTCACCAACGACGCGCAGCGCCTGCTGTTAAAAATCGCTCTGCTGGCAAGCGACGCCACCACAGATGAAAACGCGGGCACCTCCATTGGAGACCCCACCGAGGTGGCTCTGGTACAGATTGGGGATTCCTTCGGCATTGAGGAATCTACCTACCGCAGCCAGCACCCCCGCCTGCGTGAGCTGCCCTTTGACTCTGACCGCAAGCTCATGAGCACCCTCCACGAGCTCGAAAAGGTACCGACCCTGCTGACAAAGGGCGCGCTGGATGTCATGCTCGAGCGCTCCAACTGGATTTACACCACCGATGGTATCCTGCCAATGACTGATGAAAAGCGCAGCGAGATCATCAACACCAACCGCTCCCTGTCCGAGGAAGGGCTCCGCGTTCTGGCCTTCGCTTACCGTGAACTGCCCGGGGTGCGGGATCTGTCCATAGAGGATGAAAATGATTTTGTGTTCGTCGGTTTGATCTCCATGATCGACCCGCCGCGTCCAGAATCTGTCCAGGCTGTGGCTGACGCCAAACGGGGCGGTATCCGCACTGTCATGATCACCGGGGACCACAAGATCACCGCAACCGCCATCGCAAGACAGGTCGGTATCTTCGAGGACGGTGACATTGCTGTGGAAGGCGTTGAGCTCGATGCCATGACCGATGCCGAGCTGGACGAAAAGCTTCCCCGCATTTCTGTCTATGCCCGTGTCTCACCCGAGCATAAAATCCGCATCGTCGACGCCTGGCAGCGCCAGGGACGGATTGTCTCCATGACCGGTGATGGCGTCAACGATGCTCCAGCCCTCAAAAAAGCCGACATTGGCGTGGCGATGGGCATTACCGGCACCGAGGTCAGCAAGGACGCAGCATCCATGATCCTGACTGACGATAACTTTGCCACCATCGTCAAGGCTGTTATCAACGGGCGTAATATCTATGCCAATATTAAAAATGCCATTCAGTTTTTGCTCTCAGGCAACACTGCGGGTATCCTCTGTGTGCTATACGCCTCACTGATGGCTCTTCCTGTCCCTTTTGCCCCGGTGCATCTGCTGTTCATAAACCTGCTGACTGACAGCCTGCCCGCCATCGCCATTGGCATGGAGCCCTCACGCCGCGGACTTTTGAACCAGCCGCCCCGCAATCCTAAGGAACCGATTTTAAACGGCAGCCTGCTCAAGCGCATTGTCTCTCAGGGCCTGCTGATCGCTGTTGCCACTATGGCAGCCTTTTACCTTGGACATCAGACCGGCAGCGCCATGCTGGCCAGCACCATGGCCTTTGCAACCCTGACCCTGGCCCGTCTTTTCCACGGTTTTAACTGCCGTGGTGATGAGTCCATTTTCCGGCTGAAGTTCGGAACCAACAAATATTCACTCATGGCCTTCTTTGGCGGCGTCCTGCTTCTCGCAGCGGTGCTTTTTATACCAGGCCTTAATACCCTGTTCCTTGTAGCGCCGCTCTCCATGACTCAGATCGGCCAGATCATCCTGCTGGCATTCCTGCCTACCCTGATCATTCAGATTGTTAAAGTGATTACTGACCGGCAGCACGGCAGTGTCGTGACTGGCAAAGCCACGCTTTCGGACGATTAAGCATTTAAAAATCCCGGTTTTTAAAAGAAAACCGGGATTTTTTGCTACATCAGCAAAAACATTGCAAAGCTGAAGATCATCTCTTCATTTCCCTGAAATGCCTCAATGGCATATGGAATTGCTTCCTTGGGAATCTCATATTTTTCAATGTTCGCTTCATAATCATTATAATATTCGGAATTAATATTCATTATTTTCTCCTTAATAGACGCCGTATTCTTTAACAAAATTCAATAATTCTTTATACAGATTTATATCCGCGTCATTTGCCCGAAGCAGTGATTTGTCTAAGCTGAAAATATAATTTCCGCCTGGAGCCAGCACATCAATTATTTCCTTGGCCTTATCTTTCACCTGCTGCAATGTACCTGCCTTAAGCAGCGACAGAGGATAAAAACCCGTGAGGACAAATTTTGAACCGAGTTTTTCCTTGAAAACCTTGGGATCACCAAACTCTGCCATCAACTGGCATCCCTCCGGAAGCTCCTGCATATAGTCCAGGTAGCGCGTAAAATCATTTTCCATAAAAATTGAGACTGCCGTATTGGTTTTAACCAGCTCCTCAACCAGCTTTTTAAAGGTTGGCCAGTAGAAGCGCTCAAAATCCTTCTTTTTAATATAGGTTGCCATATGGAGCGGGATCATACAGGCGCCGCGCACTTCAGGCGTTCCCTTGGCCCCTGCCTTGATCATCAATGGGAGGACCGCTTCACAGGCCGCTTCAACTTTTTCCGGATTCCTTCGAATATCCATGGACATGCCCGTAAAGGACCGGAGCAGGTCTGCGATAAAATCCATGGGCGCATCTGTTTGTGCAAAAGCGCCGCCCAGATTTGATTTACCATATTTCAGACAGATTTCATTTTTAGCTGCACCGATTTTCCCCATTGTTACATAAAAGCTTGAAAAACCTTTTGCCAGAGACATAGAGGATTCCGGCCACGGCTTATCGAGCTCTTTATACAGTCTTGGGATAATCTCATCCCATAGGAATTTGTAGGGCGCTTCGATCAATGCGTCATATTCCCCAGGCTCCATCACAGAAATTTCCGGATGCTGTAAAAAGCCATCGCTCCCCATCTGAAAATGCCTTGCGCCCAGAAGCTTATAAAAATGCGGGAACCGTACTGTTGTGACACCAAGATTATCGCTTTCAAAATCCTCCGCGACACGTTCTATAGCCTTTATCAGATAATTAATATCAAACTGGTGAATATTCAGATTGTAGCCTGCATACTCCAGAGCAGCGGCTGCGTCCATATTCAGATTAATGGGCACACGCTTGGGAATTTTTCCTGAACGCACATCGGTATAAAGCTGATTTCTTTCAACTGTGTTTTTGTTTATTTCCATACTAATCTTTTTCTCCTTCGCCTTCTGTTTTTAGTGTCTTGTATTTTGATTTAAAAAATAAATATAAACCTGTTCCTAAAATATAAAGCAGTATTACGATATTTACCGTTGCCGGATTCCCGGCAAACAGAGCATACACCTGGGTGGACATAATGAGGTATGTAATGACCACCATTACCCTGAGACGCCATTTGGGATAACGTTTCGAATAAACGCTTTGCTTCCATTCTTCTGGATATTTCTCCGGTAATTTCAAAATTCCCGCCATCGGGATCAATATTGACAAAATGGTCATACCAACCGCAATTTTAGAAACCACTGTTAAATCCATCCCTAAAAGCGCTGGGACGAGCCCCAGAATATAGAAAATGGTCGTCAGAATATAGGGAACCTCGTATTTATTTGTTTTTCCCCAGGCCTTTGGCAGCCAGCCATCCTTGCAGGCCTGAATTAAAGAGCTCGAATACCACACAAAGCTTGAATTTAAAGTGGTGATTAACGCTCCCAGCGCTCCACCAACGATGAAAATGCTGAAAAGCAAATTACTGGGATATACGATACGGGCCGTGACAACCAGGGATTGATATGCTGCTTCAGCCTGCGGAATCACACCGCTTGCCACAATACCAATGAACATATACAATATCGTCACACCAATGGTAACGATATAGATAACCTTCATCATCACCTTTTCAGGATTTCTGATCTTCGGTGCAAAATCCGTGATGATATATGCACCCCCAACAGCGAAGAATAAAAGTGAAACTGCAGAGTAAAACCCACCGAATCCATTTACAAAGAATGCTCTTTGTTCAAAAAAGTTAGATTCCACCTTTCCAATGCCAAAAATAACAAAGGAAAGCAGACTGAATACCAAAATGACAAAGAGAACATTCTGCACAATCGCTGCATTTTTTATGCCGAAAAGATTGATGATATAAAACAACGTTAAGACACCTGCCGCCACCACCTTCATTCCTACCGGATTGTTAAGCGCTGGGATCAGGCTTGCCAGATACTGCGCAATGGATATGCCAAAAATCGCAATCGTGATCCGTCCAAAGAAGTAAATATATACATATAAGCCGCCTGCCTCTTTTGTAATCAGCTCTTTAGAGTAGCTGTACGCAGCGCTCATTCTGGGAAGAACGCTGCTCATAATAAAGAGAGGCCGAAAAGAGATCAGAAACAGGACAGCACACACTGCAAATGCTACAAAAACGCTCCTGCCGGTCATTCCAATGCCGATACCTGTCAGCGTAATAATTCCTGATCCTATTGTAAAACCGGTTGCCATCGTAAGTGTTTCGAAAAAAGAAAGCCTGTTGTCTTTTTTCATCTGGTAACCTCCCGGCAGATAAGTCTGTTGACTCGCTGCCTCAATCTTTAATTGTCAGCTACCTTTCTTTCCGCGATTTCAGCGCGCAATTCTGGTAATTTTCTTTCATTGACGTTATAAAACAGCATCGCAATCACAGCGACAAGGCTGACGCCTGCCGGGAAAAACATTGCCAGTGATTTTATACCTTCTATTACTTCCGGTGTTGGCTCAACCCCGCTTTGAAGTCCGATGAGCCCAAGACCAAAGGCTGCTACGCTCGTTGAAAATACCGCCGCAATTTTTATGGAAAGCTGGTAAACACTGAATATAACTGCTCTGGCATTATAGCCTGTTTTCCATTCGCTGTAATCAGTGATATCTGCATACATGGCTGTATTGACAACATTCGGGAATGCGACCCCCACGTAACCAATACAGGCAATAACCAAAACAAGCGTCGCATTGCTGGCATTAAAAAACATGAGCACCAACGCTGCACAAATCCAGACCATTCCTAAAATATAGGTTTGTTTTTTAGTCAGCTTTTTGGTAATAAATGGTACAAGCGTTGACCCAATAAGCATGAGAATACTGGTCAAGCCGAAAAATGTTGGAATGATATCCGGATTTTTGACAACATAGATATAAAAATAAGGGAACATTGCAACAATCAGCAAGGTCGTTAATACTCTGCACACATCTGCGACTAAAATCGCCAAAAGCGGACGGTTTGTTACCACCTGTTTAAACATCTGTGCAACTGTAACTTTTTCGGCCTTACCACCCTTGACAGTAACGCCTGAATCCTTGTAGTCTTTTGTGGCTGCAAAAAGGTTTCCATATCCTAAAACTGTCAGAAGCCCTAATAGCAAAGCCGTGATAAAAAATCCCTGTACCGTCATTTCCTGAGCGCCAGCAACCAGATAGATTAAAGGCAGTAAACACCAGCCAGCCAGAATTTTGCCAATAGAGTTTCCCTGTCCACGGAAGGTGGAGAGTTGCACACGCTCCGCCGCATCAACAGTCAGCGTCGAATTTAAGGATGTGTAGCCAATGTATGAAACATTCGTGGCAATACAGAATGCCGCATAGAAAATTGTATAGAGCACAATGTAGGCGCCCTCTGGGAGTCCTGTCAGGTTTGCGCACATAATTGTGTTGAAAAGAAGTATAAAGAACGAACCAATGAGTATCCATGAACGGTAGCGTCCCCATTTAAAATTGCTTTTCTCAATGATCGGTCCGAGTATCGGAACACTGATCGTGTCCAAAATACGGCCAAAGGTCATAATAACCCCCGCCTGAACTGGAGAGATTTTCAATACCTCTGTAAAAAAAACCAGATAATATGTATTTGAAAATGTAACCATAAAAATAAAACATAAATCTGCAAAGCCATATGAAAATTTTATGTAATTACTTAATTTTTTCATCTCGATCTCCTTATTTTGCCTATCATAGCGTATAAAATCCGTTTGTTCATATTAACAGTTTGATGACAAATCCAAACAGCTTCTCCTGGGCTACCTGCCAGTAAGGTTCAAGATAGCTGTTTTCCTCATAATCAATTTCATTTTGTTCACAGTATTCTTTCCATGTTGCCAGATATTTTGTATTTTCTTCCATTGCCTTCCCTCCTAATATTTCCCGTAGGATTCTACAAATTCATACAGCGCCCTTACATTTTCCGGCGTTCCGTCGTTTGGATAGGTAATCCCTTTGGCAACAGTAAATATATAGCCTCCGCCCGGCGCCAGAACATCCATCAATTTTTTTGCCTCATCAATAACTTTTTCTTTTGTGCCATACTGAAGCAATGACACATCATAACCAGCAGTAATACACATGGTCTTACCCAGCTTGTCTTTAGCCAGCTGCGGATCCATATATTCAAAGGCGCCTAGAATGTGTCCCTTTGGAAGATCCTGAAGATAGTCATAATAGCGTGTCCAGTCACCTTCAAAATAAATGCGCATATACTGCCCTCTCGCCGCCATACGCTCTACCATTTCTTTAAAAGTCGGCCACCAAAGTTTTGCAAAATCTTTTTCACGCATAAAAACAGGCATATGAAGTGGAATGCTGATGAGTTTCCCCTTTACCGCAGGCAGCTGGGCTGCTAATCGGTCCATCAGTGGTAATACAGCTTCTGCTGCTGCCGCAACTTTTTCCGGACATCTCCGAATATCCATTGTAATTTCTGAAAATCCGCGAATCATATCCGAAATATAGTCCATCGGCGCTTCAACCAGTCCTGCACCTGTCAGAGGCAGACCATATTTCTTACTGACACGTCCTGCCTCCATTAAAATCGGGGTGGTCATATCAGTCTGTATATTCATCGCCCGGACAAGCGACATCCCATAACCAGCTCCCTCCGAATCCAAAGCTTTGTAGACTCTCGGCAAAACCTTGTCCACAATAAACCCAAATGGGTTTTTAATAAAAGCATCATACTCTGAACGATCCATACAGCTGACTTCCGGATGCTGCATTATCCCAGTTTTACTTTCAGTAAAATTAATTGATTTTAATGATTTGTAAAACAAAGGATTTCTTGAAAACAAAGATGGGCATGTATCTGTCGCAAAATCCTGAGCAATTTTCTCCATTGCCTCTCCCATTATCTTTGGATCTACCGCGCTCCCCTTGATAGGATAGCCCGCGTAATTAATGGCCCAGTACTCACCAAACCTTGTTTCATGAGGAACCCTGTCCGGCTGCTCCAAATCAACAGCCTGAATATACCTCTTTTCCCTTTCTTCATACAACTGATCCACGTTTTTATTCATCATGTCCCCTCCTGACTGAATTTTAAACTGAATATTCAATTCTATATTCAGTATGATACAATGAACTCGTTTTCTTGTCAATGTTTTTTTGTTTAATTTATTTTTTTACTATTTTAAATATTGATTAATGCCAAATTTCACGTGTACTTTTGAAAATAATATAGTATAATGAATAACCACAAAGCATTTTAGAGGATGGTCAATGGATACATACAAAAATACAGATGAGGGACAAAGAGAAAATATTTTATATACGGCAAAGGCACTTTTCCTGGAACTAGGCTACCGTAAAACAACCATTGCGTTAATCGCTGAAAAAGCTGGCGTTTCAGTTGGCCTGGTGAATTATTATTTTAAAAAAGAAGAAATTGTCGGTCAGATATTTCACGATTTCATTCTTTATATCCGTCGTTTTTTAAACAAAAAGCTTGGCTTTATGATTGAGAACCAGTTTCAAATGCACATATTATTCAATCGTATTTTTTTCATTAAAATTTTTGAGGCCCCCGCGGCCTCAGAACTGTACAGTCTTCTCCGTGAAAAAGAGCTTTATCTTGATGCTACGCATGATTATATTCGCAGCTCCATGTCTGCCATTATTCTGGAGTTTGATCTCGACATACAGCCAAAAATGTTCAGAAAACTGACCATTGCTGAATACGGCGCCCGAAAAGCCCTTTATCAGGATATCTACAATTCCCCCAACAAAGAAATTTCCATAGAATTTACCGACTTTTTATCAACTATTTCTGTCCGGTTGGCTGGTGTTACTCCTGAGATTGTTGATGAAAATATAAAGCACTGTAATAAGCTTATGCGCTATATCGATCTTGACAACATTCATTTTGAAGATGACTTTCATTCTCTCGATGAAGTGCCATAACCTTTTTCAAAAAATACAAAAGCCCCATTCTCTACAAGAATGGGGCTTTTAAATTATTATTTTTCCTGATCAGCGTTACACCATCAGCTCACAAATAGATCTCGCAAACTCTACCGGATCCTCAATGGTCATGCCCTCAATAAGCATAGCCTGGTCATAAAGCAGGTTGGCGTATTTTTTCAGCTTATCGTTGTTTTTGTCCTCATAAGCTTTTTTCAAGGCATCAAACACCGGATGGCTTCCATTAATTTCGAGAACCTTGTCGGCTTTGACGTCACCGCCCATGGGCTGTGCGTTTAAGACCTTTTCCATTTCTAATGATATTCCCTCTGTCGAGAAGCATACCGGATGACTTTTCAGTCTCGTGGACAGTTTAACAGCATTTACCTTACCGTCCAGGGCATCCTTGATGGCGGTCATTAAATCTTTATTTTCTTCATTTTTGGCTTCGGATTCTTTTTTAGCCTCTTCGGACTGTTCGATACCCAGATCATCGTCGGAAGCGGAACGGAATTCTTTTTCATCATATTTCATGAGGCTCTTAAGCGCAAATTCGTCCACGTCATCAGTACAGTAGAGCACTTCATAGCCCTGGTCTAAGAGCATCTCGATCTGCGGCATTTTTCCAATCTTTTCAATGGAATCACCGCAGGCATAGTAGATATATTTCTGGTCTTCCTTCATTCTGCCCACGTACTCGGCAAAGGTGACTGCTTTCTTTTCGCTGGAGCTGTAGAACATAACCAGATCTTTAAGCTTATCGGCGTTCATGCCGTAATTTTCGTACATACCAAATTTGAGTGGCAGGCCGAAGTTTTTATAGAATTCATCATATTTTTCACGATCTTTTTTCTGCATGTCCATAAGCTCAGAGGTGATTTTCTTTTCAATACGCTGAGCAATGGCCATGACCTGACGATCCTGTTGAAGCATTTCTCTGGAAATGTTCAGGGACAGATCCTGTGAATCGACCAAACCTCTGACAAAACCAAAATAGTCTGGCAGCAGATCCTCACATTTGTCCATAATCAGCACGCCGCTGGAGTACAGCTGCAGGCCTTTTTTAAATTCCTTTGAAAAATAATTATACGGAACATTCGATGGGATGAACAGCAGCGCATCATAGGTACACACCCCTTCTACATGGGTTGCGATAACCTTGGCAGGATCGGTATAGTCATAGTATTTTTCCTTGTAGAAATTATTATAGTCCTCATCAGTGACTTCACTTTTATTCTTTTTCCACAGCGGCACCATGCTGTTGAGGGTTTCTTCTTCCAGGTAGGTATCATACTGTGGTTCGTAATCTTCTTTGGCTTTCTCTTCCTCTGAGGCTTCTACCAGGGTACTCTTTTCCACTTCCATTTTAATAGGGTAGCGGATATAGTCGGAATAGCGCTTGATCAGTTCTCTGAGACGGTATTCTTCCAGGTACTGGCTGTATTTTTCATCCTCTGTATCGTCCATAAGTGTCAGGATGATTTCAGTCCCGACCTCATCTTTATCACATGTTTCAATGGTGTAGCCTTCCGCGCCTTCGGATTCCCATTCATAAGCCACATCGCTGCCGTCTGCCTTTGTCCGGACCTTGATGTCCTTGCTGACCATAAAGGCAGAATAGAATCCGACACCAAACTGGCCGATGATATCAATATCTTCCTGAGCTTCATGTTCAGACTTAAATTCCAGAGAGCCGCTGTTGGCGATAATACCAAGGTTTTCTTCCAGCTCTTCCTGGGTCATCCCGATACCATTATCGGTGATGGTCAGCGTTCTTGCTTCCTTATCCGGAATAATATGAATCGCGTAGTCTTCCCTTGAAAGGCCGCTGCCACCCTCCGACATATTTTTAAAGTAACGCTTGTCAATCGCGTCGCTTGCGTTTGAGACGATCTCTCTTAAAAAAATCTCTTTGTTTGTATAAATCGAATGAATCATTAAATCCAGCAGGCGTTTGGATTCTGCCTGGAATTGCTTTTTAGCCATAATCTCCACTCACTTTCGTTTCGTTATTGTTAGCACTCGTTATCTTAGAGTGCTAACAATACTATAGATCATTCTGATAAAAAAATCAAGATCTTTTGAAGAAAAATTTAAATAATCTTAATGACAATTTTAGTTCTCAGGATTTTCTCCCGTTTTTGGGCAGTCTCTGTTACTGCCGGTACCTTTATAAAAACTTAACAGGGATTTCCTTCCCTTTCCGAAGCATCGGATTGAAAGGCTGCCGGCACCTCTTCTGACGCCCCTGCTTTTTGTTATATCTATTTTTTACCGTATCCTTTTATGCACCACATATACCCTATGCCTCCAGCCAACAAGATGAACAGCACTGTAAAAATGGCTGCGGCGTTATGGCTTCCAGCCATCCCGGTTTTCACACTGCCGCCCCCATCTCTGTTTAAGGTACCGGCACCAGCCTCAGTGACCGCTGCCAGATTCTCCATCTCTACAGTTACTTCATATATCTGACTTGTTAAATCCTCTGCGATAACTGTGTAGTCCACCGGTTCGGTAAAATCATTGACGGTATGGCCGCTTATCTGAAGGGCTTCACCGACTCGGACCTCTGCGCCTTCACTGGCCTCAAACACAGCAGTCTGCCGGCTCAGGTCCGTATTCCATGGAACCTTTACAGTAATCTTATACACATCCTTATCAATTGTTCCTGCGTTTTCGCCAAGCTTAAACCCTGTGATCGCCTTTTCCGCTGAAAGATCTGGCGCTGGGTCATCAGAGGTGTAGGTTTTCTGGATAACAGGAGTATAAAGGTCTGTGATTAACTGGTGTCCTTCCAGATTTGGGTGGGGATCAAAGTTCAGGCACAGTTTTCCGTCAATATTTTTTATTTCAACATTGGTCAGGTCAGGATGGTTAAATTCCTCATAGATGTCAACAGAATGGTAGCCCTCTGTATTTTGAAGAAAAGCCTGATTCATTTTTTCAATATAGTAAGCGCCATCGGCGCTCAGGTCAATGGCTTCAAACTGCTTAAAGATCATGGGAAGCTGCTTCGCAAGCTCTGGAAAAAGCTGGCTCAGATCAACTTTTTCTCCATAAAAAGGATTATACAATGTGTTCCAGTAAATTTCAGCCTCTGGAGCCTGCTCATGCAGCGTGTTCAAAATCGCCGGCTGAGTCTTTTCTCTAAAATTCTCACAGCCTGCCAACAGCTCAGGGTTATCCTTTAATGTTTCATTGAGCTGGCTGAGGGTATTGGCAATCTCAGTGACCAGACTATTCTGCCTTTCCCTTAACCACGCGTCACTGCTCCGGCCTTCCGCCGCCTCGGCAGACAGGAACTCCAGCTCGCTGACCTTTTTACTGAAATTATCGTCAATGGCTTCCTTTACAATTTTAATGAAAGGGCCCAAAAGATCGTTTGACCCAATGGTTACGGTTACCACATCGGCGTCCTTCAGCAGTCCAGCATACTCTCCGCTTTGCAGAGCCTTCAGCAGCTGTTCACTGGTCCAGCCGGATACAGCCTGATTGGAGGTAAGAGCCAGCCCCTCCTGGGCGTTCAGCATTTCCCCCAGATTCCTGACAAAGGCTCCCTCTGGCGTTGGAAAACGGTCATCATTCGGCGTACCGTGTTTGTACCCCGGCAGTGCGTACCCTGCGGCAATGCTGTCGCCAAAGGCCACATAATTTGTCCGCACTCCGGTGTAGTGTATGCGGCTGGGTTCTATTCCATAACGCAGCAGCGCCTTCTTAGTCTCCCTGCTGCTGGTTTCAAAGACTGTCGTCTCAGGCAGGCCGTCAAAAGCATGGGATGAAAGCGCAACCTCGCCCTCAATCTGTACTTTTTCAAGACTACCGCACCCGCTAAAGGCATAATCGCCAATGGCTTTCACCGCGTAAACCCTGACCTCCTCAAAATCGCCATAATCCGTCACTGACTTTGGTACAAAAACAGTCCCGGTAATTTCCTCATCAACCGCTGGCGATATGCCGTCTCCAAGCTGCGCTTCATTTTCATCCAACACTAAAAAGGCTACAGGGTAAGCTTCTGGCGTCCCGCATTTATAGCTCTCGATAAGACCGCCAGCTTCTGCTGTTTCTGCAAAGACGCGCCCGATTCCAGTACCTCCCATGGAGCCTGTCATCAAAAGCGTCATGGCCATTAATCCGGCTAAAATTTTCTTAATCTTCATTTCCCTCTCCTGTAAATGTTTTTTCCATTATAGCACAGGAGAGAACACCAAAGTCTTGCACCGCTTAAATAACATGTTTGGCCGCCTGAATGACAAAAAAACAGCACCTCTACGGTGCTGCAGCATTGATTTAGTATTTTTCCTTCAGCATCTCGCCATGCCTGTTAAAAGTTTCGATGGCCGAAACTGCCAGCTCTTTGTTCATCATCTTTTCAAAGATATTATAAGGGATGGTGACTGAATGGGCGCCGGAGGCCAGGGTCTGTATAACCTGATTGGTATTCTTAAAGCTTGCGCCGAGAATCTCACAGTTCAGCTGGCGCTCATCAATAAAATCGCGGATGATGGAAACGGCTTTGTAAGGGTCCAGGTCATTGTTGGACATGCGGTTAATATAAGGCGCAATACTGTTACAGCCTGCCAGCGCAGCAAATATCCCCTGATCCGCAGAGTAAACGGCTGTTCCCAGAATCTTACAGTCTGGATATTTTTCGCGTATCTGCTTTACCACCTCCAGTCCTGCGATGTCCATTGGTATTTTAAGGCCGGTTCGCCCCTCGCCGTCGAGAGCCAGAATGGTCTCACAGTCCTCCAGACGCTCCTCTACTGTTTCGCCGATGGTCTGCACATAGATAAAAGGCACTCCTTCCTCCAGAATTTCGCGCACCTTTTCCGCTCTGGGGGTCCGCTCGTTAAGAAGAATTGTCGGATTGGTGGTAACCCCTTTAAAAACACCGGTTTTCATAGCCTTTCTGATTTCCTCAATATTAGCTGTATCTAAAAACATTTTTTATTCCTCCCTTTATTTTGTCCAACGATTATAACAAAACTGTCTTAAAATTTTTCAAAAAAAGCTCCGGAGTCAGTTTTTCTGATCTCCGGAGCCTTTTTCGTCCCAAATGATTTTTTAATAAGCTTCCACAAACAATTCAAAGTATTCTCTGCCGTGCTTGCAGGCCGGGCATACCTTTGGTGCTTCCTTGCCTTCACTGATATAGCCGCAGTTGCCGCATTTCCATTTAACGGATTCTGAGCGTTTGAATACACGTTCCTTTTCAATGTTTTCAGCTAATTTTAAATAGCGGGCTTCGTGGGCCTTTTCAACCTCTACAATATATTTGAAGGTAGCCGCAATGTCTTTAAAGCCTTCTTCTTCAGCGGTTTTTCCAAAGTTATTGTACAGGTCGCTCCATTCTTCACGTTCGCCGGCTGCGGCGTTGATCAGGTTGGTGCGGGTGTCGTCGCTCAGGCTGACAGGATATTCCGCAGTAAAACCAACCATCATGGCTTCGCCGTCCAGACCTTCATTTTCCACGATGTATTTGTAGAACATTTCTGCATGTTCTTTTTCATTGGCTGCTGTTTCCAGGAAAATGTTCTGGATCTGAATATAGCCTTCCTTTTTAGCTTTTGACGCAAAAAAAGTATAGCGGTTGCGTGCCTGGCTTTCACCTGCAAATGCCTTCATCAGATTTTCCAGTGTTTTCGTTCCTTTTAATTTACCCATTTTGTTTATTCCTCCTTGAAACAAGACGTTCTGTTAGTATTTATACACTTATTCCAGAGGAATAAACAGGTTCTTTAAATCTTTTTAACGCTCATAGGTCCGTATGAGGTTCTCGGCAACCTGCCGGGGCGATATCCGCATGTCCATGGCCTGCTTCTGGATATAACGATGAGCCTGTTCCTCGGTCATGTCCAGGTAGCCCATCAGGCACAGCTTAGCCCGGTAAATGATCTTAATATCATCCATTTTTTTCTGCAGTTTTTCGTTCTGTTCCTTAAGGCGCTGCATTTTTGCCTTTGAGTTCAGTACAAACTTGATGTTCTGGGTCAAAAGCTGGCGGTTGATGGGCTTAGACACCACGAAAGCCGTTGTGTCCATCAGCTTGGCCTCCACCTGGTCTGCCAGCTCATTTTTCACGATAAGCACAACGCCGATCAGATACTTTTCGATGGTATCAAGGGCCAGCTCTATGCCAAATTCATCGCCCAGGGGGGTATTGATAATGACCATATCATACTCAATTTCCTGAAGGCGCCTTCGGCCTTCACTGCCGGAGGGAACTGCGTCGACCATGCTAAACTCCATGCCCCGCATGATCTCTGTCAGTGCTTTTGTTATCTCATTCTGCCTGCATACCAACAACACATTACTCATTATTTCATCCCCCCTTCCTTCAGATTTTTGTTTTTCCTAAATCAGAAGGTTGAAAAATAACGGTCGATTTCCCACTCGTGGACCATTCCGATGTATTGTCTCCATTCCCAGCTTTTGAGCTGAATATATTTCTGTGCTGTTTTCTCGCCGAGAACTTCTGCTACCAAGGTGTCCTTTTCCATTTCTCCCAGCGCCTCCCTTAATGTCATGGGCAGCTTTTGAAGCTTTGCGGGTGCTTCCCCCAGCGGGTTCATCAGAGGCAGTTTCTTTTCAATGCCCTCAAGGCCGGCAGCCAGAATCAGCGCAAAGGTAAGATAGGGATTGCAGGCAGGGTCCGGGCTTCTGAGCTCCATACGGCAGTAATCGCCCACAGCGGCCGGAATACGGATAAGCGGCGAACGGGAGCCATAGCCCCAGCTGACAGTCTGAGGCGCCTCATAGCCATCCATCAGGCGCTTGTAGGAATTGACCAGCGGATTGGATACAGCGCTGATTCCACGGATATGTGCGAGCACACCGGCGGCAAACCATCTGGCTTCATCGGTCAGCCCGCCGAAATCACTGGTAAAGACATTTTCGTTTTCTTTCATAAGAGACATATTAATGTGCATGCCGCTGCCTGGCTGCCCGTTAAGGGGCTTTGGCATAAAGGTAGCATGCAGGCCGTTGCGCTGGGCAATGGTTTTGACCACTGTTTTAAAGGTCATAATATTGTCTGCCGACTCCAGGGCGCCGCTGTATTTAAAGTCGATCTCGTGCTGTCCCCGGGCCGATTCATGATGGGAGCTTTCGATTTCAAAGCCCATTTCCTCCAGTGTCAGGATAATCTCCCGCCGTGTATTTTCGCCCCGGTCAAAGGGGGCCAGGTCAAAATAGCCGGCGCTGTCAACCGGCTCTCTGGTCGGCTCTCCGTTTTCACCCAGGCGGAACAGAAAAAATTCGCATTCTGCGCCCACGTTAAAGCGATAGCCCAGCTTCTCGGCTTTTTTCATCTGCTCCTTCAATATATAACGGCTGTCGCCCTCAAAATTCGTACCGTCCGGATATTTCACATCACAGAGAATTCTGGCGACCTTTCCCTGCTGCGGCCGCCAGGGCAGAATTTGAAGCGTAGACAGGTCCGGATGCAGGATCAGGTCAGAATGATCCGCGTCCAGATAGCCCGCCACAGAATTGGCGTCAAAGGGCACGCCATAGAGGATGGCACGCTCGATCTGCTCGTTGGATATGGCAATATTTTTGCTCTGTCCATAAATATCACAGAACTGCATCCGGATAAATTTAATATCATTTTCCTCGATATAGCTGACCGCATCGAGTGTTTTTTTGCCAAGATTCATTTTCTCTCTCCTTAATACGCTGTATATAAATCATTATAAGGATTGTTGGCACCTGGTGTCAATTTATAAAAGGGTTTTGCTAAAATCTCCTTAATACCAGCGTCAAAATAATGACAGTAGTTTTCAATACAGGCCATGGCTGGCTCCAGCATTGCAGGCGTACACAGCTCTGCCACTACCTGCGGTGCCAGCTCTGTCGGCGGCACATCACTGCGGATATACATTGCTCCGCCGTGCATACCCGTGCCGCAGTAGCCGCCTGCCGGAAAAGCGCCGTCCACGCCCAGCCCCAGAACCACAATGGTTCCGCCGGCCTGATACTCGCCCAAAAAAGAGCCAACCTTACCGCCGATCACCACCACAGGCTGGTGCTCCATATAGGCTTTCATATGAATGCCTACGCGGTAGCCCCCGTTATCGCGGATGTAGATGCTGCCGCCGCGCATTCCATAGCCCAGGGTATCGCCACCGTTTCCGTAGACCACGATATCGCCGTTATCCATGGTGTCTCCCACTGCATCCTGCACGTTGCCGTAAACGGTGATATTCGTGCCGCTAAGATATGCGCCCATGGCGTTTCCCGGTGTGCCGTAAACTGTAATGTCCTTATTCTTAACGCCGGTACCGATATAGCGCTGGCCCAGAACCCCCTTGATGGTAATCTCACGATCTTCTGCTGCCTTTATCTCACGGTTCAGCTCTGTATAATATTTTTTTCCTGCTTCAATGATCATCCTTGTTCCTCCTAATGCTCTGCGCTGAGCTTCGCATAACGTTCTCCTGGGCTAAAAGCCATCAGGCCCGGCTCTTTTATCAGCATTTCCATATCCACTGTCTCCAGCGGAGTCTGTTCGCGGATCATATCGGTATAAATACCGCCGCGATCACAGTTGCCAATGATGATATAGCCCTTTAAAACGCCGTCCTTTGTATAAAACTTTTTATAGCTTTCATCGGTTTTGACGGTGATGGATTCACCGATGCGGCTGCCTGCGGTCAGCATATACAGGCCCAGAAGCCCCATAGAATTTACCGGAAAGGCCTTTTCGTACACCGCGCTGCCACCAGCCATATTTTGTCCTGCCACCTCACCCTGCAGATAAGCGTTTGGAAGAATCGCCATATTTTTAGCCGTCTGTGAGGTAATATCATAGCTCTGTGTGCAGTCTCCAGCCGCGTAAATATCCTTCAGGCTGGTCTGCTGGTGATCATCGGTCACAATCCCGCGTTCCACCTTTCCGCCCGCCTGCTCAACCAGTGACATCTCCGGTCTTGTTCCCACCGCCAGAATGAGAATGTCATAAGGGAGAAGCTCGCCGTCACTCAGAGTGACCTCCATATCGCCGATTTCAGTAATACTGGTTTCCAGCTTTAAAACCATTCCCTGGCTGGTCAAATGCGCCTCGATAATCTCAGCGCTTTCTGTATCCAGAACACTGGGCAGCACCCGGTCTGCCAGATCTACTACCGTCACACCCGCACACTGTCCCACAACTGCTTCAGCTGCCTTCAGGCCAATGAGCCCTGCGCCTAAAATGACAACTTTAGAATTTTTATCCAGAATCTCACCCACGCCAGCCGCGTCATCCATGGTTGTAAAGGTAAAGGTATTTTTAGCTGTTTCCCTGCCCTTGATCGGCGGCACAAAGGGAACAGAGCCCGTTGCGACTAAGAGCTTTTCATAGGTAACAGACCCGCCGCCTGCCAGGTATACCTGCTTCTTTTGAACATCAATACGCTCTGCCTTTGTGCCAAGTATTACCTCACACGCGTTTTTTTCATAAAAATCCTCATCCCGGTAAATCATTTTCTCCTGAGAAACCTTACCCTCCAGCCAGTAGGAGATCAATGGTCTTGAATAGGTGTGGTGTTTTTCCGCGCTGATAATCGTAATGCTGCCGTCCGTGTCTTCTCTGCGGATACCCGTGACACCACCGATGGCTCCGGCGGAATTTCCAATGATCAAATATTTTGTCTTATTCATTGACAGCACCTCTTTCTTCAAAAACAATGGCACGGTTCGGACAGTTTTTAACACAGGCCGGCTCACCGCCATTTTCCGTGCACAGTTCACATTTCAGCATGGTTTTCGTGTGACCGACCACCAGACACCCGTATGGGCACATGGCAATACAGGTACGGCAGCCCACACAGCGTGTATCGTCGATTTTGATCACGCCATCTTCCCCGATCGATAAAGCGCCGGTTATGCAGCCCTTGACGCAGTAGGGTGTCTTGCAGTGGCGGCAGGAAACCGCAAAATGGATTTCCTCTCCGTTTTCCACACCATCCTCCACACGGATGCGCGGCAATGGTTTTTCTTTTTTATTAAAGGCCTTGAACATATCCTCCTCACCGGAGTTTGCAAAAGCGCACTGATATTCGCAAAGGTGACAGCCCAGGCACCATTCTTCATTTACATATACTCGTTTCATTTTACTCCCCTGCATGTTTAATACCTAATATTTCCAATTCCTTATCGGAAAGGCCGATGCCGCGCAGCATCAGACGGTTTCCTTTCAGGGACTCAATGGAGTTGATACCCATGCCGCCCATCATTTCCTGAATTTCATGATTCCAGGCGCGCATGAGGTTTGTGAGACGTTCTGCGCCAATTTCCGGGTTCAGCCGTTTTACAAGATCCTCGCGCTGAGTGGCGATTCCCCAGTTGCAGCGGCCGCTCTGGCAGTGGCGGCATAAATGACAGCCGAGCGCCAGAAGGGCGGCTGTGCCAATATAGCAGGCGTCTGCGCCAAGGGCAATGGCCTTGACCACGTCGGCGGAGCTGCGGATGCTGCCGCCGACAACAATGGAGATATCATTGCGGATCTGCTCATCCCGGAGGCGCTGGTCCACAGCTGCCAGCGCAAGCTCGATGGGAATTCCGACATTGTCACGGATACGGGTCGGCGCTGCGCCGGTACCGCCTCTAAAGCCATCAATGGCAATAATGTCCGCGCCAGAGCGCGCGATCCCCGAGGCAATGGCCGCCACATTGTGGACCGCGGCGATTTTGACAATCACCGGCTTGGTATAGCCAGTGGCTTCTTTTAAGGAAAAAATCAACTGCCGCAGGTCCTCAATGGAATAAATATCATGATGCGGCGCCGGCGAAATCGCATCGGCCCCTTCTGGAATCATGCGTGTTTTTGACACCTTTTCCCCAATTTTCTTACCCGGCAGATGACCGCCGATCCCGGGCTTTGCCCCTTGTCCCATTTTAATTTCAATGGCCGCGCCGGCCATCAGGTAATCCTCATGCACGCCAAAGCGGCCTGAAGCTACCTGAACAATGGTATTGCGGCCGTACGGATACAGGCCCCTGTTCAAGCCGCCCTCACCAGTATTGTAACAGGTTCCAAGCTCCGCTGCCGCGCGGGCAAGGGATTTATGGGCATTTTCACTGATAGAGCCATAGGACATGGCCGAAAACATGATGGGCAGCTCCAGCTCAATCTGTGGCGGAATCTCAGAAATAATATTTCCCTTTTTATCCATCTCCAGATGACCCGGCTTTTTACCCAGGAATACTTTGGTTTCCATGGGTTCACGCAGCGGGTCGATGGATGGATTGGTTACCTGGCTGGCATTGATGAGCATTTTATCCCAGTATACCGGATATTCGTTTGGGTTTCCCATGGAGGACAGCAGAACGCCGCCGCTGTCAGCCTGACGATAAACCTCCTCGATGGTACTCTGTTTCCAGTTGTAATTTTCTTTGAACTGGTTGTCGGTTTTGACAATTTTAAGGGCGCGTGTCAGGCACATACTCACACAGCGCTGGCAGTCCACACAGCCGGTTTCGTCTGCCTTCATGACATCCAGCTCCGCGTCGTAGCTGTGCACATCGTTGGAGCACTGCCTTTCACAGACACGGCATTTGATGCAGCGGTTTGGATTTCTGACAATTTCATATTGCGGATAAATATAATTGATTCCCATTGTTTATTCTCCTTCACGATTCACTCGGACAATGATGGGTTCACCGCCCTTTGGCGCCCAGATATTACCTACATCCGGACATACTGCGCGGATCGCGCTCTCCTCACTGGCGATATAAACCACATCGTCCTTTTCTCCTGCCACCATCGAACGCAGCTTCAGCCGGTCGTTCAAAGCCATTAATCCATCGGTAAAGCCACACATGATTGAAAATGGGCCGGTGATCAGCAAACTGGCAAAGGCGTTGCGCAGCGTTTTAAAGCGTCTGGCCCTTTCTGGCTGCATCTTTTCGATTTCTTCCCAGAAAGGCGCGGCAATAATGCTGGCGATGTCCTCAAAATCAAAGCCCTGCTTTCGGTTCAGAAAATCAATAATATAGGTGATAACCTCGGTATCGGTCAAGAGGGTGCATTTATAATCGAACATCTCAATAAAACGCCGGTTTGCATCGTAGGAGGAAATTTCCCCGTTATGGACAATGGAGTAATCCAGAAGGGCAAAGGGATGAGCGCCTCCCCACCAGCCCGGCGTATTGGTCGGGTAGCGCCCGTGCGCGGTCCAGCAGTAGCCGTCATATTCCTCAAGCTTGTAAAAATCACCGACATCCTCAGGAAACCCAACCGCTTTAAAAACGCCCATGTTCTTTCCGCTTGAAAAGATATAGGCGCCGTCGATGTAAGTATTGATATAGAATACCGTATCAACAATGAATTTTTCTTCATCAATTTCTCCCTTCTCCTCCTGTATTTTGGTGAAGATCGGATCGACAAAGTAACGCCATATCAGAGGCTCGTCTTTGATATTTTTATTTTTACGCACGGGTATCCGGCTCAGATTGACCACGTCAAAGTATTTATCCAGATAGCGCTCCGTTTCCTGTCTGGCCTTAAAGTCGTCATAAAAGACATGAAAGGCATAAGAGTCTGCGTATTCCGGGTAAATCCCATATCCTGCAAAGCCGCCGCCCAGACCGTTGGAGCGATCATGCATCACCGCAATGGAATCCACAATCTGGCTGCCGTTAATCACAGGCTTTCCCTTTTTATGTATGATTCCCGAGATCGCACAACCGCTTGGGATTCTGATCTGTCCTTCTTTTTTTAACATAGCTCTCTCCTTCTTTTACATAAATTGAATACCGCATTGTCTCTGAATTAAAACAATAAAAAAAGAACATGACGAACCAACCCCTGACCAAAACTTCAAAAAATTTTATTTTGAACTCACATATGTTAGTTTGGATAACGCCAGTGTTGTCCATCTTTACATACGCAGTCTGTTTTGATCCTGTACGGTTCGAACGCCATTGTTCTTAATCGAGTACTTATTTATTTTTATTATTTATACCATAGATTGTATACAAGTTCAATCAAAAAAGAATTGATAAGGATTGCAAAATGTATACAATATGCTTTTGTAAAATTATTGTAATCCTGATAACCGTTTCAGTGTATTTTTCTTTAAAAACCCCTTTACAAGCCCCTGAAATTAGTCTATAATGACATCACAACTTGAAAGAAACGCGGAAACAACATTCCGCAATTGAAGATAGCAATGGTGCTGTTGAGAGTGTTTTCGCACTTTTAATAGCGCCTTTTTTTATTATCTTCACTGCTTGAGTTCAAAAGTTAATGACGGTATCTTTCTTCCACAGGCAGTTGCATCTATTTTACCGACGATAAATGCTTCCTTAAAACGAACTGTTTATAAGTTCCTCAGGATACCTTAATTAATCGGCGGAGAAACACCTCAATTTCTCCGCTTCCCTCATGGAACGATGACCGCAGCAGAGGAATCTCCCTTTCCTCTGTCCGGTTAATCTTTCCCTTTACATTATAATCGACCCCATGTATCATTATCATACGCAGGAAAAATAAAATCATATTATCTATATTTAGGAGGCTGTTATGTCTGAAGAGTTAGAAGTAAAAGATTGTAAGAATGACGTTATTGATCTTTTCGGTTCAAAAGTGTTTAATATTACGGTAATGCGTAAGCGCCTGCCAAAGCACATTTACAAATCCATGATGAGTACCATCAAGGAAGACACGCCGCTGGATGAAAATGTGGCTGAGGTGGTGGCAAACGCCATGAAGGACTGGGCTTTAGAGCAGGGCGCCACCCACTTTACACACTGGTTCCAGCCCATGACCGGCATCACTGCTGAAAAGCACGACGCCTTCATCAGCCCGACCGAGGAAGGCAAGGTCATCATGGAATTCTCCGGCAAGGAGCTGATCAAGGGTGAACCGGACGCCTCCTCCTTCCCTTCAGGCGGCCTCCGCGCAACCTTTGAAGCAAGAGGCTACACGGCATGGGACCCGACCTCCTTTGCTTTTGTGAAAGGGACCACCTTATATATCCCCACCACCTTTATCTCCTACTCCGGTGAAATTCTGGATAAGAAAACGCCGCTTTTAAGATCCATGAAGGTCATCAGTGACGAAGCCATCCGTATTCTCAGGCTCTTTGGCAAAACGGATGTTAAAAAGGTTACAACCACGGTCGGCGCTGAGCAGGAATATTTCCTGATTGAAAGAGATATGTACAAGAAACGCAAGGACTTGATCCTCACCGGCAGAACCCTGTTCGGCTCAAAAGCCCCTAAGGGCCAGGAGAAGGAAGACCACTACTTTGGCCGTATCCGCGGACGTGTCTGCCACTTCATGCGTGATGTTGACCGTGAATTATGGGAGCTTGGCATTCCTTCAAAAACCCGCCACAACGAGGTTGCCCCTGCGCAGCATGAGCTGGCACCTGTTTTCTCAACCTCCAACCTGGCTACTGACAACAACCAGCTGATCATGGAAACTCTGCAGAGGGTCGCTTTCAGGCACGACCTGCAATGCCTGCTTCATGAAAAGCCCTTTGCCGGCGTCAATGGCTCCGGTAAACACAATAACTGGGCTTTAAGCACAGACACTGGTGAAAACCTGCTGAATCCTGGTAAAACACCTTCCGAAAATTTACAGTTTTTAACCTTCCTGGTCGCTGTTATCGAAGCGGTTGACCGCTATCCTGAGTTACTGCGTTGTACGGTTGCCAGTGCCGGCAACGACCACCGTCTCGGCGCAAACGAAGCGCCGCCGGCCATTGTGTCCATCTTCCTTGGCGATCAGCTGACACCGGCCCTCAAATCGCTCGAAACCGGCAAGCCAGTCGAAGAAGCAAAGGATCTGGTTATGGACCTGGGCGTTGACGCAGTTCCGAACTTCATTGTCGACGCAACCGACCGTAACCGTACTTCACCTTTTGCCTTTACCGGCAATAAGTTTGAATTCAGAATGCTCGGCTCAAACCAGTCGATCGCTGGTCCGAACATTGCGCTCAATACCATGGTTGCCGAGGTGCTTGGCGAATTTGCCGATAAGCTGGAAGCCGCCGATGATTTCAAAACCGCATTGATCGACCTGTTAAGAGAATCTCTTAAAGAACATAAGCGGGTTGTCTTCAACGGTAATAACTATTCTGAAGAGTGGGTTGAAGAGGCAGAACGCCGAGGCTTACCAAACCTGAAGGCCACACCGGACGCTTTCGCAACTTACTGTGAACCCAAAAACGTTGAGCTGTTTGACAAGCACGGCATTTACACCCACGGTGAGCTGGACGCCCGTCAGGAAATTCATTTTGAGGATTACAGCAAAACCCTTAATATTGAAGCCTTAACCATGCTGACCATGGCAAAACGTGAAATTCTTCCAGCTGTTCTGGACTACACCAAGGATCTGGCAGATATTTTAACCCAGAAAAAAGCCCTCGGTGATTTCATCGACGCAACTGCCGAAGAAACAGTCCTTCAAAACGTATCTAAATTATCCGGCTCTCTGGTTAAAAAAGTCGAAATTCTCGATAAGACTGTCATTGAAGCTCAGGGCATCGAAGATGTACAGGAACAGGCTCGTTTCTATCAAAACAAGGTCATTGAAGCCATGGAAAGCCTGCGTGCAACCGCAGACGAACTGGAAACCATGGTCGGTGAAAAATACTGGCCATTCCCCATCTATGAAGATCTGCTCTTTTATGTATAAAACACCTTTTAATCTATAATCCCTTCTCAATCGGCTCAAAGAGGAGCCCGTGATTCTGGAAAACGATCCAGAAACGGGCTCCTCTTTTTTTATTATAAAATTTACAAGGAGGTTCTTATGAAAAAATTAGAAATTGTCGTCAAGCCCGACATGCTGGAGGATTTGAAAGACCTTTTAAATACCTGCGATGTCCAAGGCATGATGATTACCAACATCATGGGCTATGGTAACCAAAAAGGCTTTAAAAAATCCTACCGGGGTACATCCTACACGGTAAACTTTTTGCCAAAAATCAAGGTCGAAACCATCACAGACGATGAGACTGCCGGCATCATCATCAAGCTGGTAACCGACCGCCTTACCACCGATGGCATCGGCGGCGGTAAAATTTTTGTTTACGACGTTGCCGATGTTATCCGCATCCGAACCGGAGAAACCGGTTCAGATGCCCTTTAACAACAATTCTACACCCAAACCCTTTCCTGATTTACAAAACCAATGAATACTATTCAAAACGCACTGATAACACTTTAATACTTAAACCATTATTTATCAACGGGGATAGATTTTGATTTTTACGCATCCTGTAAAAATCGAAACCAATCCCTTATTTTTTATTCAGAAAGAGGTCTTATTATGGAAATGCAACAATTAGCAGATATTGTATGGGTTTTTCTTGCGGCATGTCTTGTTATGTTCATGCAGCCTGGCTTTGCCATGGTGGAAACTGGCTTTACCCGGGCCAAAAACGCTGGTAATATTATCATGAAAAATTTCGTCGACTTTATGGTCGGCTCTGTCTTGTTCCTGTGTGTGGGCTTTGCCGTTATGTTTGGCGGCGACGGCGCTTTTATCGGCACCTCCGGTTTTTTTAACTCCACTTCTTTATCTCTGGAACAGTTTGACGCGGTTACCCCTGAGCTGTTCATTTTCTTCCAGACAGTTTTCTGTGCAACCGCAGCCACTATCGTATCCGGCGCTGTTGCCGGCAGAACAAAGTTTACGGCCTATTGTATCTGTTCTGCCTTTGTCAGCTTAATCATCTACCCGGTTTCGGGCCACTGGATCTGGGGCGGCGGGTGGCTTTCGCAGATGGGCTTTATCGACTTTGCCGGCTCCACCGCTGTCCACTCTGTCGGCGGCTGGGTTGCCCTGATGGGCGCTGTTATGGTCGGGCCGCGTATCGGTAAATACAATAAAGATGGCTCGGCCAATGCCATCCCCGGCCACTCGTTGACACTGGGGGCGCTGGGTGTGTTTATTCTGTGGTTCGCCTGGTTTGGCTTTAACTGTGGCTCTACCCTGGCCGTCAACGGCGACATCGGGCATATTGCCATGACCACGAATCTTGCTGCCTGTGCCGGCGGCTTAACCGTCATGTTCTTTACCTGGCTGCGCTATGGTAAGCCTGACGTCTCTATGACACTCAACGGTGTGCTGGCCGGACTGGTCGGCATCACTGCCGGCTGCCAGGTCATCACCCTGTGGGGCGCACTTCTCGTGGGTCTGATCTGTGGTATCACAGTCTCACTTCTGGTGCCTTTTATCGATGCCAGGCTCAAGATTGATGATCCCGTTGGCGCTATCAGCGTCCACGGCGGCTGCGGCGTCATGGGGACGCTGCTGGTCGGGCTTTTAGCCAACTACGCGCCAGGCACCGAGGATGCTGTCACCGGCCTGCTCTACGGCGGCGGCTCCTCCCTGCTGGGCGTGCAGCTCCTGGGCATCATCGCCGTAGCCGCCTGGGCCCTGGTGACCTCTGGAGTGATGTTCTTCATCATCAAGAAGTTCCACGGCCTCCGCGTCCCGCGCGTGGTTGAAATTGAAGGACTTGATGTTCATGAGCATGGCTGCGAAGCCTACGCAGACTTTGTAAGCAGAATCCAGTAAAACATCAAACCGTCAGAACACCACTATAAAACTCGCTCTCCTTCAGCAAGTCTCTCCATCTTCGGATGGGAGGCTTGTTTTTTTAGATTTCCGGGCATATAATAAGGCTAACCAACACGCAATAAAAAGGAGTTTTTATGAAAATCATTCTCGCCTCTGCGTCACCACGGCGCAGAGAACTCATGACACTAGCCGGTATTCCCTTTGAAGCCCGCCCGGTGGACGCTGACGAAACCATTATCTGCTGCACCCCACCCGAGGGGGCGGTCATGATGCTTGCCACCAGAAAAGCCCAGCTGGCTGCCGAACAATTTCCGGATGATCTCATCATCGGCGCAGACACAGTCGTTGCTGCCGGCAAACATATTTACGGCAAGCCTGCTACCAAGGAAGAGGCCTTTGAGACGCTGTCGGCGCTCTCCGGAAAAACGCATCAGGTCTTTACTGGTGTCTGTATTTACACCAAATCCGGTGAACGAAATGCCTTCTGCACGCGCACAGACGTTAGCTTCTTTCCTCTGTCTGAGGACGAAATACGGGCATATATTGCCACCGGAGAGCCTATGGACAAGGCCGGCGCTTACGGTATTCAGGGAAAAGGCGCTCTGCTTGTGGAAAAGATCAATGGTGATTACTACAATGTGGTCGGCCTGCCCATCAGCCAACTTGTACGTGAGCTTAAAAGCTTTAAAGCGCAGATCAGCCTGTCCAAAGAATAAAGCGCCCTACTCTCCGTTAAAGAGTGAGGCCAGCACAATACTTGCCATAATCAAAGCAGCACCAAAAATACCACTAAGCGTAAGGCGCTCCCCCAGTAAAAAAAATGAAAAGATGGCTGTAAAAATCGGCTCTGAGCATAGGGGCAGCGATACAAAAACAGCCGACAAATGCTTAAGCGCAACATTTTGAAGCAGATAGGCTATGACTGTACAGCCAAGGGCCAGATACACCACAGCGAACCATCCCGTAATACCAACCTGGCTGAGCACCTGACCATCTTCCAAAAAAAACGCAAAGACGAAGCAGATAACTGCCGCCACACCAGACTGAATGGTTGACAGTACTTCCGGCCCGATATTGGTTACATGCTTTGAACTGTAGGTAATGGTCGCTGCATAGGAAATCGAGCTGAGCAGGGCCAGCAGCTCACCGATTCCAAAGCGGAAGCCTCCCTGGCTTCCGCATAAAAAATAAAGGCCCAGCACTACCAGACCGACAAAGATAAGTGTCCGTTTTTTTAATTTCCTGCCCAGGACAATATAGGCCATAAACGGGGTGAAAATAACCGCCAGAGCCATCAAAAAACCCGCTATGGTCGCACTGCTGTAGATGAGCGCCAGCGTTGAAAAAATAAAGGCCGCAGCATTAAAAATACTGATGACCACTGCGTCTTTAAAATTATTTTTATTAACCTGTGTCTTAATTTTTTTGCGGAACAAACCATAGCAGATAATAAAGGCGACCAAAAAACGCAGGGCAAGACAATAAAAGGGACTGATGGTTTCCATTCCTATTTTAGCAACAGGATTCCCCAGTCCCCAGAACATGCACTGCAAAATGATAAAGCTTCCGTATATCATACTCTTTGAGTTTCTCATCATACACCATTTCCCGGACAGTCGTTTTTGTTTTGGGTGAGTACTATTCAGTCTAAGCTTTTCAGAACCATTCGTCAAGCAAATCTTCAAAATAAAAACCAGTTCGGATCTGCGTGATCCAAACTGGTCTGTTTTAATAAAGAGAATTAACGAACTGTAGCGTCATTTGTTTCTACAACCACTGCAGTAGGCTGCGGAGCTGCTTCTGATTCATCATTACCGGGCGTCTGGTCTGGAGTTGGAGCAGGCTCGGGTGTCGGCTCAGGTTCTGGTGCCGGTTCAGGCTCCGGTTCGGGTGTTGGCTCCGGAGTCGGTGCGGGGGCTGGTGCCGGCTCAGGCGTTGGCGTCGCTGCCGGTGTTTCCGGCGCTGACGGCGTTACAATTTGTTCAGGCGCAGCGTTGACTTCCTGTCTTGGCGCTGCGTTTTCCGTGCTCTGAAAAGCTGAAGACGGTTCTGTTTTGCGGTTTTCAGGCTGCTCCAGAGACTGTGTGATCATTGGCAGCGGAGGCTGTGACATCTGGAACGGGCTGGCATTAGGATCCATATTGATGGCGTTGCCTTCTGCTTTGCGTTCAATGGGATGGCCCAGCACATTGATTTTACCGGTTGTCACACCACCTGTAATGTTGGCAGGTGAATTGACATACATGGTATTAATGCTGCCGTCTCCTCCAAGGGTCATCTGTGCCTCAGAGGCAAAATTATCAATTACAGCGCCGTTCGCCAGGGTAACGCTGCTTCCCTTCGCGCTGTCAGTCAGCAGCATGGTCTGGATATTTGTTCCCACAACAGCATCCACTCTCGCGTTGATATCAAGGGTTTCTACCGGAGCATTAACATTCAGACGGCAGCCTGCAGCACTCGAACTGACCACTACCTTTTTCATACTGCTGTTAATGGTAACCTCTGTTTGCTGTCCATCAATGACCATCTGGTCAACCCCGGCATCAGGTGTAATGGTGAGATTACTGCCGCCGGCCACCTGAGAAATTTTAATCTCGGGGATTTTTCCTCCGATTTCGGCTGCTGCCGGACTGCTGACATAAAAGCTGTTGCCATGAGAAGCTTTATCGAGCCTTACGATCGTTCCGCTTTTATTGACGATAAGGTCCTGAAAACTGGTATTTTCCAGATGGACGGTTTTGCTGTCCGCATCGGGAATAACGAAAATGTCTCCATCCACCTGGGTATTGCGGACATAAATATCACCTTCCGCACTTCCCTCCCTAATGGTCATATCGCCCTGAATCCTTTCATTACTGGTCAGGGTCACAGACCCGTCGGCAGCGGTGACCGGTTCATTGGTATCATTGGCGCTAACATACTGCACGCAGCCAAAGACAAATAAAGCAATGACAGACATGACAGCAACCGTAGTTGCCATGGATTTTTTCTTCAAAATCGCATTCCCCCTTTTATAGAATTCAATTAACTTTATTGTACCCCAAAACGAGTGAAAGTCACAGTCTATTTCAGTAATAACAGAACGCTTTTGGTAAAATTAAGAAACCCGGCAGCCAAAACCAGCCGGCCGGGGGATTATGGAAGCAGCCAATACCGGCTGCCGGGTAAAAAATCTCTTATAGTCCCCGAAAGAGATCCCGTTCAATGCTTATTTTTTAATTTCTTTAAAGGCCTCTGTCTGAGCGGTAATACCTTTTTCCGCTGCGAAACGTTCGATGCTGGAAGCGCCGAAGAAACCGTCAATGCCATCGATACGGTCAATAACATATTTTGCGTCTTCTGGCTCTGCAATCGGACCACCGTGACAGATAACCATGATGTCCGGATTAACTTCGCGTCCGGCTTCCATAATGTCACGTACTTTTACAACACAGTCATCCAGGGTTAAAGCGGTTTTCGCGCCAATGGTTCCTTTAGTGGTGAGACCCATGTGTGCGACTAAAATATCTGCGCCGGCTTCTGCCATTTTACGCGCCTGATCCGGATCAAAAACATAAGGCGTGGTTAAAAGATCAAGCTCATGCGCTTTACGGATCATTTCAACTTCCAGGTCATAACCCATGTCTGTTTCTTCCAGATTCTGTCTGAAAACACCATCGATCAGACCGACGGTCGGGAAATTCTGAACGCCGCTGAAGCCCATGTCCTTTAATTCTTTTAAGAAAACATCCATAACGCGGAAAGGATCTGTACCGCAGACACCAGCAAGTACTGGGGTATCCTTAACAACCGGCAGTACCTCGGATGCCATTTCAACAACAATCTGGTTAGCGTCACCATAGGACAGTAAGCCTGCCAGAGAGCCGCGTCCGGCCATTCTGTAACGGCCAGAGTTGTAGATGATCAGCATGTCTGCGCCGCCGCGTTCGCTGCTTTTGGCTGTGATCCCGGTACCTGCGCCGACACCAACTAAAATATCGCCTTTAGCTCTCTGTTCCTTGTACATTTTAACAATTTCCGCTCTTGTCTGTTGATTCATTATCGTTCTCCTTTAAATATTTTATTTATTTGGCAGCCTGCATTAAGTCAATTAATTTCTGAGCTGCCGCTTCTGCAAATTCCTTATCGTTGACGTGCAGGTCAAATTCTTCCAGATCTACCACATCGCGGTTAACTTCACTGCGGATGGTATCAAAGAGCATTTTATCCTCTTCTGGACCATAAAAAGGTTCGCCCTCAGCGTCAATTCCAGATACGCCCTTAAGCGGCAACATGATGGTTGCCGGTCCTTTTGCTGCGCTCAGCTTTTCAGCGATGACATGCCCGATTTCTTTATTTTCTTCAATGGTTGTCCGCATAAGGGTAATCATTGGATTGTGTTTGTACAGATTGCGCTCCTTAAACTTTTCAGGAACAGAATCCATTGGGCCAAAGTTAACCATATCCACTGCACCAACTGAGACAACCTGTGGAATGCCCATTTTACCGGCGGCTTCCAGACGGTGCGGGCCTGCCGCCAAAATACCGCCGACCAGCTCATCGGCCCATTCTGTTGTCGTAATATCCAGAACACCCTCGATAAAACCGCCTTCTACCAAGGCCTCCATAGACTGTCCGCCCGTACCGGTTGCGTGGAAAATGAGCACCTCATAGCCCCTGGCTTCCAGATATTCCTGCGCTGCTGTGAGGCAGGGTGTGGTAACGCCGAACATTGTGGCTGCTACCAGTGGCTTTTTCTCGATCACATGAGTATCTTCAAATTTTACCATACCGGCTATGGCAAAGGCCGCATTGGCAAAGATTTTAGTGGATATGGAGTTTAATCCAGCTACATCCACAACAGACGGCATCATGACAATATCGCTGGTGCCGACATAGTTTGATACGTCGCCGGAGGCCATGGTGGATACCATTACCTTGGGAACGCCAATGGGCAGTTTACGCATCCCCGGTGTTACCAGAGAGGTTCCGCCGCTTCCGCCAAAGGAAATGATTCCGTCAAACTTACCTTCCTGGTAGAGCTTTGGAACAAGAATTTCCATTCCCTTTGATAAAATTTCTGTCGCATAAGCACGGTCACCCTTAGCTGCGATTTCCTTTATGTCTGCTCCTGCCGCTTTTGCGACTTCCTCGTTGGAAACATCTGCTTCAAATACCGGCTCAAAAACCCCGGTGTTAATGGTCAGCGTATTCAGTCCAAGGCTTTCGATCAGATCCTTGACATACGCATACTCATGACCTTTAGAATCAAATGTTCCTGCAATTGCGATTGTCTTCAAATGCATTTACCCCCTGTAAAAGATTCCAGATGATTTTCAGACAGCCGTTGTCTCCCAATAACGGGCATCTGTATTATCCGGTGTACTTATATGATACTGCCAATCCTTTACAAAGTACATGTGCTTATGTCTTTCCGATTTGTGTTTATGTCTTATGTTTAACCGTTTTCGGTGAAACACCCATATATTTCTTGAATATTTTACTGAAATGGGCCACATCCTGATAACCTACCAGCTCCGCCACTTCAGAAACCCTTAAGTTTTCTTCTTTCAACAGCTTGGCTGCCTTATGAATCCTGAAATTAACCAGATACTCCGGAAAGCTACAGCCCACCTCTTTTTTAAACTGGGCGCTCAGGTGACTTCTTGACACATGGCAGACCTTTGCGAGATCCAGAAAAGATATCTCATTCATGTAGTTTTCCTTTACATATTCCTTTATAAACCCCGTATAATCGTAATACTTGGTAATGCCGTTAAGCATTTTGGACATCAGATCACTCTCATCAATATCATCGGTTGTCTTAAAAGCCTTGGTAATGTTCATGAGCGATTTCTCTGTGGGAATCCGGTCAAAGGCTGATCCGCCGATATAGCCATGTGCGCTGGTATTCTGGTACATGTACTGCACATCCACCGGCGTCTTTACCGGGCCGCCATACAGCATTTTAATAACTTCAGGACGCTGTCGGTCACAAAGTGCATAAATCGCCTCAATACGGTCCTTGCTGGCTACCAGAGACAGCGCCTTTGCCGCTCCCAGCATCCCGCCCTGAGTAAGACCGAGATGTACACAGAGTATGTCTGTCCCAGCGTCCAGCATTGCCCCTGCCTGATTTTCATCAAACACAAAAGCCACCGTCACCATTCCCCGCTCATGAGCCATGCGAAAAACCTCTACCTCATGCTCAAAAGCACTGCCATTTTCCTCCAGCGCCTCTCTGAATTTACCATCAATGAGGCCGATAGTCGGGTAATTATTGATGCCGATAAAACCACTCTGTCTGATTTCATCGAGATAAGCAGCCATATCCCTTGTGGGATCTGTGGCGTTCAGGCCAAATACCACTGGAAAATCACCCACCAGCGGAATAAGCTCCCGCACACCAAACTCATAAACCATATCATTACTGTTGGCATAGGGCAAAAGCCCGCCAAGAGAACCGCGTCCCATCCCGCGGAAAATGCCTGAGTTCAGCGCCAGAAGAAAATCAGCGCCGCCCTGAATCGCGTATTTTGCCGTCAGCCCCGTTCCAGATGCGACTGCGATCAAATGATTCTCTGCATCAATTTCTCTTCTCAATTTCTCCAGAAAAGCTTCCCTCGAAAGCATGCACTTCCCTCCTCACCTTTTTATCCATTATCTGATAATATGCTTAAAACCAGCCCAAGCTGCACCTCTGCTTTGTAAACTTTCCATAGAACAGTGATAATACAACAACTGGTAAAACTATGCTGAATATTCACAAAGTCTAATCTGAAAAGCTTAGTAAAATATTGTTCAATAAAGAAGACATCTCATGTTAAACTTCAACAAAGCCTTCCTCATCAGGGTCATCGGCATTCTTTATTTAAATACATCTCATGTTAAACTTCAACGTTTCCAACTTCCGCGGAAAATCACGCCGATATTCAATTTAAATACATCTCATGTTAAACTTCAACAAAAATATGTTATACTCCCCTTATAAACACTCTGAGATTTAAATACATCTCATGTTAAACTTCAACTCAATCCCGATTATGCAGAAGCCTATATGGGGTTCCCATTTAAATACATCTCATGTTAAACTTCAACGAGGACGAAGGGTAGGCCTGCGATTGTTAGGTTCAATTTAAATACATCTCATGTTAAACTTCAACAGGTATTCCCCGCCGTCACCTTCAATACTCTGTGCCATTTAAATACATCTCATGTTAAACTTCAACATTACCATTAGATCACCCGAATGGATTGTGTACCAATTTAAATACATCTCATGTTAAACTTCAACCTCTTATTTCTGCTGGCTGATCTTCTGCTAATTTTATTTAAATACATCTCATGTTAAACTTCAACTCAACAATCTGGGTTTAAAATGCGTGCTTGCAGAAAGATTTAAATACATCTCATGTTAAACTTCAACCCCTCCATTCTACTAACCCCTCTAACGCAATCGTTAATTTAAATACATCTCATGTTAAACTTCAACTTCGTGGGCGTTTTCTAACCAAAAACCATAATCTACATTTAAATACATCTCATGTTAAACTTCAACATTTTTTTGTAATGTGATCAATACTCAAGCTCATAAATTTAAATACATCTCATGTTAAACTTCAACCTTTGCATGGGCGAACAAAGTACAAGGCGAAATAGAATTTAAATACATCTCATGTTAAACTTCAACGAGGACGAAGGGTAGGCCTGCGATTGTTAGGTTCAATTTAAATACATCTCATGTTAAACTTCAACCGGTGTTTACACTATTCGGAGAAACCTCCACACTGCATTTAAATACATCTCATGTTAAACTTCAACGAACTTGGAATAGAGCGGATAATCGGGTTGAATGAATTTAAATACATCTCATGTTAAACTTCAACTTCCATGGCCGTCTCGGCCATTTTCCTACATTTATATTTAAATACATCTCATGTTAAACTTCAACCTGGCTCCGCCGGCAGATAAGAAATTAACAAGCAGCATTTAAATACATCTCATGTTAAACTTCAACGAGCTACTGGGATCTGAACAATGGTGAAATTGTTTTATTTAAATACATCTCATGTTAAACTTCAACTCGACTTTACTTTGTTCATAATCCGGCGCTACTGGATTTAAATACATCTCATGTTAAACTTCAACATTGAGCTTTCAATTTCTTCTCCGACCGATAAGATCATTTAAATACATCTCATGTTAAACTTCAACGGATGATTTCCACGGTATCGCTGCTGTTTCCAAAGGATTTAAATACATCTCATGTTAAACTTCAACCTCTTCATCAAACAAAGGAACTCCATCCCATGCTAAATTTAAATACATCTCATGTTAAACTTCAACCATAGCGATCAAGCCAATCTTAAATTAACGAATACCTTTTAATCCTTTTGGCTTAGCCATTTTTTATTATTTTTACCAGGCAGGTAAGGCTTATGATATTTTTATCCCATTTTCTTTCCAAAGCATTTGTTTATGGTTCTTTTTATCCATCTGCACCAAAAGATACCTGGGAAATTCTTAAATCTTTTTCATAATAAAATTATACGCGCAAAGCCCTCCGAGAGCAACTCCCTGTGGGCATTTCTTGAAATTGTTTTTTTTATAATACATAAAAATTGCAGATAACGCTTGCAAAAAGAAAAAAATGCCGTTATAATAAAGATCAAGTTAATATTTACGAATGATATGGTGCCCCATAAGGGGAGAATAGGGAATCAGGTGGAAGTCCTGAACGAACCCATCACTGTAAGCGGTAGTGACCGGCAAGTGCCACTGAAAGGGAAGGCGTCGGTTCATGTTAATCCGTAAGTCAGGAGACCTGCCTATGATTCTTAACGCATATGAACGATGGTAAAGTTCATAGCTGGTAAAGCAGCTATGGATTTTACCATTTTTTTCGTGACAGCAAACGGTCGTGCGCTGAAGTGAAAATAAAAAATCGCCAAAGCTTGCTTTAAGGCGATTTTTTATTTTTACTTCAGCATAGGGCACAGCCCGTGACAAAGGTGTTCACAGAGCACCGAAGCAGCACGCTGAGAACGGCAAAATAAAAACGCCATTCCACCAAATTTTTTTGTTTTAGGAGGATTTAAAAACCATGACTTTGTTGGAAAAAGCGAAAAGCGGTGAGATTACCGCGGAAATGCAGTACGTTGCTGAAAAAGAAGGCGTTACCCCAGAATTTATCTGCGAAGGTGTCGCTAAAGGGGAAATTGTAATCTTGCACAGCTCAAGAAAAAATATTCATCCGGTAGCTGTGGGAAAAGGATTGTTTACCAAGGTCAGCGCCAGTGTGGGCATGTATGAAGCAGCTGATACCATCGACGGTGAAATGGCAAAAATCGACGCCGCAGTCAAGGCCCATGCAGATACCATTATGGATCTCTCAGTTCGTGGACCAATCGAGGAAATGCGCGAAAAAGTATTGTCCACTGTTGACCGTCCTGTCGGCACACTGCCCATGTACGAAACCCTGTCTGTCGCAGAAGCCAAATATGGCACCGCACTGGATATGACGCCGGACGATCTATTCGACATGATTGAAAAACAGGCGTCACAAGGCGTTGCCTTCATTGCGCTGCATCCCGGAACCACCCTTTCAGTTATTCATCGCGCTAAGGATGAAGGCCGCATTGATCCTCTTGTGAGCTACGGCGGCTCTCACCTTATCGGCTGGATGCTCTATCACAATACCGAGAATCCCTTATATACTGAATTTGACCGTCTCATTGAAATCTGTAAAAAACACGATGTTGTGCTGAGTTTTGCGGACGGTATGCGCCCGGGCTGTATTGCCGACTCCCTCGATCATGCTCAGGTTGAGGAACTTGTGATCCTCGGCGGTCTGGTCAGACGCGCCAGAGAAGCCGGCGTACAGGTTATGGTTAAAGGGCCCGGCCACGTACCGCTCGATGAAATCGCCACAACTGTACAACTTGAAAAGAAGCTCTGTTACGGTGCTCCTTACTTTGTATTCGGCTGTCTGCCAACCGATGCAGCTGCCGGTTATGACCATATTACCTCTGCCATCGGCGGCGCTGTTGCTGCTTATGCCGGCGCAGATTTTCTCTGCTATGTCACCCCGGCTGAGCATATTGGTATGCCAAACGTCGATGATGTCTATCAGGGCGTCATGGCCTCTCGGATTGCCGCCCATGCCGGCGATGTTGCCAAGGGACATCCTCAGGCTGTCAAGTGGGATCTGGATATGTCTGTTGCCCGCCGTGCCATGAACTGGAAGGAACAGTTTAAGCTGTCCATCGACCCTGAAACCGCTGAGCGCGTCTGGCGTGAACGCAGCACCAGCTTTACTTCGGAATGTACTATGTGCGGTAAATACTGCGCCATGAAGATTGTTGAAAAATATTTGAGAGCAGAGTAAGGAGGACAAGACAATGACACAGATGCTAGAAGCCCGCAAAGGCCGTATTACAGAAGAAATGGAAAAAGTCGCCCTGATTGAAGGCGTTACCCCGGAATTTGTACGCGAAGGGGTTGCCAAAGGCCACATCGTCATCCCCAAAAACAAGTTTCGCAGCCGTGAAAAAATCTGCGGTATCGGAGGCGGTCTGGATGTAAAGGTCAACGGCCTTATGGGCACATCCTCTGACCGTAATGATATGGAAATGGAAGCAAAGAAGCTGCGGATTCTGGAAGAATGCGGCGCCAACGCTTTTATGGATTTGTCCACTGGTGACGATATTGACGCCATGCGCAAGCAGAGCCTCGCAATCTCGGGTATTGCGGCAGGCTGCGTACCTGTCTACCAGGCCAGTGTCGAAGCCATTGAGAAGCACGGCAGCATGGTTGCCATGACCGAGGATGACCTTTTTGCTACAGTAGAAAAACAATGCCAGGAGGGCATGGATTTCATGGCCATCCACTCTGCTTTAAACTGGTCGGTTTTAAACGCTCTGAAAAAAAGCGGCCGTGTCACCGATGTTGTCAGCCGTGGCGGTTCCTTTCTGACGGCGTGGATGTTCCACAACGAAAAAGAAAACCCGCTGTATGAACACTTTGACCGTCTGCTCGAAATTCTCAAGGCTACCGATACTGTATTATCCATCGGCGACGCCATCCGCCCAGGCGCAGGCGCAGACTCTCTGGACTCTGCCCAGGTACAGGGCCTGGTTGTTGCCGGTGAGCTGACTAAACGCGCCCTGGAGGCCGGTGTGCAGGTCATGATTGAAGGACCGGGGCATGTGCCGCTTAACCAGATTGCGACCACTATGCAGCTCCAGAAGCAGCTTTGCTACGGTGTTCCCTACTATATTCTCGGCTTCCTCGCCACCGATGTGGCCCCAGGCTACGATAACATCACAGGCGCCATCGGCGGTGCCTTTGCCGGCATGCACGGCGCAGACTTCCTCTGCTATCTGACCCCGGCAGAACATCTGGGCCTGCCAAACGAAGATGATGTACGTATGGGTGTCCGCACGACCAAAATCGCAGCGGATGCCGCCAATGTTTTAAAACGGGGCGGCAATGCGTGGAACCGCTCTCTGGCAATGTCCAAGGCGCGGGTGGCGCGGAATGAAAAAGCCCAGATTGCCAATGCCCTTGATCCGGAATACCTGGAAAGCAAGCTGAAAGCTGAGCCCGAAAGCCACGGCTGTGCTGCCTGCGGCAAAAGCAAATGCCCGGCGGATATTGCGGCTGAATTTTTCGGTATCGCCTGATCCGTTGACGATGGTCTGAAAATCAGGCAAATCTTTCTCATTACTGCTGAGATTAGTGCTATAATTAAGCTTGAAGATCACCTGAAATCTGCAAAATTCAAATAATGAGGTATTTATCATGAGTGCATTAACTTTAAAGGAAGTTATTGAAAATATTGAACCAAAGGACCCTGATTGGGAATCCAAAGCCTGCGCACATGTGGAATCACTTGCCATTCCGCCCTGGAGTCTGGGACAGGTCCTGACACTCGGCGTCCAGCTGGCTGGAATTAAACGGACCATCCACCCCTGTGTGGATAAAAAAATGATCCTGACCATGGCGGCTGACCACGGAATTGCTGAGGAGGGCGTTTCCGCCTTTCCTCAGGAGGTAACCATGCAGATGGTCGCCAATATCGTTGCCGGCGGCGCAGGCGTCAACGTTTTGGGAAAAGCCTCCGGTGCAGAGGTGCGGCTGGTGGATATGGGCGTTAAGGAGGATATGCCCGAGCTGGTAAAAAAGGGTGCCATCATTGACGCCAAGATCGCTCACGGCAGTGAAAACTTTCATAAAGGGCCAGCCATGAGCAGGGAACAGGCAATCGCTGCCCTGGAAGCCGGCATCAATGTCGCTACAAAAATGATTCAGGAGGAGGGTGTCGAGCTTCTAGGTACCGGTGACCTGGGCATTGGCAACACCACCCCCAGCGCTGCCATTCTCGCGGTTATGGGTGAGTATCCTCTGACCTCCATTACAGGGCGCGGCACAGGGCTTAACAACGCCGGACTTATGCACAAAATCAAAATTATCCGCGAGTCCATCGCGCTCAACAATCCAGATAAAAACGATGCTCTGGACGTGCTGTCAAAGGTCGGCGGCTATGATATCGCCGGTATTGCCGGCATGATCCTTGGCGCAGCCTATAATAAGGTGCCAGTGGTTGTGGACGGCTTTATTTCCACTGCCGGCGCGCTAATTGCCAAAGGCCTCTGCCCCACCTGCGCAGACTACATGATCGCTTCACACCAGTCCGAGGAGCCAGGACATCAGATGATGTGGCAGACTTTGGGAATGCATCCGCTTCTAAATCTTAATTTTCGTCTTGGCGAGGGCACCGGTGCTGCGGTGGCCATGCATCTCGTAGAATGCGCCGCACGGTGCATGAACGACATGCTCACCTTTGAAGACGCAGGAGTCACCAATGGCCTCGCTTAAATGGGACCCCAACACATCCGGTGGACAGTATCTTGAAGATCTGTCCACTGCCTACTGGTATTCGGAATCACTTTTTACGGCCCTGGATATGGGCCTTTTTGAACTTTTGGAGAAAGGCAGCACACCCCTTCCCCGACTGGCAAAAGCTCTGAACTGCAACGAATCCAGCCTGTCCCGCTATCTGCATCTGCTAAAAACCCTGGATCTTGTAGACTGTTATGAAAACAGCTGGTATAACACCACGCTCTCAAGCACCTATCTCATTAAAGGAAAGCCGCTTTATCAGGGCAATTCCATCTTGTGGCGGCGTGATATTAAAGCCGACTGGGACACCTTGAAGCCGGCCCTTGAAGCCGGCGGACGTGTCCATTTCCCCCCCGAAAACATCAGTGATGCCGAAATGGACGCCCGGCGTGAGGAATATATCACGGCTATGGACAATATTGTCAGGCTCAAGGTTCCAGAGATTCTTGAATTTTTCGGAAACGGCCTGAAGACTGGCGCCCGTATTCTGGATGTCGGCGCAGGCAGCGGTGCTTTTGCCCTTGGATTTCTTGAAAAGTTCCAGGACTCCCAGGCCACTCTGGTGGATATTCGCCAGGTCTTGCCACAGACCCGGAAGCTTGTTGAAAAAAGTCCTATTGATACTAAAAACCGTGTTCTGTTCCATGAACAGAATATTCTGGATCCTGACTGGCAGCTTGAGGGCCACTATGATCTTGTCATATTATCCAACATCGTCCACGCCTATGCTGAAGAAGAAATCAGCGGTATTTTAAAAACCGCGTCCCAGCTTCTCTCAGAGGATGGCATCCTGCTGATTCACGACTTTTTTCTGGATCACTGGGACATCAAGGCGGCCTTTTCGGATATCAATATGTTCATCAATACTTATAACGGCAAAGTCTTTAACTCAAAATGGGTCGATCAGACTCTTAAAAACAGCGGTCTGTCCACCACAGGGCTCATCCCTTTGCAGACCGATACAGCTGTTATCTTTGCTGCCAGAGAGTCCGCCGCACTTGACAGCCTGACCATTACACCAGTCCAGAAAATTCTGCAGCCCATCAAAGCCATTGGCTTTGACAAAGTGATGCCCTATGACCCCAAGGACGTGGTCGTCGCTCCCTTTGCCAAAAACAAATGCAAATTCGGTTGCCGCTCCTGGGATAAAAAGCACTGCAGCACCAATCAGGAAATGAGCGCAGATGAGACGAAGGCCTTTGTGAACAGCTTCAGCAAAGCCCTCCTGCTAAAAAGCGAGCCGCCAACTGGCGATTTCCAGCGCAAGGCACTGAGGGCTGAAACCCTTGCCTTTAAAGCTGGCTACTACAAAGCTTTTGTTTTCTGGGCCGGCCCCTGCAGCATCTGTCCAGACTGTGACCTGACTGCTCCCTGCAACAACCACGCCCACTCCCGCCCGTCCATGGAAGGCTCGGGTATTGACGTTTTCGCCACTGTAAAAAAGGCCAGAGAGTCCTTGAAAACCCTGAGTGAGCGCGGTGAAGTCATTAAGTATTACGCGCTGCTGCTTTTGGAGTAAACGGAGTTGAAAATGAAACGAATCCTACTAATTCAGGCCATATCCATGGAAGGCATGGACATCGAGCGTGTCTACCCCATCGGTATTGTCACCCTGGCCTCCTGCATTGAAAAGGCTGGCCGATACAGCCTGGAAATTTTTGATATGAACATGGCTGCAGACCCCTATGGTGAGCTACGCGAAAAAATGCTCAGTTATCAGCCGGATATCATTGGTATTTCTCTGAGAAATGTGGACCCGCTGGGCAACAGGACCACCTCGCTGATCGTTCCCTTTGCCATTACCCTGTCCTTTATCAGGCGTTATCTGCCCGACGTTACCCTGATGGCCGGAGGCACCGCCTTTTCCCTTTTTCCAGAACGCCTGATGCGGGAATTTCCCGAAATCGACCTGGGTGTCGCCGGTGAAGCCGAAGAAATTATTGTGCCGCTTCTGGACAGCATTGATCATCCGCCAAAACTGCCCGGGCTGGTTTACCGTGAAAACGGCGAAGTGAAAATGGTGCCTCCTGTGGGAAAATTTGATATGGGCAGCTATACCATGCCCAACCGCGAGCTTTTAGACCCGCGGGAATATCTGAGGGTCAATAAATATGTGGAGAGCGTAGGAGTTGAAACCAAGCGCGGCTGCTGTTATAACTGCGGCTATTGCTCCTATCCGCTTCTCTCCGGCTGTGGCATGCGGTGCCGTGAGCCAGCGTCTGTGGTCGATGAGATCGAGTTTCTGCACAAAGAATACGGTGTCAGCCGTATCCATCTCACCGATTCCATTGTCAACTTCCCCGTAAACCATCTGGATGACATCTGCAAAGAGCTGATCCGGCGCAGGCTGGATATCCACTGGAGCGGCTTTTTCAGGGAAAACCTGCTGACTCCCGAAAACGCCCCGCTATACCGGGATTCCGGCTGTGAGTGCTTCTCCCTGTCGCCAGACGGGCTCAGTCAGACTGCTCTGGATATTCTGGACAAGCACCTGACTGTCGATGAGATTCTTCACACTGCCAAGGTCTTGTCAGACGTGGGCATCACCACTGTTTATCATTTCCTGGTCAACACGCCCGGTGATACCTGGAAAACAGTGGATGAGGGAAAAGCGCTCATCGACCAGATCTACGACATCCACGCTGCCTCAAAAACCATCGGTACCATCGTACTCAACCTGATCCGCATTATGCCAAATACCAAGGTTGAAAAGCTTGCGCTGGAGAACGGCGTTATCACGCCCAAAACGGATTTGCTTTTCCCCACCTACTATAATCCCGATCCCTTTAAAACGGTTCGTTATGATCTTGAAATCTACCATAACAAACGAAATATCTTTATGTGGCAGGACGCCTAATAACAAAGACTGGAGCGATTAAATGAAACGAATCCTACTACTCGAACATCCCAGAACACCCGGCGAGGACCGTCAGAATGACATTGCCAACACCACCCTGTCCTCCTGCCTGAACAGCGGCTATCTGGCCGCCGTTCTGCTTGAAAAAGGTTATCAGCCCGCCATTGTAGAGGGCTATATGGAAAACCTGAGCTACGAAGCCATCGAAGCCCGCATCGCCGCCCACAAGCCTGAGGTGCTGGGAATCCACCTGGTTTATAACTGGGAGGATAACCACACCCTCTACGACTTTATTGCCAGAGTAAAAGCAAAATATCAGATCAGCCATGTGACCGTATACGGCTACTACCCCACTTTTGCCTATGAAGAAATCCTGGACCGGTGTCCAGACATCGACACCTGCATGCTTGGGGAAAACGAAATAACCATCATAAACCTCATGGCAAACCTCCCGGATTACAGTGGCTTAAAGGGCCTGGCTTACCGGAGCAAGGACGGCTATGAGGCCAGCCGGGGTGAGCTGGTCCGCGACCTGGACAGTCTGCCCTTCCCGCTTCGCAAGGCAGCCTCCTACCCTGGCGGCGAGGTCAATATCTTCGGGAGCCGCGGCTGCTACGGGGGCTGCACCTTCTGCTACATTAACCCCTATTATGGCGCAGATGAAATGCACTGTCCCAAGTGGCGCGGCCGCTCTCCTGAAAACATCATCGCAGAAATAGACCAGATCATCGCTCAGACCGATTATCGCTATTTCTATTTCACCGACCCCAATTTTTATGGCCCGGGAAAGGCTGGAAAGGAACGCGTACTCAAACTGGCCGCCCTTTTAAAAGAACGCAATATCCGCTTTGGCATTGAGGCAAGGGCCAACGATATTGAGCCCGAAACCACCAGGGCACTGGTGGACGCCGGACTGCAGAATATCCTTGTCGGCCTGGAATCCGGCAAGGACGAATCCCTGAAGCGGCTCAATAAATATACGACAGTAGCAGACAACGAAAACGCTCTGCGGGTGCTGCGCGAGGCCGGTATCGAGCCCAGTGTGGGTTTTATCATGTTTGAGCCTGACTCCACTATCAACGACTTGAAGATCAACCTGGAATTTTTAAAGCGCAACGCCCTTTTGGAAACCCTGGAAATATCTGTCAACGTGCTCTACCATCATCAGATTATCCTGGCGGGCAGTAGCTCCTACCACGACCTTCTGGCTGCGGGACGGCTGAACATTTCCGAGCATTCCACCTACGAGGCCAACACCGATTATGTCAATCCCAGCATTGCTACCATGGCAAAAATGATGCGGGATATTACCAACCATATTTTTGACTATATGCATGATACCTGGCAGAAAAGCGCCTCGGGCGATCCCGAGACGGTGGCGCGCTATCAGGCCATCAACCATCTCCTGGTGGATGGCTTTGAAAACGCCTTAAAGCTTTTGGAAAAAGGCGATATCACCGAAGCCGAAAGGCAGGACTGGGTCCGCTGTTTTAACGCTGAAATTGACAAAATCACCGCATAAAAAACTCCGGAAATCTGTAAATAGATTTCCGGAGTTTTTTATTTCTATTTTTATACAGCGCTTATTGTTCAAGCTCCTTCACGATAAATGCCAGCGCTTCATCCAGGGAACGCACCACCATAACACCATCCGTCTCCTGTGTTCCCTTTCTGTCAAGGAGAATCGGACGGATTCCTGCCGCGCGTGCGCCTGCCACGTCCGACGCCATAGAATCGCCGATATGAATGACCTCATGGGCACTGCAGCCGCTGATCTCCAGTGCTTTTTCAAAAAGCTCCCGATGCGGTTTATAGGCCCTTGCCATATCGCCGCAGATAATGCCCGCCGGCTCCAGCGCCTTGTGCCTCATACCTTCTCCCACATAACGGACGCCGTTATTAGTGATAACGTATATGGGCAGCGGACAATTTTCAAAAAATGGCTTGGCGTCCTCAAAAGCCGGCGCGTACATCCAGAAACGCCGGCAAAGCTCATGGGCTTCCTCCAGATTTTCCTGAAGATTCAGCTCCTCGACACAATCTGCCAGAAGCTTGTCCACAATCTCATCCTCCGTTAAAAAGGCGTCGCCGAAACTTTCGTTCTCATACTTTTTCAATTTTCCCCACCAGTAGTTCAGCATAGCCTGCGGGCTTTCAATATCGCTGTTTTTATAAAGCCGCATGGTCATTTCCTCAACGTCTTTTCCCGATTCTTTCATGATGGTTCCCGTATAATCAATAAATACTGCTTTTAACATAATTTCTCCTTTATAAAAAGTGTGCTTTCCTTCTGTCCGCAAAATGTATCCCTGTTCATTGTCGCACGCTATAATAATCAATATTCATTGACCATTATAGACCATTTTGGCAAAATCAACAACATGCTGCAAAAATTGGATTCATTAAATTTGAGCCAGAAAGCTGTTCGCTGTAATCATTCTAAAAAACATACAGCTTTAAGAAAGGCCTGATATAATATTTGAAACGCTTTCAAACGAGGTGAACCATGAAAAAAGAAAAAATCATGCAAATGATACAGGCCTATGATGGCCTGAACCTTTATATGACAACCGATACACCCGAATCCCCGAGGGCTGTGGTGATCATCAGCCACGGCATGTGCGAGCATTCAGGACGCTACGCCGCAGTCACCCAGAAACTTTTTGACCGCGGGTTTAAGGTGTACCGCTACGACCTCCGGGGACACGGCAAGTCCGAGGGCGAACGTGGCTTCTACAGCGCACCGGATGAAATCACCGAGGATCTCCACCGTATTGTGGATATCGCCTCAGAGGAAAATCCCGGCCTTAAGCGCTTCCTGCTGGGCTACAGCATGGGCGGCTTTGCTGTGGCTGACTTTTGTACAAAATATCCCGATAAGGCAGAAGGCGCCATTTTGTTTGACGCGGCCACCCGGGATAACCTGGGCGGCTTCAGCCGTGTCTCCCAGTCCCTTGACCCTCTGACCCGCTTTCCAAACAAGCTGGCAAAACGGCTGACCTCAGATCCCGAAGTTACTGCGGCCTACAAGGCAGACCCCTTAAACGCTTCCTACTTTACGGCTGGCCTGAGCCAGCAGCTGACACTCGGTATCCGGCAGTTAACCGCAAATTCCACTTTCCGTCTCCCTGTTCTTTTGCTCCACGGTGAAAAAGACACCCTGGTTGACCCAAGCGATTCCACGGATTTTTTTGCGCAGATCGCCTCTGAGGATAAACATCTGAAAATTTACGGCAACACTCAGCATGAAATTTTTAATGAGGCCGTCAAAAACCAGGTCATGACAGACGTAACCCGTTGGATTGAAAACCGGCTGTAAACGCGCATACTAAAAGGGCCCTGTGACAAAAAACCACAGGACCCTTTTTATTTATCCTAACGGCTGGCCTTTGATCCCCGCATTCGTTTAATCCATTTAACAACCTCTACCTGGACAACAGAGAGCAGTGAAAGCCCAAGGACGGTCAGCCACTGGCTGCCGCTCAGCAGCGTTACCTTAAAGGCTGCCTGTAGCGGTGGAATAAAAAGAATACAGGCCATCAGCGCGGCAGATACCGCAAAGGACAGGATCAGCCATGGGTTTGCGCCTTCGGCCCGCACCCAGACCGGCTCAGTATTAGAGCGCTGATTAAAAGCCCGGAGCATCTGGGAGAGCGCCAGCACACAGAAAGCCATGGTCTGGCCAGTGATGTGGCTGTCTGTCTCAAAACCGATCCAGTAAGCCACCAGCGTCATGGCGGCGACAAAAACTCCCTGTCGGATTACCCTGAAAATAAGGTCACGCTCAAACAGCGTTCCCGATTTAACCGGCGGATGGCTCATGATATTTTTGCTGGCCGGGTCTACCCCCAGGGCAAGCGCCGGCAGTGTTGCGGTTGCCAGGTTGACCCATAGAATATGAACCGCCAGCAGCGGCGCATCCCAGTTAAAGACGGTTGCCACAAAAAGGGTTAAAATCTCAGCAATGTTTCCTGCCAGCAAAAACTGAATAACCTTTTGAATGTTCCGGTAAACACGCCGTCCCTCCTTAATCGCGTAGGCAATGGTGGTAAAGCTGTCATCCAAAAGAATCATGTCGGCGGCCTCCTTGGCCACATCCGTTCCTGTGACACCCATGGCAACACCAATGTCTGCTGCCTTAAGGGCTGGTGAGTCATTGACTCCGTCCCCGGTCATGGCCGCAACCTCCCCGCCCCGCTTGAGCGCCTTGATAATCCGCAGCTTGTCTGCCGGCGATACCCGGGCATAGACGGTGGTGGTCTTCACTGCCTCTTCGAGCTCACGCTCTGACAGGCACTCCAGCTCATCGCCGGTCAGCACTGTATTTCCTTCCTGGAAAATATCCAGCTCCCGGGCAATGGCAATGGCTGTAACCTTGTGGTCGCCAGTGATCATCACCGTCCGGATTCCCGCCTTCCGGCAGGTTCTTACCGATTCCGCGACTTCCTTTCTCGGCGGGTCAATCATTCCCACAACACCGATAAAGGTCAGGTCATGCTCTATATTTTTTTCATCATCCTCGGGAATTTCCTCAAGCTGCCGTGTTGCAAAGCCCAGTACACGCAGCGCTTTTTCCGACAACTCAAGACAAAGCCGCTGAATATTTTTCCGGTCGGTTTCTGTCATGGGGCGGGCTCCCTGCTCAGTGAGCATCCGGCTGCAAAGGGGAAGGAGTTCGTCTACCGCGCCCTTCGTGTAAGCCGTCAGCTGCCCCCCAACTGGATGAACCGTCGTCATGCGCTTCCGGTCAGAGTCAAAAGGATTCTCAAAAACCCGGGGATAGGCCGCCTCCATGTTATCGTGGTCCAGCCCAAAAGCTCTTGTCATGTACAGGAGCGCACCCTCGGTGGGGTCGCCGATTATGGCGCCCTCCTGATCCGGATCAAAACTGGCGTCATTGCATAAATCCGCCGCGACCATCAGCTCACGGTATACCTCAGGATGCGCCTCAGCTGCCGCGCCGGCCAAAACGGCCTGTCCTGCCTCAAAGTCTCCGTTTACCGCTACCTGGGTAACTGTCATCTGGTTAAGGGTCAGCGTCCCTGTTTTATCGCTGCAGATGACCGTAGCACTCCCAAGAGTCTCCACCGCAGGCAGCTTACGGATCAAAGCGTTTCTTTTAGCCATGCGCTGAACCCCCAGAGCCATGACAATGGTAGCCGTGGCGGGCAGCCCCTCCGGAATAATGGAAATGGCCAGAGAAATAGCCACCAGGAACTGCGGAATCAACGGCCGGTGGTAAACAGCGCCGATGGCAAAAATCAGCACACAGACAATGACCCCTATGATGGTCAGTGTTTTACCCACCGCGCCCAGCTTGCGCTTAAGCGGCGTATCGGTCTCATCCTGACTGTCGAGCATACCGGCAATGTTCCCCACCTCTGTGTTCATGCCCGTTGCCACCACCACACCAGTGGCACGGCCATAGGTGACAATGGAGGAGGTATAGGCCATGTTGCCCCGGTCCCCCAATGCGCAGCGCTCAGGAAACAGCGCATCCGCGTCCTTTTCCGACGGGACAGACTCCCCGGTCAGGGACGCCTCCTGCACCTTCAGATTGGCCGAATCAATGAGCCGCAGGTCTGCGGGCACCATGTCCCCGTCACTCAGAAATACAATATCCCCGGTCACCAGCTCACTGGCAGGCACAATACTCTCCTCATCCTCCCGCAGTACGCGGGCGGTAGGTGCGCTCATATTTTTCAACGCCTCCAGAGAGGACTGGGCCTTTTTCTCCTGGACAATGCCAATAAGGGCATTCAGCACAACGATGGTAAAAATGACCCCTGCCTCTGTCCATTCCCTCAGCACAGCTGAAAAAATGGCAGCGCCAATCAAAATAAGAACCATGGGGTCTGTGATCTGAGACCAGAGCATCTGCGCAATGGATCTCGGCGGTTTTGAACGCAGCACATTGCGTCCGTTTTTTCTTAGCCTTTCGGCTGCCTCAGCATCGCTTAATCCCTCCTCCGAGGTCTGCAGGCCGGCAAAAACATCTTTTGCCGGCAGCGCGTGCCAAGGCTCCTGTCTGTGATTATCCATATTGGATAAACCACCCCTTTCCTGTAAAAATTTTATCTAAGCCAGAATATAAAAAAAGGCACAGTCAGACCACCCATGTGCAAAATGGGCGTGACTATGCCTTGTATATTCTGAGACTTATTCGCTTTTAAGATTTTGATTTTTCGGTCAGTGTCGCTCTCGTCACTATCGTCCATCAATTAAGATTCCTTTACTTTTAATATAAATGTTTTCTAAATTCTACATAAAAAAACGGTAAACGTCAAGGGAATTAAGGAAGATTTAACAAAGGGCTTATCTCCCCGCTGTACAGAAGCGTCAGGCTGTGCATGGCCCGGGTGCAGGCAACGTACAGCAGGCTTCTCTCATACGCGCTGCTGTAATGCCTGCTGTCTGCATCTGGGATAAGGACCGCGTCAAATTCCAGCCCCTTGGCCATCTGGATAGAGGTAACGGAAACGCCGTTTTTAAACTTCCTGCTCTCTGGCGTGATCAGATGGACGCTGTGTTTTTCTGAAAGCAGATCATAAAATGCCCGTGTCTCGCGATTTGTTTTCAGAATAATCCCCAGAGAGGCCCATCCGCTTTTTTCAAAAGCCCGGATTTCATCCACAAGCTTTTCAAGCATTTCCCTTTGGCTGCTGCAGCGGATAACCTCCGGCGGTTCCCCGTGGCGCTCCACGGGCTCTAATGCGCTGACGGGCTGTATCTTCCCGGCAAATTGTATGATCTCACAGGTGGAACGGTAGCTCTTGTTGAGCGCCACGTATTCCGCGCCGCTGTAAAGCCTTCTCATATCGTCCAGTGTATTTTGATTATTGGGATTGACGCATTGCCCAAAATCGCCCAGAATGGTCTTGGGGCAGCTGTAAATACTGTTGATCACCGCGTACTGGACCGGCGTGTAATCCTGCATCTCATCGACCACCAGATGTCTTATTGATTTATTCTCCCTCAAGCCCTCAAAGGCTCTCTTAAAATACAGATATGGGTAGACATCTGCCCATTCAAAGGTCTTCTTTTCAGGCAGGACAAGCATATGTGACAGCCCTGCCTGTCGGTAAAAGTCCTTATAAAGGGAAAAAGTGTTCTTCACCCTGAGCATGGCATTGAGGCTTTTCAGGATGGCCCCCGGCCTTGGAAGCTCCTCACCCCGGATATTATCCGCCTCAAACCGCTCATGGATCGTCTCCGCCATGCACTTCAGGCGCTTTTTAAAAGGAAGTCCACTGTCTGACTCAAACATGTTTTTTATCCAGGCCGCCTCTGCCTTAAACCGGCCAAAGCCGTAATCCTCAGGCGCAAAGGCCATTTCGGGCAGGCTTTTCAGATAGGCGTCCATCTGCCCTTTAAACGCGAGGCTCGACTTCAGCCGGGCCCGTTCTGCCCAGCGCTCATCCTCAGTCTCCAGCGGATCTTTTTCCTTTTCAAACCGAAATTTTCCTTCCAGCTGTTCTTCGGCAATATCCTCAAAGCTTATTTCGTAGATGGGCTCTTCTCCCAGCTCTGGCAAAACATTTGAAATATAATCCCCAAACACCCTGTTAGGAGATAAAATTCGGATGTCCGACGCTGACAGGTGATCCTTAAAGCGGTAAAGCAGAAAGGCGATCCGGTGCAGGGCAATGGAGGTTTTACCCGATCCCGCCACCCCCTGGATGATCATCGTTCCGGCCTTCTCATTCCGGATAATTTTATTCTGCTCTTTCTGGATGGTGGCGATGATGGATTTCATCTTTTCATCGGAGGTATGGCTCAGCTCACGCTGCAGCACATCATCCTGGATATTGACCGAGCTTTCGAGCGCGTACTCCATTTTTCCATCTTTGATTTTAAACTGCCGCTTTCGGGTCAGACGTCCTTCGATTTTACCCGAAGGGGCTTCATAGCCTGCCGGACCCACCTCGCAGTCGTAGAACATACTGGCCACCGGCGCGCGCCAGTCACAGATCAGCAGCTCATTGTTATCATTAAAGGACGCTGGCCCAATATAATATTTTTCCGCATCTTCTCCCTCCTCATACTGAAAATCAATTCGGGCAAAATAGGGGGAGGCCTTCAGCCGCGCCAGCTTTTCCCGGACGTTCACTGCAAATGCCCCTTTCTGGTCCAGCTGTTTTAAGGCCAGCTCATTTTGGAACATTTCGTGAGGGTCGATCTCCCCCCGGTTTTCAACCATGTAACGCTTGGTATCCATATAGTGCTCATCCGCCAGCCCAACGCGGCCCTCCGCGGCTTTAAGCGCTGTATCCAGACGGCTGGCGACCTCTGCCAGATGGCGGATCTCTTCTGGAAAGGGGACGGCGCTTGTTCCTCGCTCTGGCTGGCGTCTTTTTTTATACTTCATCGCTGCTCTCCCCTGGCAAAACAAAGCGCTGGGTAGGATAGCCAAATTCCACCAGGAGCTCGGCCTCGGCAAAACCCAGATCCACAATGGCCTGCCGGTGCCCGGTGTCGGCCTTGTCACCCTCCCGGTAGGTGGTGATGCTGATATCCCTGCCTCTGAGCAGCTCGCCCATCATTTTATCCAGAAAAGCCCTGGGGATTCCCTGGCTGCGGTACAGCGGATGTGTCCCCATAAAATCAATGCTGCCGGTTTCGCCGGAAAAAAGCATTGCGCCGGCAGCCACCTCGCCATCCTTCAGGATCAATGCCTGCCGTTTGCGGATCCGGCGTTTAAGCTCACCGACATATTCCTCCTCATACAGGTGCGGAAACCCGTCGATGACCAGGCGGACCAGTGCCATCCAGCATGGGATATCGCCCTCGTCAGCATAGGTGATCTTCCACTGTGTTTTTTCTTTGCTGTTTCGCATATTATGGCTCCCTTCAAATTGAAACCTCAACTGCAGAGGATAGAACTTTTCATTTTCCCGGTATTGGCTGGGGGACTGCTTATACATGGCAGAAAAGGCGGCTGTAAAGGCCTGCTGGCTCTCATACCCAGCCTGCAGGGCGATGTCGAGTATGGTTCTCTCCGAAAACACCAGCAGCTTGGCAGCCTCTGTGAGCTGCCGCCGGTTCCGGTACTCATGCAGGGTCAGCCCCACAGTTTTTGAAAAGACGCGGTGCAGATGGTATTTTGAATAATGGACTGCACCGGCAATGGCGTCAAGATCCAGCTTTTCGGTTAAATGGCCCTCTATATAATCAATGGCGGCCTGTACTTTTTCGATGTTGTTCATTACTGCCACTCCTTTCTCAGAGCATTATACCCCATTATATCGGAGACGTTTTAATATTTCTTGCTCTTGCTTGCGCTTTTTGTCCGGGCGCCCTCCAAAAGCAGAGAAACCTCCTTCACGGCCAGAGACCGCCTGGAGGTTTCTTCTTCCGAAAGCATTCCGCTTTCACTGCGTCACTCTTTATTCTTAATGTACTTGTTAATCAAAAGATTGGCGGTGGACTGGCTGATGCCCATACGTCTGGCCACTGCCCGGCTCGATTTGTGCTTTGCGTAAAGCTTGATGACCGTCTGCTTTTTAAACTCCTCTACATTGTAAGTTTCGCCGTCGGTTTCTTCCCGGTCTTCCTCCTGGTCCAGATAACGGAAAAACAGCTCCTCATTGATAATAATGCCGTCAGATAAAATGATCATGCGCTCCACAGCATTCCTGAGCTGACGCACATTGCCCGGCCAGTCATAATTGTTAAAGCAGGAAAGTATTTTTTCATTGAAAACCTTATTCGTGTTGTAACGCTTGTTAAAGTCATTCAGGAAAGCGGTCGCCAGATAAAAAATATCTTCCTTTCTTTTGCGCAGGGGCGGCAGCACAACCTTTACGGTGTTGAGCCGCCAATAAAGATCCTCCCTGAACTTTTTCTCCCGGATGGCATTCATTAAATTTTGATTGGTCGCGGCAATGATCCGTATATTGACATACTCAGGCTTATTGCTCCCCACCGGGAAAAACCGCTTATTTTCCAGAACATCCAGAATTTTAACCTGCATGGCCGGAGACAGCTCCCCAATTTCATCGAGGAAAATGCTGCCGCCGTCCGCATTTTTAAGAAGGCCGATTTTCCCTTTAACGTTGGCACCTGTGAAGGCCCCCGGCATATAGCCAAACAGCTCACTCTCCAGCAGCCCGTCCGGTATGGCGCCGCAGTTAATGGCCACAAAGGGCTTGTGGTTTCTGGGGCTACGCTCGTGCACCATCTGGGCCAGATAGCTTTTCCCTGTACCGCTCTCACCCAAAATCAGGATATTGCAGTCAAACTTGGCCGCCTTCTCAAGGTCTGTCAGGCACTGCTCAAACAGGATGCTCTTTCCGATAATCTCATCTGAAAAGTCCAGGTTAATGGACTCAATGGGGTTTCTCAGGTCACGATAGCTCAAATCCACAGCGCGGATGTTATCCAGGGAGATGGACACCATCAGCTCAAACTCATCGTTGTCGTTATAGACCGGAACGTTGATGCAGATCATGCTCCGGTTGGTTTTATAATAGATGTTTTCTGTCACGATCGCCCGGTGGGACTGCCTGGTAATATCAAAGCTGTAGGGGTCCCAGAGATCTTTTTTGGCGGCCTTGCTGTTTTTATTGATGAGGTCTTCAGGCGGAACTCCGTACAGCCGCATGGCTGCGGGATTGATATAGATGATGCGGCCGTTTTTGTCCAGCACATATATTTCCGAGAAGGCGTTCTCCAGAATGGTGAGTAATGTCTCACGGGGTATGGCGTTTAAATAGTCGATGTACTCTTGGGAATGGGATGGTTTTGATATATCCAGCATGGTCTTGTACTGATCCTTTACTTAATTTTCAGACAGCGCGTCTCAGGCGCTGCTCGCTGTCTCTATTATACCTCAAGGAACGGCGCGGGAACAGACCCGGCGATCTCAGCACCGTTTCTCTGACAAAGCAAAAAAGCTGCCCGCGAATCGCGTGGCAGCTTTAAAGCCGGGCTGTCTATAAAATCCATTCCTTTGGCAGCAGCTCTTCGACCATTTTCTGCTGTTTTTTGTCCAGTTCCAGTGGCACATATTCTTCCAGCCGTTTTTTCCAGGCCAGGGTCGCGCGCTCCTGCACGCTGATGGCATCGTCTTCCTTTTTCCAGTTTGAGTAAGCCTTCCGATTGGCGATTTCAGGGAAGACAAAATCGTTGCGGTAAATCTTGGAGGTTCTGGCCAGATAATTGGCAGAGTGCTCGATTTTTTCCATTTTATCCATATAGAGGTTTTCTTCCTTAAACTCGACGCCTCTCAGGAAACGACCGCAGATTTTATAGGTGTCCTCATCCATCATAAATTTTTCATAGCCCAGCGTATTAAAGGAATCCATGATTCCGGCCAGCATGTAGACCAGCTCCGGCTCGCACATTAAGGCTGAAAGGCCCACCATGGTGGATTCCCTGCCGGACTGGTAGTCGTCCTCCTTGGCGTCGGACAGACAGCCGTGGGATCTCTTGGGAAGGCCATAAAAATTGGCAAGCTCATTTTCGACAAACCATTCCACGCTGGTTTCCGCTCCGCCGCAGACACAGAGCGAGTAGCGAAGGTCTGTTTCCAGAGCGCAGAACTGATAGATCACCGGCGCGCCGGGGTTTACCACCTGTGTGGCCACAATGCCCGCAAGGCGCTCAGTATTATTCTGGATAATAGCGCCTGACAGAGACGGCGGCGCCGTCAGTCCCGCAAGGCCAACGCCTGCGATGCAGCTGCACTGTCCGTTTTTTGCGTATTCGATGATTGTTTCACACATCAGGCGGTCCCAGGTGAATGGCGGCGCACTGGTGATTAAGGTTGACATAAGCACCTGGTCGTGAATATCATTGAATTCTTTAGCCAGCTGGATAGCTCTGCGGCAGGTTTCACGGCTTCCGTTCAGTCCTGCCAGCGGCTTGTCGCTGTAGATCATGGGCGTCAGTGTCATAAAATCCGTTTTGTACTGGGCCGGCACATCATTTGGGTGCAGCAGCTCACAGTCAATCACGTCGATCACGTCGCTTGTCTGAAACAGCTTCACAAAATTGACAAAATCTTCCGCGGCAGCCGGGCGGTGTTCGCCCTCCTTAAGCACATTGACCGGCCCGAGAGAGGACTGTCCAATGGTTTTTTTCTGGGTTGTTCCAACACGGTGCCTGTGTCCTCTGGACACATAATCAAAATTTCTCGGGCAGGAGGCCAGGGCGTCGTCGACCTGTTCCTCTGTTATATAGACAAGCTCGCCGTCAATCTTAAACCCTTTTTCCCGAAACATCTTAAGCAGCTCCTCCGAGCAAAACCGTATCCCCTTATTCTTTAATAAATACAGTGATTTTTCATGGATGAGTTCAATGGATTCCTGTGTGACAAAGCTTCTTGTAAAATTCCGTTTATACATATTAATACCTCCAGTATTTGATGCTGTTTAGGTAACGCAATATTTATGCCAAAATCAAAGAAGCCCGTTGCAGGGCGTTTAGACGCTTTTTTCAAGCAAAGAACCATCCATATTTCTTTTTTAAATCGAACGAAATTCGTTCATTTGAATGATTTTCACTCATCTCTTTTCGGAAAATCGCCTCAAAACCCCTGAAATTCCACATTTTTTCTTTTTATTGCTTTGGCATGTTTATTGCGTATTTATAGATAGCAAGTAAGAAAATACAAGAAGGGGGATGGCTGCTGCAGGCCTAATCCGCAGCAGCCTGAAAACAAAATGAAACCTGACAAAAAATCACCTTTTTCCATGGTCAACGGCTGGACTTTTTTTCCGCCGCTCATCTTTACTGTGCTTCTGACAGCCGTGGTCATGGCCAACCCAACGGTTGCCGGCAGCGTGCTGGAAACACTCTTTTCCTTTATCACGGATAAATTCGCCTGGCTGTTTGACTGGTACTACCTGGCGCTCATCGTCGTTGTGCTCATCCTGGCCTTTGGCCCACTGGGCAAAAAACGCTTCGGCAATGAAAAGCCTGAGTATTCTACCCTTTCCTGGCTGGGCATGATCTTTACCGGCGCAGCCGGCCTCGGCGTCCTCACCTGGACAAGCGTGGAGTGGCTGTACACCTACCAGTCTCCCATGTGGGGCGTTGAAGCCGGCACCGTGGAAGCTCTCCAGCAGGCAGCCATGATGCCGCTGTTCCACTGGGGGCCTGTGTTCTACCTGGGCTATGCCTTGATCGCGGTACTTTTTGCCTACCAGTTCTACTGTAAAAAAGTAGATGATACTCTGCCGAGTACAGCCTGCATTTCCCTGCTCGGTAAAAAACGCGCCCGGGGCGGCCTCGGCAAAACCATTGACATTATTTATATTGTGGCTCTTCTCTCCTCTGTCGTGACCTGCGTTGGCGTCAACGTCCCTACTCTGGTCGCCATCATTACCAATATTATCGGCTATGAGCCGCCTTTTATCGTCTCTGTTGTCCTCATCATGGCCTGGAGCATCATCATGGCGGTTCTCCTGTTCGCCGGGCTTAAAAAGGGCATTGGCCTCCTCAGCAATATCCGCGTGTACGTGGGCTTTGGGATTCTGGTCTTTGTCCTGCTCTTCGGGCCATCCTTCTTCATGCTTAACAGCTTTACAGACGGTCTGGGCATGCTCATGCAGAACACCCTCCATCTTGTCTGTAATACAGACCCCTATGCCAAATCCGGCATTCCCCAGAACTGGACCGTTTTCTATTATGCCTGGTACATTACCATGTCCATCCAAAACGGGGTATTCTATGGCCGTATCTCCAAAGGGCGTACTGTGCGTGAGCTGGTTCTGGGGCTTCTGGGCGCCACAGTCATCGGCACATACATGTTCTTTATCGTGTTCCAGGGCTTCTCCATCAATACCTTCCTGGAGCAGGGCTTGGATTTAGGCACCATTCTCGCCGAAGGCGGACAGGGTGCTGCCATTGCGGCAATCTGGAAATACCTCCCCTTTGCCGGTATCCTCATGCCAGTGCTGTTCCTCTTTGCCAACATCTGCATGCAGACCCTGTTAAACGCCAATGCCTACAGCATGGCCATGTCCACGACCAAGGTATTAAAAAGCGGCCAGGAGCCGCCTTCCTGGATTAAAATTTTCTGGTCATTGTGTATTGGCGTTATCAGCATTGCCCTGCTGATGATCGGCGGCATCCGTCCCTTCCAGACCATCACCGTCATCTGCGGCGTCCCCGCCCTCGCCATTATCGCACTGATGGCACTGTCCTTTTTTAAGGACATCAGGAAAAACGGGTGGCGGCTGTCCGGCGAAAATTCTGAAGATAAACTGACAACGGAAATAGAAACAAAACATCCGGAGGTCTTGCCACCGGAAATGCCTGCAAAAGAGTAAAAGCATATACTTGATATCTATCAGATTCCAATTCCAGAATTTATAAACATCGTCATTAATTCCAAAAATTCTATTTATTCTATAA
>OCAG01000174.1_pt1 | contig 70125 bp, 64 predicted proteins | sample 1477111 | NCBI WGS metagenome assembly OCAG01 (sample SAMEA2580288, study PRJEB22360) | human gut metagenome | biome: human gut; feature: human-associated habitat; material: faeces | place: Denmark | collected 2008/2010 | reverse complement strand
CCAAACTGCTGGGGGGGGGGAAAGGGGGGGGGGCGTTTTTTTGGCCGGCGATTTGAAGATGGCTTTTTATGACCGTGAGATCAGCAGCCGCACTGCCGCCGAGGGCGGCTATACCTACCAGTATGTGGAGCGGGAGGAGCAGCGCTATACCAACAGCCTGCTCTACGACCTGGTGGCCTCCAATTACGCCATGGCTCCCGGTGAGGTGCCGCCGCTGGACGCTCTCTTTGAGACCCAGAGCCGGGTTATCCGTGAGCTTTCCTGCCAGGGCCCGTGCGTGATCATGGGGCGCTGTGCAGATTATGTGCTCCGGGACCGGCCGGACTGCTTCCATGTCTATCTCAGCGCGAATATAAAAGACCGCACTCGCCGGATTATGGAAAAGGAAAACCTGGGCGAGACTGCCGCCAGGCAGCGGATCGCAGAAAAGGACCGGGAGCGGTCCAGCCATTATAAGCACTTTACCGGCCAGGCCTGGGGCGCCGCCGGAAATTACAGCCTGTCGGTAGACACCTCAGTCTTTGGGATTGAGGGAGCTGCTGCGGTGATTGAGGACGCCTTCGGGCGTGCCTGGAAAGGAAAAGAAAATGAATCAGAGCTTTCACAACCTGCTGTTTGTCAGCCAGAGCCTTTTTAACAAGCGGCTCTACGCAGCACTGCAGGGAACGGGCCTGTCCTCCGGGCAGCCCAAGGTGCTGGAGTACCTGAACCGCAACGACGGCAGTGTCCAGAAGGACATCGCCGCCGGATGCCAGATTGAGCCGGCGACCGTCACCAGCCTGCTGCCGAGGATGGAGGCGGCAGGGCTCATTGAAAGACGAACAGAGAACGGCAACCGCCGGTCCCTGTACGTTTATCTGACAGAGAAGGGCAGGGCAAACGCTGCCCGGATCGAGGAGGCTTTCGCGGCCCTGGAGAGCGCGGCTTTTGAGGGTATCCCGGAGACGGAGCGCGAAGCGTTTATGGCGGTTTTCTGCAGGATCTATGAGAACCTGAATGGAAAATAGAGAACAAAATTTCAGTTTTCAGTTTTTTTCATAAAAACCCTTGTGTTCAGGATGTTTTTGAAGTATAATAAAGGACGGATTAATTTTCAATCAATGCAATTTTGAAAAGATATCCAGGGGGAGGCCCTGGGTATCTTTTTCTGATTATACCGCCAATGTAAAGGCGGCGCATTCTGTACAAAAAGAGCCTTTCCGGCTCCGGATATAAAGAAACTAAGAAAGCAGGAAACATATGAAAGAAGAACAACCGATTATCAATATTGCGGTTATCGCCCACGTTGACGCGGGTAAATCGACCCTGGTCGACGCACTGCTGAGCCAGAGCGGCGTTTTCAGAGATAACCAGGAAGTGGTTGACTGTATCATGGACAGCAATGACCTGGAACGGGAGCGTGGGATCACCATCTATTCCAAAAACTGTTCCATCATGCACGATAATATCAAGATCAACATTGTGGATACCCCGGGCCATGCGGACTTCTCCTCTGAGGTTGAACGTATCTTAAAGACGGTTGACACGGTTATTCTGCTGGTGGACTCCAGCGAAGGCCCTATGCCCCAGACCCGTTTTGTCCTCAACAAATCCCTGGAGCAGGGACTGCGCCCGATTCTGTTCATTAACAAGATTGACAAGAAGGACCAGCGCGCCGAGGAAGTGGTCGATATGGTTTTCGATCTCTTTGTAGAGCTCAAGGCCAATGACGAACAGCTGGACTTCCCGATTCTTTACGGGGTTGCCAAGCAGGGAATTGCCAAATATGACATGGATGACGACAGCACAGACCTGACCCCGCTGTTTGAAACCATTGTAAAGCATGTGGGTATTCCAGAGGATATGAGCCTGGAACCGCTGCAGATGCAGGTATCCACCCTTGGCTATGACGATTATATCGGCCGTCTGGGCATTGGCCGCATCGACAAGGGAACCATTCACACCGGGGACAGCCTGGAGGTCTCCAAGCGTGACGGCAGCTTTAAGCGGGTAAAGATCGGGCAGATTTTTGTATACCGCGGCCTCTCGAGGGTTGAGGTCAAGGAGGCAAAGGCCGGTGACATCGTCGTGGTCTCCGGGATTCCGGACATTATGATCGGGGAAACCATCGGTGAAGTGGACCAGGTACAGCCCATGGAGCTCATCGAGATCGAGGAACCGACCCTGTCCATGAACTTCCTGGTCAACACCTCTCCTTTTGCCGGAAAAACCGGTAAATTCGTGACCACCCGCCACATCAAGGCCCGCCTTGAGAAGGAGCTGGAGATCAATGTCGGGATGACCGTTGAGCCGCTGGAGGGCACCACAGAGGGCTACCGTGTATCGGGCAGGGGCGAACTGCACTTATCTATTCTGCTTGAAAACATGCGCCGTGAAGGCTATGAGGTGGCGGTTTCCAAGCCAGAGGTGATCATGCACCGCGATGAAAAGGGCCACAAGCTGGAGCCTGTGGAAAGCGTGATCATTAACGTCCCGGACGAGTACTCCGGAACTGTTATCTCCAAGCTGAACGTGCGTAAGGGCAGCATGGTGAGCATGGCCGCCGAGGAGGGATGGACCAAGCTGGAATACCTGGTGCCGACCCGTGGCCTGTTAGGCTACCAGAGCGAATTTATCAACGATACCCACGGCGAGGGCACGCTGGTACGCCGTTTCGATTCCTTCGAGCCTTATTTCGGGGAGATTCCACAGCGGCAGAACGGCGTGTTGATTTCCGGCTTTTCCGGAGAGACCATGGCCTACTCGCTGTTTAACCTGAGCGACCGCGGTACCATGATGGTGGGCGCGGGAACCCCCGTTTACGAGGGGATGATCATTGGCATTAACAACCGCAGCGACGACATGGTGGTAAACCCCATCAAAAACAAGAAGCTGACCAACACCCGTTCCTCGGGAGCGGATGAGGCCTTAAAACTCATTGATCCTAAGATCTTCACGTTGGAAGAAGCTCTGGAATTCATCAATGATGATGAGCTGGTTGAGATCACCCCCACGGATATCCGTATCCGAAAGAAGATTTTATCCGAACTTGACAGAAGAAGAGACCGACGAAATTAATATAAAAAAGAGAGAACCCGTATCGCGACGATACGGGTTCTTTTTGGGTATAGGCGCTGTAGTCCGAGACGCTGCTGGTATTTCCGCCCTTTTTTCTCAGACAAAATTAATACAAAGTGGGTATACTAGAGAGAGAAGAAAAATGAAAGGAGTGGCAGATGGTGTTTAAGAAGAAAAATTTGAAGGACTATATCCTTTTGATCACGTATGCTGTCTGCCTGCTCATGGCACTTGTCAATATCAAGTATATCTGGAACGGCCTGGGGATTCTGGTGGATATTGCCATGCCGCTCCTTATCGGGATCGCCATTGCCTTTGTGCTCAATATCCCCATGAGCTTCTTTGAGCGTTATGTCTTTAAGTTCATGGACCGGATACGGGGCAGGAGACTCCGGGAAAAGGGGAAGCGGGCCGCGGCCATTGTGCTGACCTTTATCTTTATCGGGCTTCTGATCACCGGAGTGGTCACCTTTGTGATCCCCCAGCTCCAGAAAAGTGTTGAGATGCTCATTACCAAATTTCCGGGCTATGTGGCCAGCTTTAACCTCTGGGTCAACCAGGTTCTGGAATGGCTGCACCTGCCCGAGGACGCCTGGAACCAGCTCTCGAGCCAGTGGCAGGACCTGTTTCCAAAAATAAGCAGCGGCCTGATTGGTGCCATGCCCGAGATCGTGAACACAACGGTCAGCATTACCCAGGGCGTGTTCAATTTTCTCATGGGCTTTATCATTTCTGTCTACATGCTGGCAGACAAGGAACGCCTGCTGGCGCTCAAGGATAAGCTCATGTACGCCTATATCCCGGATAAGGCCAGGGCGTTCATCAATGAGGTAGGCCATACGGCCAATCAGACCTTCCACGGTTTTATTGCCGGGCAGATCACCGAGGCTTTTATCCTCGGAACCCTGTGCGCAGCCGGGCTGGCGATCCTGCGGGTGCCCTACGCGCTGCTTATCGGCGTGCTGGTGGGGGTGACAAGCATTATCCCCATCTTCGGGGCCTTTCTGGGCGCTGTGCCCAGCGGGCTGATTCTGCTGGTGGTCAAGCCGGTGTACTGCCTGATCTTTATCATTTACATCATTTGCCTGCAGCAGGTGGAGAGCAATGTGATCTACCCCAAAGTGGTGGGGACCTCGGTCGGGATCTCGGGCCTGTGGGTGCTGATCGGCATGCTGCTGGGCGGCAGCTTCTTCGGCTTTACGGGCATGATCCTGGGCATACCGGGATTCGCAGTGCTGTACTCTGTGGTGCGGACCCTGACCAATGCCCGGATTGCCAGAAAGCAGGCGGCCAAACAGAACGAGACCATCACGGTTAAGGATTTGGAAGATTCATAAATTAAAATTGAAAACATAAAGGAGTGAATGACATGAGTCGGGAACTAAAAAATATTGAACCGGACGAATTGGAAGCTTTACTGGAAAAAAATGACGGGAACACGGTCTTGTTGGATATTCGGGACAAAATGGAAATTCACAATGAATTTGAGGATCAGGAGTGTGTAGTCAACATTCCGCTGAAGCTCCTGCCCTCACAGATGGAAATGCTCACGCCCTTTAAGGACAAGACCATTGTGCTGGTGTGCCGGTCGGGTATGCGGGCGTCCAGAGCCCAGAAGCTGCTTGAGCAGGAGGGCTTTACGGACCTGCGGGTGCTGCGGGGCGGCGTGGTACATTGGGAGCGGTTTAAAAAAGGCTGAAAGTGCGGACTTTTTCAATGGAAAATTACAGGAGAAAAATGCTGCGCATTTTGAATGACAGAGCGGCTTCAGACCGCTTTTTTAATCGCTTTTATCGGAGTGTGAAAAAATAGTATCATTTAATAGCACAGGCTCAAAAGCCTCAAAACCCCGGGAACGGGGCTTTTGAGGCTTTTGAGCTTTTGTTTTGAAACTTCTGTTTTATGTTTGATTTTCTTTGTAGCGGGTGATGTCATGGCAGGACAGCAGGAAGGCGGGACGGTTCTTCCAGGTGATCAGGGAGGCGTCGGCCGAGGACCACACGCGCAGCAGCGGATTGTAGATTTCCATGGTGCAGTTTTTACGCTCCGTTCCGACACTGCGGGCAGGACAGCGTGCGCAGGGAGCGGTCCTGTCGAAAAAAGCCTCGTAGCAGTACATGCCGACCTCTGAGGAAGGGACCAGATCCTTTGTTTTCTGATTGATGTACAAAAGCCTGCAGGTACCGGGCTCGATGACGTAGATCCAGGAATTCTGGTTGTCAAGCACAGTTTTCATGGCCGCGGCGGACTGTTCGACCCGGTCCTGGGCCCTCTTTTTCAGCAGGAAGGTGCTCAGGATTTCTGAGATAAAGGACAGGGCGGCAATCTGTTCCTGAGTCCAGAAACGGTTGTTGCGGCACTCGTCAAAACCGACATAGCCTTTGAAGCGGCCGTTGTCCCGGATAGCGCACTGGAGCATGGACTTGATGCCCTGGGGCGCCAGCACCTCGAATTGAGCCTTCGGGAGGCTGGCGATGTCCCGGCAGTAGAAGACGCCGTTCTCATCAAAATTATCAAGGTAGCTTCCGCCCAGGTCTGTCTCGTAGGACACATGGCTCAGGTTCTGGATTTCCGGTGCCACGCCGTCATTGCACCACTCAAAGGTATTGGCGCAGTGGGTATCGTCCTCGCTGTTCTCAAAAATATAGACTCGGCTGACATCGAACTGGCGGCCCACAATCTCGAGGATTGGCTGCACAGCGCTTTCGATGTCGATGGATTTGTACAAAATCCGGAAGACATACTCCACCAGCTGGCTGTTCACTGTCTGCGGGATCACCTCGCTGTCAGAGTCAATGCGCTCGTTCACAGCGCTGTAGACGCCGATGGCAGCGTTTTTAAGCGCCTTGTCCTCCAGTTCCCGGTCAAAGACCACATACTGGTTTTTGCCCTGGCGTTTGGCCTGGTAGAGGGCGTAGTCTGCGCACTTGTACAGCTTGTGGAAATCTCTGGCGTGGTCGGGGCAGCAGGCAATGCCGATGCTGCAGGAGGTTTGGGTGTTGTCTTCATTAAACATATCGAGGGTATGGAAGTTCTCGATGACCTGTTGTGCCTTTTCTGTGGCGACCCGGAGATCCGGAATATCGCGGATAAAAGCGATGAACTCGTCGCCGCCGATGCGGCCCACCACGTCGCCGCTCCAGAACAAGGTCTGGATTTTGCCGGCGATCTCCATCAAAAAAGCGTCCCCGAACAAATGCCCCCGGGTATCATTGACGATCTTAAAGTCATCGATGTCGATGATCAGCAGGGCGCACAGGCTGTTTTCCGGGCAGCAGGACAGGTAGTTCTCAATGATACTCTCAGTGGTGCCTTTATTGTACAGCTTTGTAAGGGCGTCACGCTCGGCCTTCTGCATCAGCTCCTGGGAATGACGCTTTTCACTGTCAATATCCACGATCACACCCACCGCCTTGAAGGGCTCGCAGTTTTCATCGTACTGGGCGGTCATGCGGATGCGGCACCAGATATACAGAGCGTCGGCTTTCTTGATCCGAACCTCGGTTTCCACATAGGGGCTGCCCTGCCGGATGTCTTCGAGAATCCCGGTAAAGGCCGGGAGGTCTGAGGACAGAATATGGGAATGGGCAATGCTGCCTGTGCTGATATTTTCAGTCATGGGTTCATAGCCGAATTTTTTTTGCCAGTTGTGGGAAAAGATAAAGGTGTCCTTCTTGATGTCCCACTCAAAGATAATGTCTGTGGTCTGGTCCATGATGATCTCGTGGCGTTCCAGGCTCAGCCGCAGGCCCTCCTGGGCTTCTTTGCCGGCGGTGTCGTCGATGAGAATACAGTAGAAGGAATCCGGGCCGCTCTCACTTTTAATGAGCTGCCCTTTATCCAGAATCCAGATGGTGCTGCCGTCGCTGCGGGTTGCGCGGTACTCGATCTGCTTGGTGTTGTTCTGCCGAAGCTGGCGCTTGACCTCCAGCAGTGTGGAGGAGCGGTCACGGGGGTCGATGATGGCCATGAAGCTGTCGTCAAAGCGCTCCCGGATCTGGGCGCGGGTGTAGCCGAACATGGACAGAAAGCCGTCGTTGACCTGGAGAATGGTCAGCTTTTCGTCATAAAGGCAGCGGAAGATACCGCCTGGGATATTTTCAGTCAGCTGCTGTAAATCCTGGCTCCGGGCCTCCAGCTCACGGGTGGTTTTTTCAATGAACCGCTGGATATGGGGGTCGGAGGCCGTGAGTATGTTCTGGCTGAGGGCGGGCAGATGGGCTCGGCTGTCGATGCGGGCAATGTGCAGCTGACGGAGCCGCAGTTCTCCGTCAATCAGGCTGCAGACCAGGCTGCCTGAGAGCTGAACCTCGGGCGTGGGCTGGCCGGGGGTGTCTGCGCGCAGACGCAGCTGGCAGTCTGCCAGACAGTGGGTATCGGACAGGGCGCGGGTCTCGATAGATGCGTCCAAAATGGTAAAGGGATAGGGAAAGCGGGAGAAATCCGCTTCCAGAACAGCCTCCAGCCCTCCGCTCTCATGTATATTGCTGTGATACAGGCCGGACCAAAGCACATCCTCTGTGGCCATCGAGAGAATTTTTTCGGTATCCCTCATCTCAAAATAGGCCCGCTGTAATTCCTTGACAAAGGCCCTTGTCTTGCGATCGATGCTCATCCTTACACCTCTTCTAACGAATTATAATCGTGACTATCCTCAAAATCACTTTATGGGGGAAACAGCTCTCCAAAACACAGACAGCGTTTTCAAAAGCAGTATATTGATGTTATTATACCGCTAAAAAAACTAAACCACAAGCGAAAAGAAAAAAGAAGAGCTGCCATCCGGGCAGCTCTCAGTAATAATAAATTTCCCCTTAAAGGGCGCGGTTAATGGCGGATACCAGGGCGGTTACCGAGGCGACGATGATGTCGTTGTGGATACCGGCGCCCCAGACAGTGCGGCCATCGGGCATGGTGATGCCCACATAGGCAGCGGCCTGGGAGGTGGAGCCCTCTTCCAGCGCGTGTTCTTTATAGATCAGATCGGTGTAGGGGGTGTCCAGGTAATCCTTGAGGGCGTTGCTGACCGCGTCGAAGCGGCCGTTGCCTTCCGCAGACACCATGGTTTTCTGGCCGTCACGCTCAATGGTGATGGTGGCCTTGATGTGCTCGCTCACCTGTTCAAAATGGTATTCGGGCAGAGTGACCGGGTGCTGGATATTGACATAGGTTTTCTCGAAAATATCCCGGACTTCCTCGGCGGAGAGCTCTTTGTGCTTGTGGTCGGAGACATCCTTGACCGTGTACCCCAGGTCCTCGCGCATGCCCTTTGGCAGGTCGTAGCCGTATTTCTGTTCGAGGACATAGCCGATGCCGCCCTTGCCGGACTGGCTGTTGATGCGGATCACGTCCTTTTCGTAGCGGCGGCCAAGGTCGGTGGGGTCAATGAGCAGGTAAGGCACGGTCCACTGGTCACAGTGCTTTTCCTCGCGCCACTGCATGCCCTTGGCGATGGCGTCCTGATGGGAGCCGGAGAAGGCGGCAAAAACGAGGGCGCCGCTGTAGGGCTGGCGTTCGTACACATGCATCCGGGTTGTGCGCTCATAGACCTCGGTGATTTCGGGCAGGTTGTCAAAGTGGAGCTTGGGGTCCACGCCGTGGGTGTACATGTTCAGCGCCAGGGTGATGATGTCCACGTTCCCGGTCCGCTCACCGTTGCCGAAGAGGGTGCCCTCGATGCGGTCCGCGCCGGCCAGGAGGCCCAGCTCGGTATCGGCCACCGCACAGCCGCGGTCGTTGTGGGGGTGCAGGGAGACAATGACGTTTTCCCGAAATTTTAGATTTTTGCACATGTACTCGATCTGGCTGGCGTACACATGGGGCATGGACATGGATACCGTGACGGGCAGGTTGATGATGACCTTGCTGTCCGCGGTGGGCTGCCATACGTCCAGCACTGCGTTGCAGATATCCAGGGCAAAATCGACCTCGGTGCCGGTAAAGCTCTCGGGGGAATACTGGAACTGGAAGTTTCCCTCGGTCTCAGCCGCCAGATCCCTCAGCATGACGGCGCCGTCCACAGCGATTTGGATGATCTCTTCCTTGGATTTGCGGAAGACCTGCTCACGCTGGGCCACAGAGGTGGAGTTGTACAGGTGGACAACGGATCTCTTACAGCCCTCCAGGGCCGCGAAGGTCTTGCGGATAATGTGCTCTCTTGCCTGGGTGAGCACCTGGATGGTGACGTCGTCCGGGATCAGGTCCTGTTCGATCAGGGTCCTCAAAAAGATATATTCCGTTTCGGAGGCCGCCGGGAAGCCGACTTCGATTTCCTTAAAGCCCACAGCGACCAGGGTTTTGAAATACTCGATTTTTTCCTCCAGGCTCATGGGAATAATGAGTGCCTGGTTGCCGTCGCGCAGGTCTACAGAGCACCAGATCGGCGCCTCGGTAATATACTCTTTGTGCACCCAGTCAGTGGATTCGACCGGGGGCATAAAATAACCGCGTTTGTATTTCTTGGGGTTCATCATAATGGTAAGTTCTCCTTTTTCAGATTTTAATCGGATCATCTTTTCATTCAATCATTTTGAAGCTGGTCAGGAGAATGATCGAATGAAAAGACGTTCGTTTTGTTGCCGCTCGTCCGCTAACGCTCCTTACTCGCTGCCAAATTTTTTATAAAAAATTTGGACAAAACATCAAAAAAATCTCTATATTCACTTAAGAATATAGAGACGAAAGATTTTATCCTACGTGGTACCACTCTAATTTTACAGCATAACGCTGCCTCGTTGGCAGATACGGACCGCACTCGGCCTTATATCCTCCTGGGGTAACGGTCAGGAACCGGCGCCGCCTACTCTCGTGGATTTCAGGGTGCCACTCCGAGGCCAGTTCAGATACCTTTCCCAACTGCTTCGCATCAACCAGCAGCTTTCTGGATGTTCCGGGGATCTTACTATTCCTCATCAATGTGTTGTGATAATCATAATCATTTTAAAGGAATTTGTCAAGGAAAAAATTGTTAAAGTTAAAGAACAAAATTTATCCGCGCCCCAGGTCACAGACTCAAAAGGCTCAAAACCCCGCAGCATAGAAGTTTTGAGCTTTTTGAGCCTGTCTTTCAAGCGTTTATGCGAAAATGACCGCGTACAGGATCACGATGATGCCCAGCACAATGCGGTACCAGCCAAAGGCCTTGAAATCGTGCCTGCGGATATAGCCCATGAGGAACTTGATGGCAAAGACAGAGACCACAAAGGCCACGATCATCCCCACTAAAAGGATACCGATCTCTGTACCTGTAAAGCCAATGCCGGTTTTGACAAAGAACTTCACGATTTTTAAGAGGCTGGCGCCCAGCATGACCGGCACAGCCATAAAGAAAGAAAACTCAGCCGCGATATGGCGGGAACAGCCCAGCAGGGAAGCCCCGAGGATGGTGGAGCCAGAGCGGGAAGTTCCCGGCACAATGGACAGCACCTGAAAAAGGCCGATGAACAGAGCCGTTTTATAGCTAAGCTGCTCAAAGCTCCGGATGGCGGGCGTTTTAGCGCAGTTCCGGTTCTCAACAACAATAAAGGCGATTCCGTAGACGATCAGCGCGATGGCCACCGTGACATAGCCGTAAAGCTTTCCTGTGACCAGGTCGTCGAAGGGCAGGCCAATGAGGCCAAGGGGGATAATGCCCACCAGCACCTTGCCCCAAAGGGACCAGGTCCGCTTTTTCTGTATGGGGGATTTACTGGGAGAAAAGGGGTTGAGCTTGTGAAAATACAGCAGGACGACCGCCAAGATAGAACCAAACTGGATGACCACCACAAACATGTCCCAGAAATCCTTAGAGACATTCATGTGGATAAACTGCTCAAACAGGATCATGTGGCCCGTGCTGCTGACCGGCAGCCACTCCGTGATCCCCTGAACAACGCCGAAAAAGGCGGCTTTCAAAAATTCTAAAAACATTGGTATCTCCTTCATCAATTCTTTTGAATAAGCCTATTTTATCATGGAACCGTCCCCGCAACCTAAACACAGGCTTACAATATGCTTACAATTTTGTAACATAGGGGCGCAAACTCAAAAGACTCAAAACCCCACAGCGTGGAAGTTTTGAGTCTTTTGAGCATGTATCTTAAGTTTTTATGCAAACATCACCGCGTAGATAATGACAATGATGCCCAGCGCAATGCGGTAGTAGCCGAAAGCCTTGAAATCGTGCTTGCGGATATAGCCCATGAGGAACTTGATGGCAAAGACAGAGACCACAAAGGCCACGATCATCCCCACTAAAAGGATACCGATCTCTGTACCTGTAAAGCCAATGCCGGTTTTGACAAAGAACTTCACGATTTTTAAGAGGCTGGCGCCCAGCATGACCGGCACAGCCAGGAAGAAAGAAAACTCCGTAGCCACATAGCGGGAGCAGCCCAGCAGGGTGGCGCCAATGATGGTGGAGCCGGAGCGGGAAGTCCCTGGGATCAGGGCCAGGATCTGGAACACGCCGATGAACAGGGCCGTTTTGTAATCCAGCTGCTCAAAATTACGGATGGTCGGATGCTTGGTGCGGTCCATGTTTTCCACCACAATAAAGGCAATCCCGTAAACGATCAGGGTGATGGCGACGGTCACATAGCCGTAGAGCTTGTCGGTGATAAAATCATCAAATAAAAGTCCGATAACAGCAGCCGGAATGACGGCCACCAGTACCTTGCCCCAGAGAGACCAGGTATCCCGTTTCTGCACCGGTGATTTCTTAGGTGAGAAGGGATTGAGTTTATGAAAATACAGCAGAACAACGGCCAGAATGGATCCAAACTGGATGACCACCAGGAACATGTCCCAGAAATCCTTGGATACATTCATATGGATAAACTGTTCAAACAGGATCATATGGCCTGTGCTGCTGATGGGCAGCCACTCCGTGATCCCCTGAACGATCCCGAAAAAGGCCGCTTTTAGCAGTTCTAAAAACATATAGATAACTCCTTACGTATTGATTTTTTAACTGAATAATATTTTACCACAACACCCGATAAATGAACATTAAAAAATTCTTACATTTTTATCATATTAAAGTTATTTTTATATAAAACGGACAAAAAGTATTAAAACTATTTTGTTATTAGAGTGAAAATGTTAATTTTGACAGGTCCTGAAAGCCTGGCAGAAACTTTTCGGCCTCTCCATTGCTATTCTCACAGAATTGTGATAGGATAAATAGCTAAAGAGAAATAAGCGAGCCGAGATAAAGGAGAAACGATGAGAGAATGTATGGAAGACTTACCGAAACTGCAGGCGCGGCTGAAACGCATCGAGGGCCAGATCCGCGGCATTTCGGACATGATGGAAAAGGATGTCCCCTGCAATGAGATCCTGATTCAGATCAACGCTGCCAAATCGGCCCTGCACAAGGTGGGGCAGATGGTTGTGGAGGGGCATCTGCACCACTGCGTCAAGGACAGCATCGAGCATGGAAATACCGAGGAAACACTGAAGGATTTGTCCAAGGTCATTGAGTATTTCTCAAGGATCTGATACAAAAGGGCCCGTATCGCCACGGTACGGGTCCTTTTTATATAAATTTTTCTTAACAGGCCTTGAACAATCGGGTCAACGGTCTATAATGGTATTAACCGATTGGGTTAATGAAAGGAAAATGGAATGAATGATAAGTTTTTTGAGCTGCCGGAGGAGAAGCAGCTGCGCATTGTCAACGCGGGATTTAAGGCTTTTGCCGAGAACCCTTATAAAAAGGCCAACACAGCCGACATCGCCGCCGCGGCAGGTATTTCCAAGGGGCTGCTGTTCCACTACTTCAGCAACAAGCAGACACTGTACGAGTACCTGTTCCGGTATGGTAACGACGTAATGTTCAGGCGTATCAGAGAGCTGCTGCCTTCCGATGAGTCCGATTTCTTTGAGATCTGGCTGCGGTCCCAGCGGGCTAAATCCGAGATCATGATGCGCAACCCTTACCTGATGGACTTCTTTATCCGGGTCTATTATGACAAGGCGCCGGAGAGTGCGGGGAATATGAGCTTTTACAGCGATTTGGAGACCACCATCACCGCGTTGATCCTGGACCGGATCGACCGGAGCAAGTTCAGGGAGGAGACCCCGCCCGAGAAGGTGATCCGCTGGCTGATCTGGGCGGCCGAGGGCTTTATGAAGCGCCAGAGCGATCTTGGCAGAGTAGACATTGAACAGCTGAATTCCGAGTATACCGAGCACGTTCTGTTTATAAGACAGCACTGCTACAAAGAGGAGGCATTACAATGATCGCAATCGAGCACCTGACCAGAGACTACGGCGAGGGCCGCGGGATTTTTGACCTGTCCTTTGAGGTAAAAAAGGGCGAGGTCTTTGGCTACCTGGGCCCCAACGGCGCCGGGAAAACCACGACCATCCGCCATCTGATGGGCTTTCTGAAGTCTAAGCGCGGCACCTGCGCGATCGACGGCCTGGACTGCTTTAAGCAGGCGGCTGAGATCAAGGAATTTTTAGGGTACCTGCCCGGGGAGATCGCCTTTTTCGACAGCATGACCGGCGTGGAGTTTCTGAACTTTATGGCCGAGATGCGGGGCATGAAGGACCGCGCGAAAATGGAAAAGCTCATCCGCTTTTTCGACCTGAACCCAAAAGGGAAGATCCGTAAGATGTCCAAAGGCACCAAGCAGAAGCTGGGCCTGGTGTCCGCCTTCATGCACGACCCCGGGGTCCTGATCCTCGACGAGCCCACCAGCGGGCTGGACCCCCTCATGCAGAACCGGTTTATCCGCCTGATCCAGAACGAGAAGAAAAAGGGCACGACCATTCTCATGTCCTCCCACAGCTTTGAAGAGGTCGAGCGGACCTGTGACCGGGTGGGCATTATCCGTGCCGGGAAGCTGGCAGCCCTGGACAGCGTGGCTTCCCTCAAGGCAGAGCGCCACAAAATCTACCAGGTCAGCTTCGCCACCGCCAAAGAGGCTGGAGACTTCGCGGCCCGGTGCACAGGCACCCGCCTGCTGAGGGAACACCCCCAGCTTGTGGAGGTGCGGGTGGCAGGGAGAATGGACAGCTTTCTGAAAATGCTCACCGGCTACCACGTCATGGCGTTGGACACGGTCTCCCAGGATCTGGAGGATATTTTTATGCAGTATTACGGAGGTAAACATCATGCTTAGCGGGCCGCTTTTCAGAAAAACCTTTAAATCACAGCTCAGGATACTTGTCATCTTCGCGGCCATTCTGGCCATGTATATGGGTGTTGAGATCAGTATGTTCAACCCGGATTCCATGGACGGCATAAAAGAGATGATGGACATGCTGCCCCAGCAGATGATAAACGCCATGAACCTGGACGTTGGCGCTGAGACAAGCCTTGTGGGCTTTCTGGGCTCCTATTTTTACGGCTTTATTGTCATCATGGTGCCCATGATTTTTAACATTATCGCCAGCAACAACGCGGCGTCAAAGCTGGTGGATTCCGGCGCCATGGCCTGCCTGCTGTCCGCGCCTAATTCCCGGACCAGGGTCATCGCAACCCAGGCCGCAGCCCTGATCCTGTCCAATATCCTCCTCATGGCCTTTGTGACTGTTATGGGGATCGCAGTCAGCCAGGCTCTGTTCCCGGGCGATCTGGACATCCGCGCCTTTCTGCTCGTCAACGCAGGCGCCCTGCTCATGCAGCTGGCCGTCAGCGCCATTGGCTTCTCTGCCTCCTGCCTGTTTAACGAGAGCCGCCTGTCCCTGGCCCTGGGCGGGGGCCTGCCCGTTCTGTTTCTGGTGCTCATGATGCTCTCCGGCGTCAGCGAGGACCTGGACGTTGTGCGCTACACGACCCTGTACAGCCTGTTTGACCCTGCCGAGATCATCGCGGGAGGCGACACCGTGGGCCTGTGCATGGCGGCCCTGGCGGCAGTCTCGGTGGTGCTGTATACCCTGGGCATCCTGGTCTTCAGGCGGAAGGACCTGCCGCTGTAAATATAAAAAGCAGACTGAGATCTGAATCTCAAAAGGCTCAAAACACGTATCCAAGGTGTTTTGAGCCTTTTGAGCCTGTATCTTGGGGGATTCTTATAAAAAAGGCGCGCTCGGTTATTTTTTTCTGAAAGTGGTATGTACATAAAAAGGGCGCTGCCAGAGGCAGGCCCGAAGCACTGATGAAAGAAGGAGCGATTATGAGAATAGCCATAGTGACCGGGGCGTCCAGCGGGCTTGGACGCGAGTTTGTAAAACAGATCAGTGAACGTGAGCATCTGGATGAGATCTGGGCCGTTGCCCGGAGGCGGGAACGGCTGGAGGCACTGGCCAGGGAAGTAAAAACACCGGTGAGGCCTGTAGTCATGGACCTGACAGACACCAGCAGTTTTCCGGAGCTGACAGCCCTGATGGCCGAGAAGCAGCCGGAAGTGCGGCTGCTGGTCAATGCCGCGGGTATGGGGAAGCTGGGAAATTACGCCGAGGTGACCGAGGCGGACAGCAATGCCCTCATTGATTTAAACTGCCGGGGAGCAGTCGATATGACCCTGAGGGTACTGCCGTACATGCAGAAAGGCGCGAGAATCTTGCAGATCTGCTCGGTGGCGGCTTTTATGCCCCTGCCCGGCATGAACCTGTACGCGGCCTCCAAGGCCTTCCTCCTAAGCTACACCAGAGCTCTGCGCTGGGAGCTGTTCGGCCGGGGCATAAGGGTGACAGCGGTCTGCCCCTACTGGATCAAAAATACCGAGTTTGTGCCGCGGGCCAGCGCCAACGCGGACCGCTCCGCGGTGCGCCACCTGCCCTTTGCGGGCACTGTCCAGACGGTTGTGCGCCGCTCTATGAGGGACAGCCGCCTGGGCGCGGCCGTATCCACGCCGGGCCTTGCAAGCTTCGGGCTGCGGGTGTTTGGCAAGGTGGTACCCCACGGGCTGGGCATGGCGTTCTGGAACGTGCTCAGGAAAATCTGAGGAAATTCAGGGCGCCGGCAGTTGACAATTTTGAAAAGTTCGCTTATACTAATATTAACAATTGAATCAAACCATTGAGGGTGCCTTGAAAAAGGAGAATAGGGAAACCGGTGTGAATCCGGTACGAACCCATCACTGTAAACAGGGACGCGCCGCAGTAAACCACTGGCCTCGGGCCGGGAAGGGAGCGGAGTGCGGAGGAGCTGTGAGTCAGGAGACCTGCCTTTAGTGTTACGCGTGTTTGTCCGGTGAGGGGATTGTCACTGGGAGAACCTGAGATAGGTAAATGGGAGCCTGTCGGCGATGTGTCGGCAGGCTCTTTTTATATGATTTTTTAAGAAAGAGGTAGAAAAATGAGAAGCTTGAAGAAACAGTTTTTAGGGATTGCCCTGTCCGCAGTGCTGGCGACAGGCGTGCTGGCAGGGTGCGGCAGCGCAGGGGGAAATGACAGCGCCAGCCAGAGCGCCGGCACAGACGGCCATTATCCGGTCACCATCACCACCTACGATTACGACAAGCAGCCTGTAGAGATGACCTTTGAAAAGGCGCCTGAAAAGGTGCTGGCCGTATACCAGAACGCCATCGAGACCATGCTGGCCCTGGGCCTGGAGGACAAAATTGTGGCTGCCAGCGGTCTGGATCACGAGGTGAAACCAGCGTACAAGGACGCTTTCGCCAAGGTCAACTATCTGTCCGAATTCAAACCCAGCAAGGAAGCCGCGACCGCTCTGGAGCCGGATATGATCCTGAGCTGGACCTCCCTGTTCTCCGACAAGAACCTGGGCAGCATGAAGGAGTGGCAGAGCCAGGGCGTGAACAGCTACAACATGCTCAACAGCGGCGCAGTGTCCCCTAAAACACTGGATAACGAGTACCAGGATTTTGAGAACCTGGGCAAAATCTTTGACGTGGAGGATAAGGCCGGGGAACTGGTGAACGCGATCAAGGACGCTGTGAAACAGACAGAGACCTATGCCCAGAAGGAAAACAAGAGCCCCAAAGTACTGGTGATGGAGGACCAGAGCGGTCAGATTGTCAACTATGGGGCCACCACACTGGCAGGCGACATGGTCACCAAGCTTAAGGGCACACTGGCCAGTCCGGACGCGTCCAAGCTGGGCGAGGAGGACGTGGTCGCTGCCAATCCGGAAGTCATCTTCGCAGTCTATATGGACCGTGACGACCAGGATATGGCCGCCCAGACAAAGGACGCCATCATGAACAACGCGGCCTTTGCCGACATCGACGCAGTGAAGAACAACCGGGTGATCCCCATCGAGCTGGGGCAGATGTACTGCAGCGGTGTGCGTACCATCGACGGCATTCATACCATCGCGAATGGGATGTACCCAGATTTAAACCTGAACTAGTCAGCGGGCTTTTTTATGAGACAAAGCGCACTGATCAAAGATAAAGGGCGGCTCCAGAGCCAGCCCTTTTATGTGTTTGTATGCGTGGTCATGCTTGGGCTGCTGATCCTCTCGGCCCTGGCAGCGGTTACCATCGGCTCCATGGACCTGTCCATCCGGGATGTGTACAGCGTCATCGGCTACGAGCTCTTCCATCTGGACAGCCTGAGTGCCTACGCCAGGGGCGCGGCCCACAACGTGGTGTGGCTGATCCGCTTTCCGAGGGTGGTCATGGGGCTGGCTGTGGGCATGGGCCTGTCCATCTGCGGCGTGGTCATGCAGGCCATTGTCAAGAACCCGCTGGCAGAGCCCTATGTGCTGGGCATCTCCTCCGGGGCGTCGCTGGGGGCGACCACAGCCCTGTTCTTCGGGCTGGGCGCTGTGCTCGGCGGCAGCGGTGTGGGTGTGTGCGCCTTTATCGGGGCCTTTCTGATCTCCATGCTGGTGGTGGCAGTGGCCAACATTGGCGGGCCGGCCAACTCCGTCAAGCTCATCCTCTCCGGCATGGCCCTGGGCGCCCTGTGCATGGCTTTCTCCAATTTTATGGTCTTTATGGCCAACGACCCCAATACCACCCAGCAGCTCACCTTCTGGATGCTTGGCAGCCTGTCCGGGGCCAAGTGGGGCTCCACACTGGTCATCTTTGTCGTGGTGGCTGCCAGCACGCTCTTTTTCTGGAGCCAGCACCGCCCCCTGAACCTCATGCTCCTGGGTGACGATGTGTCCATCACCCTGGGCACCAACCTGAACACCTACCGCCATGTGTACCTGGTCCTGACCTCGCTCATTATTGGCCTATGTGTGTACGCATCCGGCACCATTGGATTCATCGGGCTGGTGGTGCCCCACGCGGTGCGCATGGTATTTGGCACCGACCACCGCAAGCTGGTGCCCCTGAGCGCCCTGACCGGCGGCATTTTTCTGATCTGGGCCGATGTGCTGGCCCGCACCCTGCTGCCCGAGACCGAGGTGCCCATCGGGATTCTCGTGTCCATGGTGGGCGCACCGGTGTTTATTTATATGATGATGCGTAAGAGCTACGGTTTTGGAGGTGGCGAATAATGGAAATCAGATCCCAGGACATTACCCAGACACTGGGCGGCTGCGAGATTTTAAAGGGCGTGAGCATTGACGTCCAGAGTAAAAAATTCATTGGGATCATCGGTCCCAACGGCAGCGGAAAGAGCACCTTTCTGAAGTGCCTGTACCGGACAGCCCGCCCCACCGGCGGCGTCATTTATTTTGACGGAGAGGCAGTGGACAGCCTCAGCTATAAGGAGTCGGCCAGAAAGGTGGCTGTGGTGGCCCAGCACAATTACTATAACTTTGATTTTACCGTGGAGCAGGTGGTGCTCATGGGCCGGACCCCGCACAAAAAGCTCATGGAGCGCAACTACGCCGAGGACTACGCCCTGGCCCAGAAAGCCCTGGAAACTGTGGGCATGGAGGCCATGAAAGACCGGAACTTCTCCACCCTGTCCGGCGGCGAGCAGCAGCGCGTGATCCTCGCCCGCGCCCTGACCCAGGACACCCAGTGCCTGATTCTGGATGAGCCCACCAACCATCTGGACATCAAGTACCAGCTGCAGCTCATGAGCATTGTGAAAAAGCTGAACCTTACCGTCGTGTCCGCCATCCACGACCTCAACATCGCGGCCATGTACTGTGACGAGATCCATGTCATGAAAGAAGGCCGCATCATCAAAAGCGGCCCGCCCGATGCTGTGCTGACCCCGGCGTTTATCCGGGAGGTCTACGAGATTCAGGCCGAGGTGATAAAGAACGCGAAAAGCGGCTTCCTGCATGTGCTGTACCAGCCGGAATTTTAAAATCATTCTGTAAAAAAGATGCTCAAAAGACTCAAAACAGCCGTCGTGGTGGTTTTGAGTCTTTTGTGGTTAAGGGCGCAGAGGTTTTCGTTTATTTTAGCTTTTGTCAACCACATATTGTAAAAAATTAAGGCTTTTACATAAAAAGAATAAAATATTATTCAAACGTGTGATCAAAAGACTCAAAAGGATAAAAATGGCTGTTTTGAGCCTTTTGAGCAGGTTTTCCATAACATAATAAAAAAATAATCTGATAACAAATGATTATCCATCAGTTAAACTTTTAACAATTGTTGACTTAAACAGCGATTCATTATATAATGCAAACCATATCACGACGACGGTCGGATATAAAACGATTTTGAAGGGATGTGTTGATAAAAAACTATCGATCAATCTTTGACGTGGTCAGGGAAGAAACCAATATTGTGACGGCTGCCCGCTTTTACGGGATGGCAGTTGACCGGCATGGGAGGGCGCTGTGTCCATTTCACAGCGACCATCACCCCAGTCTGTCTTTTAAAGACAACCGGTTTACCTGCTTTGCCTGTGGGGCCAGAGGGAGCGTTATTGATTTGGTGATGCAGATTTTCCATATTTCTCCATTAGAAGCGGCAGTTAAGCTTCAGGAAGATTTCAATCTAAAGGTGGAGGTCAGAGGTCAAAGCCATAAGGCCAACGACGTTGCGGCGAAAGGAGAGGCGGATACAAGAAGCGTGAAGCAGGAAACGAACGGGACGAAAAGCGCACAGCGCAGAGCGAAACCAACGGAAAGCCTGTACAGCCCTTTGCGTATGACGGCTCCGACGGACAGCACGGAGGCGGTACTGGCAGCGGCGCTCCGGGACCGGCTGGCGGATATGGAAGCATACTATAGCAGACTACACCGTGAACTATGCGAAAATACTGAGAAATATAAGCCTTGCAATTCACTGGAAACCGTCCAAGACAAGTATGTCGAGGCCGTGTTTCAATTACCCGTGGTATCCTACTATTTGGATATCCTGGACAGCGGGACGCCATCCGAGAGGGTGGCGCTTTACCGCGCGTATAAAAGAAAGGAGCTTATACAGTATGAAAAACGATAGAACACAGCGACATAATACAGACGACATTGAGGCCATGAAAGGCCTCTTAACCGAAGAGGAGCGAAAAGATCTGATCATTGAAGAGACCAAGAAAAGCATTGAATTCAAGCCCATTATCCCATTGGACGACAGCGCAGGAAGCGCTGTGCCGGCTTTTCCAGTGGAGAGCCTGCCCGGCGCAGTACAGGACTTTGTCCTGGCGGCTGCTGCCAGCATCGGGGTGCCGGTTGCCATGACCGGCAGCGCGGCCCTGGGCGTTCTGGCAGCCGCACTGCAGAAGAAGGCCAAGGTGAAAGCCAAGGAAGACTGGACAGAGTCCCTGTGCCTTTACATCCTGTTGATTGCCCGCTCATCGGAGCGGAAATCCCCGATTATGCGTAAAATGACCAAGCCCATCGAGCTTTACGAGGAGATGGTCAATGCCAAGATGGCCGAAGACATCGAGGAATACGATAATCAGGAGAAATTTTTTAAAAAGAAGATCAAGTATTTGGAAGGAAAAGCCGCCCGGGGTGTCATTAACTACACCGATGCCCAGAAGGCCAGAGAAGAGCTGGCAGCACTTAAGCCAACGCGCCCTCTGCGCCTGACAGCAGGCGATGTGACCCCCGAGGTGCTGGTCAACCTTCTGGAAGAGAACAACGAGCGCATGGTGATTTTTGCGGCAGAGGGGGGCCTTTTTGGCACCATGAGCGGCCGCTACAGCGGCGCGGTCAATATCGACGTGTTCCTCAACGCCTATTCACAGGACAAGATGACCGTCGACCGGGTTGGCCGCCGGACCCGCATCCTAAGAGACGCCCACCTCACCATGGTGATGGCTGTACAGCCCCATGTGGTGTGTGAATTTGAGGCCAGGAAAGAATTTCAGGAGCTGGGCCTGACAGGCCGGTTCCTGTACGCCATGCCCGACAGCCTTGTCGGCACCAGAAACAGCCGGGAGGCGCCCGATGTACCACCAGAGGTCGAAGCAGCCTACTGTGAGCTCATCACCGAGCTTCTGGCCATGGACGCCGGGATTAAAGGCGGTGTGATGCTAGAGATGACCGAGGAAGCCAGAGACCTGTTTTTTGACTTTGACTATGACACCGAGAGCCGCTTGACAGAAGACTACGAATGTATTGAGCCCTTTGCTGGAAAGGTCAGCGGCACCGTCCTGCGGATGTCAGGCATTCTTCACTACGCGGCCCACGGCCCCCGAGCGTCTGAGATCAGAATCAGCCGTTCGACCGTGGCCAAAGCCATTGACCTGGCAGAATATTATCTGGCAGAAAAGCTGCGGATCTTTAACATGACAAGCAGCGACGCCGAAACCCAGGCCGCGGCCTACGTCCTCAAACGGACCCTGACCGCGGGCAAAGACAGCCTGACCAAACGGGAGATCGCTCAGCGCTGTAAGGGTAAGGGCATGCACGCAGACGATGTGGAATCGCCGCTGGCGCTGCTGGCAGCCCACCACTATCTGGTGCCCGTACCGGCTGAGTACGCCGGAACCGGACGCCGGAGCATCCGTTATTTTATCCACCCCGGACTCCTCAAAACAGAAGCCGCCAGGGAAGAGGACCACAATGCCCTCGTGCCTGTGATCACACCGGCAGAACCGGGGGACTTTACACAGGAGGAAAGGGCGGTGACGGTTTAATGAACAATACCGATGCGATGGCCGTTTATGATACCTCATTAAAACAACAGGGCAGCAGGCCCCCGGTCCATACGGCAGAGGCAGCCTGCGTGCCGCAACAAAATCAAAGACAAAGCACGGTTAAAAACATTCTCGAGGACATAAACGCCAGCAAAGCGCTGGAAGCTGAACAGATTCAAAGAGCAGAAACCCTCAGGGAAGTCGACGGGGAACTGAAATCCGTCGCGATTGAAATGCTCGAAAACAGAGTGTCTCCCGACAGAATCATACTGAAACTCAGCAATATCATCATGCACCTGAGTGACGACAAAGTATTTTATAAGAAGGTTCAGGCGCTGGTGCATAAAAATTACAGTGATCGTTAATGTATAAAAACAGGCATCCGGAAGGGTGCCTGTTTTAGGGGTGTCAAAAACTTTATCATGAAGCGATAAAGCGTTAAAAAGAGGATGGTTCAGTTGAAAGTGGATCGTGGAAAGTTCAGGTGAAAATTCGCAAGGCGAATTTGATGAGATGCGGCCGATGGCCGCCCGAAGTGCCCCAAAATTCAAAAGGCGCAGTCTCGGACAACAGCACTGCTCTGGCAGATTGAAGCGGATTTTCAAAAAGGTATCTTTTAAATTTAAAATAGAGAATACAGTCTCAAAAGGCTCAAAACCTGAATCACATGGGGTTTTGAGCCTTTTGAGCGGGTGTTTCTAAAAACAGATTTAATTTTCAATGAGGCCCAGGTCCATTTTCCAGGTGAGCACCCGTTTGACGGAGGCATTGATTTGATCTTCGGAGAGGGTTTTGTTTTTTACAGCCTCGATCACCGCGGGGATCTCGATGGTATAGCGGGAGCTCAGAATCATGTCGTTGCCGGCGGCCACTGCCTGCACAGCCGCGGTATCGGCGCCGTAGGCCTTGGTGATGGCCTCCATATCCAGGTCGTCAGTGAGGATAACGCCGTCAAAGCCCAGCGCGTCCCGCAGAATTTCGTGTACCTTTGGGGACAGGGATGCCGGGTGGTCCGGGTCCATGGCCTCAATGACATTGTGGTTGACCAGAACACTGCCCGCGCCGGCCTGGATGCCTGCCTTGAAGGGAAGAAAATCCTGGGCTTCAAAGGTCTCAAGGGGGCGGCTGTCCCTTGAGAAATCCTTATGGGTATCAGCGCCGGGGCCATAGCCTGGAAAATGCTTGAGCACAGAGCCCATGCCGTCTGAGTCCATGGCGCTTACTGTGGCTTTCGCGTAGTCGGCCGTGGTGGCTGCGTCTCTTCCGGTGGTCCGGGAGTAGATGTAGTCTGCGGGATTCTGCGAAACGTCGCAGACCGGGGCGAAATTGACGTTGAGGACCAGGGATTTAAGCAGCGCGTCCTTTTCGTGAGCGTCGGCGGTGACAGCGTCCATGCCGCCGTTTTGCAGCAGGGTCTGGGGAGAGGGGAAGCTCTCGGCCCGGAGCGCGGGGTTGCCGCTGACACGCACCACGTCGCCGCCCTCCTCGTCAACACCCACCAGCATAGGGATCTTTGCCGCGTCCTGGCAGGCGTTGATTTCGGCCCGGATTTGGTCGGGGTTTTTATCCTTAAAGTCGCGCCCGAAAAGAATGGTGCCCCCAAACTGCCAGGCTTTTTCGTCCTCGGGGGCGGCAGGGCCGGGGTACCGGGCAAAGAACATCTGCCCCACCTTTTCCTCAAGGCTCATGCCAGCCAGGAGCTTATCTGCCCGCAGGCTGTAAAAGGCTTTTTCGGCCGCGTCTGAAGCTGTCAGGACCTCCAGTTTTCTGGCGGGGAGAGGGGTATCCCCGGCCTTTAGGCTCTCGGGATCGGTGCCGGTTTTTAACGTGATTTTGACCTCTGCGCCGGTTTCGGGCAGGGGGCCCTGCGGGAGGGCTGTAAGGTCGAAAACGCTGGTCACGGGCTCCTGGGCGTCCTCAGCCCGGTAAAGGAGGGTGAGGGTGGCGTCATCGCTTTCCAGCACATAGCCTGTAAAGGTGACCGGAGAAAAGAGCTGGGACAGGGTGAGAGCCGGCGAGCAGCCTGTGATCAGGAGCCCGGAGGCGGATATGATTAAAAAGAGTGATAAAAGTCGTTTCATGAATGTTTCCTTCTGCAAAATTTGCCCCTTGTTTCAGGGACGGGTCTATTGTACCATATTCTCTCTGAAATGGGGGTCTTTATTTTGGTAAGGCGGGTACGGTTGCTGTAAAAATAAAAGTGGCGTCGTCCGAGACTGCGCCTTTTATCCAGATAAGAAAAAAAGGTCCAGGCACTGTGGGTGACGGCCAGGAATCGAGCCGCACTATCGGCACAGCCAGACACAGGCGAGATCAAGCGTCAGCTTTAGTAAAGAAGCTGCAATTGTATGTGCGGTGCCTGCAGGACGCTTTTTTCTTCCTTAGGTAAAAAGCTTCGTCTCTTAGGTTTCATAACGTTTTAACACTTCTTGTGAAAATGATCTGCGATTAAAGGAGGTTCCACGCGCTTTTGCCGCAGCAAAAGGGGTCTTTCATTTTCCATTTTCAATTCTCCATTAAAAAAGAAAAGGCCCCCGCAAAGCTTTGCGGAGGCCTTCTCTTTTAGGAGATGTTTCTGCAGGAGGTAATCCTATCCGCGGCCCACTTCAGTGTTGTCATGCTTGCGGTCGCGGAGTGCTTTTACGGGGGATTCCTTGTCTTCATAACGGTAATCCTCACCGTTTTTGTCAATGTATTTTTCAATGACTTCATGGGACGGCACATAGTCGCCGTTGACCATTTCCTGGTATTTAAAGAAGCGGTAATCCTTGGGCAGCTTGCTGCTGTCTTCATAATCTTCGCCCTTTTTGCCAAGGTTCGCCTGTTTGGCGAGGACGTCGCGGACATATTCTTTATTGGAGGTCAGGTGCAGAAGTTTCGGGAAGTGCCCGTCGACGACCTCGTTCCATTCTTTCTTTTCATATTTTTTCAGAAGCTCGGCGGCCTTGTGTAAATGGCCGATTTCCTTCTGAAGCTGTTCTTCCCACAACAGCTTGATGATCTCATTCTTTTCTTCACGGTAGAAGGAGTAGTACAGATAGGCTTCAACATAGTCGTGAAGCAGCAGATTTTCCAGCCAGGTACAGTTGGGGTCCAGCAGGCCGCCGTAGTGGGTGACATGCTGTTCTTCAACCATACCGATTTCAAGGTACAGGCTGCGGCCCAGATCGTCCGGATAACGGTTGCCCACGTTCATGTAAAAGTTCATGGTCTGCTGTTCGCCGGCCACGATGATCATGGTGTTGAGCTTGGTCTGGATGTCGGCAGTCTTGGAGTCGATGGGACGGTTGATGGTGTCAAAAGGATGTCTGTGGTGGGCGATGGTGGGGCGGCCGGGCATGAGTTCGGTATAGCCGCCGACCAGCTCCTCGGCCTTGATGCCCTTGTCCATTTCCAACAGATCGGCATAGCGGTACAGGTGGTCAAAATCTTCCAGCAGGGCAAAATCCAGAGCCTGCTTCACATAGTTGTCCGGTTCATTCTGTGCCAGCCAGGCGGTCAGGTCAACGGCCAGCTGTTCATAGCCGATGGCCATCTCCAGAACTGATTCATCAGCCGGCGGCAGCCAGTTGATCATTTTCTGCTGCTGCTGCTCAATACGGCGTGTCATGGCCAGTTCCCGGCGCAGATCGTTGTCCGTGCAGTTCCGGTGGAACTGATGGGCAAACAGGGCTGCCTCCACTTCGATTCCGTTCATCAGGATAATGCGCGTCTTGGTGTAAGGGTCGATCTGATCTTTTGCGTAGGGAATCGGTGTCAGTTTCTTCCAGTCTTCAGCCTGCTTTTCAACAGGAATACCTTTTTCGTCAAATGGGTTAAAGCTACTCATAAAGAAAACTCCTTTTCTGGTGATTGTTTAAAATGAATTCAATTATTACTTACCCATCATTTTTTAAAATATAACGCGAAATGTAAATGTTTAAAGCAACTTTTAAGGATAAAATATACTAGAATGAAATGGTGGGACGATTGAAAAGAAAAAGCGAATCTCACGCTTTTAGAAAGAGTTTGCAAAACAGAGCAACTCTGTTTGTATAATAAAAACATAAAAGGAAAAACTGTCTTTTATGTTAAAGACAGACGCAGAGTAAAGAAAAAGCACTTCCCTTTTTGGAGAAGTGCTTTTTATATCGAATGGTTTAAGCTGAACCTCAGCGCTTCTGATGGGCGGCCAGAAGCAGTGCCATGGCGACGCTGTTGAGTTTGGCCTCGGCCGTGTCGGCGCGGGAGGTCAGGACGGCGGGCTTGGCGGTGCCCATGACAACTGCGCCGCTCTTGGCGCCTGCCAGGTAGGTCATGGTCTTCCAGAAAATATTACCTGCCTGGAGGTTAGGCATGAGCAGTACGTCGGCTTTGCCGGCCACAGGGCTTGTGATGCCCTTGTGCTCAACAGACATTTCGGAGATGGAAAGGTCCATGGACAGGGGGCCGTCGATGATACAGCCCTTGATCTGGCCGCGTTCGTTCATCTTTGAGAGCACTGCCGCGTCGTAGCCGTCAGGCATGTTGGCGTTGACGGTCTCGACGGCGCTCAGACAGGAAATTTTCGGCATCTCACAGCCCAGGGCATTGGCCAGGGTGGTGGCGTTGCCGATCATCTCAACTTTATCCTCAAGGGTAGGGGACACGATCATGCCGCAGTCTGTTGCCAGGAAAACCCGGCCCAGCGCAGTGGCTTCAAAGGCAGTAACGGCGTTTAAGAGCTTGCCGGTCCGCAGGCCGTGCTCCTTGTTCAGGATGGCTTTCAGGTAGGTTTTGGTCTGGAGCAGCCCTTTCATGACAATGTCGGCCGCGTCGTTGCGGGCCAGCCCTACTGCCACGTTGGCAGCCTGGCTTTCATCCTTTATGTCAACCACTGTGTTTTCTTCCAGGTTGCATCCGGTTTCCCTGGCAAAATACTCGATCTTGGCCGCGTCGCCCACCAGGATGGCGGTTCCGAAGCCATAGTCATTCATCATTTTAACCGTCTGTAAAACAGGCAGGTCACCGGCGGCGGCAACGGCCACAACAGCCTTTTTAGTCTGGGCCTGTTTGATCAGCTGATCACGCATTTCCTTGAAATGGTACATATTGTCCCCTCGCTTTCTAAAATAACTTCTCGTAAATAGTATACAGTATAATTATACTGTTCTAACACTCTGCCAACAAGGAAAAGCGAGGATAGAAAATTGTGTTCAGGAGTAAAATATAACCATTATAAATGAGAACAGGTAAAAAATTGTTCCTTAAAGAGGTAAAAATTTAAAGGCTTTCATTGACAGCCCGATTAAGGGCTGTTATGATGAGAGAAAAGAAATTTTAATCCTGAAACAGAAAAAAGGAAGCGGTAAGATGAAAAAATTTTGTTGTCTGTTCATGGCAGTGGTCTTGGTTTTTACCCTGTCGGCCTGCGGCCCGTCACAGCAGAGTGACCCGCATACTGAAAAGCTGGCAAACGCGGAGGCGTTCCAAAATGAAGGCGGCCTGGACTTTACATTTGACAGCCTGCCGGAAAATATGGGGGCCGCCCGTTACTCGGTGGTGGACGGGGCAGTGGCTCAGGTGCAGTTTATCCGTGACAACCGAACTTACATTGTCAGAAAGGCCCATTATTCGCGGTCTGCGGATATCAGCGGGGTTTACACGAGCTTCAGCGACCAGGCGGTATTTTTGCAGAAAGGGGATATCCTCACCAATACAGGCACCATCGACGTTTACTTTACCCCAGTCAGCAAGGATACGGGTGAGGCGCTGGCCTGCTGGGTAACACCAGACAACTTTGCCTATTCGGTCTATTGCCCTGAGAATGTCGGCGTTAAGGATCTGAAGGCACTGGAGGGTGTCTGCCAGGCGGTGTCCTGAGGTTTGATTTTAAAAAATTGGGTAATCCTTAATCAATACGATTAAGGAGAAACGCATGCAAAAAGGACGTTTAGAAGCCTACACTGACGCAGTGCTGGCCATCTTAATGACGATTTTAATCTTAGGGATCAAAATTCCGGATGAGCCTACTTTTGAGGCGCTTTTTGAAATAAAGGAGCAGCTCTTTGCCTATATCCTCAGCTTTCTGCTCTTTACGGTTTACTGGAACAACCATCACCATATGTTCCAGCTCGCAGAGAAGATTAACGGAAAGGTCATGTGGGCTAATTCCTTCTGGCTTTTTTTCCTGTCCCTGATTCCAGCGGCAACCAGCTGGGTGGGAACCTTTATGGGCGGCTTTGCCCCGGAGATCACCTACGGAGTGCTTTTTATGCTCGTCAGTATTTCCTATTTTTTTCTGAACCATATCCTGGCTTCAGCAGGCGGTGTGGACTCGGCGGTTTACAAGGCCATCGAGCATGACTGGAAAGTCCCGGTCACACTTGTGATCAACGGTATCTCGCTGGGGCTTGCCTTTATCAACCCTGTACTCACCCTTGTCGGCTGCTATGTGGTCATTATCATCTGGTTTATTCCCAACCGGCGGGTGGAAAAGTTTTTTTAAAACAGAAAGCCTGTCCTCAAAAGACTCAAAAAAGACTCAAAACCTTAAACAGCAGGGTTTTGAGTCTTTTGAGCATAAGGGGCGGTGTGTTAATAAATTTCAGCAGAGAGCTTTTGTCTGAGCGTTAGGACGCCTTGACGGTAAACTGGCTGTTGTACAGGTCGGCGTAAAAGCCGTTCTGTGTAAGTAGCCCCTGGTGGGTGCCCTGTTCCACGATGGTCCCGTTTTTCATCACAAGGATGTGGTCAGCGTCGATGATGGTGGACAGTCGGTGGGCGATGACAAAGCTGGTGCGCCCTTTCATCAGGTGGTCCATGGCCTTCTGGATTTCGAGCTCGGTCCGCGTATCGACGCTGGAGGTCGCCTCATCCAGGATCAAGATGGCCGGATCTGCCAGAATGGCCCGGGCGATGGTCAGCAGCTGTTTTTGCCCCTGAGAGATATTTGAGGCTTCATCATTCAGGATGGTCTGGTAGCCATTTGGCAGGGTGCGGATGAAGTGGTCTGCCCGGGCGGCTTTGGCAGCGCTCACAATTTCCTCTTTGGTGGCGGCACCCCGCCCGTAGGCAATATTATCCTCAAGGGTCCCGCCAAAGAGCCAGGTATCCTGGAGCACCATGCCAAACTGTGAGCGCAGGTCGCCACGGCGCAGATCGCGGATATCAATGCCGTCGATCAGGATGCGTCCGCCGTCCAGCTCGTAAAAGCGCATGAGCAGATTGATCAGCGTAGTCTTGCCCGCGCCGGTCGGGCCGACAATCGCAATCTTTTCCCCGGCCTTTACATCAATGCTGATGTCCTTCATCAGCAGACGGTTAGAACTGTAGCCGAACCGGACATGCTCAAACCGGACATCGCCTTTGGGATCAGTGAGTGATTTGGCCGGAGAGATGTCGGGCACCTCGTCTTCCTCATCCAGCACCTCAAAGACACGTTCGGCCGAGGCGATGGCAGCCTGCATGGAGTTAAAGATATAAGCTGCCTCGGTAATCGGCTCAGAGGCCTGGTTGACATACTGGAAGAAAGCCTGGATAACCCCAAGGGACAGCCGTCCCTGGATAACAAAGAACGCGCCGAGGACCGCGATCAGTACATAACCGATCTGGTTCATGAGGCGGATCAGCGGGTTGACCGCGAAGGTGATAAACTGGGCGTTGCGGCTGGCTGTGTAGAGGCGCTCATTGACCTCCTCGACGGTTTGGGTGGAGGCGTCCTCCCGGTTAAAGGCCTTGATGACCACCTGGCCTGTGAAGAATTCCTCGATATGGCCGTTTAATTCGCCGAGGGTTTTCTGGTTTCTGGCAAAGCAGTGCTGGCTGCGGCGGGCCACCAGAGCGGTAATGACCATGCCGATAATGATCATCACAAAGGCAATCAGCGTCAGCAGCGGACTGATGGACAGCATCAGGATCACCGCGCCGATGATGGTGACCACTGTGATGATAAACTGCATCAGCCCCTCCTGGAGCGTGTCCGCGACTTTTTCGAGGTCGTTGGTGGTACGGCTCAGGATATCGCCTTTTTTATGATTGTCGAAATATTTCAGGGGCATCCGCGCAAGCTTGGCGCTCAGGGACTCCCGCAGGGTCAGGGTCAGCCTCTGGGATACGCTGGCCATAAGGTATTGCTGCAGATAGTTAAAGGCAGCGCTGAGAACATATAAGCCCAGCAGCAGCCCCAGTATCTGGCCCATGGCTCCCAGATTAATGGTGAAGGTGGTGCCGGTCTCAACGGCGTGGCGGACGCTGTCAAAAATCTGGTTGATGGCCTGGCCGATCACCATAGGGGCAGCCAGGGTAAAGGTGCAGCTGAAAACCACAGAAATCAGCACAATGATTAGCTTTCCCTTTTGCTCCAGGAGCTTTGAAAAAAGCCGCTTGGCTGTTTTCCCGGCATAGCGTGCCTTCTCGGCGGACATACCGCCGTCAAAGGAAAGGACTTCGGTTTCCTGATGTTCGCTCATGCTAATTCCTCCTTACTTAACTGTGATTCCGCGATTTCACGGTAGACCGGACAATTTTCAAGCAGCTCGCGGTGGGTGCCCTTTCCGGCAATGACGCCGTTGTCCAGTACAATAATCTGGTCTGCGTCCACAATGGAGCTGACCCGCTGGGCCACCACAATGATGGCAGCGCCGTGGACCTCAGCCTTTAAAGCGGCACGGAGGTTGGCGTCAGTCTTAAAATCCAGCGCGGAGAAGCTGTCATCAAAAATATAGACATCCGCTTTTTTTACGAGAGCCCGGGCAATGGCGAGCCTTTGCTTCTGTCCGCCAGAAAAGTTGTTGCCGCCCTGGGCCACGCGTGTCTCATAGCCATATTTCAAATCGCCGATAAAGGCGTCTGCCTGGGCGATACGGGCTGCCCGGCGCAGTTCATCCATGGTGGCGTCCTCCTTTCCGTAGCGCAGGTTATCGGCAATGGTGCCGGAAAATAAAAAGGCCTTTTGGGGGACAAAGCCGATCTTATCCCGGAGGGCTTTCTGGGACAGGGTTTTAATATCCACCCCGTCGATGGTGATGGTGCCAGCCTGAATGTCATAGAAACGGGGGATCAGGCTGGCGATGGTCGATTTACCTGAGCCGGTGCCGCCGATGATCGCAGTGGTTTCCCCGGCTCTGCAGCTGAAATTCAGATCGCTTAAGACAGGCTCCTCCGCGCCCTGATAGCAAAAGGTCACGTGGTGGAAAGCCAGCTTTTCTTCAGAAAGCTCAGCGGTCAGATCGGCCGGAGCGTCGGCGATCTCAGGATCAAGCTCAAGAACTTCAGAGATACGCTTGGCGCAGGCTTCAGCCCTTGGAATCATGGTAAAGACCATCACAGCCATGACCAGGTAAAACAGGATGAGCATGGCGTATTCGATCACAGCCATAATATCGCCAATCTCCATGGCGCCCTGCCCGATCTGTATACCCCCGAACCAGATAATGGCCAGTGTGCAGAGGTTTAAGAGCATGAGCACCAGAGGCATGGCCACAGCGAAGATTTTGTTGATGCGGATAGCGGTCTGAGCATAAGCCTCAAAGGAGGTGTTGACACGCCTGCGCTCAAAATCGGTCCGGTTAAAGGCGCGGATAACCCGCACTCCGGTAATGTATTCCCGCATAAATCGGTTGATTTTATCCATTCCGGTCTGCAGCAGGCCGAACAAAGGCATGGTCTTGCGCTCGATGATGACCGCCAGAATCATAAAGATGACCATGGTCACCACGATGATACCCCCCATAAAGGCATTTTTTGAAAAGGCCAGGATCAGGCCTGCGATGGCCATGATCGGGGCAGGCAGCATCATCTGGAGCACCATGATCAGGGCCTGCTGAATCTGGTTGACGTCACTGGTATTGCGTGTGATCATGGACGCGGTGCCAATGCTGTTAAAATCGTTGATTGAAAAACGCTGGGCTTTTCTGAACAGCGCGTTTCGGATATCCCGGCCAGTGCCGGACGAGAGAATGGCCGAGAACCAGGTGCCTAAAATAGCAAAAACCCCAGTCAATACGGCAAAAAGCAGCATGATGCCGCCGGTTCTGATGATATAGGGAATATCCCCATAGACGATACCGTTATTGACGATATCTGCCGTGAGGGTCGGGATATAGAGGGTTCCCAGTGTCTGCAGAAACAGCAGCACAACGACAAGGATGAGTGTTTTACGATATGGAATTATAAATTTGAATAATCGAGTCATTTTGTCTCCTTCCCATAGATATTGTACTCCGGTTCGATGTATGTTACTATAAACTGTAGAGTAACTGTACAGTCAAGTAGAAAAACGAAAAAAATTAGGTTTAAGGAAGGCTAAAGCATGGAAAACAAGGGAATGCTGACCATCAGTGAGTTTGGAAAGCTCGCGGGTGTCAGCCGAAAAACGCTCATATACTATGATAAAATTGGCCTTTTCTGCCCGGAGACAGTGGATCCTGAAAGCGGATACCGGTATTACTCTTATCCACAGCTGGATGTTATCAGTGCGATTTACGCTCTGAAGGAAATCGGGACGCCCTTAAAGGATATCAAGATTTATCTGGATGAGAGGACCCCTGAAAGGCTAGTGGCGCTATTTGAGGAGCGGAAGGCCAAGATTGACGCGGAGATCTGCAGCCTCAAGAGGATCAGTGATATGATGGGGTCCAGAATCGAGATGACGCGCGCGAGCAGTACCATTGATACGGGCAAGATCTCCGTAGAGTATATGCCGGCCGAGCGTATTTTTATCAGCCCGGACATCTCAAATGTCGATGATGAGTCGATCTGGGATATTATCCAGGAATTCTATGAATACTGCGCGCTCTACAACATCAGCTATGGCTATCCGGTAGGGGATATTGTGTCCATGGAAAGCCTGCTGCGGGGAGAGTGGCATTTTCCAACCTGGTATTTTGCGAGACTTGATGAACCCATGGCACTGCCGCACATTGGCCTCAGGCCCGCGGGCTATTACGCGGTGGGCTACATCTACGGAAATTATGACAGTGTTGATGAGCTGTATGAGCAGATCAATGCGTATATTGAGGAGAATGGCCTGGTCATTGACGGCTGCGGCTACCGGGAATCCATCCTGGACGAGATCGCTGTCCAGAACCCGGATGATTATCTGTTTCAGGTATCTGTAAAGGTAGAAAAGCCGCCAGAGGATGATAAAAAATAAGGGCCCGGGAAATTCCCGGGCCTTTTGAGTCTTTTGAGGATGTTTTTTTAAAGAAAAAATTTGTACAGTCCCTGGACTCGGGCTAAGAGGAAAGGACTGTTTTTGCCAGCAGCTGTCCGGCGATGACGCCAGCGAGGCTCAGAATCAGGTTGAGCCCGGCATTGGCCGCTGCGGTTATCCAGGCACCCTCGCCGATCAGGCTCATGGTCTCGTAGCTGAAGGTCGAGAAGGTGGTAAAGCCGCCTAAAAGACCGGTGGTCAGAAAGAGCCGCATTCTTGGTGGGAGGCCGGCGCTCTGGAGGCTCCACTGCATAATAAAGCCCATGAGCAGTCCTCCAAACACATTTACGCACAGGGTTCCAAGAGGCAGCCGGCTGTCCATAAAGCGGGCAATACCGCTGGAGATAAGATAACGGAGCGCAGCGCCTACAAAGCCGCCCACGCCTACGGATAAAACTTCAAACATGATGTTACACTCCTTGTCAAAAAATTAAAAAGCTCCTGCTTCCGTAAGAAACAGGAGTCATCAGCATTATGCGGTTTAGGCGAACTCCATCGCCCTGAGACCATTATAACGGAACGCACTGTCCGTGTAAAGATGAGAACAGTTTCAGAAATTTATTTTTTCATAATGTATTGTAAAGCGCCGCTGGGACAGGTTTCCACAACAGCCTTTACCTCCTCGGCAGCGGCGTTGTCGGGCAGAACCCAGGGCCTGCGGCAGACCTTGAACACCTCTCCGTTGCCATGGGTACAATTACCTGAGTGGCAGCACATGTCTTTATTATAGAAAACGTCAATATCCTTGCCAGTGTATTTTTTATAGCCTTTTTCAATCAGTTCTTTTTCTGTCAAAGTCATTCACTCCTTTATTGGATTTAAAAAGATTCTTGTTTAATATATCCATTTTGAGCCGTTCTAAACAAAAAAGAACCTCCGATAAGGGAGGCTCTGATTATTCCGTTTTATTGGGTTTTATGACTGAATTGATGGCATCCTTAATCTGTTCGGCAGGATTGTTTTTCTTTTTCGCTTCTTCCTCGGCCTTTTTAGCCTCCTCCTCAGCCTTTCGTTCGGCCTCGCGGGCTTCTTCCTCAGCGATGCGGGCGGCCTCCTGGGCGGCTTCCTGCTCCTCAACCTTTTTTCTCACCTGGCCGATTGCAAAATTCATATCCGTCTGGGTATCGGGGTTTTCAAGCTGAGCCACCAGCTCCTGAGCCTCATCGCAGGCATCCGAGGAGGCATCCTCAGAAAGCGCGTTTCGGGCGGATCCGTCTGTAAACTGGGCGTTCAGCAGGTCGTTGATCTGTTTGTAAATATTGTACTGGTTCTGAGCATCGGCAAAATCCTGTCGAACCGCTGCCGTGAAATCTGTTTTTCCCATAGCGTCCAGCTCGGTCAGATTTTTATTGATGTTGTCGACCTGGAATGGCTGTATGGTCCTCACGACCAGGCGGGACCCATCTTCCTTTGTCTGATAAAGGGCAGAAACCCCATTGATGGCATCGGCCATTTTCTGGGCGGTGGAGGTGCGCTGCAGCAGAAAGCTGCGCATGGCCTCGTCCTTGATCTGATTGGCCTTTTTAATGCTGTCAGAGATCTGGCCGGTATTCTGTGCAACGCCTTCGGCCAGCCCCGCATCGTTTTCAGTAAAAAGTGCGTTGACAGACTGAACCGCCCGGTTTTGAACCAACAGCGGTATATGATAAACGGCAGCGCCAATCCCGACAATAGCAGAAATCAGCAGAAGCAGTAAAATAATGGTAAGTACTTTACCGCGCAGCGCCATTCGTTTCCATAGTTTTAGTGGTTTCATCAGCATTTACTCCTAAATGTTGTGGGTAACTTTAATCTTATCAGAACTTGTCCCGATTTTCAATTGGAAATAAAAAAAGATGGGAGCATACCCATCCTTTATATAAAGTCACTGATTTTCGGGGCCCGGCGCCATTGGGCTGAAAAAGGTTTTTCGGGCAAAAGCCCCAAGGTGGCGGATGGCGACAACAATCAGAATGCCTGTCAGCAGGCAAAGCACCCGGTTGATAATGGCCGAGGTAAGGTCAAAGAGCACCAGCGATGCGAAAAGAGCGCTCATGAAGTTAATGAGCTGCTGATATTTATAGGGCTTGGCAAACTGGTAATTGCCGATATAGCCCAGAACCAGGATCAGAACGCCGCCATATCCTTCGGGCACCAGCATTTGGAACAGCAGCACGAAAAGAACAATTCCCGCCAGTGTGGCGATGGAACGGTGCTTGATCCGTGTGAGGGTTTCGCTGTAATCAATCTGCGTCAGCGACATCACCACAATGCTGATCCACAGCGGCTTTTTAAGGCCAAAGGCCATCCCGATAAACATGGCCAGTGTAAGGCCCAGTGTCATCTTCAGAATAAAAGCATGGTCCTTTTTCCGGCAGAGCTGGGCCTGCTCCTTCAGGCTGCGCTGCCTGGCAGGATCAAAGCCCTTTATTTTCCAGGAAACAGCAGTGACAATGGCTGTGGTGGCAGCGCCGGCTAAAAGCCCGGCCATCCTGAGGACAAAGGCGTGTCCTGTCACAGGGGTGGACTGGCAGAAAATATAGCAGAGTAAAAAGATAATGTGCGGTCTGAGCACAGAGGGCTCCGAGCAGAAGGCCATCATCAGATAAATAAAAACAAAATTCAGCAGAAGGCCTGCCCACACGTTGATAAGAGAAAGGGCAGAAACCAGACCTGAGCCTGCAAAGAAAAAGAAAAGCAGAAAGGTCATGGAACCGGGTTTCAGTTCCATATCGCAGGCCGGAAAGGTCAAAAGGGCAACGATAATGGCAATGGACGGCAGGAGATTTTCCTGACCAAAAAAATGCGCGAAAAGGCTGATAAAAAGAAGGATGAACGCAAAACGTGCTGTATTGATACAGAAGGTTTTAAATCCGGCTTTTACCGTCGTCTTATTTAATGTCAAGCAGTATTCCTCCAATCCTTTATTGATCACTTATAAATAATATGATAACGGAATAAAAGACAAAAAACAAGAACGTCAATTTAGAGGAATTTTGCTGAATCCGGTTGCAATTTTACGTTCAATGAAATAAAAATAATGGATTGAAACTTTTTGAAACGGTTGTTAAAAAAGCTTAAGAAAAGCTTTTGTGAAAAGCGCTACCATTCCGCCAGATCCAGCACTTCGGTAAAAAAGGCGTCATGATCCTCGTAAATGGTCTGAGGAGCATACTCCTCAAAATCCTCTTCGTTATAGACGACGCTGACCTGTACGCCGGTGTGAATGGTCATTTTTGCCAGGCGGCGGGCCTGCTCCTTCAGTGCGTCTCCAGCCTCAGATTTGATGGCGATGCAGCCGGGTTTGTCGAATTGTCGGGCAATTAGATAAGCCATTTTGATTCATTCCTTTTTGTTTTTATTATAGCACAGTAACAGGCAGTGCAGCCAAGGGATTGAGATAAAAAATAGTCCTGTCAAAAAAAGAATCCGTTTTCAGCGAAAATAAAAACATTTTTTAATATAAAAATTAATTATATATAACGTTTAAAATCGCATAAAACGGGTAAAAACTATTGAAATATGTTAGTTTGACAATACTTCTTAAAGGGGTGTACAATTTATAAAGTAAAGCTCTGAAATGTTACGCGCCCAACCGTGCATTTGAGCTATGACGATATAAGGAGAATGAACATGAAGCTTGAAGACAATCTGATGATTCAATTTTTGAAAAAGTTTGACGAAAATCCGTTTTTGATTAAAATAAACGGAAAAGAAGTTTTAGTGGGCGAGGGCAAACCGGCCTTTGTGGTCCGGTTTAACAAAAGTCTGGACATAAAGGAGCTCAGACGCAGCACCTCGCTGGCACTGGGCGAAGCCTACATGCGCGGCGATATCGAAGTGGAAGGCGACCTTTTCCAGGCGCTTGACCAGCTTCTTGGTCAGATGGGTAAATTTTCTCTGGATAAAACTGCCCTGAAAAAGCTGATCTTCACCTCAAATTCCAAGAAAAACCAAAAGGATGAGGTATCCTCCCACTACGATATCGACAATGATTTTTACAGGCTATGGCTGGACGATACGCTGAGCTATTCCTGCGGTTATTTTAAAAATCCAGACGATACCCTCTATGACGCTCAGGTCAATAAGGTCGATTATATCCTTGAAAAGCTGTACCTGAAAGAAGGAATGAGCCTTCTGGATATTGGGTGCGGCTGGGGATTCCTCCTGATCGAGGCCGCCAAAAAATACGGAATCAACGGCGTGGGCATTACCCTGAGTCTTGAGCAGCACAAAAAATTCAGCGAGCGCATTGCAGAGGAAGGGCTGGAAGGCCAGCTGACAGCAGAGCTGATGGATTACCGGGATCTGCCAAAGTATGGAAAGACCTTTGACCGCATTGTCAGCGTGGGCATGGTCGAGCATGTGGGCAGAGACAATTATGATCTTTTCCTGTCCTGCGCGGATAAGGTGCTGAACCCCAAAGGGCTCTTTCTGCTGCACTATATCAGTGCTCTGGAGGAACATCCGGGTGACCCGTGGATTAAGAAGTATATTTTCCCGGGCGGCATGATCCCCTCGCTCAGAGAAATGATCAGCCTGGCTGCCTCGCACCGCTTTTACGTCATTGATGTGGAGAGCCTGAGACGGCATTATACCAAGACTCTGCTCTGCTGGGACAAGGGCTTCAGAGAGCATCTGGATGAGGTGCGCGAAATGTTTGACGATGAGTTTATCCGAATGTGGGATCTATACCTCTGCTCCTGCGCCGCAACCTTTCACAATGGGATCATCGACCTGAGCCAGATTCTGATGACCAAAGGCGTGAATAACGACCTGCCGATGACCAGATGGTATTAAAAATAAAAAAGAGAACCGGAAAATTTCGGTTCTCTTTTTTGTTTGAAACAGGGTCATGCGTCTACCCGTTTTAAGGGATTGGACGCTTTCATTTTGATAAAGAGCGGTACATACTCCACAATCACCGAAGCGTTTTCCAGGCCATACCATTGCACCGGAGAACCGGCGACGCGGCGGATCATATATTTTAAGGAAACAGCGGCCCAGTCTGAGGGATGAATGTCACTTTCGGGTACCAGCATTTTGCGCAGAATGCAGAACCGGAAATCCCCTACAGTGCTGTTGTCGCCAATGGAATACCGGCGCTGCTGTGGCGGGAGCTCGTGGCTGGTGATCAGATCGCCGACAATCTGGCGCAGATAGACATTGATACGCTGGTCTACCTTAAAGCCGAGGTACAGTTTTACCCTGAAAAGATAATCAGTGCCAAAGCTGTCAACGGTATACTCCCGGGTGTAGGGCTCATCAGTCACACTGACGCTGACAAACCAGTAGGCTCTTGCCCGCTTTGTCTTTTTGTCGAAAATAGAATATAAAATGTCGCGGTCGATGGTGTCACCCTCGGTTTCGTTCATCAGGTAGACCAGATTATCCGATACTGTGATGAGCCTGTTGTCACTGTGAACATCTCCAAACATGGCGGTATAGTCCGAAATATGCAGCTTAAGGGCCTGAGAGCGCTCAATGTCTGTTCCACGGTGCCATACGGCCATAACCGCAAAAAGAATCGCCGCAATGAGCAGCGCCACATAGCCGCCACTTTCAAATTTTGAAAGGCTTGAGAGAAAAAAGGTCCCCTCCAGCCCGCCAAAAAAGACCAGAAAGATAAAAGGAAGAATTTTCAGACCTTTCAGGCAGCGCAGATACATAAACAGCAGCAGTGTGGTCATGAGCATGGTCAGCGTAATGGCCAGCCCGTAGGCAGATTCAAGCCGCGCGCTGGAACGGAAATAGAGAATGACGCCGCTGCAGGCCAGCCACATGATCAGGTTGACCAGAGGGATATAGAGCTGTCCCTTGGTTTCAGAGGGATAGGTGATGCGCATGTGCGGCATAAGGTCAAGGCTGATCGCTTCAGATACCAGTGTGAAGGTGCCGGTGATCAGAGCCTGAGATGCGATAACGGCTGCCAGAGTGCTCAGAAGCACACCGAAAATACGGATATTGTCTGGGAGCATCTGGAAAAAAGGGTTGAGATCAGGCAGAGTGCCCAGTGTGGTATTCCCCTTGTTTGCCATGAGCCAGGCGCCCTGGCCCAGATAGTTAAAGATCAAACAGACTTTGACAAAGGGCCAGCTGGCATAGACATTGCCCCTTCCCACGTGGCCGATGTCTGAATAGAGCGCCTCGGCCCCGGTGGTCGCCAGGAACACGCTGCCGAGAATCATGACGCCGGCCTGGTTGTCTGGGCTGAACAGAATGGCGGCGCCTCTGAGAGGATTAAAGGCCCTCAGAATTTCCCAGTTGCCAGCCATGTTGGCAATGCCTGAAATGGCCAAAAAGAGAAACCACACGGTCATGACCGGGCCAAAAGACTTACCGATGGATTTGGTACCAGCCCGCTGGACAAAAAACAGAATCGCTATGATGACAAGTGTAATCATGACAATGCGGCTCTGCTCATCGCCCAGAAAACGGTAGATAAACGGCAGGCTCCGAAGGCCTTCAATGGCGGTTGTAACTGTGACAGCCGGGGTGAGAATCCCATCGGCCAAAAGCGCCGCGCCGCCCACCATGGCAGGGACAATGAGCCAGGCCTTGTACTTTTTAATCAGGCTGTACAGCGAAAAAATACCGCCCTCACCGTGATTGTCGGCCTTGAGTGCGATAAGAACATACTTGACTGTGGTAAGGAGTGTGACGGTCCAGATCACCAGGGACAGGGCTCCCAGGATCAGGTTGTCATCGATGGCGTTCAGGCCGCCGTTGCCGGCAATGATCGACTTCATAACATACATCGGCGAGGTGCCGATATCACCGTAGACGACGCCAAGGGCTACAATGGCAGCGCCCAGGCTAACAGGAATTTCTGTCGATTTTTTTAAGTGTCTCATTTTAATCCTCTACTTTTCCTCTTGGTGTATTAAAAGACAACCTCCGTGTTGCAAAACACTGCGGACACGAATGTTTCGAATACTTATACCCTTTTATCGGAAAATTTATATATTTTTAACAAGAAATTTATGAAAAGTTATAAAGAAAACAGACCCGGCAGAAGCTGCCAGGTCTGCTGCAATTCCTTAACGGTCATACCAGAAGCCTTTGAACAGGGTGACACCCATTTCAAGAAGGAGCGCAAAAAGAATGATCGCCATGAAGTACAGGTTAAAATGGGTTAGAAAGCCTGTGACGGCTGCATTCGACAAGCTGCTGGAAACCGCTGCGATAAAAGCGCTGTTTAAAATCTGCTGATCAGACAGAAGGATCAGCGTCAGAGCTGCGCTCAGGACACCTGAGACCACTGTGACAATAGCCAGCCTTTTAGTGTAACGGCCTTCATAGAGTTTAAAGCTTTCATTCATAATGCCGAGGATCGTGAAGCCTGCGAAGACATACCATAGCTGGTGAATGCGGTCTACGTTAAACACAGGGATAAAAGGCTGATCTGCGCTGAATTTTGCGCAGATAATCTGAGGAGCGGCCAGAAAGATTACACAGAAGATCACAGAAAAAATGATGCCGGCGATGGGCTCTCCCTTTGGAATAACAGATTTTCTTTCTGGAACCGGGGGCAGACTGTCAAGCTCACTGCCGCCAAAATTAAGGGCGACGTTTTTTCTTTCAAAGACCGCGAAAATAAAAGTAACCGCGCCAAAAGCAGCGATAAGGCCAGTGATCAGTGTACCGATCCATGAGAAAAGGGTAATGTACAGGGCCTCGTGATTGTCCGTGAAAAATGAGATAAATCCGGAAAGAACAAGCCCGAAGGCCACAGAAGCCAGAACGATGCCGGTAACCATTTTGTAAGGGCTGTAATATGCAGGGCCAATAAGGTGGTCGCGGCCTTCAGGCATATATCTCATGGCCAGCTCTGACGGGGTTCCCAGCTCCGTGAGAATGACCCGGACATCACGGTCTTCAGGCATAAGGCCATCACACCGGGCCTCCAGCATATCTTCGATGAGCGAGTGCAGCTCTTTGTCAATATCGTTTCGCAGTCGGGCAGGCAGCCGCCTTGTAACCGCGTAGACATACCGATCAATCAGTTCGTTTTTCATTTTGATTCCTCCTCAAAAATCTGATTTATGCTGCTGACTGTTTTATCCCAATGCTGTTTTAACTGCCGGCAAATTTCATTGCCGAATTCAGTCGTCTGGTAGTACTTTCGCGGCTTTGGTCCGTCTGTCTGCCAGGAGCTTTCGAGAAGCTCCTGGCTTTCGAGGCGTCTGAGCAGCGGGTAGAGCGTATTTGCCTCTGCCGCGATACCCTTTTCATTGAGTGTGTTTACCAGATTGTAGCCGTACATGGGTATTTTCAGCTGGCTTAAAACACAGAGCACCAGTGTTCCCCGGCGCAGCTCTGATACCATACTTGACAAAACACTATCCTTTTCCAAATGACGGCCCTCCTTTATTTGCTGTTAATCACATTATAGTGTGTTATACACAGTATGTCAAGAAGATACAGTATTTTGTTTGAAAATGTCTGAAAGAAAAGGCTGGACTTCATGCTGGAAATGATTTATAATAAACGTAACATTGGTTTCAGTTTATCTGGAAGAAATAAACAAAAAAATAACCGCATTCGAGTCCGAAAGCCTAAAGGAAGTGAAGCCCCCATGGCCGGGGACCGATGAGTATATCTGGAAACGGATATGCTTTCCGTGTTTGAGAAGAATGCAGATGATTCCTGAAAATTTTCAGGGGCATATTTCGACACGGGAGAAGTATGCCCTTTTTTAATGATTTTTCAAAAGGTGGTTATTTTATCCATGAGCTCCTGCTGCCTTTTGTCATTAAAAACAAAAGGCACTAAGCTATATAATCTACCAAGTCAAAGGGCCGTCGCATCCTCGGCGGCCGTTTGAATCCTTTGCTGAATGGAGCAGGACCATGCGGTTCTGCTTTTTGTGTTTTGAAATATAAGTTATTTTTATATTCAACTTATAAAAATTTCTTAAAAATTAACGTTATAGCGATTTGTTGCTATTTTATAATGTTTAAAATATAAAAATAAGGCTAAATAGGATAAAAATTTATACTTTTACAACGCTTGTAGTTATGATATAATTCTGAAATAAACATTCAGGAGGTGCGTGAAATGAATGGTTTTCTTTCTCCGGCGGAGATCGGAGAAGTGTGGGTTGGGAATGGTGTGAAAAAGGCCTCCCTCTCCATTGGTAAAATGCTGATTCTCGGCATTTTTGCAGGTATTTTTATTGGCTTTGGCGCCCATGGATTTTTACTGGCTACAGGAATTGGCAAAGGCGCCTTAAGCGAGGCTATGCTCGCTAAGTTTATTGGCGCTTCGGTATTCCCGGCAGGCTTGATGATGGTAATATTATGCGGCGCAGAGCTGTTTACAGGCAATAACCTGATGACACTGGCCCTGATGGATAAAAAAATTACCATCAAAGGAATGCTGACAAACTGGGTGGTTGTTTATATCGGCAATTTAATCGGATCGATTTTGTTGGCTTTTGTTTTGGCCAAAAGCGGTCTTTATGCAGACGCGGTGCTGGACAAAGCGGTGGCCGTTGCACAGGCAAAGGCTGGGATGCCTTTTTCAACAGCGCTTATCCGCGGTATTCTATGTAATATGCTGGTTGTTTTAGCGTGCTGGATGCAGGCCGGCTCAAAGGATATGATTGGCAAAATCTTTGCGATCTGGTTTCCGATCATGCTTTTTGTTTTTGCGGGCTTTGAACATAGTGTTGCCAATATGACCTATATTCCTCTTGGAATTTTCCTGGGGGCAGATGTCAGCTGGGGGCAGATGTTTATCAACAATCTGCTGCCTGTCACACTCGGCAATATTATCGGCGGCGCCATAATCGTACCATGCGCTTACTATTATGCATACATTCGTAAAAATAACTAGAGAATGATAAAGGAATACCTTTATATATATAAGGGTATTTTTAATATAAATTTGAAAGCGGTTTATGTCTTCTGTTTTATCTGTGCTATAATGAATGAGAAAATTTAAATGTTTACAGGAGAAATGAAAATGCTGATTGGAAAAAACATAACCATTGGGATTACGGCATGTACGCCGGTTGACCAGATTCCCGGACTCATCCGGATGCTGCGAAATGAAAAAGCAGAGGTAAAGGTGATATTAACCCCGAATGCCCTTAATTTTATTACACCGCTTCCATTGCGGCGCGCGTCGGGGAATCCGGTTGAAATCGACCAGTTTGAGGAACCAAAGGTATGGGATCCTGAGCACAAAACCTCTGACCAGTCTGATTTGCTGTTGATCGCTCCAGCCTCGGCCAATACCATTGGCAAAGCGGCCAATGGCATAGCGGATAATTTACTGACGACGACCATTCTTTCTACCACAGCCCCCATTGTGTTTGCCAATAACATTAATCCGATGATGTACAGCAAGCCCAGTGTGCAGCGGAATATCCAGACTTTAAAGGAAGATGGCTGTATTTTTGTTGAAAACGGGAAGGGCAGAACGCCCAACCGCATGCCGTCTAATGAACAGATTTTCCAGACGATCATCAAGGCATTGGAGAAAATGACAGAAGTTTAGAAAATGGAAAAGTAGGGTAAAAAATTGTCTTTGTTGGAAACTGCATGGACATTTTTAAATAAAAGAGATAAAATGTAATAGGAAATATTTTCAGAATCAACTAAAAAAATAATCCAGTAAAACAGGAAATGTGGTGAAGTTATGAATGGATTAGTAAACTGGGCGGCAATTTCAGAATTAAGCCATCCGGCAGGCAAGGCGAGCCCAATGAACAGCGACCCTGCAAAAATGTGGGGCGCGGTTGCGCATATGTACAATAAAATGGCACAGCTGGAAAGAGAGTACACACAGAATCAGTTGGATGCTTTGATTATTACAAAGGAAGATACAGTATTGGACGTGGGCTGTGGGCCTGGCAGGCTTTCAGTGCCGATTGCCGGTATGGCGAAAAGTGTCACCAGCCTGGATGTGTCCCAGCAAATGCTGGAAAAGTGCCAGGAAAACGCTGCCGCTGCCGGTGTGTCAAATCTGACCACCCGGCTTTTGAATTGGGATGATGTGAAGCCCGGGGAGAATATCGAAAAGCACGATATTGTCATCGCGTCACGGACAACAGCCCTCGCTGATCTCATCAAGCTGAATGCACTGGCAAATAAATATGTCTTTATTCTCTGCTGGGCCAAAAACCCCAGCTTGAAGCATGTGCACGACGCTTTGTTTTACGGTGTGGATGATGCGCTGAGGCCAATACCTCCAATGAACCGTTTGCTTGGATATAATGTGAATTTTAATCTGCTCTACGATATGGGCGTAAACCCTAACGTTAAAATTGTGGCAGATGGCTTTCACTGCGATTACGAAAGCCGGGAAGCAGCCTACAATGATTTGAGAACCCTGCATCCAGTACCGGAAGATCGGGAAAAAGTTTTCAGGAAAAACGTGGATGAGTGGCTTACGGATTTACCGGGAGGCGGCGTCTCTTTCAGGCGTGAGACTGAAACCTACGTCATGTGGTGGAAACCGGGAAAACTGGAGCTTTAAAATTAAATATGCATTCGAGTCTATAGGCCTAAAGGAAGTCCCATGGCTGCGGACCGATGAGTGTAGGGGGAAACGCCTGCGCTTTCCGTATTTGAGAAGAATGCAATTGAGCTGTTTGATACCAAACGGGCATATTCTTAAACGGAGTATGCCCTTTTTTATATATAAAATATAGGGAAAGAAGGAGATGTGAGAAATGAAAAAATTTAAAAAAACCCTATCTGTTTTGCTGGTGCTGGTGCTTCTCAGCTTTGCTGCAGCTGGCTGTTCACAAAACAACGGTGATACAGCGAAGTCAGACAATGCGGACGGAGACCGCACCATTACCGATATGTCAGGCGTTGAGGTGACGGTTCCGGCAGAAGTGAAGTCGGTTATTAACCTCTGGCCGTCCAGCAACCAGATTATGATCACACTGGGAGGGCAGGATAAACAGACTGCCTACATGGCCACCCTGCAGAAGCCAAGCTTTACCTGGATGCAGATCGTTAATCCAGCCATTATGGAAAAACAGACAGTCGGCGGAAATGGCGACGTGACCGCTGAAGAGCTGTTGAACCTGAAACCGGATCTGGTCATTACCTCCAGTGATGAGGACGCCGAAGCTTACCGTGCTGCAGGGCTTAACGCAGCGTGTATGATGTTCAATAATTATGAAGGTTTAAAGGAATCTGTCTTAAAAACCGGTGAAGCGCTGGGAACCAGCGAAAAGGAACGGGCTGACAAGTACGTTGAGTATCTGGAAAAGAACATTAAGCTGGTTCAGGACCGTTTAAAGGACGTAAAAGATGAGGACAAGCCTGTTGTACACTATGTCGATGGACAGAGCGGCACCAGTCCTTACAAAACAACCGGAAACGGTACAATGCAGGAAGAATGGCTGACCATGGCTGGTGGAAAATTATCCACTGATGGGATTCTTCAAGGAATGAGCAAGGAAATTACACCGGAGCAGTTTTTGAGCATTAATCCGGATGTGATCATTGTTGGCGGAACTGGACAGGCAGACGCCTATGATGCCTTGATGAGCGACGCTTCACTGGCAAACCTGAAGGCGGTTCAGGACGGTAAGGTTTACCGCAACCCGCAGGGAACCTTCCAGTGGGACCGCTTTGGTTCAGAGTCTGCGCTGCAGGTGCTTTGGGTGGCTAAAACCCTATATCCGGATAAATTCGAGGACATTGACATGAAAAAGGAAACCATTTCCTTCTACAAAGATTATTTAGGCTATGATCTTTCAGATGAATATGCGGATGCGATTTTAGCTGGCAAAAATGCCCCGGACGGACGCTAAGCCGGATTAAAGGGCATAAAGAAATAATATGAAAGAATAAACAGTCAAAGCCGCCGATTGCCCGGCGGCTTTTTTGAAAATAAAAGGACAAAACTGTATGGCGAGAGATATAAAAGAAAACAGGGTGAAAAATCCGGAAGACAGGCCGCTTGGACTGGTTTTGACACTGGCGGCGGTTATTGTTATTGTACTTATTTTAACAGCGCTGTGTGTGGGGCGTTATCATGTGCCGGTAATACAGGCTGTCAAAATACTGCTGTCCCAGATATTCCCCATCACCCCAACCTGGGATAAGACAATGTATGATGTTATTATCAACCTGCGGCTGCCGCGTGTACTGGCTGCTGTCCTGGTCGGTGGTTCCCTGGCATTGGCCGGGGCCACCTATCAGGGGATGTTTAAAAACCCTCTGGTATCGCCAGATCTTCTGGGGGTTTCCGCCGGAGCCTGTGTGGGCGCGGCTGTTGCAATCCTGATGAGTCTGGGGAGTGGAATGACACAGGTGCTGGCCTTTGCGGGCGGTCTTTTAACCGTGTTTGTCACCACCTCTATTCCAAAGCTGATGCACCGTAATTCAACCATGATGCTGGTATTGGCCGGTGTGATCGTAGGCGGATTTATGAATTCGATCATTGGCCTCACAAAATACATTGCAGATACGGATACCCAACTGCCTGACATGACCTACTGGCAGCTGGGGAGCATCGCGAAGGTCACCTATCCCACGCTTATGGCCATTGCGCCGATTATGATCATCAGCGGCGCAGTGCTTATTATCATGCGGTGGCGGATTAATATTTTATCTCTCGGGGATAATGAGGCGCGGTCTCTGGGCGTTAACCTGCGCTTTGAGAGAGGGATTGCCATCATCTGCTCTACCGTGCTGACGGCTTCGGCAGTATGTATGAGCGGAACCATTGGATGGATCGGGCTTGTTATGCCTCACCTTGGAAGAATGGTGGTGGGCAGTAACAATGTGCGGCTGCTGCCGGTCACCACACTGCTCAGCGCCGCATTTCTGATCATCATTGATACCCTGGCCCGGACGCTTACCGGTGGGGAGCTTCCCCTTGGTATTTTAACCGGCTTTATCGGAGCGCCCTTCTTTACCTGGGTATTGATCAAGCAAAGGATGAGTGCGTGATATGGCCTTACTGGAAGTGAAAAAAGCTGGCTTCTCCTATCCAACTAGGGAAAATGTCTTTACCGATATTTCATTCACACTGGAAAAGGGAGAGATTTTTACCATCCTTGGCCCAAATGGAGCGGGTAAGTCAACGCTCCTTAATTCCCTTGCAAACTTGACGCCTCTGACAACCGGGGAGATATTGGTGGACGGTGCTCGTCTGGATAAAATGAGCTCCAGAGAAACGGCCTTTAAAATTGCCTATGTGCCTCAGACCACGGAGATAACCTACGGCTACTCTGTGCGGGACTACATCGCCATGGGAAGGGCCGCGCATGTGGGAATGCTGGTGACACCAAAGAAAAAAGATTACGAAATTGTAGATGAAACCATTTCGCTGCTCGGCATTGAACACCTCGCGCACCGTCTCTGCACTCAGATCAGCGGTGGTGAAAAGCAGCAGGCATGTATTGCCAGAGCCATCGTTCAGCAGCCGGAAATTATTCTTTTTGATGAACCGACCTCCGCGCTGGATTACGGCAATCAATTAAACATTATGCGGCTCATCAAAAAACTGTGTGGCCGGGATTACGCAGTTATCATGACTACCCATAACCCGGACCAGCCGATTTTGCTTGAGGGGAAGGCAGGCATCCTGGACCGGGACGGGCACATGTTAACAGGCACAGTAAGCGATATATTAAGTGAAAAAACGCTGAGTGCCGTATACCGCACGGCCCTGCACCTGGTCTATGTGGAGGAGGCAGAGCGGATGGCATGCATTGCGGCCAAGATTTAAGGGTTTTGACAAGAAACGGCCCGGATGTTATAATTTAGAAAAATGATTGAAAGAGGTGTGTTGATGTCGGCTTTGTCTGTTTACAGGGTTCTCAACTAAATACAGTTGAAAGGGTACAGTGATGATGGGGGCAAACCCCTTTGTTTCGTTGACCTTTTTAGAAACATACCAGACAGACGGCTTCAACTTATCGAATCATGGCGGTGCAGCGGCTTTTGCGGTTGTACGGTTTTATATTTGATTTATACTGCCCGCAGGAGCGTTCTGCATCTTTAGAGGTGTGGTGTGTTGGCCGCGGGCTTTTTGTGTTCAAATTTACGACGAAAGGGAAAGTTTATGAAGTACGCTTCGGATCGTTGTGCTTAGCAGGGGTTATCGCATGACATCAGAATAATGAGTTGTGTATAGCCCTTGCTTAATCCTAAAAAATAAATTAGGAGGAGCATAATGAGCTATATCAAGGCAGGCGACGTGCTGCCAAAAGAACTTGTTGACAAAATTCAGGATTATATTGACGGAGAATACATATATGTGCCCCGTAAAGAGACAAACAGAAAAGGCTGGGGGCAGAATACCAATCGAAAACAGGAAACGCTTTTGAGAAACCGGGAAATTTACCAGCAGTATACGGAGGGGGTGTCCGCCGCCCGTCTTTCGGAGATTTATTTCCTGTCTCCCAAAAGTATACATAAAATTATTGCAAAATGTAAGCTGGAAAACCAGTGATAAGAGTGCCGCAGCTAAAAGTCCTGCGGCGCTTTTTTATTTCAGAAAAATAAAGGCGGTTGTTATGCCAATTTAAGAGCATGTATAATGTTTTTGCAGAAAAGGGGCAATTCCTGAAAAAAGATTGGAGAAAAACAAATGAAAAAGAAAAAAATAAAAGAAAACATTTCGATACAGGATGCAGAGAGAGAAATGATAAAGGCAACCGTTGTAAAAATAATGAATAAGCAGGCGCAGGTCCGGGCTGGGGACAAGCTGTTGACCTGTCTGCTGCCACAGACGATGGTTTCAAAGAAAAATGCGCTGGTGGTTGGAGACCGTGTGGCAATAAGCTCTGTGGATAACGATACGTATAGATTATCTGAAGTGCTGCCAAGAGAAACAGAGGTTTTCAGGGGAAGCCGGCGTTTGCCGGGAGAAAGGATAATAATAGCTGCCAATGTGCACTATCTTTTGGCCGTTGCGACAGCCGAGTATTTCAGGCATCAGGCAGGTTATCTGGAATCTGCTGTTATTGCAGCCAGACGGGCAGGGGTTAAAATCATTATTTTGATCAGCAAATTGGATCTGGTCGGTAAAAGAGAAAAGGAACTGCTCGAGAAAAAAATAAACCTTTACCGGAAAACCGCAGACCTGGTCTTTGCCGGGTCAGGACAGGCTGAGATAGAAGCCATGATAGAGGAAGTGTCAAATAAAACAGGGGTGGTCGTGGGCGACCGGTCTTGCGGTAAATCGACCCTGATCCATAAAATTCTGAGCAGGCTCTCGGAGGAAGTGAAAACCCCGATAAAATTTCCAAGCACGCACAGCAGCCAGATGATGTATGGCCCTCAAAATACCTGCCTTATTGATACCCCGGGCTTTCGTGATTTTGCGCTGCAGGCCGTTGCAGAGAATGAAAAAAATACCACCTTTCCAGAAATTGCCCGACTGGTCCATCATTGCGCGTTCAGCAGATGTACGCATACGCATGAGGAAGGCTGTGCGGTGCTGCAGGCCCTTCGGGAGGAGTCTGTTGAAAGAGAACGGTACGATGCCTATCAAAGTATGGGAGAGAAACCGTCTAAGCTGCAGCAGAAGCCAGACTACAGGCGAACAGCCTGCACAGAAAGCTTTGTGTGTAAGGTGTGCGGTGCTCACGTTGCACCCGAAGGAGCTGGCAGTGAGCACAGGAACCATTGCCCCAAATGCCTGTCAAGCCTCCATGTCGATAAAAAGCCCGGGGACCGCGCCTCCTTATGTCATGGTGTTATGGAGCCAGTGAGCGTCTGGGTCCGGAAAAACGGAGAGTGGGCGGTTATTCACAGGTGCCGTCTGTGTGGTGCGCTCAGTTCAAATCGCATCGCGGCAGATGACAATCCGGCGCTGCTCATGTCCATTGCGGTTAAGCCGCTGGCGAGGACACCCTTTCCCCTCAATAAGTTGGAAGAAGTGTTTGGCGGAAAGTGTGAGCCTTAAGAACACTCAGAAAGCGTTTCGTCCTGTTGCTTTGGGGTATCTAGAAAGAAAAAACGAAAGCAGGTGTCATAATGATGCATCATATAGAAATTTTCGATCCGGATATCCAGTGTTATGCCGGCGAGTGTGAGCCCATGGGCAATAAAGAATACATGCGGATCACCACCATGGTAGAGAATCTGAAAATAGCGGGAAAAGACATTATCCGTTACAACCCTATGCAGGAGCCCTCACTCTATAAGGAGATGCCTGAGATCCGGCAGCTTATGGATGAGAAGGGAATAGAAGCTCTGCCGGCAGTAATGCTGGATGGAAAAATTGTCAAGAGCGGCGAGTATCCATCCAACAAAGAGCTGCTGGACTGGTCGGGATTAAGCCAGGAAGAACTGGTAAAAACCATCATGCAAAAGAAAATGTCAAATTGTAAATGCGGCAATGACCTGGATTGCTGCTGTTAAATAAAGGTTTCTGAGAGGACCGGCAAAGCTTGCCGGTCCTCTTTTCTTAATAAAAAGCTTAAAAATTTAATGTCGGTTTCCAAAAAATTTTACACCATGACGGGTTAAAAGAAAAAGCACCAGATTACGTCTTGGAAGAGCATGACCAGTTAAAATCGTTAAAATATAGACAATTTAAGAGGGTCGAAAAGGCTTGACAATCGGTTACACTGCAACTATACTAGTCTTAACTGGTCATGACCACTAATGATGACCGAGGGGGAATTACTTGTGGATAAAATCGAATTAATTGAGAGAAAGGCGTTTAATATCCGAAATGATATTGTAAAAACCATTATTGAGAATGGTGATGGTCATGCCGGACCGTCCCTGTCCTGTACGGACATTCTGGCGACACTGTACTTTGGAGTGATGAAAGTCGATGTTAACAAACCCAAATGGGAAAAAAGAGACCGCCTTATCCTGAGCGCGGGACATAAATGCCTGGCGCTGTACGGGACGCTGATTGAAAAGGGATTTGAGAGTGAACGGGTACTGCATAGCTATAACCATTTGGGGACAATCGTGCCGGGGCATCCGGATATGAAAAAGTTCCGGGGTGTGGACTTCAGCTCTGGCGCTCTGGGGCATGGGCTGCCAATTGGCTGCGGTATGGCTCTGGACGCAAAGCTTAAAGACCACGACAGCCGTGTGTTTGTCCTCATGGGCGACGGCGAGCAGGGAGAAGGCTCTAACTGGGAAGCCGCAATGTTTGCAGCCCACCATAAACTTGACAATCTGGTTGCCATTATCGACCGGAACGGTCTTCAGATTAACGGTACAACAAAAGAGGTGCTCAACAGCGCAGATCTTGCGGAAAAATATAAAAGCTTTGGATGGGGGGTAGAGATTGTGGACGGCCATGATGTGGCGGCAATGCTGAAGGTTTTTGAACAGACGCCTGCTCAGGCAGGAAAGCCAACGATGGTTATTGCCAATACTGTCAAGAGCAAGGGAATGTCCTTTGCAGAAAACAACGTGAAGTATCACCACTGGAATCCTGGAAAGGATTCTGAGGAGGCCAGACAGGCATTGGAAGATTTATGCAGTTATCAGGAAGCAAAGGGGTGGTCATAATGGCAGGAATAAAGTTGAACCCAAGAGATGTCTTTGGCGAAGTGCTTCTGGAAATTGGAAAAACAGATGAACGCGTTATGGCGGTATCCTGTGATTCCGGCGCGGGCTCCGGCATGAATTCCTTTAAAGAGGCGCTGCCCTTACAGTATTTAGAGGTTGGGATCAGCGAGCAGGACGCCATCGGCATTTGTGCCGGTCTGGCGGAATCCGGCAGAGTGCCGGTGGTATCAGCCATCGCTCCTTTTATCAGTATGCGGTGCTTTGAACAGATACGAAATGATGTGGGCTACGCGAACATGAACGTAAAGATCATTGGCTCAAGCAGCGGTCTGTCCCATTCTAATCTGGGCTCTACACACCAGGCGCTGGAGGATATGGCAATTTTAAAAACAGTTCCGAATATGGTGATTTTTAATCCCGGCGACGGCTATGAGGTAGAAATGTCGCTCAGAAAGGCTGTGACCTGCAAAGGGCCTGTTTATATCCGGATGCCGCGAAACGCCATGGAAATGCCTGTGAATCTGGAAAAGCGCAGCTTTGAAATCGGCAAGGGAGAGAATCTTCTGGACACTGGCGATGACGTGGTCATTCTGGTTACAGGGACACTGAGCGTTGACGCGCTGGAAGCAGGACAGCGGCTGGCAGAAAAGGGCCATAGAGTCAAGGTGCTTAATTTTACAACCGTTAAGCCACTGGACAAAAAGCTGATCCGCGACGCTTATAAAAACTGCCGGCTTATGTGCACAGTCGAGGAGCACATAACCACCGGCGGCTTTGGGAGCAGTGTGCTGGAGCTTCTTTCAGATATGCCGCACCACGCACCGGTTCACGTACTGGGCATTGAGGCCGGGTCCACTCAGACGGGGCCATACCGTGAACTTTTAGATTATTATGGTTTAAGCGCTGATAAGCTGACAGAGACCATTGAAACTTACATTCATAATTTAGCATAAGGAGAGAGACATGGAGATTAAATGCAGTTTAAACACATTCAAGAAAACAGACGTCACATTCATTGACAGCGAGAAGGCGTACATCAGCAGAGTGGCCGACCAGCCAATGGCGTTTGAGACCTTTCAGGCCTTAAAGCCATACGTGAAATCCATTGGTGTGACCGATGGATTTAAAAAGGTCATTGACACCTTTGACGTATCAGAAGGCCAGACCCCGGCAGGCTTCCGGGTAGAATACGGGCTGGAGGAGGATGGGGCCCTCAGGGCAGACCTGGTAAGAGATATCAGCTATGACAAAAATGGGGTGAAACGCCCAACCAACGTCCTGTTTTCAGCAGACAGCGCCAATCCTTACGAAGTAGCGCCCATCAAAAATATTCTTGCCAATCTGACCTGTAACCCTGGGATCATCTATGATCTGTTCATCAATAATCCAAAAGCAAATGTCGGCAGCCAGTTTAAAACAAGAGACGAGGTTATGGCAGAAATCGGCAGGATTCTGGGCCCTGGAGCAGACATCAGCGTTGAGCTGAACGACCCCTTTGGCAAATCGGACGCAGAGATTCTGGAAGAAGCCGCTAAATTTAAAGAGATGCTGTCCGAATACCGCGTCGTCATCAAGGTACCGCACACCGGACCAGTCAGCAAGGAAACCGTTGACCAACTCCTTACAGGCGACAAGAAATTTTCAATCCCCTGCGACGCACCTGGTACAGCCGAAGCGCTGAGAGGCCACAACATCGCATTGATGCTTCAGGAAAATGGCTACCGGGTCAATTTTACTTTAATGTTTGAGCCCTACCAGACAGCACTTGCGCTGCAGGCAAAGCCTTATTTTATCAACAGCTTTGTCCGCCACCGCTTCATGCAGTCCGAAATCATGAAAAAAGGCCTTGCGGCTTACGATGCAACACGTGATCCCAGATATCTGGAAGACATAAAAAAAATGTTCATCGAAAAAGACTACCTGTGCAAAGGCCAGGAAATGGATCTGCTGAGCGTCAAGCAGGCAGCCGAGGATCTGCTTAAGTACCGGCACTTTGAAGACCATGAAGGCTCTGACGGCCTGGACAGTGTAAGACATAACCTGAGATGGTTTAAAAACACCAACCTGGACGATTCAAGACTGATTATCTGCAGTATGGAGGGACCGCTCAATTACCCGGATATCGACAAGCTTTTAGTCGAGGACGAATTCAGCGATCTGGTCAACCGTGTAGTTATCACCGCAGAGCCAAACTATCTGGCACGTTTTACCTCCTGCAACCAGGTAATCAGCTATCAGCGCCGGTTTATGAACGCGGCCAACGGCGCAAAATAAAATCAGAATAAGAAATGAGGTCATGAAATGAGTTATGTAAACATGGAAAAAATATTGAAGGATGCCAGAAAAGGCGGGTACGCTGTCGGCGCCTTCAACATTGTCAATCAAATGACAGCAAAGGCGGCGGTGGAAGCGGCAGAAGAGCTGAGTTGCCCGATCATTCTTCAGACCTCGGTTAAAACCGTCAAGCAATTTGGAATTGAAGAAATGATGCAGTTTTTAAAACCGATTGTGGGAAATGCAAAGGTAGATGTGGCGGTGCATCTTGACCATTCGACCGATGTGGATTTTACCATCGCCTGTATTGACGGCGGATGGAGCTCTGTTATGTACGACGGCTCAAAGATGCCGCTGCCAGAAAATATTGCGAACACCAAAAAAATTGTGGAAGCCGCCCACGCAAAAGATGTTACCGTCGAAGGTGAGCTTGGAGCTATCGTGGGCGTGGAAGACGATATTGTGGTCGATGAAGACCAGAGTGCTCTGGCAAATCCGGAGGACTGTAAGGTTTATCTGGAAGAGACAAAAATTGATGCCTTTGCCCCGGCCATCGGTACAGCCCACGGTGTATATAAAGGCGAGGTTAAAATTGATTACGACCTTTTTGAAAACATCAACAGCTTTTCGCCCTGCCCGTTGGTACTGCATGGCGGTACCGGTCTGAGTACAGGCACCTTTAAACGGCTGATCAGTTTGGGTGCGGCAAAAGTCAATATTTCAACAGCGATCAAGATTGCCTACTGCGGCGGTATGAGAGACTATACAAAGCTGCGGCCTGATGAAAATGACCCACTGAAGCTGGATGCCTTTGTAAAAGATAAGGTCAAAGAAGTGGTTAGAAATCACATCACACTGTTCAGTTTATTGGAAGATTAGGAAGTGAGCATATGGATTACAAACCAAATTATCTCTGTGATCTGCACAGCCACACAACCCGCTCAGACGGAAATGATACCCCAAAGGAATTTCTGGATACCGCGGCAGCCCTGGGGATGAAGGTCGTAGCCATTACAGACCATGATGTGCTGCCGCCGGAGAAGATTGAAGTGGGCGGGCTCATGGTTGATGTGGAACGCTATGCCCAGAAGAAAGGCATGAAGGTTTTAAAGGGAATTGAGTTTTCCTGTGAAACAGAGGTAGAGGATGTGCATCTGGTAGCCTTTGGCTGTGATTACTCTAGCCCTGAAATCCTGGCCATGAACCGGATTATTGTTCAAAGTAAAATTGATTCCTACAGGAGGCTGACTGAACTGCTGACAGAGAAGGGCTTTCCCATCAGCTGGGAGGAAGTGCTCAATTACAATGATATCCCGAGAAAGCCAGAGGATGTGCAGAAGAAAATCATCTTTAACCTTATGGCCGAGAAAGGCTATACTGAAACCTGGAGTGACGCCAAGCTGATGATCCGCAACACACCGGAATACAGTGTGAAACGTGAAAAGCCAGACCCCCTGACCATTATTGATATTGTACACCGCGCGGGAGGAATCGTCATACTGGCGCACCCCTATCTCATTGACGAGAGGGTTAAAACAAAGGCCCTGGAATGTTCGAGAGCAGAATATATTGACCGCCTGATCAAGGGCGGGCTGGACGGCATTGAGGCCTCCTATACCTATGACAAAACAACCTATAATGGCGCGCTGACAAAGGAAGAAATCATAGAGCAGGTACGCAGAGACTACACTGACAAGGTTGCGATCATTTCCGGAGGCTCAGACTACCACGCAGATTATAAAAAGTCCAGCAAAAAAGTCCGGAACATTGGCGAATGCGGCATTACGCCAGAGTATTTTTACAGCAATGAGCTGTTGTCCAGACTGTAGGTGAAAAAATGGGAAAACATTATGATTTGATTATTTTTGATCTGGATGGGACGCTGGTAGATTCTGCAGCGGATATTGTGGCGACTGTTAAGTATATTATTGAGAAATATGGATTTGAACCAAAATCAGACACTTTTATACGGAGCTGTATTGGCGGCGGAGCACGCAATGTTCTTCTAAAGAGTCTTGGAGAGGATAAAGAAGTGTTAATCGACAGTGAGATTTTGCCGCTGTTTAAAAAATATTACGAAGAAAACTGTGCCGTGTACACCAGCCTGTATCCCGGCGTTAAGGAAATATTGGACCATTACCAGAAAATGGGCAGGCCAATGGCTCTGGCGACCTATAAGATCAGAAGCGCTACAGAAAAAATTATGAAAGCCCTGGCGTTTGACCAGTATTTTGACTATCTGGTAACCGCAGATGATGTTGAAAAACCAAAACCTCATCCGGAATGTATTCAAAAAATACTGGCACACTACCAGATGCAGCCAGAACAGGCAGTGCTGGTGGGGGACACAAAAACGGATTTTATGACAGGCCACAACGCAGGTGTGGATGTATGTGCGGTAACCTATGGATACGGCAGCAGTGAAGTGCTGAAGGATCTGGGACCGGCCTATATGGTGGATGCAATGAGTGAAATAAAGGAACTGCTCCTTTAAAAAAGAGAATATAGGAGGAAGACGATGGTTGATTTATCAAAAATGGATAAGTGGTCATTAGGAAAGTGTTTTGACCATTCGGTACTGCCCAAGGACACAACAGAAGCGGATATTCGCAGAGGCTGTCAGGAAGCAAAGGCTTATAACTGCGCGGCTTTCTATTCAGCATCACCTTATTGGACACCTGTGGTAAAGGAAGAGCTCGAAGGAACAGACATCCATATCGCCACAGGCTTGGATTTTCCCTTTGGCGCGTCAACGGTAAAAATGAAGGGACTCGAGACCGAAGAGGCTGTCCGACTCGGGTGTACGGCGCTGGACATGGTCATGAATATCGGCGCCCTCAAAGACAAGAATTACAAGGAAGTGAAGGCAGGTCTGGATGCTTTTGTAAAAGCGGCTGAAGGCAACCTGACGAAATGCATCATGGACGTTAACTTTTTAACCGATGATGAAATTATTGCAGGCTGTAATTTAATTGCAGAAGCGGGGATTGACTATGCGAAAACCTCAACAGGACAGTTTGAAGGGCCATCGATGGATCAGTTTTTACTCATGAAAAAAACATTAAAGGATACCGACATTAAGCTGAAGGTTGCCGGTGTTAAATTTCCGAGACCTCAGAATGCCTACGCGTTTTTACTGGCAGGAGCAGATTTAATTGGAACCCGTGCAGCTGTGGCGATTATAGATGCCTTAGACCAGATGCGTGAGATTGGCATTGTACCGCCGCTTCAAAAGTAAAGCAGTGGATTCAACGGATTATACCAGGAGAAAAAAATGATCGATTTAAAAAAGTTAACCAAGTGGGATGCCGGAAAGCTCTTTGATTATGCCATTCTGCCAAAAGATACCGATGAAGAAGCCATCCGTAATGGGTGCCGTGAGGCAAAGGCTTATAACTGCGCGGCTTTCTATTCGTCTTCACCCTACTGGACACCCATTGTGGTAGAAGAATTAGGAGATACGGACGTTAACATTGCGACAGGGATCAGTTTTCCCTTCGGTTCACAGCCTTCGGCTGTAAAAGCCATGGAAACAGAGATGGCTGTGAAGGCAGGCTGTACATGTCTGGATATGGTCATCAACATAGGAGCTTTAAAAGACAAAAAATATGATGTTGTCAAACAGGAGCTTGTTGATTTTAAAAATGCGGCTCAGGGACGTATGACAAAAGGAATTCTAGACGTTGCGTTTCTCACAGATGATGAGATAAAGGCTGGATGCGAGCTGATCAAGGAAGTTGGTCTTGATTATGCAAAATCAGCGACAGGACAGTTTGAGGGGCCGACGATGGAGCAGGTTTTGATTATGAAAGAAACAATCGCGGATTCCAATGTTAAGCTGAAGGTTTCTGGCGTTAAGTTTCCAAGACCTCAGAATGCATGGGCCTTTATTATGGCAGGGGCAGAGCTGATTGGAACACGGTCTGCGCCGGAAATTATTGATTCGATGGATCAGATGCGGGAAATTGGCTTACTGCCGCCTTATGAAGGATAAGACAGCTGATAAGCCAGGATATAAATTAAAGGATAAACAGGACAAGGAGTAAAAAATGATTGATTTTTCAAAAATGACAAAAAAAGATGTTGGTAAATGTTTTGACTATTTCATTGGCCCAAAAGACACAACAGAAGCGATTATCCGGGAAGAGTGTAAAACAGCTATTGAATACAATGTAAAAGCCTTCTGCTTCTCTTCTTCAATTTGGTCATCGGTGGTTGCAGAAGAATTAAAGGGAACCGATATTTTGGTCGGAGCAGGGATTGGATTTCCGTTTGGACAGCAGACCAGCGCAGTTAAATGCTTTGAAACAGAAGAAGCTGTAAGAATGGGAGCAACGGTATTGGATAATGTCATGAACGTTGGCCTGATGAAAGACAAAAAATACGACCAGATTCTCCAGGAATTTAAAGATTATAAAAAAGCAGCAGGTCCGGCGATCACAAAAATGATTCTGGAAGTATGTATGCTGACAGATGAAGAAATTCGTATTGGCTGTGAGCTAATTGCAGAAGCAGGCTTGGACTGGGCTAAATCATCAACAGGACAGTGGGAAGGCCCGACGATGGAGCAGGTACGCATTATGGCTAAAACGCTTGAAGGAAGTGATACAAAGGTAAAAGTATCTGGTGTTAAGTTTCCGAGAGCACAGAACGCTTACTGTTTCTTGATGGGCGGAGCAGAGTTGATTGGTACCCGCCAAGCGCCGCAGATCATTGATTCTTTGGATATGATGCGCGAAATTGGCGTTGTTCCAAAATATAAAGGATAAAAATAATTACAAAATAAAGGAGTAAAAAAATGGTTGATTTATCGAAAATGACAAAACATGACATGGGGAAGCTGATTGATTTTTCTGTTTTGGGCAAAGACTCAACAGAAGAAGATATTCGCAAGGGATGCAGGACTGCCATTGAGTACAACTGCAAGGCTTTCTGTTTTTCGTCCTCTTACTGGACACCGGTCGTTGCCGAAGAGTTAAAGGGGACAGATCTGCTGGTCGGTGCGGGAATTGGTTTTCCTTTTGGTCAGCAGAGCAGCGCTGTAAAATGCTTTGAAACAGAAGAAGCCGTCCGTATGGGGGCGACTGTTCTGGATAACTGCATGAATGTTGGCGATTTAAAAGAGGGCAAATACGACAAGGTTTTACAGGAATTCAAGGACTATAAAAAAGCAGCGGGTCCGGCTATGACTAAAATGATCATTGAAACCTGTATGTTAACCAAAGAAGAAATTGTAACCGCTACCAAGCTGGTGGCTGAAGCGGGCATCGACTGGGTTAAGACCTCAACAGGGCAATATGCAGGACCAAGTGTCTCAGACGTTATCCTGATGGTAGAAGCCCTCGAAGGCTCTGACACGAAGGTAAAGGTTGCCGGGGTTAAGGCGCCGCGTCCGCAGAATGCATTTGCTTTTATTTTAGCCGGAGCAGAATTGATCGGAACTCAGGGCGGCAAGGAAATTTTAGACGGTGTTGATGATTTACGGAAAATTGGATTAATTCCCGCATACCAGGGATAAAACAAAAACATACTGCCAAAAATCAGAGTTGGGGGACTTTGATCAGAGATTTAATATTAAAAACTAAAACTAAGTTATAGAGGAGAAATAAAATGGGAAAATATTTAGTTGGTATGGACGCCGGAACGACCGGCTGTAAAGTATGCGTTTTTGACCTTGAAGGAAATCTTATTGGGAGCGATTACCGTGAATACCCATGTTATTACCCGCATGAAGGCTGGGTAGAACAAATTCCGGAGGACATGACACCGGCATTGTTCAAAACCTGTAAAGAAGCCATCCGTAAGGCGCAGGTAGATCCAAAGGATATCATAGCTGTGGGACTTTCTTCCCAGGGGTCTGTTATCGGTCTTTTAGATGAAGAAGGCGAACTGATCCGGCCATTTGTAGGCTGGCAGGATCTTCGAGGCAGCGAGGGAGAAATAAAATGGATTACGGATCAGATTCCAAGAGAAGAATATTATCAGCTGACCGGCGATCCGCTGGGAATGTGCTTTAGTATTGCGAAGCTGGTATGGCTTAAACATCATGAGCCGGAAAATTGGAATAAAACAGCCATGTTCTCCACACATCAGGACTATTTTCTTAAGCAGCTCGGCGCAGACGGATATTATACAGACTTTTCATCTGCAAGCCGCGAGGGTATGATGGATATCAACAATAAATGCTGGTCGAAGCGTATACATGATATGTTGGGAATTCCGCTGGAAAAAAGAGCTGAGCTAGTAGACGAACCGGGAAAAGTCGTCGGACATATTCCAAAAGATGTCGCTGAGCTCACCGGATTGGCAGAAGGAACACCAATCTGCGTTGGCGCACATGACCAGAACTGTAACACCTTCGGTTCAGGCGGTGTGGATGACGGAACGGCAGTTGTGGTAATGGGTACCTTCGGCTCATGCTTTATCGTGAGTGATGAACCGATTCGTGATCCAAAGGGAAGACTGGTCGTTAAAGGGAATCATGGGGTTGGCAATTATACCATCGAGGCCTTTTCAAATACGTCCGCTTCAAGCTACCGCTGGTATCGGGATACCTTCTGTGACATTGAAAAATTCTCGGCTGAGCTGGTCAAAACAGATCCTTATGAACTCATCAATGCACAGATCGCAGATGTCCCGCCAGGAGCAAATGGCATAACCTTCTTACCATACCTGCAGGGGGCGTCAGGCTCTAAAATCAACGATAAGGCACGCGGTGTTTTCATCGGAATGTCCCTTGGAACGAAAAAAGCCGATATGGCAAGAGCGGTAATGGAAGGCATCAGCTTTGAGGTATATGATATTATCAACGCCGAACTGGAAGCTGGAATTAAAATTAACTCCATTCGCCTGACAGGCGGCGCCGCAAAATCTCCGATGTGGTGTCAGATGCTGGCTGACATTTTTAAACTGCCGATCCAGCTGCTGAGTGCAGGTGAAACAGGCTGCTTAGGAGCAGCTCTGTACGCTGGTATTGGCGTGGGCGCTTATGAAAACTGCCGGGACGCAGCTGAAAAAGCAGTTAAACTGACTGAAGTTTTTGAGCCTGATCCAGAAAAATTTGCAGCTTACGATAAAGCTTATCAGCGCTTTATCAACGTTTATAACGCCTTGGACAACCGTATATTCTAATAAAAAAACATATACGTACTGGCCAGGTTAATGCTGGCCAGTATTTTATTTTGGAGGAAAAAATGGATATGCAAAAAAGCGGTTTTAATATTTATGAAAGGCATGATTTTGACTGTGAATGTGGGAGGCATCATAAGATGCCGATTGGAGAAGTTGTGATCGCTTCGGGTGCCGCCAGAAAACTGCCTTATTATGTCAAAGCGCTTGAGCTTGGTAAAAAAGGCATACTCGTAACAGACGAGGTGATTTTTGAGTCCATTGGCAGAGAGATCTGTGCATACTGGCAGGAGCAGGGTCTGAAGATTGAATGTTATGTGCTCAAAGGCCGTATCCGTCCAGATGAGTACACCGTTGGAAATGTTATCTGCAATACGCCTTTTGACGCTGATTACATCGTATCATTGGGGGGCGGAACAGTCACGGATGTCGTCCGTTATGCGGCAACACGCCTGAATTTAGAATGTGTTTCGATCCCTTCGGCCATGACGATGGACGGCTTTTTTACAAACATGTCCATTATCATTGTCGATGGGCTTCAGGTGACATATTATCTCAATTATCCCAGCCTGATTCTGGCCGATTCCGATATCATTGCAAAAGCGCCGAGCGTTATGAACGCTGCCGGTGTGGGCGAGGTGATCTCTAAAATAAGCGCAGGTATGGACTGGTATGCAGGAAAATTGATCAAGGATATTTATTATTGTGACCGGGTAGAGGCAATGATGGGCGAATGTATTTCCGAGGGAACCGCGGATGAGACAATAGAGGGCATTGTGCCAGGAGAGAAAAAAGCCATTGAAAATTTAACAGACGCATTGTATAAAAGCGCGGTGGCGATGGCGTGGTATGATTCATCGCCCTGTGGCTCCGGTGCTGAGCATCAGCTGAACCATTTCTGGATTAAATGCCAGGATGAAAAGGGTGTGCCGCAATCAATGCACGGCCAGGAGGTCGGTGTTGGGGCTGTGATCAACACCATGATTTGGGAAGAAATTATGGCCATTGATTTCGAGCGCTTCGATGTTGAAAAGGCCGTTGAAAAGATCTGGGACAGAACTGAGTGGGAGAAGGAAATCCGGGCGGTTTATGGTGAAGGCGCAGAAAGCATTCTGGAATTACAGGCAGAAAACCATTCCTTTGACAAAGCAGTAAGACGAAATGAAATAGAAAAGATTATTGAGCACCGTGAAGCACTGGCCAAACGTTTTGAAGCGATGCCTTCGTCCGGGGCCCTTATTGAAAAACTAAAAAAAGCAGGCGCTCCATGGCACCCAAAACAGCTGCAGATTGATAAGGATGAGCTGGTAAAGAGCCTGTACTTTGCAAAGGAAACGCGCAGCGGCCGTTACAATGCACTGTGGATGGCCGAGGCCCTTGGTATCATGGAAGATGTTTCGAGTAAAATAATAAAAAAACTGGAGTTCTAAGGCCATTCCGGTTTAAATTGAAGCCATAAGAAAGTTTGCGTTATAACAAAGTGGTTTACGATATTGAAAAAGCGTTTAAGATTATGGTATGATATAGACACACACTTTCAGGAGGATTAAAGATGAATAGTATTGAAAGAAATAATCCAAAGCCACTTTATGTTCAGTTAGAAGAGCTGATACGAAATAATATCGACACCGGCATTTGGAAACCACAAACTGCAATCCCCTCTGAAAGCGAGCTGAGCAAAGAGTATGATCTAAGCCGTATGACCATTCGAACGGCTTGTCAGAATCTGGTTCAGGAGGGTGTACTCTACCGTGTTCCAGGTAAGGGTACCTTTGTATCTGAGCCAAAGATTATGACAGAATCTTTAGCGTATATGGGCTTTCGGGAGCAGCTTGAGCGTATGGGGTACGAAACGACGACAAAACTGTTGGACTCCGCCATTATCCAGGCTTCAGGCAGCGTATCGAGAAAGCTGCGCATTCCCGAGGCTGCGCCGGTTATGCTGATTGAGCGTATGCGCTATCTTAAGGGCAGGCCGATCAGTCTGCATTACTCTTATATCCCGGTACAGTTGTGCGAGGGAATCGAAAAGCATGATCTTGTTGACGAGCAGCTGTGTATTATTCTTGAGAAAGAATATCAGCTGTTACCCACACGCATACAGGAAACGTTAGAATCCGTCAAGGCATCTAAAAAAGAATCCCAGCTTTTCCGCGTGGAAGAAAGCTATCCGCTTCTGATTCTTGAGGATATTCTTTTTGCACAGGACGATACGCCCTACGAGTATTCTAAAGTTGTCTTTCGTGGAGATAAAATCAAATTGAAGTATGAGTTTCATAATTTATAAACGTGGTGAGACCAGCCGCTTCAAGAGCCTTATAAAACCTGGATATTATTACGATAGCAGGTCTTTCAGGCCTGAGCTGCTGGTCTTTTTATTTAAAATATCGTCAACCAACTGATAAGCGCAGGCCATTAAGTTCAGGAGGAAACAAAATGTCAGACGATTGTACAATACGAAAAGATTATGTGGAGTTTTTGAAAGCATTGATTGAAATACCGTCTCTTTCTGGAGAAGAAGGCAAAGCCGCAAAATTTATGCAGAACGCTTTAGACCAGATTGGCGTCACGCCGCAGGTCGATGAAGCGGGCAATGTCTATGGAGAAATAGCCTGTGGAGACGGGCCGACAGTCTTGCTGAACGGACACCTTGATGTGGTGCCCGAAGGAAATTTGGAGGCGTGGAAGCCTTACAGTCCTTTTAAAGCGGCCGTAGAGGAGGATGTGCTGATCGGTAGGGGCGCCAGTGATTTAAAGGCAGGGCTGGCAGCACAGTTTTTTGCATTTAAGCAGATTAAGCAGGCCCTGGATGCGGGGGCCTCTCTGAAAGGCAAGATTATTTTTTCGGCGGTCGTGCATGAGGAAGCGGCAGAAATGCTGGGAATGCAGTATCTTATTGACCATACCCTTGAAGGTGAAAGCATTGATTTGTGTATTCTGTGTGAGCCGAGCTCAGGAAGGGTGGCGTTGGGACACCGTGGAAAGGTAGAGCTTGTCGTTAAAACAATGGGAAAGACAGCGCATTCCTCCCAGCCAAAGCAGGGAATCAACGCGCTTGAAAAAATGCTGCCTGTTATGCAGTATATTTTCGAGGAGATGCCCGGCACGCTTAAAGCCCATCCGGTTTTGGGCGATAACTCAGTTACAATAACCGACTGTATTGTCCGTCCGGGCGCACAGAGTATTATTCCTGATGAATGTGAAATATCCATTGACCGGCGCTATTCGCCGGATGAAACACTGGAGGACGTGGTGCGTCAGCTTAAGACGGTAATTGAGGGCTTTGCGGAAAAGGATCCGGAATTTAAGGCCGAGGTATATCCGCGGGCTTACTGTGAAAAAACTTACACAGGTTACACCTGTGAAGTGAATAAATATCATCCGCCCTGGGCGACAGACCAGCAGATACCTGTGGTAAAAAAGGCTCTGGACGCATTGGAGAACGCAGGACAAAAGCCGGAGTGCTTTTACTGGAAATTTGGTACAGATGGTGGATATACCGCGGGACTGCGTGGGATTCCGACCATTGGATACTCTCATGCTGAAGAGAAATGGGCGCATCAGCCGAAGGAACAGGTCAAAATTTCGCAGATGATGAAAACCATCGAGGGAACAGAGGCAATACTTGCCGCTATCCTTGACTTGAAAGAGAAATAACAGGATAGAACTCAAAAAGACCAGCCATGCAGCTGGTCTTTTTTACGGAGTGTAGTCAATTCCGGCCTTTCTTGCCTGGGAATGCTGGTCCTTTCGCTTGATTTGGTAGAGTTTATGGTCTTTTATGAGGCGGGCGCCGGTCTGCTGGAAATGAAAGGCGACCCTGGCGTCAACACACTGCCTGTGCAGGCTCAGGATCCAGTCGTAATGGCAGACACGCGCATTGAGTCCGGATTCGCCGCCGACGGTTACCTGGCATACCCAGGAATGATCGAGCCAGGGAGTGAGGTCGATGGGACCAAGCAGAGGGGAGCACACAATGCTTTTATAGCGGATGGGCGCCTCTTTAAAAAGCGGCAGCCGATAGTCGGTCATGGCCTGATTTTCGACAGTACAGCAGATATGGACATTGGGATAACCGTCGCCCCAGTCCTCTGGAATACACTCATAAAAGCGGTGGATACGCTTTGTGATAAACATGAAGCTTAAGTCGGAGCGCTCACGCATCATGGCCCACACCTCAGGCCGCCAGGCGTCTGCGGCGTCCAGAAAAAAGTCGGAGGTAAAGCAGGTATAGACCAATTCGCCTGGCGGGATTTTAAAACTTCCATCGCGTTTTTTCTTCAGCAGCAGGTCAAAGCAGGAATTTTTAGAGACCTGATGGCTGTCGCGGTCGTATTTTTCATCCATGCGGTAGACATAACAGTTCTGGCACCCGGTGCTGATCTTTTGACAGCCATGCCAGGGATTCCAGGTGATCGACATAGGACCCTCCTTCTAAAATAATAAAGGCGTTCCGTTTTGGAACGCCATAGCGTGTCAAAAAACTTGAGAGACGAAGCCTTTTACCTAAGGAAGAAAAAGGCGTCCTGCGGACACTGACTTTACATGGATAGCTTTTCCGCTAAAGTGGAGGCTTGATCTCACCAGTGTCCGGCTGTTCCGGTATTTCGGCTCGATTCCTGGTCGTTATTCGCAGCGCCTGGACCTTTTTTCTTATCTGGATAAAAGGCGCAGTCTCGGGCTGTACCACTTCTATGACAGTCTGAGGCGTTCCGTTTTGGAACGCCTCAGGTGCTTTAAGCGCCTTAACCGCATTAATAGACAATAACAGGGGTACCGTCCTCGATGCCGTTATAGATGGCCTGAGCCGCTGCGTAAGGTGTGTTGACACAGCCGTGTGAGCCGCTGTTTACATAAATGCTGCCGCCGAAATCCGTGCGCCAGGAGGCGTCATGAATTCCGATATCGCCGCCATAGGGCATCCAGAAGGTAACGGGTGAGGCATAGCCCTCGCCCTTTAAGGTAACATTCATTGCCTTGTAGTCAAGGTCGTAAACACCGCTTGGGGTGGCAAAGCCGCCGCTCAGGCTTCCTGTGACAACAGGAGTGCCAACGACCAGACCGCCGTTTTTATAAAACCACATGTATTGTCCGCCAAGGCTGATTTCAACATAGGTGTTGCCATAGTCTGGAGAGTTATGGCTTGCGGCTGTCTTCGCGTAAACCGGTTCACGCGTTACAGGCTGTCCGGCCTGGATAATTGGAATGAGGGCAGCGACCTCTTCATCCTGGTCGATCAGCCAGCCATAATCGCCGCCGGCAATGCTGACGCTGCCGCCGCCGCTTGTCCGGAAGCTTCGCGTGATGCCGTAGGTATCGTATTTATCCGATAGATTGGCCACATAGGTGGTCATAAGATCCTGATTAAACTGGACGTCCATATTGCCGTCCACAGCCAGCCAGGTATTAATGGTATTTTTATCAAGTACCTCTGTTGCGTCGCCAAAGGTATAGGTAACTGTTGCGTTCAGATATTTGTTCATGGTATCCATGGCCGCCTTAACCTTGGAAGAATCCTTGGTAAAGGAAGGCGTTTTATAGCAGCCGGCCGATTCCAGATCCAGCTCGGTATCACCGGATAAAATAGCGTTTTTTACGGCTTCCTTGAGCTTGGCAGGGTCCAGCTCATTGCCGTTGACCTCTGGCTCAATCACGTAGCCTGTACCGTTAAATTTAGGATAAGCATTGGCAACTTTGACGACCTCTGCTCCGGATACAGCCTGAAGCTGGTTCAGTGCATTGGTGAGCTGAGCGTCATCGTAGCTGAAAGTCGCTTCCAGATCCTGATGACCCGACGGCACCAGAGACATGGGCCAGGCAAAAGCGTTCTGGTCATTTAACATCTGGGAAATTTTACCGTCGGAAATATAGCGCATATTGACCTGGTCTGCAGCGATGGTCTCGGTTTTTCCGCCGCGTTCCTTCAGTGTTAATGTGTGTGTCGCTGCGTTTTGCTGCATTTCCTGGTCGACCTGAGCGGCCGTTTTGCCAGTGACATTGAAGCCGTTCATGGTGGTATTAAAATAGAAACGAGTGCTGAAATAAAAGCTTAAGGCGAGATAAACGGCCAGAATAATGCCAATGCCGACACCAATACCAATCCAGATTTTTTTATGGCTTTTCTTTTCTTTAGAATCCGGTGGCTCCCCGCCGTCAAGGGAATCATTGGCAGTGCTGTCATCATCGAAGTTGAGAATCTCGCCGGCCGCATCGTCATCATTTTCAGTTCCGCCCTCTGGCGGCTCAGGCGGATCAATGATGGTTTCCTCCTGGGCCTCCGGCGCAGCAGGTTCATCAATGATGACCTCATCTTCCGGAGGGACGGGACGCTCAAAAAGAGAGGCGTTTTCAATCGCCTGCTCTTCGGGGGTACGCTCCTCGCGCTGATCTTGTAAATTCTTTTCATCCATAAGATTAAATCCTCTTTTTTGCAGTATATAATTGATTTTATCATTTTTTTGAGCAAAGGTAAATCTTTAATTTGTGAATATTAAGCCCTTCTATGAACTTTAAGAATCGTTTTATGGTCAGGGCCGGGTTGACAGCGTTACTTGACGAAACGTATAATAAAATCAGGTTTGTAATTCAGAATACTGTATATTTGGAGGGAAAGAACCATGCTGGAATTTTTTATAAAGCCTGTAACGGCTGACGGTGGTGTAAGCTATATGCCGACAGGTGCAGGATATGCGGTGCTGATCGGTCTGATGGCAATTGTGCTGGTCATCGCATCACTTGTGGCCGGGAAAAATGAACGCCGCCAGATCAGCACCAGGCATCTGACCTTTTGTGCCGCTGCCATTGCTCTGGCGGTGGTCACATCGAATATTAAGATTTTTCATTTGCCCACCGGCGGTTCTGTAACACTGTTTAGTATGCTTTTTATCACGCTGACAGGTTATTGGTACGGTCCCAAGACAGGGGTTCTGGCGGCAATCGCCTATGGCATTCTGCAGATGGTGATCGACCCTTATATTCTATATCCTCTGCAGGTGCTTGTCGATTATGTACTTGCCTTTGGCGCGCTTGGCCTATCTGGATTTTTCAGCCAGTCAAAGAACGGGCTCATAAAGGGCTACCTGGCTGGAATCTGCGGCCGCTACGTATTTGCTGTGCTGTCCGGCTGGCTGTTTTTTGGCTCCATGGCCTGGGAAGGCTGGGGGGCACTGCCCTATTCAATGGTATATAATGCTGTCTATATTTTCTCGGAGGGCGCACTGACAATGATTTTACTGGCGGTTCCATCGGTATCGAAGGGGCTGGCCCGTGTTCGCCGGATTGCGGAAATTTAATCCTTTGTATAAGATAGGTCTGGTTCCTGACCATCAGCATTACACTTAATGAGCGCGGAATGTGAGGGGATTTTACTGGGAAAACATCTCGGCAGTTGGTGCGGTAGTACAGGCACTAGTACAGGCACTAGGACAGGCAGTAGTGGGGGCGGTGGTGCGCCATTCATAAACAAGACTAAACAAGACGAAAAGAGACAAGAGAATGGATAAACTGGAGAATAAAATGAAAATGTTTTTTGCCGGAGTTGTTTAGTCTATTATATAAACAGAAGATAACTTTCAAAAAATAAAACACGCTTGCACGGCGTGTTTTATTTTTGTTTATTTATTTGTACAAAACAAGGTCTACAGCTCAGCCTCTTCCTTGCCGAGCTTTTTCCGTTCAACCAAGCGGCCCATAAAGAAAGCCAGAATACCGACGCCGATACCAGTCTGGAGACAGAAGATCAAGGATTCCACTTCACCAGGAAGCTCACCGTTGATCATGGTTTCAAGCACAGGCGTAAACCAGGGCTCATATTCGCCGCCCTGAATCTCTTCAATCATTGTGCTGCCTGCGTCATCAGAGCCGCCGAATTCAGCGCCCTGAAGGGCGAATAGCGGTACGACAACCAGTAAAGCGACAATCACCAGGAGAACGATCACTAATTTTTTGTTTTTACTCATTTTACACTTCCTCCGATGCTAAGAAGCCGATGGATTTGAGTTCCGGGCTTGCGTAAGTTTCTAAAGCGATAACGATAATAACGGTTAAAATCCCTTCAATAATGGCCAGGGGCAGCTGAGTCGGGGCAAAGACGCCCAGGAATTTTACAGCCGATGCGGCCACACCGCCCTGTTCGGATGGGTAAGCCATTGCCAGCTGGAAACTGGTAATACAGTAGGTGAACAAATCTCCAAGCGCAGCGGCGAGAAAAACGCCAATCTTGCGGTTAACCTTCATTTTCTGGCAGAGCTTGTAGATGCCGAAAGACACAAAGGGACCGGCAATGGCCATTGAAAAGGTGTTTGCGCCAAGGGTGGTTAAGCCGCCGTGCGCTAACAAAATGGCCTGAAATAATAAGACAATGATGCCAAGAATACTGACAGCGCTTGGTCCAAATAGGATGGCCCCAAGACCTGTACCCGTCATGTGGGAGCAGCTTCCCGTTACAGATGGGATCTTCAGTGATGAAATAACGAAAATGAAAGCGCCTGCCATGGCCAGAAGCGTAATGGATCTTCTGTTGCCGGTTAAAGTTTTCTTGATAGAGAAAAAGCCAGCAGCTAAAAAGGGGATACAGATAACGCCCCATGCAATGCAGTACCCCACAGGAAGGTAGCCCTCCATAATGTGCATTGCGTTTGCGGCGGGTACAATCCCGAATACAAGCGCCCACGCGCCCAGCAGTGTGACAAACCTTCTTTGATTCTTTGTCATTTTTACCTCCTCTAAAAATGAATTTTACCGGGCTACGATTCAATCAACAGGGCAGCAGAGCGAAAAAAAACCGCTTACCAGACGGATAAGCGGTGAAAGTACGAAATAACGAATCCTGAAACCTTATAATTTCGTCCTGACACTCAGTTATCTCCTCGTAACCAAATGTATTGCAGTTTTAATGATCAGCATCCTGACTCGACTTGCGTCTCACAGTGGCGGGACCGTTTGGGATTTACACCCAATTATGCTTTAACCATCGTTTGTGATGGAAACCATTAAAGTGCGCCGGTGTGCCGGCTACGCTTTTAATTATAACACCTTGTTCCATAATGTCAATAAGAAAAGTTGAATTTTTTTAAAAAAGAACAGAAATAATTATACACATACCCCCTATATGTATTTTGAGCGTTTAAGTTAAGAGTATAAGAAAAAAATATGGATAATCTTAAATGCTTTTTGTTTATTTGACAAAATCGTAAAAATAAACTA
>OCAG01000171.1_pt1 | contig 71409 bp, 84 predicted proteins | sample 1477111 | NCBI WGS metagenome assembly OCAG01 (sample SAMEA2580288, study PRJEB22360) | human gut metagenome | biome: human gut; feature: human-associated habitat; material: faeces | place: Denmark | collected 2008/2010 | reverse complement strand
ACAATTAAAATAAGATACAATATAACTTGTGAAGCTATACAAAAAAGGAGGAACTACTGTTGAGCGAAATGAAAAGAAAAGTACCTATGGAACATTTGAATATTGGTGAGTTCAACCGTGGGCAGTCTTCAAAACTAATCCGCAATTTAGTGGAAAAAGATAAAGCTGCGTTCATACAAAAAAACGGTAAACCCATAGCCGTTGTTATCTCCTATGAACGATACGAGAGATTACTTAAGTCCGGCATCGATATCAATGAGTTCTGAGTCTTCAAAATATGACTAAGGAGGTAGCGGAGATGGTTGCGAAAAATTATGGTGTAGTTTACACACCGAGTAGATTGGCTGAGTTCGCAGCAGAACTTTTAAATAAACAGGCAGCAGAAACCAATACGAAAATAGAAGCAGTGTTGGACCCGGCGTGTGGCGAATGTGCTTTACTATGTGCTGCAAAAAAACACTTTAACGGTACAGTGAAATATTTGGGGATAGATGTTGATAAAGAAGCAATAAGGAACGCTGACGAGGATTTTGAAATTCTTTATAACGATTCAATCCTTCCACGAAATGTGAAAAAACAAACGGCAGAATACTGGAGAGGCAAAATGCCTGTAATATCTGCAATAATTGCAAATCCGCCGTGGAGTTCTGAAAAAATATATGCACGTGAAGAGTTACAGAACGCAGGCTTTTCACTCACTACAGGACAATATGATAGTTTTGTACTTTTTGTGGAACTGGCATACAACTTACTGGATGATGGAGGATATTTTTCATTTATTATTCCAGATTCCCTATTTGATGCACAAAATGAAAAGTTAAGAAGATTTTTGACAGAGAAAACGCAAATCAAGGTAATAGCTCGACTGGGTGAGAAGATTTTTGAAGAAGTCAATAGAGCGACTACTGTTATAGTTTGCAGAAAGGCAAAGCCAAACAAAGATTCAGTCACACATTGCTTCAGACTTGCAACAGAAGAAAGAAAGGAATTCTTAACATCAGATTTGAGCCTACTGCATTTTTATAATAAGGGAGTACATGATGTGTTGCAAGGACGCTTTGCGGAAAATGCTGCTTGCAATTTTGATGTCGATACACGATCTGATGAAGAGGCATTACTTGCAAAAATAAAGACACAATCTATAAGCTGGGATGATACATTCATTTTTGGACGAGGTGTGGAGATATCAAAAGCTGGGAAGGTTGTGTTCTGCCCTTCCTGCGGCTATGCACAAGGATATAAGAAATCTCAAATGGCCGAAGGAAAAAAAGAATGCACTAATTGTGGAAGCGAAATTCCTGTTACAACTGTAAGTGCTCAAAATGTTGTTTCCAAAACTCAAACCCCACAGACAGTTCAGATATATGTAGGAGAAAATGTTCGTAGGTATGGAATAACAGGAGAATGCTATATTAAACCGAATATTCCCGGAATCAATTATAAAAATCGTGAGATGTACAATCCACCAAAACTGTTAGTTAGAAAGACAGGTCTTGGAATATATGCATCTATTGATTATACTGGGAGTATGACGAGTCAGACTGTATATATTTTGAAATTCAAAAACAGTCAGCATCAAGTTCCGTTGGAATATTATTTGGCCTTGCTAAATTCAAGAGTGGTGTACTATTTCTACTTAAAGGTATATGGCGAGAATGAATGGAAATCGCATCCGTACTTCACTAAGCAGATTATCTATTCTCTGCCTATTAAAAAATTTGAAAATAGCGATTTGGATAGAAAAATCATTGAGATTGCATCGGAATTGGCTCATGAATATGAATATGTCAAAGACGTCCAGCTTGAGAAACTGGTTATGAAAAAATACGGTCTGTCAGAGACCGAAAGCAATATGGTTTATGGTGAGATGAATCGTCTGCCTGACTTGAGTGCGATTAACAATATGAAAGTTGAGGTGGAAAAAGGTGTATAGGTATATCGGTAACAAATCAAAGTTAATTCCACATATCCTTGAGAGAGTGGAACAACTTATCGGGAAAAATGGAACTGTGGCTGACATTATGGCTGGAACAGGTACGGTTGCGTTAGAACTGAGAAAAGCAGGATACTCAGTTATTGCATCCGATGTAATGACCTACTCTTATCATCATTTGATGGTTAATTTATGCTTGGATTCGGCACCTCCCTTTTTAGGTCTTGCGGGTCAAGGAGTAATTAATCAGAATGAGGGGGATGCATATGAGGCAGTTCTGACTTATTTGAATAGCATCGAGCCTAAAAATGGATTTTTCTTTAAGGAGTTTTCGCCGGGAGGAACGCCACAGAATGGCTGTGACCCACGAAAATATTTCACTACAGAAAATGCAAAAAAAATTGATGCAATTAGGGAAAAAATAAATGAGTGGATTGATAATGGTAGCATAAGCAAAGAGGAAGAATCACTTTTGAAGCACACGTTGATCATGGCTGTTAACGAGGTTGCAAATATTTCAGGAACATATGGATATTTTCTGGCAGATTTTAAAAAGAATGCAAATACAATGATTGACTTGAAACCCGTGGAATTTTATGCAGAGAACCCGACAGGTCACATGGTTAAATTGGGCTTTGCAGAAAATTTGGCAGCAACCATAACTGCAGATTTGTGTTACATTGACCCTCCATACATGAAGAGGCAATATGCTGCAAATTATCATATTCTGGAAACTATTGCACGAGGAGATTTCCCTGATGCTGTTGGGAAAAGTGGTTTGCGTGACTGGTGGGAACAACACTCTAAATTGTGTACTAAAACACGAGGACTGCAATCATTTGAAAAGATATTAGGCGAAATGCATTGTAATAAATATCTGATTAGTTATAGTGAGGATGGCTTGTTCTCATTGCAACAACTGGAAGAATGCTTCAGTAAGTTTGGGATTGTTGACGTGCAAGAAATTGATTATAATCGATTTAGAAGCAATGACAGCAAATTGCCCAAGAAACTGAAAGAATATTTGATTTCTATAGAAAGGCAGGCATAAGTAAATGGAGTACATTGATAGAATATTTTACAGAAAAATCAATCCGTCTGATTTCAAAAAACTTTACGATATTGATAAGCCAGAAGGTGGTGGCGGACAAACATACTTGGAGGCAGCGGGAATTTCAAATGAAAAAATCGTAGATTTCCTCTCCTGTGCGGAGGTGACAAACAGTCCACTACCAGATGAAGCAAGGTCTGTTTATACATTCAATGCCTATGTTTTGGGAGACTCGAAGAGCCAGTGTGCATTTGTTGAATTTGCACCGCGAAAAGGACGAAATAACTATCGTATAAGTCGCCAGAATATGAAATATAAACATCCGGCTTGGAGTTTGAATAATGGCTTTCCTGAGCCATCAAAGGGTGATGATGGCGAATACACATCTGAAGGTGATTTTTCGGGAATTATTGATAATCTTGTTATTCTTATCATTAGAACGACCTATAGACGGTATTATGCAGGCTTTGTAAATACAGCGGCAATGCCAGAAAGTTGGCCACACAATATCGGACTAGAAGACATTTTCTGTGGTGAGCGCAGGAATGTAATAAATATGGATGCGTATAAACTACAATTTATTAACGATGCAGTTAACCCATTTGGGGATTATGTTCCAACAATTGAAGAGAGTAACAGAACAACAACTGGATGCAATGTTCTTTTATATGGAGTACCCGGAGCAGGAAAGAGCTGGACGATTGAGCATGAATATTGTGCTAATGAGAACTGCATGGAGAGATTAGTTTTTCATCCGGATTATATGTATTCGGATTTCATTGGACAAATTTTGCCTGTAGTAAAGGACGATGACAAGGTTCGCTATGAGTTTACGCCGGGTCCGTTTACAAAACTATTGAAAAAGGCATATTGGAATCCTGAACAATCCTTCTACCTTATCGTTGAAGAAATAAACCGTGGTAATGCACCAGCGATATTCGGAGAAATATTTCAGCTTTTGGATAGAAAAGATGAAGATGAAAAAGATGAAAATGGAAAGATTCTCTATAAAAAAGGCACGAGTGAGTACGGAATAACAAATGCCAATATTGCGCGGATAGTATATGGTGATGAAGACCATAAGGTCAGAATTCCAGCAAATATGTCAATCTTGGGTACTATGAATACTTCTGACCAGAATGTCTTCACATTAGATACAGCCTTTCAAAGAAGATGGATTATGAGAATGATTCCAAATTCGTTCAAAAATCATCGATTTGCAGATGAAAAAATTTTGGATACAACCGTATCATGGAAGCAGTTCTGCGAGACCATTAATGATGAAATATTGAGACGAAACAATATTACTTCTTCTGAAGACAAACGTCTTGGCGCTTATTTTGTTACCGCATCTGATTTAGAGATGGTAGATGTTGAGGAAGGTGCAAGTGAATCTGAAAAAATACAGGCAGAGCACCACAATAATCGTTTTGCAGAGAAAGTTCTAAAGTATTTATGGGATGATGCTTTTAAGTTCGCTCATCAAGATACATTTAACACAAGACAGTTTGTTAGTCTTGAAAAAGTAATTGAAGCCTTTATGGATTCAGCTAAACCAAAGAATGAACGTTTTCGTGTATTCAACGATAATCTTCGTAAAATGATTCTGGAAGGAGTTACGACAGAGTCTAACGAGGCTATCGATGATGACAGCGAAGGTTCACAGGAATCGTAAAGTGGGGTGAGCTACATTGGACTTAGGCTTAAACTTAAAAGTTAAATGCCACATCAATAAAAATGGTGATGGCGATAGGTTTGTCGGAATTAAGGCTGATGCTAATCAGGCAATGGTCTACTTTCCAATGGGCTATCGCTTGCCAGATAGCGAAGAGGACATTAGGGATGATATACTAAAATTAATTTCTGTATTATCTGAATTTACGGATTCAAAAGATAAGGTTCTGGCTATGCAAAAGTTTGAAGCACCTCAGTCGGTGAATTTTCCTATCAATGCCTATATGAACATAATTCGATATTATTTGGAACAGCGTTCATATTACACGGAAAAGGACCCTATTCGCAAGACGAGCGACAGAGGGAAAATAGATTTTGCTTCATCATTGCGAAGAAATGTCAGTTTCTTTCAAGAGGACGGAACCCCGTTTTTTGATAAATATACGGTTAAAGGGTCAACTCCAAACGAGAAAAATCTTATAACCATGATTCACAAATACTGTGTTCATGAAAGCTTTATGCAGATGGGATGGTTATTCATGCCAGATGTTCCACCAGATCCGCATATCGAAAGAAACATCCCTCTTTTTCTTAGTGTGCTGAAGAAAAAGCTGGCAGTAACACATTTGGAAAAAGATATTCTTTTGTTTGAAGCGATGATTTCTATGTTGGAATATCTGGATGAGCAGAATGATGATAAGCAGTTCTATTTTGGAACAGATAGATTCGAGTATGTATGGGAAAAACTTATAGATGCAGTATTCGGTATAAAGGAAAAAGAGGAATACTTCCCACGCACAACATGGCATTTGAAGTATGGTGATACGCATCGGAATTATGCATTAGAGCCGGATACGATTATGCTATGCAATGGTAAAATATATGTGCTTGATGCGAAGTATTACAGGCACGGTGTTACAGGTATACCTTCTCACTTACCTGAATCTACTTCCATCAATAAACAGATTACTTATGGCGAGTACATATACAACCATAAAAAGTTCAAAAAACAATATGGTGATGATGTTCCTGTGTTTAATGCTTTTTTGATGCCATACAATAAGAAAGATAACCCGTTTGGCATAGATGAATATTTTGCGCATATTGGAGAGGCTGATAGTGACTGGAAATATGGGCATCATAATTACGAGCGAGTACAAGGAATTGTGGTGGATATCCGATTTTTGATGAATAATTACTATGGTTCTCATAAGAGTAAAATTTTTAAGATGGCTAAGCTAATCGAGGAAGCTCTGCAGGAAAATGCAGATATGCTATCAGAGGAAAAGGCTGAATAAGAAATCCGCAAACAGTGATTGCTACTGTTTGCGGATTTCTTATTTGCCCTTTTGGATCTTAATTCGATGGGAGCGTTGGTTATTTGCATTCCTACAGTTATCACAACAATACTTTTTACGGCTATTGGAGGTCTTTACCAAGAAGTATTTATGACAGGAAGGATTGGCACATTTTCGATAAATTTCAGAGCCCGGCTTCATATAGAAGATAGAGAAATATAATGCCGTAAGCAGCGATGGTGCTTTCCACGATGGCTCCAGAGAATTTGGATTATAAAAAGGTCTTATGCTACGGGTGTTATGGTTTATCTCTCCGCTCAAAACAAGACGAGCTACAGGGATGACAGCGGATTTAAGCCGACTGTCAAATTCGGTGTGGTCTGGATTTCCGTAGTATTCAATTCCACCATCGAAGGTTACTGTTTTTATAACACCAATGGAATGCATATAGTGAAATAAGAATTCTACAATTAAGCGGAGAGACTTTGGCTGAGTACTATTATTCTTATAAGCAATAGTAAGCTGGCGGTACAGAGTATCATTAATTCCAGGATAATCGTATGCAAAGGTCTCTCCATTTGAAATATCATCATATTCATCAGCCTTCAATTCATATGCTGGGGCATAAATCATGTCTTTTACAGTAATAGAATCGGCTTCGGAAGACTGTAGCAATGAGTCTATAGCTGATTGATTCCTGATTTGGTCATGAAATGGGTGTCTGTAAGTCGTATATGATATTTGAGTAGTACCACCAAGCGTGACCTGTTTACCTAAAAGCAAATATAGACTTAGGTGGAGAATTTGGTCATAGTCAAGAGAAGGCTTTTCCAATGCGGTCATAAGAAGAACTGTGGCTTTTATTCTGTTAAGTATTTCAACAAGAGCTTCAGCATTAACTTCCGTTCCTTCGGACGAAACAGGAAGTAGATAGCCGTGTTCCTCAAAAAAATGAAGTACCTTTTTTACATTGTTATAGGGAAGCGAAATCAGTGTTCCAAGAATGTTCTTATTTTGTAGTGAGCCAAAGGGAGTTGTTAGGCATAAACCTTGGTTTCCGCTAAAGGCATAATTAATTACTTCGCTGTCCGTAGGATAAACTGTGAGTATGTTATGTGTCTGCCCGTCTGTCTTTAAAACTTTTTCTGTTCGAAATATACATTTCTTGCAGCTCAAGGAAAAATAATCATTGCTAAGATTAAAAAAAGTATTTAAGTCTGTCATATAAATCTGCTCCTATATCTCCATGCCCCTCTTTGAGGGGTCTTTTTTTGCAAAAAAATAAGTGATAACATAAGCGATATTGCAATTATACAACTTACTATTTTTGTTTTCAAGTTTCTCATAAGTAAATCAAAGAGAAAAATAAGCGATAATATCAGAAATTTACTTACTATCTAAAAATCTCTATACTTAAAGACAGTGGAGGACAACTCATAGTTGTACCACAATAAATAATCTCACAGCCTGAGATGCGCATTAAGGCGGCGGGATACATAGTAGGTTTGAACACAGATTTTTTCTGTGGACAAGCTGATGATGTACCCACCGTGTCTTGTCATACCATTTTCAGGTGCAGGAGTCGGTGGACACATAAATCCATCGGCTCCTTTTATGTTCCTGCCGCCACCATCCGGGCGGAAAGGCAGGGACTTTATGAGAAAGTTCAAAACAGCGGAGAAGAACCGCACCAACTATGTTTATTACACCGCAGAGGGCAAGAAAATTGTTCTCACATCGGAGGATGTGGACAGCACCTGGATTGCATTGCTGCATGACGAGGACGATGAGATTGTGGACGCAGAGCGCCGTGAGGAGTATCACGTTCCTGTTCATTATGATGCCTACTCTGATGGAGAGGGCGATGATGCCGCAGATCGTAATTCCTATCTGGAGGATGATACATTCAATCCATTTGAACAGCTGATTCAGTCAATGGATGCGGCGGAGCATGAGGACAAGCTGCAGAAACTGAAAGCGGCAATCAAAACCTTACAGCCACAACAGCAGGCTCTTATTCAAAAGGTCTTTTATGAAGGCCGTACCAACGTGGATATTGCGGCAGAGGAAGGTGTCACCGAAACCGCCATTCGTAATCGTCTGAAGAAGATTTACGCAAATCTCGCAAAGAAAATTTAAAATCAAGGGTTCGATTTCCTGCCCTCTTTGGCTTATAGACAGAGGGGCAGGAAAAACAACCTCTCAGAAAGGAGCCTTTGATATGGCAGTAAAACATAAGGTCACAATCAATGTCTCTGATGAAAGCGGAAAGAAGTCTACAGTTTTGCGAGGTGCGAACCTGAAACTCCCGGCAAGAATCATTCGGTTCTTGTTTGGTGATTTCACACAGGTGTACCTCTTAAAACCCGGACAGACCGTAGAATCCGTGGATGTCAGAGAAATCAAGGAAGGAGGTACACGCCATGAGCAAAGTCACAGCAATGCTTGATGCGGCTGTTGCGGTTATTAAGGATATCCGTTCCCTGGCAGACAGCCTGCAGGCACTGATTGATGCAATGTCGGAAAACGCTCCGGCAGAAAAACCAGCGGTTAAGTCAGCCAGGCCAAAGAAAAGCGCAGCAAAGGAAGATGTCGAAGAGCCTGCGCCAAAGGAAGAAAAACCTTTGAAACTGGAGGATGTCCGTGCAGTGCTAGCAGACAAATCCCGCAAGGGGCATACGGCAGAGGTTAAAGCACTTCTAGTGAAACACGGCGCAGACAAACTGTCAGATGTTGCCCCGGAAGAATATACATCACTGCTTGCAGAAGCGGAGGTGCTGTAATGGGAAGACAGAAGGTGAATTGTGCCGTAGGCACAAGAGAGGCTGGCCTGGGCCACGCACTACTTTCAGCATCATCCAGTCACAGATGGATTAACTGTCCGCCATCTGCAAGGCTTTGTGAAAACTGTGAAGACCAGGGCAGCGAATACGCACAGCAAGGTACGGATGCTCACAGTCTTTGCCAGTACAAAGTGGAATCGGCACTTGGAATGGATACCGTTGATCCTACAGAAAGCCTTAGATTCTATGATGAAGAAATGGAAAACTGTGCGGAAAGCTATGCCGTGTATGTGATGGAACAGAGAGCAAAGGCACTGCAAAGCTGCTCTGACCCGGTTATCCTGGTGGAACAGAGACTGGACTTTTCCAAATATGTGCCGGAGGGATTCGGTACTGGAGACTGTGTCATTGTCGCAGACGGAACACTGTCGGTGATTGACTACAAGCACGGGAAAGGAATCCTTGTCGAAGCAGAGAAAAATCCGCAAATGCTCTGTTATGCCCTGGGAGCGTTGGAGCTGTTTGACGGCATCTATGATATTGATACTGTCAGCATGACGATTTTCCAGCCGCGCAGAGAGAATGTCAGCACATACACCATTTCCAAAGAAGAACTTTTGCAGTGGGCAGAGGAAGTCCTGATACCAAGAGCCAAGCTTGCCTATGCGGGCGAGGGTGATTTCGCAGCAGGAGAACATTGTCAGTTCTGCAAAGTAAAAGCCACCTGCCGAAAACGTGCAGAGTACAACCTGGAACTTGCCCGTTATGATTTTGAGATGCCTCCGACCTTGGAGGATGAGGAGATTGAAGCGGTGCTTGCAAAGGCAGATGCTTTGGCGGCATGGGTCAGCGATGTTAAGGATTACGCACTGCAGGCAGCAGTCAGCGGCAAACAGTGGACAGGCTGGAAACTGGTAGAAGGACGTTCCAACCGCAAATATACAGATGAAACCGCAGTGGCAGAAGCGGTTACAAAAGCAGGCTGCAATCCGTATGAACAGAAGCTGCTTGGCATCACAGCCATGACATCCGTGCTTGGAAAAAAGCAGTTTGAAAGCATCCTCGGCAGTCTTACTTACAAGCCCCAGGGCAAACCAACACTTGTGCCGGAGAGTGACAAACGTCCGGCAATGAATACCGCAAATCAAGATTTCAAAGATGAAAATTAAGGAGGACTAATATTATGACAAATGTAAAAAATGCAAATCCCATGAAGGTTATTACAGGTACCAACACCCGCTGGTCTTACGCAAATGTGTGGGAGCCTAAGAGCATCAACGGCGGCACACCGAAGTACAGTGTCAGCCTGATTATTCCGAAGTCGGATACCAAGACTATCGCCAAAATCCAAGCAGCGATTGAGGCCGCTTACAAGGAAGGTGAAGCAAAGCTGAAAGGAAACGGCAGAAGTGTTCCCGCACTTTCGGTTCTGAAGACCCCTCTTCGTGATGGAGATACGGAGCGTCCGGATGACGAGGCATATGCAGATGCGTACTTCATCAATGCCAACAGTGCATCGGCACCCGGCATCGTAGATGCTGACCGTCAGCCGATCATTGACCGCAGCGAGGTATACAGCGGTGTGTATGGTCGTGCATCTATTAACTTCTATGCGTTTAATTCCAACGGCAACAAGGGTATCGCCTGTGGTTTGAATAATCTGCAGAAGATTAAGGATGGAGAGCCTCTTGGCGGAAAATCCCGTGCAGAGGATGATTTTGCAAGTGAAGAAGAGGATGATTTCCTGGCATAAGGAGGGGAGAAAAATTATGACAACTGTTGAGAGTATGATGCTTGCGGTCTGCTTTGGTGCGGTGATGGGAACTTTTATAGGCAATGCTGTGTTCCTTATCAAAACTGCCATTGATAATCACAGGGAAAAGAAACGCAAACGTAAGGAAAAAGAAGAGTCTGCTGACAAGGCAGAGTAATCGGGCGGGGCGGCAGGAGCAATCTTGACCGCCCTGTTTGTTATGGAAGGAGTGGCACATGATGATTGAAATTAAAACGCTCTCCATTGATATCGAAACTTACAGCGATATCGATTTGAGTAAATGCGGTGTATATAAATATACGGAATCGGCAGCATTCGACATTCTTTTGTTTGGATATGCCATAAATGGCGGGGAGGTGCAGGTTATTGATTTGGCGTGTGGTGAGACCATTCCGGCAGAGGTGATTGCGGCACTGACAGATGAGAATGTAATCAAGTGGGCATTTAACGCATCCTTTGAACGGGTGTGCCTGTCTGCTTGGCTTCGGAAAAATTATCCGCAGGAGTTTTATAATTACAGCATAGACCAGGATACCGTTCAAAATTACCTTGACCCGGAATCATGGATATGCTCCATGATCTGGTCGGCATATATGGGATTGCCGTTATCCCTTGCCGGAGCAGGTGCCGTGCTTGGATTGGAAGAACAGAAGCTGAAGGAAGGCAAAGAACTCATTCGGTACTTCTGTGTTCCGTGTAAACCGACAAAGGTCAATGGTGGGAGAACCCGCAATCTGCCGGAGCATGACCGGGAGAAATGGGAACGGTTCAAGTTCTATAACAAGCGGGATGTGGAAGTGGAGATATCCATTCAGAAAAAGTTGTCCAAATATCCCGTGCCGGATTTCGTGTGGGATGAATACCATATCGACCAGGAAATTAATGACCGTGGGATTGCCCTTGATATGACGATGGTGGAGAATGCTATCGCTATGGATGAAAAATCCAAGGAGGAGCTTCATGCAGCACTGAAACGGATAACGAATCTGGAGAATCCCAATTCAGTCATACAGATGAAGCAGTGGCTTTCGGAGCATGGCATGGAAACGGATACGCTCGGCAAAAAGGCCGTGGCAGAACTGTTAAAGACAGCGCCTGCCCCATTAGCGGAGGTGCTTTCCCTTCGGCAGCAGTTTGCAAAATCATCGGTAAAGAAATACCAGGCGATGCAGAATGCCGTGTGTGCAGATGGGAGAGCCAGAGGAATGTTTCAATTTTATGGTGCGAACCGTTCTGGTCGATGGGCGGGTAGACTGATACAGCTGCAGAACCTTCCTCAAAATCATATCCCGGACTTGGAACAGGCACGGGGATTGGTGCGGTCCGGGAATTTTGAGGCTTTGGAACTATTATATGAAGATGTACCGGATACTTTGTCTCAGCTGATTCGTACCGCTTTTATACCGGAGGAAGGACACAAATTTATTGTATCGGACTTTTCTGCAATTGAAGCCAGAGTGCTGTCCTTCCTTGCAGGAGAACAGTGGAGAATGGATGTTTTTGCAAACAGCGGAGACATTTATTGTGCATCGGCATCTGCCATGTTTCACGTTCCGGTAGAAAAGCATGGTATGAACGGACACCTCCGTCAAAAAGGAAAAATCGCAGAACTGGCACTCGGCTATGGCGGTTCGGTGGGAGCTTTGAAAGCAATGGGTGCCTTGGATATGGGACTTATGGAAGAGGAACTCCAGCCACTGGTAGATGCGTGGCGTTCTTCCAATCCTCGCATCGTGCAGTTCTGGTGGGATATTGACCGGGCTGTAAAAGATGCAGTGAAGCAGAAGATACCATCGGATATTGGGAACATTCATATTTTTTGTCAGAGTGGGATATTGTTTATCCGTCTCCCCTCCGGCAGAACCTTATCCTATGTCAAACCACGCATGGGAGTGAACCAGTTTGGCTCCGAGAGCGTGACCTATGAGGGTGTCGGCAGCACGAAAAAGTGGGAGCGGATTGAAAGCTACGGTCCCAAGTTTGTGGAAAACATCGTGCAGGCAATCAGCCGGGATATTTTGATGTACGCCATGAAAACGCTTAGGCACTGTTTTATCGTGGCACATATCCATGATGAATTGGTAATTGAATGCAGCAGGGGTACTTCCCTTTCGGTTGTCTGTGAACAGATGGGAAGAACGCCGGAATGGATCAAAGGGCTGCTGCTGCGGGCAGACGGTTATGAGACCATGTTCTACAAAAAAGATTAAAAATATGGGGTTCGATTGATTCGGATTCTCCGCTTATAGGCAGAGGGATATATGTTCCTCTGCCTATAAAATTTTAAGGAGGAATTCGTAATGGACGAATTAATCAGAATCAATTTCGACAGTGAGCGCCCTACTGTGAGTGGGCGGGAACTTCATACTGCTTTGAAAGTAAAAACAGCGTACAAAGACTGGTTTCCGAGAATGTGTGAATACGGTTTTATGGAGGGAACAGACTTTAGCTCATTTTTGAGCGAAAGTACCGGAGGCAGACCTGCTGCAGATCATCAGCTGACCATCGATATGGCCAAGCAGCTCTGTATGATTCAGCGCACTGATATCGGCAGAAAGTTCCGTCAGTATTTCATCAAAGTGGAGGAATCCTGGAATTCGCCGGAAGCGGTTATGGCGAGAGCGTTGCAGTTTGCCAATCAGCAGCTGGCTCTTGTGAAACAGCAAAATGCGGAACTTGTCTGCACCATTGCCGTTCAGAATCAGCAGATCACCGAGATGAAACCGAAGGCAAGCTATTATGATGTGGTGCTGAACTGCAAAGACCTGGTGGCCATATCCGTGATTGCAAAGGACTATGGTTGGAGTGCCAATCACATGAACCGTTATCTAAGCGAACATGGTGTGCAGTATAAACAGGGAAAAATCTGGCTGCTTTATCAGAAATATGCGGAAAAAGGTTATACCAGCACCAAGACCTTCAGCACCCCAGGTGGAGATGGGGTGCTTCATAATCATGTCCACACCTACTGGACGCAGGCGGGTAGGCTCTTTATTTATGAAATGCTAAAAATAGATGGGATTGTTCCGCTGATGGAACAGGAGGTGTAAGTGATGGGAATTGATAAGTACAATGCTGAGGATTATTATGACCCGACTACTTATAACGCACTTACCAATATCCATCGTGATGAGATGGCAGCCGATAAAAAGGCTGCTTATCGTCCGTTGGTATATATTTGTAGCCCTTATGCAGGAGATACGGTAAGGAATGTGGTAAACGCAAGGAAATACAGCCGTTTCGCTTTTGAACAGAATACCATTCCCATTGCGGCGCATCTGTTGTTTCCGCAGTTTATGGATGATGACAATCCAACAGAGCGTCAGGCGGCGATGCGTTTTAATTATGTACTCCTTGGTAAATGTGAAGAACTGTGGGTGTTTGGGGAAAACATTTCTGATGGGATGGCACATGAAATCGGCATCGCAAAGAAGCGCAGACAGAAAATCAGATATTTTTCGGACGAATGTAAGGAGGTCAGACAATGAGAGTAACGCTGTATACCGCTAACTGTAAGGGCAATAGGAAAAACTGCATCTATCCCAATCGGTGCGTGATTGAAGATGAAGTTGATTTCATGGCGGCCGTGGGTTACGACCATGTGTGTGCCTGGTTTGATAAAAGCTACCGCAGTACCGATAATTTCCGCACCTCGGATGTGGATGTAATGGACTGCGATAATGACCATTCTGACAATCCAGATGATTGGATATATCCGGAGAATTATGAAAAGCTGTTCCCAAATGTCAGCTATATCGTGGTACCGAGCCGCAACAATATGAACCCGAAAGACGGCAAATCAGCAAGACCGAGACACCATGTGTATTTTCCCCATGAGCCGGTTGATACGGCAGATGCCTGTGCTGCCCTTAAGACAGCCATTCATCATAAGTTCCCGTTCTTTGACGGGAATGCACTGGATGCTGCCCGTTTTATTTATGGTTTTGCCTGTGAAGATATTGTATGGCATGAGGGCGAAATTACGATTGACTGCCTGCTGAAATCATCCATGTCTGCCATTCCCCAGGGACAGAGAAACAGCACCATGTCTCGTTTTGCAGGAAGAGTGGTCAAGCGTTATGGGGCAACCGACCATGCCTATCATATTTTTATGGAAGAGGCAGCGAAATGTGACCCGCCTCTTGAGGAGGAAGAACTGCAGCTGATCTGGGGCAGTGCCAGTAAATTCGCAGCAAAGGTACAGAGCCAGGAAGGATATGTTGCGCCGGAGAACTACAACGATGATTTTGCTCATGAATCCTTAAAGCCTTCAGATTACTCAGACATTGGACAGGCAAAGATGGTGGTTCGTGAATATGGCAATGAACTGCGTTTTACAGATGCCACGGATTATCTCAGATACAACGGAGAGTATTGGGTGGAATCCAAGCAGAGAGCTGTTGGTGCGATGGAGGAGTTTTTGGATTTGCAGCTTCAGGATGCCTTGGATGAGGTCAAGCAGGCACTGGATGCCATGACTGCAAGCGGTGCAAATGAGAATGATGTAACTGCAGGAGGTAAGCGTTTTGAAAAGACGCTGGAGGGAGAACAACAGGAACTGTACGGAAAATATCTGGCAGCAAAGCAGTATTTGGGATTTGTAATGAAACGCCGGGATATGAAATATGTGGTGACTGCTCTGCAGGCGGCAAAGCCGATGCTTGCCATCGAGGTTGCAGATTTGGATAAGGATGATTATCTCTTAAACGTTCCGGCGGCAACCTATAATCTGATGCACGGATTGGAAGGAGCAAGAGAACCGGAATCGGAGGATTATATCACAAAGCAGACTACCTGTGCGCCGGGTGATGCCGGAAAGCAGCTGTGGCTGGATGCCCTTGATACATTCTTCTGTAAAGACCAGGCGCTGATTGATTATGTACAGCAGATTGTGGGCATGGCATCGGTCGGCAAGGTGTATGTGGAGGCACTCATCATAGCCTACGGCGAAGGGCGAAATGGAAAGTCTACCTTCTGGAACACCATAGCCAGAGTGCTTGGCACCTATGCGGGGAATATGTCTGCAGATACACTGACGGTCGGTTGCAAGCGAAATGTAAAGCCAGAGATGGCAGAACTTAAGGGAAAGCGTCTGGTCATTGCTGCCGAATTGGAAGAAGGCATGAGACTCAATACTTCCATCATCAAACAGCTTTGCTCCACAGATGACATCTATGCGGAAAAGAAATATAAGGACCCGTTCAAATTCACACCGAGCCATACCATCGTCCTTTACACCAATCACCTGCCAAGGGTGGGTGCCAACGATGAAGGTACCTGGCGCAGACTGATTGTCATTCCCTTTAATGCGAAAATTGAAGGACGCAGTGACATTAAGAATTATGCGGATTATCTGTATCAGAATGCAGGTCCGTATATCATGACCTGGATCATAGAAGGGGCGCAGAAGGTAATCAGGCAGAACTTCAAATTATCCGTGCCGCCTTGCGTAAGTGAAGCAATCGGAGAATACCGTAAGCGGAATGACTGGTTTGGGAACTTTATGGAAGAATGCTGTGACGTGGATGAGTCATTCCAGGAAAAGTCCGGCGAACTCTATGATGAATACCGTGCCTACTGTGTACGCATGGGTGAATATATCCGTAACTCTGCTGATTTTTATGCGGCACTTGGGAATGGTGGATTTCACAAGTTCAGAACAAAAAAAGCAAGATATATCAGGGGCTTGAGATTAAAATCACCGTTTGAAAATGAGGAAGAAGCATAAAAGGGAGACACCTCAGACACCTCTTTACTAAAAGTCTCTTATAGGGTGTTTTTTCAAGAAAAAATCTTTATATAGAGGAGTTTAAGGAGGAGCTGTCGGTGGTGCCACCCTTTGAAAAAAGAGGAGATAAAATGCGAGAAAAAGTATTAGAACAAATGCTGGTAAAGGCAGTAAAAAATGCAGGAGGTGCAGCACCAAAGTTCGTAAGTCCGGGTTTGGACGGAATGCCTGACAGATTGGTACTCCTCCCTGTTGGAATGATGGGATTTGTGGAGGTAAAAGCACCAGGTGAAAAGCCACGTCCCCTGCAGCTTGCAAGGCACAGAATGCTTCGAGGGTTAGGATTTAAGGTGTATGTCCTGGATGATGAAGAGCAAATAGATAAAATCATTGGCGAGATTGGAGGTGATGCCTTATGAAGTTCATTCCACACGATTATCAGAAATATGCAGTCGAATACATCGAAAGCCATCCGATAGCAGCAGTTTTGTTGGATATGGGCTTAGGTTAAGGAAAGACCAGCATAACTCTTACAGCATTAAATGACCTGCTGTTTGATTATTTCGAGGTGCATAAGATACTGGTCATCGCACCCCTCCGTGTGGCTTCTGTAACATGGAGCGCGGAAATCGAAAAATGGGAGCATCTGCATCTCCTTCAGTATTCCGTGGCAGTAGGTACGGAAGCAGAAAGGCTGACGGCACTGAATACACAGGCAGATATTTATATCATCAACCGAGAAAATGTGCAGTGGCTGATTGAGAAAAGCGGTGTTCCCTTTGACTTCGATATGCTGGTGGTGGATGAACTGTCAAGTTTTAAGAATTACCAGTCCAAGCGGTTCAAGGCGCTGATGAGGGTAAGACCGAAAGTAAAAAGAGCCGTAGGTCTGACAGGAACACCAAGCAGTAATGGTCTGATAGATTTGTTTGCAGAATTTAAACTGCTGGATATGGGAACAAGGCTTGGCAGATTTATCGGGCAGTACCGAACTGCCTACTTCTCCCCAGATAAGCGAAACGGTCAGATTGTTTACAGCTATAAGCCGCTGCCAAATGCAGAACAGCAGATTTATGAGAAAATCTCCGACATTACGATTTCCATGAAATCCACTGACCACCTAAAGATGCCGGAACTTATCAGCACCCAGTATGAAGTTGAATTATCGGAGGAAGAAAAGAAGAAATATGAGGAACTGAAAAAAGACCTCATATTGCAGCTCCCGGACGGAGAAATTACAGCTGCCAATGCCGCATCGCTGACAGGAAAGCTGTCGCAGATGGCAAACGGTGCCGTTTATTCTGATGATGAGTCGATACTTCAGATTCATGACAGAAAGCTGGATGCACTGGAGGACATTATCGAATCGGCAAACGGAAAGCCTGTCCTTGTGGCATATTGGTTCCGGCATGATCTGGAACGCATCAGGAAACGCTTTGCTGTGAGGGAAATCAAGACAAGCCGTGATATTGCCGACTGGAATAATGACAGTATCCCTGTTGCCGTCATTCATCCGGCATCGGCAGGTCATGGACTGAATCTGCAAAGCGGCGGTTCTGCCTTGGTGTGGTTTGGCATCACATGGTCACTGGAATTATATCAGCAGACCAATGCCAGACTGTGGCGGCAGGGACAGACAGCAGAAACGGTGGTCATTACACACATCATTGCCAAAGACACTATTGACGAGCGGATAGTCAAGGCTTTGAAAATGAAGGATACTTCACAGTCCGCCTTGATAGATGCCGTAAAAGCCAATCTATGAAAATCAGAGCTGACCTATGACAATCAAAGCCAATCCGAGCGGACTATAAAATTTCGGAGGTAAGGATATGAGCATTATCTGGAAGTATTTAGACAAGCGCTCTGCGGCGGTGGATGCCTTAAAGGATTACAGCAGTATGGAATTTATCATCGCCAATACGAGCAGTGAGATTACAAACACCCGTGACAAAATGTGCGGTGTCCGCAGTTCACAGTTCGACGGGATGCCGAGGACACACAATCCGCAGGCAGGAGAAGAGCGCATCTTAAAGGGCATCGAAGAAATCGACATCCTGCAGGAGCGTTACCGACAGGCGGTGGAGTACATGGAATGGTTCAAGCCAGCGTGGGAACAGCTGAGTGTGGATGAACGTTATGTGCTGGAAACCTTTTATGATGAGGAAGGCAGTCAGACAGGAGCCGTGTACGAAATCTGCGACCATTTCCACATTGAACGTTCTTCCGCTTACAACAGAAAGAACCGTGCCTTGGCAAAGCTGGCGGTTCTGCTGTACGGCAAGTGATGAGTAATACCGTGGACGCATTGTGCGGTCTGGCCTGTTATAATGATAGTATGAAAAACTGCAAAGGGAGCAGCCACCATGAGTAATACAGCGGACGCATTCCCCGGCAGGACGTGTTATACTAATAGCATGAAAGACTGTAACAGAGAGCCTTGTGGGTCACACCGATCTGCAGGGCTTTTCTTATGCCTAAAGGAGGTTGAGCCAAGTGCCAAGGAAACCGAAACAGCCGTGTGCCTACCCCGGATGTCCGAGGTTGTGTGACGGCAGGTATTGTGAAGAACACAGAAAGCTGGAAGCCAAACGCTACGAGACGTACAGCCGTGACCCGTCAGTACGCCGCAAGTATGGCAGAGCGTGGAAACGCATCCGTGACAGCTATGTGAAGGAGCATCCCTTCTGTGAGCAGTGCTTTGAGCGTGGGATATTAGTTCCCGTGGATGAGGTGCATCACAAGGTGCCTGTATCCAAAGGCGGAACACATGAGCGAAGCAATCTGATGAGCCTTTGCCGTTCCTGTCATAACAAAATTCATGCAGAGCTGGGTGACAGAAACGCACGGAACTGACCGGGAGGGGCGGTCTGAATCTCTGCGGGTCCAATACCGGGAAAACGGCGCCCCCCTTCGTGCAGAGAAAGGGCGATTTCAAAAGGGTAATAAAGGAGGGTGAGAGAAAATGCCTACAAAATCTAACAACATTGGCGGCCGAGGCGGTGCAAGACCGGGTGCCGGCCGCAAGAAATCTGCTGTAAAAGAAAAAGCAGAAAGCGGAAATCCGGGCGGACGAAAATTAGAGGTCTTGGATATTCCTGAAATCGAAGGTGTGGAAATGCCGAAGCCGCACGATTTTCTGTCGGCAGAACAGCGTGACGGCAGTGAACTGCAAGCTGCTGATATCTACAAGGAAACATGGGAGTGGTTAAAAAGTATCGGCTGCAGCTCCAAGATATCTCCACAGCTGCTGGAACGATATGCGATGGCCTCTGCCCGTTGGATTCAGTGTGAGGAGATGACTAGTAAGCTGGGTTTCCTGTCCAAGCATCCAACCACACAGAAACCGATACCTTCGCCATTTATCAATATCGGCATCAACTACATGAACCAAGCGGTAAGGCTGTGGAATGAGATATTCCAGATTGTGAAGGAAAACTGCAGCACCGAATACAGCGATGAAGTACCGCAGAACGATGTGATGGAGCGTCTGCTTCGTGCAAGGAAAGGAATGTGACTATGATAGAAAAAGTGAATCCGAGCCATCCGGACAAAGTGGCAGACCGCATCGCAGGTGCGATTGTGGACTTGGCATACAGAGCCGAGGAGAATCCGAAGATTGCCGTGGAGGTACTGATTGGACATGGCAAGTGTCATGCGATTATTGAAACCACGGCACAGCTGTATGAAGCAGATATTTGCAGTGCCGTTGCCCGTATCGCTGGCGATGTGGAAACCGACATTGTGATTGTTCCGCAGGATGCATACCTCTCTGATAACCAAGCGGACGGTGTTCGCTGTGGTGACAACGGTATCTTCAAGGGAATGCCGCTGACGGCAGAACAGAAGGAACTCTCAGTTGTTGCTCATAATATCTATGAAAAGCATCCGTCAGACGGAAAATACATTCTGGACGGCATCCGCCTGATTATCTGCCAGAGCAATACCGACAGCGAGGAACTAAAAAACACATATCCGGGTGCAGAGGTCAATCCGCTCGGTGATTGGACAGGTGGAACGGATGTAGATACGGGAGCCACCAACCGTAAACTCGGTTCAGATATGGCGGACTCCGTAACAGGCGGCGGACTGCACGGCAAGGATTTATCCAAGGCTGATGTGTCCGTCAATATTTATGCTTTTTTGAAGGCACAGAAAACAGGACAGCCTGTTCAGCTGGTCTGCGCCATTGGTGACAGTGAAGTGGACGGTGTGCCTTATGCGGATATTGTGAAAGAAGCAAGAGAGTATATTGATTCCATTGGCGGCTTTGAGAAGTTTGCCGAATGGGGTCTGTTTTAAGGAGGCGGATGGATATGTCAAAAACAACAACTGAGATGCAGCTGGTATCCATCTCGCAATTAGTACCTTATGTGAATAATGCCCGTACCCACTCGGATGCACAGGTCAAGAAGCTCCGTGCTTCCCTGCGTGAGTTCGGCTTTATCAATCCCGTGATTATCGACAGTGAATATAATGTCATCGCAGGTCACGGCAGAATCCTTGCGGCCAAGGAAGAGGGCATCGAGAAAGTTCCGTGTGTATTTGTGGACTATCTTACCCCGGCACAGAAGAAAGCCTATATCCTTGCCGACAACCGTATGGCGATGGATGCAGGCTGGGATGAAGAACTTCTGCGCGTGGAGATTGAAGCTTTGCAGGCAGAGTACTTTGATGTGGGTCTGACAGGCTTTGATGAAAAGGATATCACTGAACTGTTCGCTGGCGAAGATGATGGTGCACAGGATGATAATTTCGATGTGGACGAGGAACTGCAAAAGCCGCCTGTAACCAAAAGCGGTGATGTGTGGCTGCTCGGTAACCATCGCCTGATCTGCGGTGACAGCACCAAGGCAGAAACCTATGAGGTGCTGATGGATGGGAAGAAAGCCAATCTTGTGGTGACCGACCCGCCGTACAATGTCAACTATGAAGGCAGTGCCGGGAAAATCCAGAATGACAGCATGAACGAAGAAGCCTTTGAAAAATTCCTCTTTGATGCTTACACGCAGATGAATGCGGCGATAACAGAAGACGCTTCCATTTATGTATTTCACAGTGATTCTCACGGTTTGGCATTCCGTAAGGCATTTGAGGATGCAGGATTTTACCTGTCTGGCTGCTGTATCTGGAAGAAGCAGTCCTTGGTATTAGGACGCTCTCCGTATCAGTGGCAGCACGAGCCGTGCCTATATGGGTGGAAGAAGAAAGGTAAACATCAGTGGTATTCCGACAGGAAGCAGACTACGATTTGGGAGTTTGACAAGCCGAAGAAAAACGGTGACCATCCGACCATGAAGCCTATCCCGCTGATTGCCTATCCGATTCGCAATTCCAGTATGAGCAACTGCATCGTGCTTGACCCATTTGGTGGGAGCGGCAGTACTTTGATTGCCTGCGAACAGCTGGGCAGAATCTGTCATACCATTGAACTGGATGAAAAATACTGCGATGTTATCGTGAAACGCTATATCGAACAGGTCGGCTCTGCGGAAGGTGTATCTGTGGTGCGTAACGGAGTGACCGTCCGCTTCGAGGATTTGGAGGTCGGGGAATAACCTGCTTTCCGGTATCGTGTACTATATACAAAATGAGAGCGATAAAATGGGCAGTTATTTTGCTACAGAATGACTTGCTATTTATCCCTTTTAGAGTGATATATGTAGTACCGAAAAACAAAGGAGGTACAACCCATGAAAGTTACTTACAACATTACAGACAGAAAGCCTTTTGTAAAGGCACTGGAAGAAATCACAGGCGCAAAGGCAGTTTACATGAAGACCCCAACCTATGCTTACACAGTGGATTATTTTACCGTAACCCGCGAGGGAAACCTTACCTTCAATGACATGGCAGACAGTGAGAAAATCGAGCGTGTGCTTGAAGAACTCGACCAGAGAGGTTTCCACAGCGAGAGTGCGGAGTACGATGAATGCCCGCCGGAAATCGACTGTGAGGAGCCTTTGGAGGACTGCCCGCCTGCATACGGAGTGCCGGAAACAAAGCAACAGGGCGAAAGCGTGGGGCTTACGGTGGCGATGCCGCTTGATAAGGTGCTGGTCGGTAACCTTACGAACCTTTTGGAAGCCAAGGGCAGTCTAATCAGAAAGGCACTGGGAATCAGTGAACTGCCGATTGCAGTCAGCGAGGAGCAGGTTTCCTTCCCTTGGTTTTCAGACGGCTTGGATGCCGAGACGGTCAAAGCCTACACCAACTTCATCGCTGCCCTTTGCAAAATGAGCCGAGAGAAGAAACGCATCTCCAATATCGAAAAAGCGGTGGAGAATGAAAAATACGCATTCCGATGTTTCCTGCTCCGATTAGGATTTGTGGGAGTGGAATACAAGGCGGACAGAAAAATCCTGCTGAAGAATCTGGCAGGCAGTTCTGCATTCAAGAGCAGTGCGAAAAAGGAGACGTCAGACGATGAGATTTCCGAATAAAGAAACAGTCGAGCGGGTACGCAGTCAGTACCCAGTTGGTACAAGAGTGGAGTTGGTGCAGATGGACGATGTGCAGGCTCCGCCCATTGGCACCAAAGGCACGGTATGGGGTGTGGATGATATCGCCTCCATCATGGTGCATTGGGATAACGGCAGTGGACTCCATGTGGTCTATGGTGAGGACATCTGCAGGAAAATCAGCGAGGAAAAACCGCTGTAAAATACACAATTTCATAGGCTTCACAGGAGCAGATATTTGTCCAGTATATATCGCCTAAATGACTTGCTATTATGTGGCTTTAGAGCGAATATGTGTACTACCAAAAGGAAAACACACCAAACGGAGGTACATAAAATGAACGAGAAAATCACAAGACAGGTTGAAGAAATGAAACAGCAGACCATTGGAGTTGAGGTCGAAATGAATAGCATGACGAGGGATATAAATGTATACTTAAAAAGGGACAAACCGGATCATATAAAAAGGGACATATGTTATCATAGGTAGCATCAACCGGAAGGATTAAAACTACTATGATAATCAAAACCAACATCATCACAGATATTACAGTTGATTCTGTAAACGACCTACATAAACTACAACCATTTTTAGAGGACTGCACATTGAAAATTAATAAAAGTCAAATAGCCAGAGAGCTAGACGTAAATCGAAAAACTGTGGACAAGTATCTCACTGGATTTCAAAAAGCTGATACCAGAGATAAACCCAATTGCTTGACCGATCACCTTGACCTCATAGCAGAGCTACTCTCTGACAGAAATGAGCAAATGTTTTACTACAAACGAATACTATGGCAATACCTAGTGGACAACCATCGTTATGTTGGTTCTTATACCAACTTCGTCAAAAGCTTAATGAAATATCCAGAGCTTAATGATTACTTTTGCAAACAAAGACAGAGCAACACCAATCAGGTACATCTTCGCTATGAAACCGATATGGGGCATCAAGCTCAGCTGGATTGGAAAGAATCCATTGACTTTGTTCTTGATTCTGGTGAGAAGATCATGATCAATGTCTTTGTTTATTTACTGTCTTATTCGAGGCTGCGCATCTATCGCTTATCTATGGGTAAAACACAAGATATCCTGTTTACGTTTCTGGATGACGCATTTGCGACGCTTGGCGGCATACCAAATGAGATTCTTTGTGACAACATGAAAACAATCATGGATCAAGCCAGAACAGAGTATACAAAGGGAAAAGTGAATACACGCTTTCAACAATTCGCAGACGATTATGGATTCAAGGTAAAGCCATGTATCGCTGGTCGGCCGCAAACCAAAGCGAAGGTCGAGGCTCCCATGAAAATCTTGGATGAAATACGAGCTTATAGCGGAACTCTTTCTTATTCCGGACTTCATGAGCTGGTAGAGCGGATCAACAATCGGGTGAACATGCAGGTTCACCAGGGAACCGGTCGCATCCCTCTTATGTATTTCCAAAAAGAAAGAGCCTTCTTACATGATCTCCCAAAGGATACCATAAGAAAGCCCTATCAACTCACCACCAATACCGTCAAAGTAAACACCTCCAGTATGATCACGTACCGGAATAAACAATACTCTGCACCACCAGAGTATGTCGGTAAAAGCATTACTTATCAAATATATGATGGTTACTTACATGCTTATTTTAACACAAAACTGATTGCATTGCATCGTTTAAGTGAAAGCATGTTGAACTATCATATGGATCATTATGAAGCGATTGCCCGCAAAAGTCATTCTTTTCAGGAAGAAAACATCCGGGAGTACGCAGCGCAAAATCTAAAGCTAATAGGAGAAATGTATCAGTATGAATAGCACTTACAGTCAACTATGCATAAATCTGGATCGGTTAAAGTTAGGTCAAATGAAAGAGAAATTGAACGATACCATCGACTTTATCACGAAAAATAATCTTCCCTTTGCTGAAGGGTTACTAAAACTGAGCAATTATGAAGTGGATTTAAAGGAAGCAAATGCTTCAAGATCGATGATCAAAGCAGGAGCCTTCCCCTTTCAGAAAGGAATTGGGGATTTCGAGTTTGCTTTCCAGCCCAGTGTTAACCAGGAACAGATTCAGGACTTCACTACGTTACGCTTTCTGGAGAATCAGGAGAACATCGTATTTTTAGGCTCCAGCGGTGTTGGAAAGACTCATCTCGCAACCGCAGTAGGTATAGCTGCCGCCAAGAAGCGAACCAGTACATATTTTGTAAAGTGCCATGAGTTGCTGCAACAATTAAAAAGAGCAAAGCTGGAGAATCGACTGGAGGTGCGGTTGAAGCACTTCTGCAAGTATAAGCTGCTTATCATTGATGAGTTGGGTTACTTGCCAATCAATAAGGAGGATTCTAATCTGTTCTTCCAACTGATCGATATGAGATATGAAAAGAAAAGCACAATTATTACCACAAATATCAACTTTGGTGATTGGGAATCCATCTTTTATGATCCGGTAGTGGCGAATGCAATCTTAGATCGCGTGCTTCATCATGCGACCGTTGTAACCATAACAGGTAAATCCTATCGCATAAAAAATCATATCAAGCAAAGTGAATAAAGTGTCCATTTTTATATGATCCAAAGTGGGAACTTTTACTTGACAATTTATAGAGGGATAAGGCAGCAAGGCTTGCAGCCACCTTCTTCGGAACAGGCAGATACGAAAACACAGCCAGATGCAACGGCTACAGCACTTGGTCGGCTTGGGATGCAGACGGCAGAGAGTGGAAATTCCAAAAGGATGTCAGCATCGCAGGATGTGACAGCGAAAAGTGCGAGCTGGTCACTCCGATTCTTACCTACGCAGACATTGAAACCCTGCAGGAACTTATCCGCCAGCTTCGCCACGCAGGAGCGAAAAGTGATGCCACAAGGGGCTGCGGAGTTCACATTCACATCGGAGCGAACGGGCATACCCCACAGACCATGAGAAACCTTGCGAACATTATGGCAAGCCACGAAAGCCTGATAGCCGATGCTCTTGACCTCGACAGAGGAAGAATGAACCGCTACTGCCGCACGGTTGACCCAAGGTTCTTAGAGCAGGTCAACAAAAGAAAGCCGAAAACGATGGCGGCACTTGCAGACATTTGGTACTCCTCCAACGGAGCGGGCTACGGCAGAGACCACCATTATAATGACAGCCGCTACCATATGCTCAACTACCACGCAACCTTTACCAAAGGCACCATCGAATTCAGACTTTTCCAGTTCGATGCTCCAGCAGACGGCAAACTGAACGGCCTTCACGCAGGACAGTTAAAAAGCTACATTCAGCTTTGCCTTGCACTCAGCCAGATGGCAAAAACGGTAAAGACAGCAAGTCCGAAGCCACAGCAGAATGAAAATCCAAAATATGCTATGAGAACCTGGCTTCTTCGCCTTGGCTTTATCGGAGAGGAATTCAAAACAGCAAGAGAAATCCTCACGAAAAGACTGGCAGGAGATACAGCCTTCAGAAATGGCAGAGCCGCTTGAAGGACACGCAGGAGTTAGCCTCCTGCCACCTTACTTCCGACCGCTTCGGCGGTCTTAAGGTGGTAGAAGGGTAGCCCCTTCGGAAAGGATGGATACCATTATGGAAAAAAGATATTACATTGCCTACGGCAGCAACCTGAACATCCGGCAGATGGGGATGCGATGCCCGTCGGCACGAATTATCGGTACGGCAGAAATCAAGGATTATGAGCTGCTTTTCAAAGGCAGTCAGACAGGTGCGTACCTTACCATTGAACCCAAAATTGGGGCGAGTGTTCCTGTTGCCGTCTGGTCGGTAACGGCAGAGGATGAAGCGGCTCTTGACCGCTACGAGGGTTTCCCTACCTTCTATTACAAGAAGGACATGAAGCTGTCAATTAAGGGCATCAAGTCCGGGAAGACGAGGATCCGAGACTGCTTCGTGTACATCATGCACGAGGAACGCAGCATCGGTATTCCGTCCCTTGCCTATGTCAGCATTTGCCTTGAGGGATACATCAGCTTTGGCTTTGATGAGCATTTCCTTGCAGAAGCACAAATCAAATCGGAGGAGGCATTTGAACATGGAAAAAACAGAAAGCACTGAAATCAGAATCTGCCCACGCTGCGGAAAGACCTACCACGGTGCGCCTGCTCTTTCGAGAGCCGACAACGAGAGCCTGATCTGCCCGGACTGCGGGACCAGGGAAGCCTTGGAAAGCATCGGTGTAAAGCCATCTGAGCAGGAAGAAATCCTTGAAACCATTCATCGCACCATGCAGGGATAAAGCTGTAAAATACACAGCTTTTCTTACGGATATTTGTTCAGTATATATCGCTCAAATGACTTGATAATATGTGTTTTTAGAGCGAATATGTACCTACCGAAAGGCACCAAAGGCGTGCCTTGGCAGGAAACAACACAAACGGAGGATACGAAAATGGCAAAGAAAAAAAGAACAATCTGGGTGGTAAGAGTAAACAGAGGGCTTGATGGATGGCAAGATATGAAAACCTTCATAAACGCAGCGGAAGCAGACAATTGGCTTTGCGACTTCGTTAGAAAAAACGGTTACTGGATGAACGATTTCAACCTTGTCAGAAGGGATGCATAAACCATGTGGAGCGAAGGAACGATTGGAGTCAAAAACGCAGAGGGAAAATACACGGCAGTGCATTACTGGTGCAAACACTTTGATGAACCGAGCGAAGAGTACAGCATTGACGGCGGCAGGATTTCCAAGCTGATGCTTAAGCAGGATGACATGGTGGTTTACAACTACGACCGAGGATTGGACATCAAACCGCAGACCAAGGAAGCAGAACAGGCACTTGCCATTCTGATGCACGAATACAATTAAGGATTTTTGAAACTGAAAATTCCGAAGGACACCCCACAAGGGTGTGTTCCTCGTTATACCGATATATTTGGAAGTCGCTGTGACAGGCGGCTATTTTTATTGCAAATTTTACGGAGGTGACGGCATTTTGCGAAAACTGAAAAAGTATAAGCCAACCAAATTCAAGGCAAAGGACAGCTGCTACGATGCCGATGCCGCAGACTTTGCTGTAGCATTCATCGAGAGCCTTTGCCATACGAAAGGCACCTGGGCAGGAAAACCCTTTGAACTGATTGACTGGCAGGAGCAGATAATCCGTGATCTGTTCGGAATGCTGAAACCCAACGGGTATCGCCAGTTCAATACCGCATATGTGGAAATACCAAAGAAGATGGGCAAATCAGAACTGGCGGCGGCCGTGGCACTTCTTCTTACCTGTGGGGACGGAGAGGAACGAGCCGAGGTGTATGGCTGTGCTGCCGACCGTCAGCAGGCTACCATCGTTTTTGATGTTGCGGCGGATATGGTGCGGATGTGTCCGGCTCTTTCCAAGCGAGTGAAGATACTGACCTCACAGAAACGAATCATCTATACCCCTACCAACAGCTTCTATCAAGTGCTGTCGGCAGAAGCTTACTCCAAGCACGGCTTTAATATACACGGGGTGGTATTTGATGAGCTGCACACCCAGCCGAACCGAAAGCTGTTTGATGTTATGACCAAGGGTTCAGGCGATGCCAGAATGCAGCCGCTGTATTTTCTGATTACCACAGCCGGGACGGATACCAATTCCATCTGCTATGAAACCCACCAGAAAGCGAAGGACATCTTGGAGGGCAGAAAAGTAGACCCTACCTTTTATCCTGTTATCTTCGGTGCGGACGAAAGCGATGACTGGACGGATCCAAAAGTGTGGAAGAAAGCAAATCCCTCTCTTGGGATTACGGTCGGTATGGATAAAGTCAAAGCCGCCTGTGAGTCGGCAAAGCAGAACCCCGGCGAGGAGAACTCCTTCCGTCAGCTTCGCCTGAACCAATGGGTCAAACAGGCAATCCGCTGGATGCCGATGGACAAATGGGATAAATGTTCCTTTGCTGTCAGCGAGGATGATTTGGAGGGGCGTGTCTGCTACGGCGGTCTTGACCTTTCCAGTACAACGGATATTACCTCCTTCGTGCTGGTGTTTCCGCCAAACGATGAAGAGGACAAGTTCAGTATCCTGCCGTTCTTCTGGGTGCCGGAGGAAACTCTCGACCTGCGTGTCCGCCGTGACCATGTTCCCTATGATGTATGGGAACGGCAGGGATATTTGCAGACCACCGAGGGCAATGTGGTGCATTACGGCTACATTGAGAAGTTTATCGAAAAGCTGGGAGAACGCTTCAATATCCGTGAAATCGCCTTTGACCGCTGGGGTGCGGTGCAGATGGTGCAGAACCTTGAGGGCATGGGATTTACGGTCGTTCCATTCGGACAGGGATTTAAGGATATGTCCCCACCGACCAAGGAACTGATGAAGCTGGTGCTGGAGCAAAAGATTGCCCACGGCGGCCACCCGGTTCTCAGATGGAATATGGACAACATCTTCATCCGAACAGACCCCGCAGGCAACATTAAGGCAGACAAAGAGAAATCCACAGAGAAGATTGACGGTGCCATTGCATCGATTATGGCACTGGACAGAGCCATCCGCTGTGGAAATGAATCTGGGGATTCCGTGTATAACCATCGCGGGATTCTCTTTATTTAGGAAGGAGCGTGATTTTTATGGGAATATTCAGCGGACTTTTTAGGTCGAGAGATGCCCCTAAGAACAGTACGGCAGGCAGTGCCTACCGATTTTTTCTTGGCGGAAGCACCTCCGGCAAGATGGTAAATGAGCGTTCTGCCATGCAGATGACAGCGGTGTACTCCTGTGTGAGAATCCTGTCGGAAGCTGTGGCAGGTTTGCCCCTTCATCTTTACCGATACGGTGCAGACGGCAGTAAGGAAAAGGCGGCGGATAATCCGCTGTACTTCCTTCTGCATGATGAGCCAAACCCGGAAATGACCTCATTCGTATTCCGTGAAACCCTGATGACCCACCTTTTGCTGTGGGGCAACGGCTATGCACAGATTATCCGAAATGGCAAGGGCGAGGTAGTGGCACTGTATCCGCTGATGCCAAACCGCATGACAGTAAACCGTGACGATAAGGGGCAGCTTTATTATGAATACCAGACCTCAAATGATGATGCCAAAACCACCAAGGGCGGAACAGTCAGGCTGAAACCTACGGATGTGCTTCATATTTCGGGACTTGGTTTTGACGGTCTGGTCGGTTACTCCCCAATTGCTATGGCGAAGAATGCTATCGGTATGGCAATTGCCTGTGAGGAATACGGAGCCAAGTTCTTTGCCAATGGTGCCACACCGGGCGGTCTGCTTGAATATCCGGGAACGGTAAAAGACCCGGAGCGTGTCCGTGAATCTTGGAATAAGGGATTCGGTGGCAGCAGCAATGCCAACAAGGTGGCAATCCTTGAGGAAGGGATGAAATACACACCGATTTCCATTTCTCCCAATGAAGCACAGTTCCTCGAAACGAGGAAATTCCAAATCAATGAAATTGCTCGAATTTTCAGAGTCCCTCCGCACATGGTAGGTGACCTTGAAAAGTCGAGCTTTTCTAATATAGAGCAGCAGTCGCTGGAGTTCGTGAAATACACCTTGGAGCCGTGGCTCATCCGATGGGAGCTGTCAATGGCGAGGGTGCTGATTGCACAGGGCGATAAGGCTGACTATTTTATCAAGTTCAATGTGGACGGACTGCTCCGCGGCGATTATGCAAGCCGAATGAACGGCTATGCCACAGCAAGGCAGAACGGCTGGATGTCAGCCAATGATATCCGTGAACTTGAGAACCTTGACCGTATCCCTGCTGAAGGCGGCGGTGACTTATATCTTATCAACGGCAATATGACAAAGCTTGCGGATGCGGGAATATTTGCAGGAAAGGAGGAAGATGACCATGAAGAAGTTCTGGAACTGGAAGAACAGGACGGTGACCAATCAGGAAACGCAGGAGCAGACACAGGAGAGGACGCTGTTTCTAAACGGCACAATCGCAGAGGAAAGTTGGTTTGATGATGATGTCACACCACAGCTTTTCAAGGAAGAACTGCTCTCTGGCAGCGGTGATATTACCGTGTGGATTAACTCTCCCGGCGGAGACTGTGTGGCGGCCGCCCAAATCTACAATATGCTGATGGATTACAAAGGCAGTGTCACAGTCAAGATTGACGGCATAGCAGCATCGGCAGCGAGTGTCATTGCAATGGCAGGCACAAAGGTACAGGTATCGCCTGTATCCATGATGATGATTCACAATCCTGCGACCATCGCTTTTGGAGATACAGCAGAGATGAAGAAGGCCATCAATATGCTCTCCGAGGTAAAGGAGTCCATCATCAATGCCTACGAAATTAAAACGGGACTGTCCCGTGCCAAGCTGTCGCACCTTATGGATGCGGAAACCTGGATGGATGCCAACAGTGCCGTGGAGATGGGATTTGCAGATGAAATTATGCAAAGGAGCGTATCCGATGCAGTGGAAACCCCACAGGTCAGCATGGTGTTTTCCCGCGCGGCGGTCACAAATTCCTTGATGGATAAATTGTCTGCCAAGTGCAGGATTGCACAGAAAACGAAATCAGAAACCAAACAAACCACAGCCGATTCTCTTATGGAACGGCTGGACTTAATGAAAAACTGGAGGTAATGGATTATGACTATTTTGGAACTGAGAGAAGCAAGGAACAAGGCATGGCAGGGTGCAAAAGCGTTTGTGGACAGCAAGCGTGATAAGGACGGTCTGCTTTCTGCGGAAGATGCCGCAGCTTATGCCGATATGGAAAAGAAAATCAAGGACTACAGTGCGGAGATTGAACGCATGGAGCAGATGGAGGCTATGGAGAATGAACTCAATAAGCCTGTGAACACTCCGATTGTCGCAAAGCCTATGACGGCTGACAGCAAGGAAAAACCTAAGACCGGCCGTGCATCTGACGAATACCGTGAAGGTATGCTCAAGGCACTCCGCAGCAACTTCAAGCAGGTGTCCAATGTTCTGCAGGAAGGTGTGGATGCTGACGGCGGCTACCTTGTGCCGGAGGAATATGACCATCGCTTGATTCAGAAACTGGAGGGCGCAAATATCATGCGTACCCTTGGTCATGTTATCACTACCAGCGGTGAGCATAAAATCAACATCGCAGCTACCAAGCCTGCGGCGGCATGGATTGAGGAAGGCGGTGCGCTTACCTTTGGTGATGCGACCTTCGACCAGATCCTCCTGGATGCCCACAAGCTGCACGTTGCCATCAAGGTGACGGAGGAACTTCTGTATGACAATGCTTTCGGTCTTGAGAACTACATCATCGATGAGTTCGGCAAGGCACTGGCAAATGCCGAAGAAGATGCGTTCCTCAATGGCAGCGGCAAAGGTCAGCCTTTGGGTCTGTTTGCGGAAACAGGCGGAGGCACGGTGGCAAAGACTGTGGCCACGCTGACAGCGGATGATATCATCAATCTGATTTACGCTTTGAAGAGGGACTACCGCAAGGATGCATCCTTCATCGTGAATGACCAGACAATTGCTGTGATTCGTACCTTTAAGGACAACAACGGTGCCTATATGTGGCAGCCTTCCCTTCAGCAGGGCGAGCCGGATAAGCTGCTTGGCTATCCTGTGCATACTTCTCAGTTTGCACCTGCGGATGCCATTGCTTTCGGTGACTACAGTTACTACAACATCGGTGATCGCGGTACCCGTTCCTTCAAGCAGCTCGTGGAACTGTTCGCTGGCAACGGCATGATTGGATATGTGGCAAAAGAACGTGTAGACGGAAAGCTGATTCTGCCGGAAGCCGTGCAGATTCTCAAGTTTGGCGGTACGGCAAAGGCGGCCGTGGCTAAGACTGCAAGCAAATAAGAGATAACTATGATGCCGTCCTTTGGGGCGGCACTGCTTATGAGGACGAGAGGTGGTGACAGATATGATTGTGTCTTTGGATGAAATGAAGCAGTATCTGCGTGTGGACTTCCCGGACGATGATTCCCTCATCGAATATCTGATGTCCAGTGCAGAAAAAATCTGCATGGATATTATGCGTACCGATGATGCTAATGCGCTCACATCTGAGCCGAATGCAAAGACGGCTGTTTTATACACGGTGGCATATTTATATGAGCATCGTGAGGATGCCGACCATCATGTACTGATGATTACCCTTCGGGCATTGCTCTTTGGCAGCAGACGGGAGGAATTCTGATGGATATCGCACTTATGAATGTGAGCATCACATTTCAGAAAAATGCTGTGATGGTGGATACCATAGGCAACCATAAAAATGAGTGGACGGATTTCTATTCCTGCCATGCCACAGTCAGCGGCGAGGGCGGAAAAGAAACATCGGCGGCAGGTACGGTTGTGGATGATTCCGATATCAGCTTCACGGTCAGATATTGCCGGAAGGTGTCAGAAATCAATAACACGGAATATCGGGTGCTGTTCGGTGGAGAAATTTACAACATTCTGTCCGTTGACCACATGAACTTCAAGCGGAAATCCATAAAGGTAAAATGCCAGAAAGTGAGGCGGTAATATGGCAAGTGACAGAATCAGAACCGACCAGCTGGCATCCGCCATTATGGAAGGTCTGAAAGAATATGCTGACCTTGCGGCGGATGATATGAAAAAAGCGGTCAAGAAAGCCGGGTCGTCTGTCCGCAAGGAAATACAGCAGAATGCTCCGTCCGATACGGGAGCTTATACAAAAAGCTGGGCGGTCAAGACGGAGAAGGAATCTTCTGACTCCATACAGCTGATTGTGCATTCCAAGAACCGCTATCAGCTGGCACATCTTCTGGAACATGGTCATGCCAAGCGTGGCGGAGGCCGTGTGGCTGGCAAAAGCCACATTGCTCCTGCAGAGGAAAATGCAGTCCGTCAGCTGGAGGAAGAAATCGAAAGGAGTCTGCGAAATGGATAAACTGCTCGAAATCATGAATGCCATCGGCATTCCTTTTGCGTATGACCACTTTGCGGAGGGAGAATCGCCTGACCCTCCGTTTATCTGTTATCTGCTCCCCGGCAGTGATAACTTTGCTGCGGATGGCAGAGCGTATTACAAGATAACCGAAGTGAATATCGAACTGTACACCGACACCAAGGACTTGTCGATGGAGCAGAAACTGGAGGATGTGCTGGACAGATACGGCATCTTCTATGCAAAGTCCGAAACATGGATTGACAGCGAAAAGCTGTATGAAGTCCTATATCAATTTGAACAGGAGGGTACAAATAATGCCTAAAAAGAATAAAGTAAAATTCAACATCTGCAATGTACATTATGCCTTGCAGACGCTTGCCGAGGACGGGACGGTTTCCTTTGAAACGCCTGTGTCTATGCCCGGTGCGGTTTCCCTGGCACTGGATGCAAACGGTGAGCCATCCAATTTCTATGCGGACGGCTATGCGTATTACACCATTTCCAATAACATGGGTTATGATGGTGATCTGGAACTTGCGATGGTGCCGGAGAGCTTCCGTACCGATGTACTGAAGGAAGAATTGGACAGCAACAAGGTGCTGGTGGAGAACGCAAATGTGGAAACCGCCAACTTTGCCCTGCTCTTTGAGTTTGACGGTGATGTGCGTAAGATCCGCCATGTACTGTATAATTGTGCGGCAAGCCGTCCAAGCATTGAATCCCAGACCAATGAGGATGAGATCGAAGTGCAGACGGAAACACTGGCTCTGACTGCCACACCTCTTGCCAGTGGCTATGTGAAAGCTAAGACCGGGGACGATACTACGGATGCGGTTTATCAGGAATGGTATAAGGCTGTGTATCTGACGTCCGCAGAAGAGGGCGGTTCAGATGCACCTGCAGTGGCAAGTGAGCCTGCTAAAGCAAAGGCGGCATCAGCACTCAACAGCAAGAGCAAAGCGTAAGGAGACTATGGATTTATGAGCATGAAACAGAATATCGAAATTGATGGAAAGCAGGTGCCGTTTAAGGCATCTGCCGCTATTCCACGTATCTATCGCATGAAGTTCCATCGTGATATTTACAAAGACCTGCGTTCCTTGGAAAAATCAGTCGGTGACGGCACGGAGGAGAATTCCAATCTGGATATGTTCTCCCTTGAGATGTTTGAGAACATTGCTTACATCATGGCAAAACACGCAGACCCGGCTATCCCGGATTCCCCGGAGGATTGGCTTGATGGTTTTAATACCTTCTCCATCTATAAGGTTCTTCCACAGCTGATTCAGCTTTGGGGACTGAATACGCAGACGGATATCCAGTCTAAAAAAAACTTCGCTCAACTGAGCGGGAAATGACAACTCCATTATTTCTGCTTCGATGCGTACAGCTTGGTCTTTCCATCCGTGATTTGGACTTGCTCACAATTGGCATGGTCAATGATATGTACGCAGAGAGCAGGAATGATGATTACAAATATCAAGAGGTTGCCACACAAGAAGATTTCAATAGATTTTAATGTAACTCTAATTTTTTGATAACATTGACAATAGTATTTAAAGATACTATAATAGTATTCACAGATACTAATTAGAAAGGAGACGGATTTATGAGCGAACTAAAAAATTTCAGTTCGTTGAGTTTGCTGATTAGTCGGATAAATGGTATAAGCAGTCTTTGGGCACAGGAAAATGGAATAAATCCTTACAAATTGAAACCCTTATATGCACTTTTTCTTGATCCAATGATGACTCAAAAACAGATTAGTGAAACTTGTTCGCTTCCAAAACAGACAGTCAGTAACGCCATCAGGGAGTTAAAGTCTAATGGCTATATTACACTTGAAACAAGCGAAGCAGATAAGCGTGAAAAACGGATTATTCTTACGGATACCGGCAAGGAGTATTTAATGCAGATTGCAGCGCCTGTCATTGAACTTGAAAACAATGTTATCTCTAGAATGGGTAAGGAGGCATATGTTTCCCTAATAGAAGGACTTAAAAAGTATGCAGAAGCTATAGAAATGGAGGTTGGAAAATGAAAACTGCAGTAAGGTATCAATCCCGTGGGGGAAATACACGGGCAGTCGCTGAAATAATAGCGGAAACCTTGGGGGTTAAGGCATTGCCTATCAGTGAGCCGTTGAAAGAACAAGTCGATTTATTAGTTCTTGGCGGCGGTGTATATGCGTGGAATGCTGATTCAGAACTTTTAGAATATTTAGAGCATCTGGATAAAGCAATGATTAAGAAGATTGCACCGTTCTCTACAACGGGAGCAATGACCGTTGCAATAAAGAGAATTAAAGAAGGAGCAGCAAATGCAGATATTTCAGTTACAGAACAATCCTTATGCTTGAAAGTTATGCTTCAAGGACATTCTGCTCTCGTAAGAGAGGGCGGGCACTTAAAACAGGATCAGATAAAAACTGTACAAGAGTTTGCAAAAACGCTTATATAAGGTAGATTTGATATTAGACAGCATCAATCCTTAATCAGATTGGTGCTTTTCTTATGCTCGGAGAAATCCGGGCTATTTTTATGCCCGTTTGCGGAAGGAGGTGCATTTTCGTGGCAAACAGAATAAAAGGTATTACTGTAGAAATTGGTGGCGATACCACCAAACTCCAGACGGCTTTAAAAGGTGTCAACGGAGAAATCAAGAACACGCAGGCGCAGTTGAAGGATGTGGAGAAACTTCTGAAACTGGATCCTGGCAATACGGAGCTGCTTGCACAAAAACATAAACTCCTTGGGCAGGCAGTGGAAGAAACCAAGGATAAGCTGTCTACTCTGAAAACAGCGGCGGAACAGGCAAACACGGCTCTTGCCAATGGAGAGATTTCGCAGGAGCAGTACGATGCCCTTCAGCGTGAAATCATCGAAACAGAAAATGATTTGAAAAAACTGGAGGAACAGGCAAACCAGTCTGCCACGGCAATGCAGAAGATTGCGGCCACAGGCGAAAAACTGAAAACTACAGGTGATAATATCTCCAATGCCGGAAAGAAACTGCTCCCGGTTACAGCGGCAGTCACAGGACTTGGAACGGCAGCAGTAACCACAGCGGCTAATTTTGAATCGTCCATGTCGCAGGTGCAGGCTACGATGGGCATTACCAAAGACTCCATGTCACAGGTGGATGGGCAGTCTGTGAATACGATGGATACTCTTTCAGAATTGGCAAAGAAGATGGGCGCGGAAACTGCCTTTTCTGCCAGTGAATGTGCCGAAGCTCTGAACTATTTGGCACTTGCCGGATACGATACACAGCAGATGTGCGATACCCTGCCAACCGTATTGAACCTTGCGGCGGCAGGCAGTATTGACCTGGCATCTGCATCCGACATGGTGACCGATGCCATGTCTGCCCTGGGCATGGGTGTGGATGAAGCCGGAACGATGGTCGACCAGATGGCAAAGACTGCATCTACCACCAATACCTCTGTAGCACAGCTTGGTGAAGGAATCCTTACCATCGGTGCTACGGCAAAGTCTGTAAAGGGCGGTACTGCTGAACTGAACACGGCACTTGGTATTCTTGCCAACAATGGTATTAAGGGTGCTGAAGGCGGTACGCATCTTCGGAATGTGATTCTGTCCATGCAGAACCCAACGGATAAAGCGGCGGCAAGCATGAAGTCTCTTGGTGTGGATGTGTATGATTCACAGGGCAATATGCGTTCGCTGAATGATATCTTAGGCGATTTGAATACCAGCATGGACGGCATGACCTCCGAAGAAAAGTCCAACATCATCAGCAATATCTTTAATAAAACTGACCTGTCCTCCGTCAATGCCCTGCTTGCCAATACGGGTGATACTTGGGATGATTTACAGCAGTCTATCACGAACAGCGGCGGTGCTGCACAGCAGATGGCAGACACACAGCTGGATAATTTACAGGGTCAGCTGACCATTCTGAAATCTGCACTTGAGGGTCTTGCTATTTCTTTTGGCGAACTTCTGATGCCTGCCATCAAGCAGATTGTGGGATGGGTGCAGAAATTTGTAGACTGGCTGGGCGGCATGGATGAGGGTACGAAAAAGGTCGTGGTTACCGTTGCATTGTTTGCGGCGGCTCTGGGGCCGGTGCTGATTATAGTCGGCAAGGTTATCTCGGCAGTCGGTACGATTATGACAGTTGTTCCGAAGATTGCCGGAGTGATCAATACGGTCAAAGGAGCTTTTGCTGCGCTGAATGCGACTATGCTTGCCAACCCTATCTTTCTGATTATTGCAGCGATTACAGCACTGGTAGCGGCATTCATTTATTTGTGGAATACCAATGAGGACTTCCGCCAGTTCTGGATTGACCTGTGGGAGAACATCAAGACTGTGGCCATTGCTGTATGGAATGCCATCAAGGACTTCTTTGTGGCAGTATGGGAAGGCATCAAGTCTGTTGCGGAAATGGTGTGGAATGCACTGGCATCCTTTTTCACGGGTTTGTGGGAGGGCATCAAGACAGTCTTTACCACAGCGGTTACAGCAATCAGCACCTTCCTCTCCACAGCATGGACAACCATTCAGACCACGGTTACCACAGTGTTCACGGCAATTCAGACCTTTTTCACTACGGTATGGAATACCATCAGCACGATTGTAACTACGGTAGTGACGGCTGTTCAGATGTTCCTTACCACGGCTTGGAATGCAATAAAGACGGCCATTACTACAGTGCTGACAGCCATTCAGACAGTGGTCACAACGATATGGAATGCAATCAGCACTTTCATTACAACGATTGTTACGGCAATACAGACGTTTCTTACCACGGCTTGGAATACCATAAAAACGGTAATTACCACGGTGCTGAATGCTATCAAGACTGTGTTCACAGCCATTTGGAATGCTATAAAAACGGTCATTACCACAGTGGTAAACGGCATTAAAAATACCATTACAACCGTGTGGAATACCATCAAGTCCACGGTATCATCAGTGGTCAATGCAATCAAAACCACGGTGGGCAGTGCATTCACAGCCATGTGGAACGGCATCAAAGGTACCATCAGCGGTATCTACAATACCATCAAGGGCGGTTTCGACAATGCAGTCGGCTATATCAAGAATCTTGCATCCTCTGCCTTTAACTGGGGTAAGGATTTAATCATGGGTATCGTAAACGGCATCAAAAGCTGTATCGGTGCCGTGGGTGATGCGGTCAGCAGTGTGGCAAATAAAATAAAGTCCTTCCTGCACTTCTCCGTGCCAGATGAGGGACCGCTGACCGATTATGAATCGTGGATGCCTGACTTTATGGGCGGACTTGCCAAAGGCATTGAAAACAGCAAGGGCATGGTGGCAAAGGCGATGGGCGGAGTGGCTGCCGATATGGTTGTGAATCCGAAAATCAGCACGGCAGACACCAGCGGTATCCTCGGCGGGACATCTGCTGGAGATACCTTTGCTGGCATAACGTCTGCAATTACAGAAGCACTGGCAGGTGTGGGTGGTCAGACTGGAGATATTGTAATCCCTGTTTACCTTGGTGGTACGATGCTGGATGAAGTGATTATTACTGCACAGCAGAGAACAAATTTAAGAAGAGGAGGGAGATGACATGGCATTTTTGGAATATTTGAGAATAGATGGCGAAAAACTTCCGCTGCCGGATACTTATGATATTTCACTTTCATCAGTAGAAGCAGATACAAGTGGTGAAACAGAAGCTGGAACCAGGCAGAGGGATGTAGTAAGACAGGGAGTGGTAACGATCAGTCTGTCTTTTTGTGTAACAGCAGTATGGCTAGCAAAATTGACAGCTTTCTCAAAAAAAGACAAATTATCGGTAGATTATTTTGATACAGATAATCTGACGTTGAAAAACGCAGAAATGTATGTAGATGGATTCAAAGCTAAACTGGAAAAAGATACTTCCTTTAAAGGACTATGGACAATTTCCTTTTCATTGAAGGAATTTTAAAGGGAGGTGGCAGTTTGTATCCAGTATCAGAAGCATTTTTAACAGCAATACAGTCAAACAGCAGACGCTGCCGGTGGTCTGGAAGGATTACAACAGCAATAGAAATCATTGATTTTGAAGAAAAGGACATCATAAAAGGCAGTGGCTATATTTCTTCGCAATGCTGCGGAAGTACAGAGATAGAACTAGGAAGCGTATATTCCACAGAGATGGGGATTACGCTATTTTTAGATGTAGACAGATATACTCTGGAAGGTGCAAGTATAGAGCTCCATTACCATCTGCTTTTGCCAAATGGGGACTACGAATCTGTGCCTATGGGAATATTTGAAGTCAGTGAAGCAAACAGAACCATAAAATGCCTGGAAATTAAGGCCTATGATTACATGATTCACTTTGAAAAGAGCTTCAATGGTACCAGTACTACAGGAACTGCATATGAGCTGATTGATTTATGCTGCCGAGCCTGTGGTGTTGAAATGGCACAGACACAGGAAGATTTTGAGGCAATGTCAAATGGAATGGAAATCCTTGCAAACTATAGTGAAAATGATATTGAAACATATCGGGATGTTCTATATTACACTGGGCAGGTGCTTGGCGGATTTTTCGTAATCAATCGCCTGGGAAAACTGGAACTTCGTAAATTTGGTAATGATCCTGTAATGGAAATTACATGGAATCAGAGATTTCAAAGCAGTTTTTCGGATTTCATTACAAAATATACAGCTATCAGTTCTACGAATATGAGAACACAGACGGCAGAGTATTATGCTTTGGAACAAGATGATGGTCTGACACTAAATCTTGGTGTTAATCCAATGCTGCAGTTTGGTCTGGAAGAAACAAGGAAAAGAATGTGTGAGAACATTCTGGAAGATATTTCTGTAATTTCCTATGTGCCTTTTGATTCAGATACAATAGGGAATCCAGCACTGGATTTGGGAGATGTTCTTCGATTCAGCGGTGGCCATGCGGATGATACACAAATAACGTGTATTACGGTTTCCCAATGCAGAATAGGTGGAAAACATACACTGAAATGTGTAGGAAAAAACCCAAGACTGGCACAGGCGAAGAGCAAGAATGATAAAAATATAACAGGACTTTTAAATCAGATTGAAGAGGGTAAGGTAGGCTTTTTTTCTTTTGTGAATGCAAAACCCTACGAACTTGCGAAAACGGAACTGCAGGTTATCAGTATTGATTTCGCTGCAGGAGAGGTTCTTCAGGCAGAGTTTATTGGATTGGTCATAATGGATGTTAATGCAGATTGTGTAAAGAGGGAAAGCTTTGCGACTGGCACCATTTCCATACCTATGCCTGCGCCTCCTGCAGAAAATTTATCCTCAGAAGAGGAAACAACTGATGTAAGTGTGGAAGTGAATCTTCCTGTTACATGGGAGGAGGATGGCAAAGTGGTGGTTCAGGCCAGGTATGTTCTAAACGGTACAGATATTGAACTTTTCTTACCAACCCAGACTTACGGAAGTGGAAAACATACATTTCCTTTATATTATCCAGTCAATAATGTGCTTCCGAATCTTTTGAATAATTTTTCAGTATATTTTTCTGTCACTGGTGGAACTGTTCGGATTGCAGAAGGTGCCTGTATTGCGACTGTAACAGGGCAAGGGTTAGCTGCAGAAGAAACAGCCGATTGGGATGGGATACTGGAGATTGAAGAAATGATACAGAAGTATCAGGTTCTTAACTGGTTCAAACAAGGAACTTTAGTGGATAACGTTTCTGTTAAAACAGAAAAGCCACAGTTGGTAAATTTTTTACAGACTATGGCCAAAACAGCTATGACAGGATTACCGATGATTTTTGAAGATGGGAGTGATCAGCAATGAAATTAAAAGGGAAAACAACAATTGAGCTTACAGATGTGAATAGCGGTGAGATAACAACTATTGAAGAAGAAAACATGGTGACGAACGCATTAAATTATTTCTTCAATTCAAATCCAATGGGTGTGTTTAATTATCTGAAAAATACGGGTACTATAAAATACTTTAATGAACATTTTATTCCCATATGTCCAAAGATACTGGGAGGGATTTTCTTGTTCTCAGAAACTGTGCAGGAAAATGTGGATCATATTCTGCCAGACAGTCATACAATGCCGATGGCATATGCTTCTAATAATACAAATCCATTTGAGGATCCTCGCCGGGGCAGTATGAATTTGAATGAATCAATGGCAATTACAAATGGATACAGATTTGTCTGGGATTTTGCAACCAGCCAGGGAAATGGAACTATAGCAGCGGTAGCACTGACGAGCTGTTATGGAGGTGCTGCAGTTTATGGTTCTGTTTATGATGATACCTCGCCCTTTTTTCTCATGAAAAAAGATAATATAGGAAATTTTGATAAGGCAGTTAGACTACGTTTTATGGAGGCTGTGGAATTAAATGTGGAAACAGAAACGATGTATTCTATTTCTTATCAAACTGATGGAATTCAGATTTTCAAAATTCATTTTCCAATTCATCATATTGGGTTAACGGATGATTTGAATAATTCAAACATTACAATTTTGGAAGAAAAAACGATAGTGCCATCTACTTTTAAATTTATAGATTACTATGGATTGTATGGTGCATTTTATGATGGGAGGGATGGTTACTGGTATGGTTTTTCTCATCAAAACAATAGCAGCGGTAATGCAAAAATTTACTGGATTAAGATTTCAAAGACGGATTATTCTTTTACGGAAGGAATGTGGACATTAGCCGGTGTTCATTTGCAGGGGTGCGGAAAATATAATCCATCTTCTTTTAATAGAGAAGAAGATGGATGTGTACGGAATGGATATTATTATACCTTTTCATCTTCAAGAACTGGAGTTTATAAGATTGCAGTAGATAATCAAGCCGATATCACTTTATTAGATTTAGGTGTAAAAGCCAACGAAAACGGTGTAGGATCTTATTCTTCTAATGGAAGGCATATGCTGTTGATTGAGAAAATCATTATTGGCAGGAATTTCATGATTCTGGAGGATGATACTGTTGTGGTTACAAAAGGGGATGAAAAAATTCCGGATATCTGTACACCAGCATTCCAGTGGAAGCAATTCTTATTTGTATGGACTGCATCTTATCGATGCATTTATCTTTTGACGCCATTTCTTGCTACTATAAACAATCTTTCAAAAGCGGTGGTAAAAACAGCTGATAAAACTATGAAGATCATTTATACACTGACGGAACAGACAGAGGATAGTTAAACAAAAGAAAACAGGTGCACTCTGCCTCCTGCTTTCTCATGGAATGGGATGCCGAGATATCTGGTAGGGAAATCATTTTTTGCGTTTCGGACGTATTGTGATATCTGCATCATAATCACGATTCGCTTCTGCAACCATTGGAATCTGCCCGTATTGTTTTGCCAGACGGCGTCTTGCTGCCTTATATTCCTGCTGCTTTTTGGCAATCTCCGCCTGAAGTTTCTGTTCTTCCAGAACGGCAGTTTCTTCTTCTGTAAAGGGGCGGATACGGATGGATCCTTCTTCATATTCGACAAACAGATGTGCACCAATTGGGAAACCAAGTTCTTCAAGCCAGCGTCCTTCCAGCTGGATCTTTGGTGCAAAGCCGCTTTGATAGCGGCTGGAGTACTGGACTTTAATGTTTTTTGTTTTCATAGGCAATTCCTCCTTGCTGTTCAATACGCTTAGCAGCGCTGGTTTTTGTTAGTGTTATATATCACTCTAAAGACGGAAGATAGCAAGGGAAATTAAAAATAGATACGATAAAGGCAGATGCAAGAGAGGACATCTGATAAATACGGGAAAGAAGTGGTTGTTCTTCGGAATAGTCACTTTTTTTGATGCAAATTATGCATTAGCTATGCAGCTTTCTGTATGGCTATACACAAATTCAAAGAAAGAGAGGATTTTTACATGAAAGAATTTTGGAACACGATTCAATTTGTTTTTGCAGGTATTGGCGGCTGGTTAGGCTGGTTCTTAGGCGGCTGTGACGGGTTGCTGTTTGCCCTGCTTGTCTTTGTGGCGGTGGACTATATCACAGGAGTGATGTGTGCTGTTTTGGACAAAAGCCTTTCCAGTGAGGTTGGATTCAAGGGTATCTGTCGGAAAGTGCTGATTTTCCTGCTGGTAGGGATCGCCAACATCCTTGATGTGCAGGTGATTGGAACAGGCAGTGTGCTAAGAACCGCAGTGGTATTTTTCTATATTTCCAATGAGGGTATTTCCTTGATGGAAAATGCTGCACATCTTGGACTGCCAATTCCGGCAAAGATGAAAGAAGTATTAGAACAGTTGCATGATCGCAGAGAGAAAGGAGACGAGTAATTATGAGTTATACAAATAGTTCATTGGTATCTTACACGAAACTTAGCCCGAACCATTCCGGGCAGAGAACACACTCCATTGACCGCATCACACCACATTGTGTAGTTGGTCAGTTATCCGCAGAAAGCATCTGTGCCTGCTTCCCGGCAGGACGTGACGCAAGCTGCAACTATGGCATTGGTACAGACGGCAGAGTATCGTTGTGCGTTGAGGAAAAGAACCGTTCTTGGTGTTCCTCCAGCAACGCTAATGATCAGAGAGCTGCCACGATTGAATGTGCCAGTGATAGAACAGAGCCGTATGCGATGAACAGCAAAGTTTATGATTCACTGGTCAGACTCTGCACGGACATCTGCAGGCGAAATGGTAAGAAGAAACTTCTGTGGTTTTCTGATAAAAATAAGTCCTTAAATTATAATCCAAAGCCGGATGAAATGGTACTTACCGTGCATCGTTGGTTTGCCAATAAAAGCTGTCCGGGGAACTGGCTGTATGCAAGGCTTGGTGATTTGGCAAATGAAGTAACCGCAGCACTAGGTGGGACAGCAACTAATACTCCATCAACAGGTGAAAGCACTTGGTATCGTGTCCGCAAATCTTGGTCTGATGCAAAATCACAAAAGGGTGCATTTCATAATCTTGCGAATGCCAAGAAATGTGCTGATGCGAATACAGGTTATAAAGTGTTTGATGAATCAGGAAATCAGATATATCCAGTAGCTGTTGCTCCTTCTCCATCTATTGATTCGATTGCAAGAGAAGTAATCAATGGCCATTGGGGTAACGGAAATGAGCGGAAGCAGAGATTAACAACTGCTGGTTATGACTACAATGTAGTACAAGCCAGAGTGAATGAAATCTTGAACAGTGGAGCCGCAGGTGTAAAAACTAAATCCATTGATATGATTGCAAGAGAAGTCATCCAAGGCACCTGGGGTAATGGTGACACGCGAAAGCAAAGGTTAACTGCAGCAGGATACGATTATGCCGCGGTTCAATCAAGAGTAAACGAAATATTAAAATAGAAATAATGCCTGCTGAGGAGTAAATCCTTGGTAGGCATTATTTTTTTGCTCTTTTGGGGATTCGAATATGTGGCTTTTTCCGCTTATCGGTAGAAGGATACCAAGTGGTGTTACTTCTGGTTGTAGTCAGAGGGAAACATATCCATCCTTCGGATTGGAGGAATTGTCATGCAGGTAATAAAACTGACGACAGAAGAGATGAATGCAGCACCAAAAAAACACAGATATACCGAAGAAGAAATGCAGAGAGAATATGATTATTTGCTTGCCCAGCAGATGACGAAATCATTGCTGGAAAACGGTCTGATTTCGCAGGAAGAATTCAACAAAATAACGCTGAAAAACCGACAGACTTTCTATCCAAAACTTGCGGATTTAATGCCCTGAAATCGTTGCTATTACTGGGTTTCAGAGGTAACATGTGACCTACCGAAAGCGAGGTGAGTGGATGAAACGGATCACAAAAATCAAGGCAAATGAACAGCCAATAGTAAAACCCAAAAAGAAAGTGGCAGCTTACTGCCGCGTATCGACAGCGAGCGATGACCAGTTAATCAGCCTGGCAGCACAAAAGGAACATTATGAGAGGTTCATCAAGACCAATCCGGAATGGGAGTTTGCCGGACTTTATTATGATGAAGGTATTAGCGGCACCAAGAAGGAAAAACGTGAGGGACTGCTGGAAATGCTGGCTGACTGCGGGCGTGGGAAAATCAATCTGATTATTACAAAATCTATCAGCCGTTTCGCAAGGAACACCACAGACTGCCTGGATATGGTCAGAAAGCTTATGGAGATGGAAGTCTTCATTTATTTCGAGAAAGAGAATATCAATACTGAATCAATGGAGAGCGAACTGATGCTTTCCATTTTAAGCGGGCTGGCGGAGAGTGAATCAAAGTCTATTTCAGAAAACGCCAAATAGGCTGTGAAGAACCGTTTTAAAAACGGTACCTTCATTATTTCTTATCCGCCTTATGGGTACAACAACGTGGATGGAGAGATGGTGATTGTACCGGAACAGGCAGAAGTGGTAAGACGGATTTTTGCGGATATCCTTGCGGGTAAAAGTACCCACGTCATTGCAAAGGAATTAAATGCGGAGGGTGTGCCGACCAAACGAAACGGTACATGGACTCCCGGAGCGGTCAATGGACTTGTGAAAAATGAAAAGTACACAGGAGATGTGATTTTCCAGAAGACCTTTACGGACGGCAGTTTCAATCGTCATACCAATTATGGAGAATATGACCAGTATCTTTTTGAAGGACATCATGAGCCTATCGTAAGCCATGAGATTTTTGAGAAAGCAAATGCCGTCATGCAGCAGCGTGGCAAGGAGAAAGGAAACGGAAAAGACACCTTCAAATACCAGAATCGCTATGGTTTCTCCGGCAGAATCCGATGCGGAAAGTGCGGCAACAACTTCAAACGCCGGATGCATTACAAGCCGAGCGGTTCTTATGTGGCATGGTGCTGTTCACGGCATATTGAAGCTGCAAATGAATGTTCCATGAAATACATCACCGATGATGCTCTGAAAGCGGCATTCCTTACGATGATGAATAAGCTGATTTTCTCAAGGCGGGTTATCTTAAAGCCTTTGCTTCGCAGCCTGCAGAATGCCAATGAAAGCAGAAGACTGCTGCAGATACAAGAGTTGGAGAACTTGATTGAGAAAAATGCTGAGAAACGAAAGACGCTGACAAACCTTATGGTCAACGGCTACCTGGAGCCTGCGGTATTTAAGCAGGAAAGCAATGTGCTGACTACCAACGCAGAAATGCTTCAACAGGAAAGGGACAACCTAATCCATTATGTGAGCAGTGATCAGACGCGGGTGGAGGAGCTGGAAAAGCTGATTCATTTTACCGGAAAGCAGAAAGCGGTAATAGAGTACAGCGATGATATTTTCCTGGAATATGTGGACTGTGTTACGGTGCTGTCACGGGAAAAAGTCAGATTTGAATTAAAATGTGGACTGCATTTGGAAGAAAGGCTGGTGATGTAAATGGCGCATATTCCATATGGATATTGCATTGTGGATGGCAAGGCAGTGGTCGAAGAGGAACAGGCAGAACAGATCAGAAAGGTTTTTGCAGAATACCTTGGCGGAAAGGCGCTGATGATCGCAGCGAAAGAGGCTGGGCTTACCATGTACCACGGCAGTGTGGGGCGGCTGCTTCGGAACCGGCACTACCTTGGAGATGAGTTTTATCCGGCTATTATCGATCAGGAGACCTTTGATAAGGCAGAAGAAAAGCGAATGGAGAAAGCGGCGTCGCTTGGCAGAATCCGAGAATTGGAACAGGACACTAAAACGGAATGTGCCACACGGTTTTCCATGCCAAAGATTGTGGAACGCTACGCTGATCCATTCCAACAGGCTGAATATGCCTACAGTTTAATTGAAAGCGAGGTGCAGGACTGATGGCAGAAAAAAGTATTACCGTGATTCCGGCCAGAAGGCGTGTGGGAAACACGGTAAATCAAGAACAGAAACCAAAGTTGAGAGTCTGCGCCTACTGTCGTGTTTCCACGGACAGTGACGAACAGGCTACCAGCTATGAGGCACAGGTGGAGCATTATACCACTTATATACAGAGAAATGCAGAGTGGGAGTTTGCTGGAATATTTGCAGATGATGGAATTTCCGGCACGAATACCAAAAAGCGAGAAGAGTTCAATCGTATGATTGAGGAGTGTATGGCAGGACATATTGATATGATTATTACAAAATCCATCAGCCGATTTGCCAGAAATACTTTGGATTGCCTGCAGTACATCCGGGAACTGAAAGATAAGAACATTCCTGTGTTCTTTGAGAAGGAGAACATAAACACGATGGATTCCAAAGGGGAGGTGCTGCTGACCATCATGGCATCCCTTGCACAGCAGGAATCGGAATCTTTAAGCAAGAACGTAAAGATGGGGCTGCAGTTTCGCTACCAAAACGGTGAGGTGCAGGTCAACCACAATCGGTTCCTTGGATACACGAAGGATGAGGACGGACATCTCATTGTTGAGCCAAAAGGTGCGGAGGTAGTCAAGAGAATCTACCGCGAATACCTGGAAGGGTCAAGTCTGAAACAGATAGGAATGGGTCTTGAGGCAGATGGGATTTTGACGGCTGCCAACAAGAAAAAGTGGCGTCCGGAGACATTGAAGAAGATATTGCAGAATGAGAAATATATCGGAGATGCTCTCTTACAGAAAACCTACACTGTAGATTTCCTTACAAAAAAGCGAGTGAAGAACAATGGTATCGTCCCACAGTATTATGTGGAAAACAGCCATGAGGCTATCATTCCGCGTGACCTTTATATGCAGGTGCAGGAGGAGATGGTCAGACGAGCCAATCTCCACAGCGGAGCCAATCAAAAGAAGCGGGTGTACAGCAGTAAGTATGCACTTTCCAGTATCGTCTACTGCTCGAAATGCGGAGATATTTACCGCCGGATTGCCTGGAACAACCGAGGCAAATACTCTATCGTCTGGCGTTGTGTGACCAGGGTGGGACATGGGCCACAGTGCTGCGATGCTCCGACCGTGCAAGAAACAGAACTGCATGAGGCTGTCATCAAGGCAATCAATCAGGCACTTGGTAACAAAGATAGTATTCTGGAAACATTGGAGCGAAACATCGAGGAAGTTCTGATGGAAACGGACAATTCCGGAGCAGAGGACATTGAAGAAAAACTCTGTGTATTACAGAAGGAACTGCTGAAACTGGCCAATGATAAGAAAGATTACACCGAGGTGGTTGATGAAATTGACCGCTTGAGACAGCAGAAACAGGATGCCTTGGTGGAAAAAGCTGAACGTGAGGGCATGAAACAGAGGATCTTGGAAATGAAGGAGTTTCTGATTAAACGGAAACGAGAGATTACGACCTACAATGAACAGTTGGTACGCAAGCTTATTGAGAAGATAACAATTTATGATGATAAGTTTACTGTCGAGTTTAAATCGGGGACGAGTGTGGATATTGAGAAGTAAGAGTAAGTACATTACGGTGGATAAGGACAAAAACATGACCGTTACATTCAAAGACGGCTCGGAAGTACAGGTATAAAACTGAACAGAGATGCACACAGGGACACCTTGTAGGGATGCAGGGTGTTTTTTCTCTTTTCGGATATTTTGCATACAATGCTACAAGTGTATTGTAAAACTTGAAACAATGTGCTATAATTAATCTCATTAGTGTTATATATGAATACTGAAATGTGCAAGCGAGGTAATGAAAATGATAAAAAACAATATTGAAGTAGATGTAAAAGTAAAATGCATCGAAGCTGGCAAAACGCAGGCACAATTAGGAGAAGCGGTCGGAACAACGGGTCAGTATGTAAATCGTATTATAAAGAAGCAGGACGGCGTGGTCAATAAGACCTTTGTGCAGATGATGGAAGCACTGGGATATGATATCGAACTGACTTATGTGAAAAGAAAAAACAGCTTAACCGAAGGGAGTGATACAGAGTGAAAACATTAGGAATCCTGGAAGAAATTAAGGATCTGCGTACTGTATGGCCGCATGAAGCTTTGGATTTTACTCCGTGGCTGTCGCAGGATGATAATATCAATTTGCTTGCGGATGCTCTTGGTTTAGAAATTACAGTCGATGAAACAGAATCTTCTGTTGGCGATTTTAATGTAGATATTTATGCTTCCGAAACCGGAACGGATCGTAAAATTATTATAGAAAATCAACTGGAGGATACCAATCATGACCATTTGGGAAAACTGATTACATATGCATCCGGCAAATCGGCTAATGTAATTATCTGGGTGGTGAAACATGCTCGTGAGGAACACAAGGCCGCAATCGAGTGGCTGAACAATCATACAGATGATAAAATTGGTTTTTTCCTGTGTGAGATAAAGCTGTATCGTATTGGTAAATCAGAACCTGCCGTCAAGTTTGAAGTCATTGAAAGACCGAATGACTGGACTAAAGAGGTAAAGAAAAATGAGTCGGTAAACCAGACACAGCAACAGCGATATGATTATTGGGTAGCATTCCAGGATTACGCATTCAAAAATCCACAGTTTGCGAAAAACTTTAATCGCAGGAAACCATCGCTCGACCACTGGATGAATTTCAGTGTCGGCTCATCTGCCTGTCATATTGCTGTTTCTCAAATTCAAAAGAGAAACGAACTGGATGTGGAGTTGTACATCAGTGAGGATAAGGATTTATTCCATTCGCTTTTGGAACATAGGGAAAGCATCGAAAAAGATGCAGAACTTACCTTTGATTGGCGGGAATTGCCGGAGCGTAAGGCAAGCAGAATCGTCATTGAAAAGTCCGTGAATTTCAATGATAAGAGTGAGTGGAATGCCCAGTTCGATTGGCTTATCGATACAATGGTGAGAATGAGACAAACATTTAAGAAATATTTGTGATGGAGGTAAGTGAAAATGTCAGAGAACAAAAAAGCTGTGCAATTGGGCGAAGGTGTAGCAGATAATATAAAACAGGCTGCAAACCAGGAACTATCAGACATAGGGAAAATGTTAATAGGTGTTTTTGCTAATTTTGCAAAAGAAAAAATACAAGGGATAAATCTTGATGAGTTATTCAGCAAGAAAAATGAAGAGGAACTGGTAGCTTTATGGTCTAATCAGCTTGCAGAAAAAAGTCTTATTCCTAAAGGGTATGCGGGGTTGCCGGAAGAACTTCTAATTGCCAATATGCATCAAGAAGGCTACTTGGATGGTCTATATGCAGGATATGCGCTTGCTATGATGGCGCTGGTAGATAATGATGCACCAAAGAATTTAATATTATCAGTAAGAGATGAGATTCGACCGAATCTAATAGGGCAACATTTTAATAATAGAGATGAATTTTATAAACGATACAAAGATGAAAAGTACAGCTGGGTGGATAAAGCTGATAAAAGTAATAATAATCAGGAACAATCGGAAAATTTAGTGATGAATAAAAAAGAGTAGATATTGTAGGATGCATCTGTATGCGGCATAACTTTTATGCAAAGAATGTAGAACGGCATTTCTTGAATAAACTGCCAAATCTATGTCCTAAGAGAAGCAGTGGTTAATATGGGATCTCCAAAAGAGGTAATGATTGCTTGCAAAAGGCATTGTGTATTATGTGAAAAAGATAAAAGGGTAAATGTTGAGTGTCATCATATTATTCCCGTTCCGAAGGTGGACCAGATACTTTTGAAAATTGTATCCCAATTTGTTTCGATTGCCATTCTATGGTTGGCTCATACAATCCCAATCATCCAAAGGGAAATAAGTTCTCTCCCGAAGAACTGAAAAGTAGGACAGATTCTTTTTATAACAGAGTTGCATCTGATGAATTTCCTAAGTTAGAGATTAATAATGTGAGTATATGTTCCCCTAAGCACACAATCCCCAAAAAACTGTTCTAAAACGGCATTGACCAATTTCCCTTAACGTAAAATTCGATTGACCAATTCCCGCATACAGTTTCCTCGGTTTGACATTCTTGCTATCCTGTCGAGCCACGTTGAGACGATAGTACTCTTGTCCCACAAATCACCTGATAGCCATATAGATGTAAAAGTGGAATTTGGATAAGGTAATGGGAAGATGCCTTTGGATGCAATTGCAGAGAGTGCAAAGAAATACCAACCGAAACCGAAAATCACATATAAAATGATACAGGAATATGTCGAAAAGAAATATGGGTTTAGGGTACATACTGCGTATATCGCAGAGATAAAAAGGTCTTTGGGATTGATAATGTATGATGCTCCAAATGCAGTAGAAGAGTTGAAGCAACCAAGAAAGCATCCGCCGAAAGAGAAAGTAGAGGCTATAAAAGCTGCACTTAAATATTTTGAGGTGATGTGATGGAAGAAAGTATATTTCAAATAGCAGAACAAATAAAGCAACTCCATAAGAAAGCTTATGATATCTATCTTCCATTAGTTGATGATGTATGTAGGCGAAAAGTATCGGAAATGGAATTATCCTATTTGCTTGATTATTTGTTGGACTTTGCCTGTGATGAAAAAATGTTGGAGTTATATAAAAAGGTGTTCAGAAGGTATTTCTATACTTATCCGAGTTTCATTAAGTCTTATATTGTTGCATATCGGGAGATGTTGAAAGATGAAAATGAATGACTGTTCAGTAGAAGATATTAGTTAAGAAAGAAATAGACAGAGTATTTAGAAAGCGAATGATATGATTATAGGAGGGACAATGGGAAGAATAGTTAAGGAAACGCTTCATGCGAAAGGCATTGATATTGGTATTTATACAACAAATTTTGAAAGTGAGTTTATTTCATTAACGGACATAGCTCGATATAAAAGTGATGATCCAACAGCGGTTATACAAAATTGGATGAGAAATCGAGATGTAATAGAATTTTTGGGACTATGGGAAAGACTGCATAATCCAGATTTTAAACCCCTCGAATTCGAGGGGTTTAGAAAACAGGCAGGAGCAAACGCATTTACAATGTCACCCAAAAAGTGGATAGAAGCTACAGATGCTATCGGTATTGTTTCAAAAGCGGGACGTTATGGAGGAACATATGCTCATAGTGATATTGCCATGTCTTTTGCAACTTGGATTTCTCCTGAATTTCAGTTATACATTATGAAAGACTACAGGAGATTAAAGACGGATGAGAATAGCCGATTATCTTTGAATTGGAATTTAAACAGAGTAATTTCCAAACTGAATTACAGGATACATACAGATGCAATTAAGGATAATTTGATTCCACCGAAATTAACACCCGCACAGGTAGTGTATACCTATGCTAATGAAGCAGATATGTTAAATGTTGTTTTATTTGGCAAGACAGCAAAGCAGTGGAAAGATGAAAATCCTACAGCAAAAGGAAATATGCGAGATGTGGCAACGTTGATCCAATTGTTAGTGCTTGCAAATTTGGAAAGTTATAACGCTGTTCTGATTAATCAGGGAAAGAATCAAAAAGAGCGGATGGAATTACTCCGACTGTTGGCAGTACAGCAGTTACAGACATTGGAAAAGGTAAGCCTAATACCCACATTGGAAAACGGAATGATAGAGTAATAATGTAAGCGGAAAAATGCAGAAAAAGAAGAAGTGAGAATACCAATATTATCAGAGGAAGCAAAGCAGCTTTTAATTGAGGCAACAAAAGATGCTGCCAGTCAAATATTAGTAATTGATTCGCTTGAAGGAACAGACATACAAACATATAATAAGATAATGAATATTGATAAGATTGGTAAGTCTGTTGCCAATATGGAAAGCAGCTGTGGAGGAACTTCGAAACAATCAGTTGATAATGGCGGTTGGTAATAGAAATGAAATATTTCAACTCACTAAACTGGGATATGAAGTTTCAGAAAAAATTTAGAAGTGGCATTTTTGTGGGAATCTGGTACAACCGTCGAGACAGTAGTTCGACTGTCAAGAGTGAAATAACCCGATAAATAAAGGGTTTTTCACTCTTTTTTGCTTCAAAAAGAGATGATTAAAAAAATCGTAAAAACACGGCTGGCATAATTTTATGAATTTTTAGGTGTTGAGCCTGAAAGGAGGGTGAAGATGTTCACGAAAAATACAGAAGTGAGGAAATGCTGCAGATTTAACTGTGAAAACATATCCAGTGACTTATGATCAATTCCAGATGATATTATGATGGAGTATAAAAAGGTGATTCTTCGACAGATTTTAATAAATGATTGCAAAGTTCAAAAATGTATTGCTATTGTGCTTACAAGTGAGTCTACTATAAGTAGAAGAAATATGTTTTTGAAAGGAGCGATAACTATGGCAGCAAAATCAGCAAATCTCTATGCCAGAATTGAACCAGAGGTAAAGGAGCAGGCAGAGGGAATACTTTCTGCTCTTGGCATTCCTGCATCGAATGCAATTAACATGTTTTATAAACAGATTATACTTCACAGAGGATTACCGTTTGAGGTCAAAATCCCCTCTGCAAGACCATTAGATATGAGCAATTTATCAGAAGAACAGATAAATGAAGAATTAGAGAAAGGTTATGCGGACATGAAAGCTGGCCGTACAAAGCCAGCAAGTAAGATATTTGAAGATATCCGCAAGGATTATAATTTATGATCTTTGAAATTGAGATTTCAGAACAGGCGGATAGAGATCTTAGAAATATTTATAAGTATATTGCTTTTGAACTTCAGTCCCCAGAAAATGCGGCAGGTCAGCTTAACCGACTGGAGGAGAGCATCATGGGACTTAACCAGATGCCGGAGCGTTTTCTTGGATACGAAAAGGAGCCGTGGCACAGCCGAGGCCTGCGCATCATGCCTGTAAATAATTACTGTGTGTTTTACATTCCAGATGCAGGGAATGCTGTCGTTACCATAATTCGTGTAATGTATGGTGGTCGAGATATTGACACACAATCAAACAAATACACGAAGCAGTAAGCGAAAGACAAATTAGAATTTATGGAGTTGACAAAATGGAAGTAAATAAAACAACGATTGTCGAAAAGAGTAAAATCTGGAGTAACATTTGGAAGTGCTTTAGCTATGGTTATTAGTTATACGGTTTATGTCATATATTTCATATTACGTTACTAAACCGAGGGGTATCAGATGAACACAATATTATGGATTTTGATTGGAATAGCAATTTTATGTGCAGGTATTGCAATATATTCTGGCACAAAGAAGAGAAAGTAAATTAGAAGCTGTAAATCCTTCTGGTAATATGTCAAGAGGAAAATTGAAATTAAACAGAGGAAATCGTAAAGAGATGATACAAAAAGATGCACTAAAAAGAGGTTCATATAAAGAAACCGTTTTCAAAAAACTATTCAACTATATATAAAATTCCACCTTGGCACTCATTATGTTACATGCACAGGATCATTTGATGAATGCGATTCTAATGAAGGATATGGCAAATTCGATTATAAAGCTGAATTAGAAAGTAGCAGCTATGAAATAAACAATACTGCTGCAGGAAAATAAGATGAGGAGGCCGGCTTAGAAACTTTCTACCGGTGCTCTTCATCTTTTTCCCATAAAACTGAATTAATTTGGGCTGTAACGAGTAAGCAGACTTAAAAATCGAAAAAGCACTCATCCAGAAAATTTGATAAAATAAAGTTTGATATAACTTTTAAGCATATCAAACAATTCATAATAAGTATTTGATATAATGCTTGCAAAGTAGTATGTTATTAGTAGATAAAGAAAGAAGGTAGAAAACATGAAAGATAATTATATTTTTAAATTGGCTGAAACAGTACAAAGGGAAAGTGTTACCTATAAAAACAGATATGGATTCGTTGTATCTGGAGAATTATATACACAAAAAGATATGAATCAATCAAAGAAGTACCCTGCGTTGATTGTAGGCGCGCCCTATGGAGGTGTAAAGGAACAAGGCCCTGGTGTTTATGCGAATGAATTAGCACAGAGAGGATTTATTGTATTGACCTTTGATCAAACGTTCATGGGAGATTCAAATGGCGAACCAAGACATGTATCATCACCTGAGATATTTACTGAAAATTTTAGTGCTGCCGTTGATTATCTAGGTTTACTGAAGAATGTGGATAGAAATAAAATAGGTGTCATTGGTATTTGTGGTTCAGGTGGATTTGCTTTATCAGCAGCACAGGTGGATACTAGAATCAAAGCTGTCGCAACCACCAGTATGTATGATATTAGCTTTTCTACACGTGGAAAAGACCTGATGAGTAAAGAAGATTTGTATACTCTGAAAGATAAACTTTCTCAGCAGAGATGGACTGACGCAGAAAATGGATATCCTGAATATATACCAGGTTTTCCATTAGAACCAGCACAATCGATTCCAGAAGGATTGGATGCTACAGATGAAATCTGGTTTAAATTTTACGGAATGGAACGTGGACATCATCCTCATGCTAGAGGTGGATTCACTACCACGAGTTCTATGCCATTTTTGAATACAAGGTTGTTGAATTTTATAGATGAGATATCGCCAAGACCAGTTTTATTTATCGTAGGAGATCAAGCACATTCTAAATACTATAGCAAATTTGCTTATGAAAAGGCTGTAGAACCTAAAGAATTTTATGTTGTGAAAGATGCTGATCACATAGATCTGTATGATAGAGTTGATAAAATACCTTTCGATAAGATAACAGATTTTTTTGAAAGGTCTCTATAAAGGTGGAATATGAATATCATTATATTCAATGGTAGCCCTCATCCTAATGGAAATACAAATGCAATGGTTACAGCATTTGTTGCAGGTGCAAAAGAAAATGGACATAAAATTGACGTAGTTAATGTCTGTCAAAAAAACATAGCCGGCTGTCTAGCCTGTGAATATTGTCATAAGGCAGGCAAAGGAAACTGTATTCAAAAAGATGATATGCAAGAAATCTACCCTCTTTTGAAAGAAGCTGAAATGATAATTTTGGCATCTCCTGTATACTATCACAGTTTTACGGGACAACTTCAATGTGCGATCAATCGTATCTATGCTTTAGATAAACCACAAAACCTAAGAAAAGCGGCATTAATTTTAAGTTCAGGCAGTGATGAGGTATACGATGGCGCCATCTATGAATATCAAAAGTCATTTTTAGAATATCTAAAACTAGAAGATATGGGTATTTTTACAGCATTTGATAAACAGAATAAGTCAGAAGAAATACTAAATAAAATGAGAGACTTTGGAAAGTCAATTATAAATATAAAAGAGGAGGTAACAGAATGTTAGGAAATTTTAGTTATGTAAATCCAACCAAGCTATACTTTGGAGAAGGATCCCTTGCAAGATTAAAGGAAGAATTACCCAAATATGGTAAAAGGGTTATGCTTATTTATGGTGGTGGCTCTATCAAAAAGAACGGAATTTATGATGAAATCATAAAAATATTGACAACTCAAGGAAAAGAAGTGTTTGAAGATGCTGGAGTAATGCCAAATCCTACAATTGAGAAACTTTATGAAGGCTGTAATGTTGCAAAAGAAAATAAGATTGATTTCATTCTAGCAGTTGGAGGCGGGTCTGTCTGTGATTATGCGAAAGCAGTATCGGTATCCGCTAATTGTGATGAAGATCCATGGAAGAAATATTATTTAAATATGGAAGATGTTGATTGTGATATCATCCCTGTAGGCTGTGTGCTTACTATGGTAGGTACTGGATCAGAAATGAATGGTGGTGCAGTTATTACAAATCATGAGCAGAAATTAAAAATTGGTCATGTGTTTGGTGAAAATGTATTTCCTAAGTTTTCAATTTTAGATCCGACATATACGTATACTTTGCCCAAATACCAGATGATTTCCGGTATTTATGATATATTCAATCATATCTGTGAACAATATTTCTCTGGAGAAGACGACAACGCAAGTGATTATATCAGTGAAGGACTGATGCGTTCTGTTGTTCACTCTTCATATATTGCATTGAAAGATTCTAAGAATTATGAAGCTCGCAGCAATATCATGTGGACAGCAACTTGGGCTTTAAATACGTTAATTGCAAAAGGAAAAACAACAGATTGGATGGTTCATATGTTGGGACAAGCTGTTGGGGCATACACCGATGCGACTCATGGCATGACACTATCCGCTGTTTCTATGGCTTACTACCGTCATATCTGTCCATACGGTCTAGAAAAGTTTGTGCGTTTCGCAATAAATGTATGGAATATTACACCAGATGGTAAAACACAGGAACAAATCGCTGAAGAAGGACTTTCTGCAATGGAAACATGGATGAAAGAACTTGGATTGGTTATGAATATCAAAGAACTAGGCGTTAATGAGAATATGTTGAATGGACTTGCAGATAGTACAATCATTATGGAAGGTGGATATAAGGTTCTTTCTCATGATGAAATTTTGAGAATATTCAAAGAAAGCATGTAAGTACATCTATAATGGATGTAATGTTTATGAATAAAGAAATTAGGAAACATATGACAACATTATTTCAGAGTAAGAGAAAAATCACTCTCAAAGGTAAGCTAAAAGCTGTTTGGAAATTGAGCATTCCAGCTATTCCAGCACAGCTTACTTCCATCATTATGCAGTATATTGATACTGCAATGGTAGGCGGATTGGGTGCTGATGCTTCCGCTTCGATTGGTATCGTATCCACCAGTACATGACTATTGGGTGGACTATGTATTGCGGCGGCATCTGGCTTTTCTGTACAAGGAGCACAACAGATAGGCGCAGGTGACAACAAAAAAGCACGTTTGATTTTAAAACACAGATTATTGATAACTATAAGCTTTTCTATTTTTTCTAACGATATTTGGAATCAGCGTTAGTACTTCCCTACCTAGATAGTTGGGAGCATCGAATGATATTTATAAAAATGCATTCCTTTATTTTTTAGTTTATGTAGCCTTACCTGCTCAACAATTAAATGTATTATCAAGTTCCATGTTACAATGCAGTGGCAACATGAAAGTTACTAGTATACTAAATGCTATCATGTGTGTCTTGGATTGTTATTTAATCTAATTCTAATACGATTCTATGGTGTACTAGGGGCGGCTATTGGAACAGCTTTATCACAGATCATTATTGGCAGTTGGATGTTTTGGTTTGTCTGTTCATTCTAAAGTTCTAAAAATCAATATCTCTGGGAAATTTTCTATAGATAGATCTATCGTAAAAAATGCCATTTACATAGCTTTTCCTATGGCTTTAGAGCATACTGCTGTTTGTGGCGCCATGATTTGCGTAACACGTATCATTGCTCCATTAGGTACCATCGCTATTGCAGCGAATTCTTTTGCGGTTACAACAGAAAGCCTGTGTTATATGCCTGGATATGGTATAGCAACAGCAGCTACGACTTCAAAGTATAGGAGCAAATGAAAAAGAACTTGCAAAAAGCTATTCTAATATTGCTATATTGTTTGGAGCGCTACTTATGACAGGTATCGGTTTATTGATGTACGTTGACTGTCCTTTTCTTTTTCAGATGTTAACCTATGATCTACGAGTACAGAAACTAGTAACGGAAGTGTTAAGGATAGAGTCATTTGCCGAACCACTTTATGCTGTATCAATCGTAGCATCAGGAGCTCTTAGGGGTGCAGGAGATACCTTCATACCAAGTATCATGAACTTGGTCAGCATATGGTGAGATCGTTTGACACTATCCCTTATACTTGTAAAAGGATGGGGATTACATGGTGTATGGTTTGCTATGTCCAGTGAACTATGTATACGTGGATTGCTTCTACTATATCGTCAACAGAAGGGCAACTGGTTAAAGAATTTCTAGAGCAATAAAAATGTGAGGAGGACAGTGCATGAAAAAATTCTTATCAATAATGTTAGCGGTGTGCTTTCTACTAACGATCACAACAGGGTGTGAGAGTAATCGTCAACAAGCAGATGAAAAGAGTAGTACCAATACTATGGAAATCAAGAAAGAAGAAAGTGATATGCAAATTCAGATACAAGGAGAAAATGATGAAACCGTTATTTTTCAATTAAATGATTCTACTGCAGCTAGCTCCTTATACGATCAGCTTCCAATGACGATCGATGTGGAAGATTATAGTGATGATGAAAAAATATTTTATCCTGATAAAAAACTTGATACCAGCAAGACACCGATGGCAAAAGGTCCAATTGGTACACTCGCCTATTATGAACCATGGGGAGATGTTGTTATGTATTATGATGATTGCGGTGGAGCTAGTGGTCTATATGCACTCGGAGAAGCAATCTCTGGCATTGATCAAATTAGCCAATTGAGTGGTTTAATTGAAATCACAAAATATTCAGAAAACACAAAACAGGATGATGATACGGCTAAGCAAAATGAAGACACACAACCAACAGTAAAAAAAGATGAGACTTTTTCAATAGAACAGAGTGATGGCATGCATCATATCCAAATCGCTATAGGTTCAAAGACTTTTACAGCTTCACTTTATGATAATGATACAGTAAGGGAACTGTTAAGACGTTTTCCTATGTCTTTGCAAATGGATGAATTACATGGTAATGAAAAATATTATTATTTTTCAGAGGGTCTATCATCCTCAGCACAAAGTGTATCTCAGATTTATACTGGCGATTTGAAGCTCTTCGGTAATGATTGTCTTGTGTTATTCTATAAGGATTTCCCAACTTCCTTTTCTTATACTTCATTGGGACAGATTGATAACCCACAAGGACTTTCAGAAGCATTAGGAAATGGAAGTATTCAAATTCAGTTTCGTTTAATTGAATGATTATTTTATAAAATGCTGTCTAACTTTGATTAGGCAGTTTTTTTATCTTTGTTATTCATGCTATTGATATGCTTAATAGTTATATGAATGTATTTGATATGAGTATTTGATATTGTACACGGTTACGCTTACAATAAAGTTGTAAAGAAAAGCTATCATGATTTCTTTAAAGAGTTTGTGAAGCCTCACGATGATACAAAAATGGGAAGAAGGTAGATGGTTTCAAAGAGAACAAGTGTGAAAGTGTAATTTTGTTCATGAGATTTATAATAGAGAGGAGGAATTATTTCATGGCAAGTAAGTATGACGGATTAGCTAGAATTATTATGCAGAACGTGGGTGGTACAGAAAATGTAAAAGCATTAACTCATTGTGTTACGCGACTTCGTTTTCAGTTAAAAGATGAAAAGAAAGCTAATACAGATGTATTAAAAGAAACAGAAGGTATCGTTACAGTGATTCAGAATAGTGAGCAATATATGGTAGTGATTGGTAATCACGTTCCAGATGTATATGAAGCGGTTGTAAAGCGTGGCCATTTAGAGGATATTGTAGATGATGGAATGTCACATAATGAAGAGAACGGTAAAGGAAAACAAAAGCCTTTGGACGTTTTTGTAGGTATTGTAACCAGTGTCTTCACTCCTATACTAGGTGTGTTAAGTGCCTGTGGTATCTTAAAAGGTTTGTTGGCAATGTTTGTGGCATTTGGAGTTTTATCTACTACAAGTGGAACATATAACTTTCTTTACTCTTTATCAGATTCACTATTTTATTTCTTGCCAATTATCTTAGGGTATACAGCGGCAAAGCGTTTTGGTATTTCGGAATTGGAGGGTCTGGTTATCGGTGCCACAATGGTATATCCTAATCTATTGAGTGGTGGACAATTGGATATATCAAATATCTTCGGTATTCCAGTAACTATGCCGGCTGCTGGCGATTATACCAGTAGTGTGATTCCAATTATTTGTGCGATTGCATTCGCAGCGTGGTTTGAAAAACGTTATAAACGATTTATTCCAGATACGATCAAATTGTTTACGATTCCTTTTATCACTTGCCTTGTGACAGTATGTATGACATTCTGGATCATTGGTCCAGTGGCATCCACAATTTCTGATGGGCTAGGTATGGTATTTACAGCAATCTATGAGTTCAGCCCAATCTTAATGGGATTTATAGTAGGTGGATTATGGCAGGTATTGGTTATGTTTGGTCTACATTGGGCAATCACACCATTGATGATCAATAACATACAGACATTAGGGTTCGACACGATTATGATCGGAATGTTTGGTGCATCCTTTGCACAGACAGGGGCAGTTATTGCAATCTATTTAAGAAGCAGGAATAAGAAAACAAAGTCATTATGTATTCCGGCAATTGTATCTGGTTTAGCAGGTGTGACTGAACCAGCCATCTATGGTATTACACTACCTAAGAAGAAACCATTTATCATTACCTGTATCGTATCAGCAATCACAGGAGCTATCATTGCGGCCTCAGGCGCAAAATATTATATCGTACCAAAAATGGGCGTGTTTGGTTATACAGCCTTTATGAATACACAGACACAAAATATTACAGGCATGATCTGGGCAATTGGTGCATCTATCTTAGCTTTGGTTGGTGGCTTTGCAGCGGTTTATCTGACATATAAAGAAAAAGAAGTTAAGAAGCTTGCCACTCAATTGAAAGATGCTGTTTCTGCAGCGATTGTTTCGCCAATGCATGGCAAAGCTATCGCCTTAAAAGAAGTGGAAGATGAAGTGTTCAGGGGTGGAAGTCTAGGACAAGGCGCAGCAATCATTCCTACAGAAGGGAAACTATATGCACCAATCGATGGAACAATCGCTATGGTATTTCCAACTGGTCATGCCATTGGAATCAAAACGATAGATGGTCTTGAGATTCTTATGCATGTAGGTATGAATACCGTTGAATTAAATGGAAAAGGATTCAATGCTAAGGTAAATCCAGGAGATCATGTCGTTCATGGAGATTTACTACTCGAATTTGATATAGAAGAAATTCAAAAAGCTGGCTATTCAGTAGTGACACCAATCGTGATTACAAATTCTAATAGTTATCATGAAGTATTGCCAGATGTTTCTGGTGAATCCATTCATGTAGGCGATAAACTGATTACAGTTAGATAGGAGAAAAGAAGATGAATAAAACGTTTAGAAAAGATTTTTTATGGGGTGGTGCTACAGCCGCCAATCAATTTGAAGGAGCATGGAATGTGGATGGAAAAGGACCTTCCGTATCTGATATGTGCACCAACGGGTCCTATGAGGTACCAAAGAGAATCACAAATACAATAGAAGAAGGTACTTTTTATCCAAGTCATGAGGCTTCTGATTTCTATCATCATTATAAGGAAGATATAAAATTGATGGCTGAAATGGGTTTTAAAACATATCGTCTATCTATTGCATGGACAAGAATTTTTCCAACAGGGATGGAAGAAGAGCCATTAGAGGAAGGTCTGGCTTTTTATGACAAGGTCTTTGATGAGCTGAATAAATATAGAATTGAACCACTTGTCACCATTTCACATTATGAAATGCCATACGCCCTTGTAGAAGAGTTCAATGGATGGGAAGATCGCAGATGCATCGATTTCTTTCAGCGTTATTGTGAAGTGCTATTTGAACGTTATCAGAACAAAGTAAAATACTGGCTTACCTTTAATGAAATCAATGCGGGAACCATGCCAATGGGGAATGTACTATCTTTAGGAACTGTGAAGGGATTTACAGGTGCAATTCTTGATTTCCCAGACAATCCTGAAGTACGTTATCAAGCATTGCATCATCAATTAGTAGCAAGTGCAAAGGTTATAAAGCTGGCTCACGATTGTTATCCGTCTTTTAAAATGGGAAATATGATTTGTTTTCTTACCATGTACCCATTGACTTGTAATCCTGAAGATATGATGAAGACGCAAAGAGAAATGCAGATGGCAAATTGGTTCTGTTCAGATGTACAGGTACGTGGAGCATATCCATATTATGCAGATCGATTCTTTGAAGAAAATAACATTCATATTAAGAAGATATCAGAAGATGAGCAAACGTTAAAGGATGGGTGTGTTGACTATTACACATTCAGCTATTATATGAGTAATTGTGTCGCAGAAACTTCTGATGCGGAAATCAAAGGTGGAAATCTAACAGGCGGACTGAAGAATCCTTATCTGGAAGCAAGTGACTGGGGTTGGCAGATTGATCCAAAGGGATTACGTTATACATTGAATGAAATCTATGCACGTTATGAAATACCTTTAATGGTTGTAGAAAATGGTCTTGGTGCTTATGATAAGATAGAAGCTGATGGCAGCATCAACGATAGCTATCGTATTGATTATATGCGTTCTCATATTGAACAGATGAAAGAAGCTGTGAAAGATGGTGTTGATCTGCTTGGATATACACCATGGGGATGTATTGATCTTGTAAGTGCTTCAACGGGAGAAATGGCAAAACGCTACGGGCTTATTTATGTAGATAAATATGATGATGGAACCGGCACGTTAGAAAGAAAGAGAAAGCAGTCTTCTTACTGGTATGAGAATGTAATTTATAGTAATGGAGAAACACTATAAAAGATAATATTCTGTTATGTTTTGTATAAATAAAAATGAAACAGGTAATCTCTGAAATGTCATTAAGTTAGAGAGACAAAAAATAAAAGGTATCTAAAAACGGCATCTATAAAAATCAAATATAGGTGTCTTTTTTATGCAATGACTTGACAAATCTATAAAAATCGAGCGTTTCGCACTTTTGTAAGGATGTATAGGAGCTGTTCTTATATGAACCTTACAAAAGCTTTCCTTCATCCCTTACACATAAAGGCTATCGTCTTATCCCTATCGATAAAAATGATATGGATACTTTATACACTTCTGGTTCTAAAGGAAAACACTTGTCCAGTTATCATATTAATGCGAGTTATGATATTCTCAATCATCGCTATGTAGATATGATTATTAAAGGTATTTACAGCTTAAATGAAATGGAAGCAATGTGGACTATGGCTTCCCGTTTCCACGAGAATAAAACAATTTTTATTGCGGACAGAAACTACGCTACTTGGAATAATATGGCTTATATCATGAATTCTGACAGATATTTTTTGATCCGCTCGAAAGATATTCATTCCCATACGGGTATTTTGAAAAAATTCAATTTCCCGGATGAAGAATTTGATGAAGATATCTGCATTTCACTGACAACTAAGCATACAAAAGAAATAAGGATGCATCCTGAATCATATCGTCTTCTCTCTACGACTTCCACATTTGATTTCTTGGAAGAATTATATCCTTACTTTACAATGAGATTTCGTGTTGTACGGTTCAAATTAGGAAATCGTGAGGGATATGAATCTATTGTAACGAATCTCGATCGTGAACGTTTCTGCACTGCTGATATTAAAGAATTATATCATCAACGATGGGGTATTGAAATCTCCTTCCGGCATCTGAAATATTCAGCGAACTTATGTGCGATCCACGCCAAAAAACGTCTGAATATTCAACAGGAGATATGGGCAAGAATGATTTAATATAATATGTCATTCATCCTGATCCTGCATGTCGAGAATGAAAAAATAAATAACAAAGACAGGAAAACAGAATATAAATATGCGATCAATATCACGAGACGATTCATCATTGCCGTAATTATATACGACGGTGTAAAAGAAAAGGCGGGATTCCGCCTGATCTTGAAACCCCCATTTCAAATGAAGTATTGCCGATTCGCCCCGATCGCAAGTTTCGTAGAAATGTGTGTGCACAATCTGTTATGTGCTTTAACTATCGCTTTTCATAAAAGCAACTTTATTATAACGCTATTTTAAAAAAGATGCTTGTGAAAGTATTTTTGTCATGCCTAATTTTCGTATATACCATCCTAAAAAAAGAAGAATCTTTTCTTTCTTTTGTTTTTTGTCTCTCTAACTTAATGACATTGGATAATCTCTGTTTCATTTTTTTAGATCCTTTTGCATTTGAAACAGATATTTTTCGGCAGCTTTGGAAAATATCTGGTATTTTTTCCAAACTAATGACATGCGAGCATCCAAACCTGGATATAGTGGGCGAAAACAAAGTTTAGAGTCACCTGTAACATTGATGATATTATCTAAGGCAATTGCATACCCAATACCTGATTCCACCATAATGGATGCATTATACAAAAGATTATAAGTGGCTATGATATTGATTTCTGATTGATCTCTTTTTAGCCATTTATAAATATCATCTTCATGATTGATTGAATTACGATTACAAATCAATGGCTTATCCCATAAATCCTCTGGTGTAATAACTTCTTTTTCAGCTAGTACACTATCCTTCCTCATAAGGATACCATAGATATCTTTCATTGGAAGTTCTAGATACTCATATTTTGTTTTATCAATAGAACCCAATAACAGGCCAAAGTCAATGAGTCCTCTGTCCAGTTCTTCCAAAACATCAGTTGTATCACCACTAGCAATATGAAAACGAATATTTGGATAACTTGTTTGTAGTTGTATTGCGCTATCCGTAAGGATATGGATCGCATGTGTTTCTCCTGCCCCGATATAAATATCTCCCTCACTAATATCATCGCTCAACGCAATCTCATCTTCTGTTTTCTTTACTAGCCCTATGATTTCTTCAGAACGTTTTCTAAGAATCATCCCCTCTTCTGTCAATGTGATTTTACGATTGCCACGAATAAACAATTGTTTTCCTAGTTCATCTTCCATATCTCTGATTTGCCTGGATAATGTTGGTTGTGATACATGCAGAAACTCAGCAGCTCCAGATATGCTCTGTTCTCGTGCGATAGCTAAAAAATATTGAAGCACTCTTAATTCCATAGTACGAACCTCCTATCTATCAAAATTATAACACGATTTGCTATGCTTGTAAAGCATAGGTGGATATTTGATATAAGTATTTGTATGGGTGAAACTTGAATGATAGAATACGAGTATCAAAGGAAAGGAGCTGATAAAATGAAAAAAAGATACCTGATTATTAACTTCATTTTTCTTATAGTAATAGCTGATATATGGTTTATAACGCAGAAAGGAAGAGATGAGGCAATGATAAAACGCACACAACAGACGACAGGACAAGGCACTATGGCAGATGTTGAGCCCACTGCTTCCTTAACCCAGTTGGAAGAAGGACTTTCTGTTATTCGATATGATGGAGATTATGGCTTTCAAGGTTTTTTAGAAGCTGGAGGTGCAACTTCAGATGATGGCGTTTTGAATTATTTGATGGATCATGTTGTGGATGTTTCTGATTTGGATATCATACAAGGATTATTTGGTTGCAGTACGATACAGACAATCAATGAGCAGCAGGATATCCTGTTTGGAAGAAACTTTGATTGGGAAAACAGTGAAGCCCTGATTATGGAATCACACCCAATTGATGCATATGCTTCCATTTCTACTGTAAATCTTGATTTTATCCAGAGTGGTACCTCTGTTTCAATCAATCGTTTACCGGATGATCTTCTTGCGCAAGTTGCTATGTATGCTCCCTTAGATGGGATGAATGAAAAAGGACTGGCTATTTCAGTTAATATGATTCAGGATTCTGATATAATCGAACAAAACAAAAGTACACAAGATCTAACAACGACAACAGCAATACGGTTGATTCTAAATCAGGCTGCCGATGTAGACGAAGCGATAACTTTATTACGAGCGTATGATATGCACTCTTCTATGGGGATGATGATTCATTTTGCGATTGCAGATGCAAAAGGCAAAAGTGTAGTTGTGGAGTATATCAATGATGAAATTAATGTGATAGAAACACGTGCGGTAACAAACTTCTATTTATCACCCGGAGAAAAACAAGGAATCGGCACTTCCCAATCACATGAGCGTTACGATATTCTGATGGATCTCCTTGATACAAATCAAACAATGAATATGGAGCAAGTAAAAGATGCTTTGGATAGCGTGAGTAAAGATAACTTTGGTGAATTTGAATCTACAGAGTGGAGTATTGTCTATAACCTGAATCAAAAGGAAATTCACTATTATCATAGAGAAAATTATAATCAGCGCTATGTATTTCATATAAGCGAATAAGATGGAGGAATCAGATATGAATTATTTTAAACTACTATGGGAGCTTCGATCTCTTAAAAATAATACAAAGAAAACAAAAATACAAATGGAAAAGCTACAGAAGGAAAAGTTATCTAAGATTCTTCATTATGCATACGATCACTCCGATTATTATAGGACTGCATTTATGCAAGCAGGTATTACAAAACAGACCATTGATATCACTCCTATTTCAGAGTTTCCTTCTATCAATAAAAAAGAGCTTATCAAACATTTCGATAAACTAGTTACAGTTGATGATGTGAAACAGAGTGAGTTGCAGGTTTTTGATGAACTTGAGGATACGGAAGATACGTTTAAAAATAATTATCATGTCGTTCATTCCTCAGGAAGTACAGGAAAACCAGGATATTTTATTTATGATGAACAGGCATGGAATCATATGCTGCTAGGAATTATTCGCGGAGCATTATGGGATATGAGTATGTGGGATATTTTGAAGTTATTATGGAAAACACCACGTATCGTTTATATTGCAGCATGCGATGGACGTTATGGTGGTGCTATGGCAGTTGGTTCAGGTATCGAAGGTGTACGTGCATTACAGCTGTCTTTGGATATTAAACAACCGCTGGATGAATGGATCAATCAGATTCAGAAATTTAAGCCAAATATCGTAATAGGATATTCGTCCGCTATCAAGATACTTGCAGAACAGGTATCCACAGGCAAAGTAAGCGTTCAAATCAAAAGAATCATATCCTGTGGAGAACCATTGAATGCAAATCTTCGCTCCTATCTGGAACAAATCTTCCATTGTGATATTGTAAATTTCTATGGTGCTAGTGAATCCCTTGCTTTAGGTGTTGAACTACATGGAGAAGAAGGAATGTATCTGTTTGATGATATGAATTATATCGAAGTGGAGAATGGCAAAATGTATCTGACCTCTTTATATAATTATGCACAGCCATTGATTCGCTATGAATTATCAGATCGCCTCGTATTTGATGAATATGATGATCATTATCCATTCTCGAAGATTAAAAATCTGGCAGGGAGAAACGAAGATCTGATGTGGTTTCAAAATGAACAGGGAACCAGAGAATTTCTTCATCCACTAGCAATCGAAGGATTTTGTATGGAACATATGCTGGATTATCAATTCATCCAAAAGGATGAACACTCTTTTGAATTGGACATCGAAGTGTCTAACGAGGAGTATAAGGATACGATACAAAAAAAGATGACGACATCAATAACATCCATGTTAAAAGAGAAGCGGCTTGACTATGTAGAATTTGCTATATCTTTTGTAGATGAGATACTTCCAGATAACCGTACTGGGAAAAAACGACTGATTATTTTAGAAAAAAAAGGAGTAACTATATGAAACCTGTGATTTTGGAAGGCAGCGGAATTACAAAGAAATTCGAAGAAGCAGATACTCCTGTTTTAAATAACGTAAATATAGAGCTATATGATGGTGATTTTACGGTTATTATGGGAGCATCGGGTGCTGGAAAATCTACACTACTTTATTCTTTAAGTGGTATGAATGCGATTGATGAAGGAAAAATCTTGTATAACGACGATGATATTACGACCTTTCGCGAAAAGCAAAAAGCGAAACTTCGCTCAGATGCATTTGGTTTTGTGTTTCAGCAGACCAATCTAGTCAGTAATTTAACATTGTTAGAGAATGTTGCGGTTGCTGGATATCTAAATAAAAAAAGAACAACAAACGAAACGGATGAGAAAGTAAAACAACTTTTGAAACAGATGGATGTAGCACATGCGATGGATCGCTTACCATCGAAAGTATCTGGTGGTGAAGCACAAAGAGCAGCCATTGCTCGTGCTATTATCAATGATCCAAAGATGTTATTTGCGGATGAGCCAACTGGTGCATTGAATCGGAGAAATAGTGACGAAGTATTATCCATTTTGCAGAAACTGCATGAGCAAGGACAAAGTATTCTGATGGTAACACACGATATGCATGCCGCAGCATATGGAACCAGAATCCTATATATGGAAGATGGAAAAATCTTAGCAGAAATGAAGCTTGCTTCTATGATAAAAGATGATTTGAAAGAAAGAGAAGCAAGGATACATGAATGGCTTACATCTTTAAAATGGTAGCGGAGGTGTATGCATGAAAAATAGAATATTGATCAAGGCAAATAGTAAACGTCATAAGGCAGTGATGATAGGAATATTCGCTATCATGGGGATGGTATCCCTTACGCTGATCAGCGTTTTAACACTTTGGCTGAACACCAATTCCTATGTTACAACAGAGATGGATCGTTTGCAGTATGGTGATATCACGGTATGGACACAAGGCATTCCTGATCAGGATAAATTATTAGAAGAAATCAATCAGCAGCAGGATGTTGCATCTGTTTCTGTACAACAGCTGATTTATTCGGATTACATCATCAATGACACAGAATCAGATAGTGAAGGACAGTTGATTGTCTACAATCCACAAGAGTTTCCATATCGTATCTTCAATGAAACAATGAATGGATATCAAAAAGAATCTATAAGCATTCAAGCGGGTGAAATTTATATATCCCCATCCTTACGTTCTACCTTTGATATCTCCATTGGTGATGAGATAAGTTTTGCAATAGGAAGAGCAGGAAATGAAAAAACATTTACTGTGAAAGGAATGTATGAAGATCCTTTCATGGGCAGTTCTATGATTGGTATGAAAGGATTTTTGATTAGTCAGATTGATTATGATGAGGTTGCTGAAAGAATCAATCAGGCGGATATGGATGCACTTGCCAGAACAGGGCAAATGATTCATGTTAAGCAAAGTGATCAAAGTATATTAAACAATATGCAGTTCAATCAATACTTAAATAGTGAAACACAGTTAAGTGAGTATACGGAGTTTGTCCACAGCAAAGAAGCAATATTAGGATTCATGCTCATATTGCAGAATGCATTTACAGGATTGTTTTTTTCCTTTGCATTGATCCTACTTATCATATCAATGATTATTGTAGGATATAGTATCAGTGCAGTCATCGAGCAGGATCAAAAAAATATGGCTATATTGAAAACGATTGGTTACAATGGAGGCGTACTTCGACAGAATATGAAAATGCAATATCTCCTAGTCATCGCTATTGGATTATCAGTAGGAATATTACTGTCACTTCCAATGATTCCAGTAATTAGTAAGATGATGATATCTTTTGCAGGTATACAGACACCAGCAACACCTCACATACTTTTGTGGTTCTTCATTCTTCTTGGTATATTGTTTGTCTTCTATGGATTTATCCATTTTAAAACAAGGAAAATTGATAAAATACCGCCAGTAAAGGTGATACAAGAAGAAACAAATGGGAACTCTACTAGCAAGAAAACAAATAGATTACGTGGGCGTTGGTTGATGTTGAGCATTTCTATGCGTCAGTTGCTGAGTGGAAAACGGCGATATTTAAGTGTCGGAGTCACTACTGTGTTGCTGGTGTTCATCATTTCAATGATTGGCAGAATGAATACGTGGCTTGGTCCAGATGGAAAAGGCATGATGGATGCATTTAATCCCTCAGATCTTGATATTGGTGTACAGTTGCTTGGACAACATGAACAAGATGAAATGGAAAACTTGATTCAAAATTATACATCAATCATAGATAGTTATGCTCTGGCAATGCCAGGTGTGGCCGTTGACGGTGTGGACTATACAGCAAATGTGATCACAGAGCCACAACGCTTCCATATACAAAATGGTACTACGATTCAAAATGCGAATGATATCGTAATAACAGAAATGATAGCGGCAGATCGTAACCTACATGTAGATGATCAAATCACTGTTTCCTATAATGGGCAAACGGCAGATTATCGCATTGCGGGAATCTATCAGTGTGCAAATGAAATGGGCGGAAATATTGGAATGAGCAGGGAAGGTTTTCAACGAATTGGTAACATAACTACGGATATGTGGTGTCACCATTATTTTTTGGAGAATGCAAATCAAAAACAGGGTTTGATGGATGCGTTGGAAGCAGCTTATGGTGGAGATGTCTATCTTCATGAAAACACATGGCCAGGCTTATTCAGTATCATCACTGCGATGCAGATGCTGCTAATTTTCATGTATGTAGTGACAGCAGTATTTATATTGATTGTTACGATTCTTACGGGAAACAAGATATTCATATCAGAAAAACGAAATCTATCAGTTTATAAAGCATTAGGATTTACGACAGGACAATTGCGTTTCACATTCGCGATTCGTTATGGGATCATTGCAGGAATAGGTTC